>Ga0272448_1001781_pt1 | contig 28348 bp, 25 predicted proteins | sample YNPCB0191_FD_202220 | JGI IMG/M metagenome (GOLD analysis project Ga0272448, IMG submission 202220) | Hot spring sediment microbial communities from Yellowstone National Park, WY, United States - YNP-CB-019-1 | ecosystem: Environmental > Aquatic > Thermal springs > Hot (42-90C) > Sediment... | reverse complement strand
CCCGTCCCGAAGGGACGATATGGCACTGCTGGCAGTGTCGTTTTGCAGTACGGCGGATGTCTCGAAGGGCCCGCCTCGCTCAAGTGTCGAGACGCCGACAGCGCCATCCGATGTCGGAGGTTAGTCACGTGTCAAACAATGCGGTGTCTCTTCCGGAACTCAAGAAGGATGCCGGGACGGGCACGGGGCAGTCATTGACGCTGCGCGTCGAGCGCGACCTGTGCTATGAGTGCGCCCACGAGGTGGTGACGGCGGTCGAATATCTGCTCGCGCGGTCGCCGTCGGAGATCGTGGTCGAGATCGGAAACGTCAGCACGGTCGATTCCAGCGGCCTGCGGGCGCTGGTGGCGGCCGGCGATTTGTGCAGGAAGGCGGGGGTGGGTTTCCGGTTGGACAAGATGCCGGAAGTGGTGGCGCGGATCGTGCATATAAGCGGACTCGGCGGGCTGCTGGGCGTGGCCGAGCCGGATGCGGCACAGGCGGCACAGCGCGGGGGCATAAGGCTTGGGCCGACTACGTGGAGAACCTGGGAGCATGTGGCGGCCAGCGACCCGGCGTTGATAGCCGTGCTGCGGGACAAGGTGACCGCCGCCGCAGAGCAAGCAGGCGCCCGCGGCGACACGTTGTGCGACATCAAGATCGCGGTTGGAGAAGCTCTTTCCAACGCCTACAGACACGGTTCGCCCACCAAGGGGTCGAGCAAGATCGTGGTTCGGTGCATGACCTGTGCGGCGGCGGTCGTGGTGGAAGTGGAGGACGAAGGCGAACCGTTCGAGCCGGACGACACGCCGGAACCGGATCCCGGCAAACTCCGAGACCACGGCATGGGAATTTACCTTATGCGCCAGGCGATGGACGTGGTGGAGTTTGCATCCAACTGCCCCGGCAACCGGGTTCGCATAGTAAAGTGGCTCAGAGACCAAGAGTAAGACTTCGGATGGATACCCCGGTACTACTCGCTGCATGTTCGCTCGACCTGTAAACCGGCGAGGGCCCAGACGCCTACAACGGCTTGCATAACCCGCAGCCGCGCACCCCACTTACCCGGAGACTGTTCAGTCTCCTGGGAATGTACACCCCGCTAGCCCTGAGTGCGAAGCGTATCGAAGGGCGGTTAAGGCTCCACCGCGCTTCGATACGACCTTCGCTTACGGTCTACTCAGCGCTAGCGGAGTTCTGTCCCGCAAGACTGAACAGACGCTTTACCCGCAAGCCGAGAAGCCGGCGGACGACTGCTGTGTTATAATACCCCGGAGCTTGATCTTACTGCCAGGAGCGCAACATGCACCATCAGACACTATTTCTAGCACTAACCATCGCCCTCGTCGCCGCCGCGGCGCTGAGCGCCGCGCCTTCGTTCAAGCCGCCGGCTGAGCGCGGCTTTCTGGCGCGTACCGTGACGGTCGGCGGCAAGGATGCGAAATACGTCGTGTATGTCCCGGAATGCTACGATCCCGCCAAGCCCATGCCCACTATCATCTTCCTCAACGGCGCGGGCGAATGCGGAACGGACGGCTGGAGACAGGTCTATCACTTTGGCGGAGCGATAATGCTGAACTCGGACAAGTGGCCGTTTCTGATCTTGTTTCCTCAGAAACAGAACGTCGAGCACGCCTGGGAGGATGAGGAGCCAATGGTGATGGCGGTTCTGGAGAAGTCCCGTAAGGAGTTCAACATCGACCTCTCGCGGCTCTATCTCACCGGCCTGTCACAGGGCGGGCACGGCACATGGACAATCGCGGCGATGCACCCGGATATCTTCGCCGCCATCGCGCCGGTTTGCGGGTGGGCCGACGAAGATGTCGCGAAGAAAGTCGCCAAGCTGCCTATTTGGGCGTTTCACGGCGATCAGGATCAGGCCGTGGATGTCGAACGTTCCCGCGAGATGGAGAAATGGATCACCGCCGCGGGCGGCACGTGCAAACTGACCATCTACCCCGGCGTCGGCCATAATTCGTGGGACAAGGCCTATCGCGAAGAGGACCTGGGGAAGTGGTTTCTGGAACATAGCAAGGGCTGAGAAAGGAGATCATCAAGTGGCTAAACAGATCAATTGGGGCATAATCGGCTACGGCGGGGCGTTCAACATGGGCAAGCTTCACGGCGAGTCGGTCAACTCCTGCCAGGGAATGAAGGTGGTCGCGGTTTGCGACATCGATCCCGCCCGCACCGAGGCCGCGAAGAGGGAGCTGCCGGACATCACCACCTACAACGACGTGGGCGAGATGCTCGCAAACAAGGACATCGACAACATCATCAACATTCTTCCGCACAACCTGCACTATCCAATAAGCATGGAGTGCCTGAAGGCGGGCAAGGGAGTGGTGCTCGAGAAGCCGATGTGCATCACCACGCAGGAAGCCACGGACATGATCGAGCTCGCCAAGAAAAAAGGGCTTCTGCTGACGGTCTTTCACAACCGCCGCCACGACGGCGACTACATGGCCGTCAAGGAGTTTCTGGACAAGGGCATCATCGGCGAAGTTTTCCGCGTTGAGGCGTTCATGGGCGGCTGGAACCGGCCCGGCAAGTGGTGGCGCAGCGATAAGGCGATCTCGGGCGGCAACTTCTACGACTGGGGCGCGCACCAGGTCGATTGGGTGCTCAATTTCCTTGCGGGCCGCAAGATCCGCAGCGTTACCGGCTTCTTCCAGAAGCGGGTGTGGATGGACGTCACCAACGAGGATGAGACCCAGGCCATAGTGCGGTTCGATGACGACGTGGTGGCGGATATCACGATCTCCCAGATCGCCAAGGTCGGCAAGCCTCGGTGGCGGATTCTGGGCACCAAGGGCGCGATCGAGGACCGCTGGTCAGGCAGCTTCAAGGCGTACACCGACCTCAAAGGCTACCCGGCGGAGATGGAGGTCAGGTATAAGCAGTCCACATGGAACGAGTGGTATCCGAACCTCGCCGCGCACCTGCTCAAGGGCAAGCCCCTGGAAGTCAAGCCCGAAGAGGCGCGGCGAGTGATCATGGTCATCGAATACGCTGAGCGCTCGGCCAAAGAGGGCAAGTCGCTGGAAACGCCGTTTGACTGATGGTATCAAGTGCGAGGGCCGGATGTCGCCTTGGCTGCCGCCGCTGCGGGGCCTAGGGCTCGAGTACGCCCGGCAGACAAAGCGGAGTCGCGGCTCCGCGGTCCGGCTGAGAAACGCGGCCTGTATTGATGTGCTAGAATAGGACGTTGATACCACTGTGTCGGAGGGCGTCGGGTGACTGGAGAGATTCGAGAAATCGCGGAACGTATCAAGGAACTTCGAGAGATTGCCGGGGTGACGGTCGAGTCCCTGGCCGAGCAGCTCGGCGTCAGCGCCGAGACCTATAGGCAGTATGAAAGCGGCGGATGTGATATTCCCGTCAGCGTGCTCTACGAGATCGCGGGCCGGTTCAACGTCGAACTTACGGAGATTCTTACCGGCGAACCGCCGCGGCTGCACACGTATTCGCTCGTGCGAAAGGGCGCGGGCGTCAAGGTAAGGCGAAGCCATCACTACGACTACCAAAGCCTTGCCCCGAACTTCGTCCACAAGCGGATGGAGCCGCTGCTGGTTACAGTCGAACCCGACGAAAACGAACGTGAGACCAACTCGCACCCCGGCCAGGAATTCGACTATGTCCTCAGCGGCAAGCTCGCAGTCACCATCGACGACCATGAGCTGGTTCTGGACGAGGGCGATGCGCTCTACTTCGACTCCAACCATCCGCATTCCATGCGGGCACTCGACGGCAAACCCGCCCAATTCCTGGCAATCATACTATAGGCAGCTCATCACGTCGCGCAGAACCTGATTCAGCATGCACGGGTGGATGTTGAGCCAAGTTCCGGCTGACGTGAAAGGTAAGGACAATGCTGGACAGATTCGTTTCGAGAACCGAGTTCGACTCCTACGAGGATTTCAAGGCCAACTGCAGAATAACGGTGCCGGACGGCTTCAACTTCGGCTACGACGTGGTTGACATGTTTGCGCCCGACAGTCGGGCGCTGGTGTGGTGCAACGACAAGGGCGACAGCCGAGCGTTCACATTCGGCGAAGTGAGCGACTACTCAAACCGCATCGCCAACTTTCTGACCGCGGTCGGCATCGGCAAGGGCGATCCCGTAATGATGATCCTCAAGCGGCGCTGGGAGTTCTGGATGACGATGGTGGCGCTGCACAAGGTCGGGGCGGTCGCCATACCGGCGACGCATCTGCTCACCACCAAGGACATCGTCTACCGCATAGGCCGGGCGGACATAAAGATGATAATCGCGTGCGATGACGAGCGGGTCCTGGACGCGGTCGACGAAGCTCAGAAACAGGCGCCTGCCCTGCAGCATAAGGCCGTGATCCGAACGAGCCGGCCGGGCTGGTATTCGCTCAGCGAGGACATCGAAAAGGCGTCTCCCGATTTCGCGCGAAGGCCCAACAAGAACTCGGACATGATGCTGCTATATTTCACTTCCGGCACGACCGGCATGCCCAAGATGGTCGCGCACGACTACACCTATCCGCTCGGCCATATCCTGACCGCGAAGTTCTGGCAGAACGTGATCGACGGCGGCCTGCACATAACTCTCTCGGACACCGGCTGGGCGAAGTGCACGTGGGGCAAGATCTACGGCCAGTGGACGGCGGGCACGGCCAACTTCGTCTATGACTTCGAGGGCAAGTTCGAGCCGGCCGACCTGCTGCAGATGCTGCAGGACTACAAGGTCACCACCTTCTGCGGCCCGGCGACGGTCTATCGGTTCATCGCGCAGCAGGACATTTCGAAATATGACCTGCGAAGCCTGAAGTATTGCGTCACTGCCGGCGAGCCGCTGTATCCGGAGGTGTATCAGGGGTTTCTAAAGAGCACCGGCTTGAAGATCATGGAGGGATTTGGGCAAACGGAGTCGGTCGTGCAGGTAGCCAATTTCCCGTGGATGGAGCCCAAGCCCGGCTCGATGGGCAAGCCTTCGCCTGGCTACGATATCGTTTTGCTCGACGACGACGGCCGACCCTGCGAGGTCGGCGAGGAAGGCGAGATATGCGTGCGCACCGCCGGTAATTGGACGCCCGGCTTGTTTATGGGCTACTATCGCGACGACGAGCTTACGAAGCGCGTGTGGCACGACGGCTACTACCACACCGGCGACGTGGCCTGGCGCGACGAGGACGGCTACTACTGGTATGTCGGGCGCAACGACGACATGATCAAGAGCTCCGGCTATCGGATCGGGCCGTTCGAGGTCGAAAGCGCGCTGATGGAACACCCCGCGGTCATGGAATGCGCGATAACGGGCGTGCCGGACGAGCTGCGCGGTCAGGTGATCAAGGCGACGGTCGTTCTGGGCAAGGGTTACGAGCCGTCGGACGAACTCGTTGTCGAGTTGCAGAACCACGTGAAGTCGGTGACGGCGCCGTATAAGTATCCGCGAATAATCGAGTTTGTGGACGTGCTGCCGCGCACGATCAGCGGCAAGGTCCGCCGCGTCGAAATCCGCACGCGCGACACGCACAAGGACTACAAGCCGGAACTGAAGGCGGATTAGCGGTCTGGGTTCGGTCCCACTCAAATCGACGCGTTGACAGCCGGTTGAGCCGGTGGTATCTTTGCCCTACCACACCCGCGGGATGATCAGGCTATGCAACTGAGGACGAATTGGTTACCGGCGCTTGTCGGCGCGCTGGCGTTCGCTGCGTCCGCTACGGCAGGGGAGCTTTCCGATACGGTCTACTTCGGCAATGCCGCGTCCGAAAAGGCTCACGCGTTTGCCGGCGCGGGCAAGGATGAGGTGTTGTCCGCGCGGATCGGGACGGTTGACGAGAGCATTCCGTGCCGCGCGAGCGGCACGAAATCCGGCGACGCGATCGAGGTAACGCTGCGAAAGCAGCCCGGGAAAGCGTTCAGCATTCAGGTTCAGGAGGCCTACCCGCCCGACGCGCCGGACATCCGCTACACTTACTCGATTTTCGCCAACGGAAAGCTCGTCTACATACGCGACAACCCGGCGCTGATGTTCGGCGTGACAAGCTACTTCGTCAACATCGACGACCCGGCACTGACGAAGGGGGACTCGGTCAGGCTGCGATTCCAGAACTCGCGAGACGGGTCGCCGCTGCGACTGGCTGCGGTCTGGCTGTATTCGGACCTGCCCGCATACTGCCGTGAGTCGGGGTTCGCCGTGCCGATGTATTTGACTCCCCTGCTGAAAGGTTCTCGGGAGGATTCCGAGCTCGAAAAGGAGTTTGTGTATCTCTCAGACAAGATCAAGCCCACCGGCGGGCTTGACGTCAAGCTCGGCTGCGCGTCGGAATATCACTATATGCGCGACGATGCGCTCAAGGCCCGGCAGCGGTTCGACCAGCTCCTCAAGTTCTGCCTGAAGTATGATATGCCCATCGAGCTTGCGTTCGTGAGCTGGTGGGGCGGAACGCCGATGTGGGTCGATGACGGCCGCGGCGGCAAGCTCTCCGACGTGAAGTATCAACAGATTTGCTGGTCCGAAACGGACACCTATGACGACGGCCCTGAACTCAAAGCGCTGCTCGGCGACAAGTACGACCTGCGATATGGGCTCACCGTTCCCAACCGCTGGAGCAACACGCCGTGGCTGACGATGAACTCGCCGGTTCTCAACGGTATCCGGCACCGGCGTATCGGCGAGAAGCTGGCCGCGCTTGCCGATCTCGTGACCGACCAGGCGTATCCCAACTATCGCAATTATCTGCTCGCCATCAGCATGGAAAACGAGCCTCGCTATTGGGACTATCGTTGTCCCGACGAGAAGTATCCGGTCAAGCGCGAGAACTTGTGGGCGGATTTCAATCCGTGCACCGTCGCCGACGCGGCCAAGGACGGCGTGACGCTCGATCCCAAGGACGGGCTCGACTACAAAGAGCGGCTGTGGCTCCACAACAACGTAGCCGCATATCAGCAGGAAACCTATGATGCTCACGCGCTGGCCATCAGGCGAACAAACCTGCCCTTTGCCAACTCCGGATCGGACCGGCTCTGGCACGAGGTCTATTCGCACGCGTTCGCAAGTCCCGCTTTTCCAATGGATCAGGTCACGCATTACCATCCCGCGCTGGAGTGGAACCGCCTTCGCGGCTGCCGGACCGGCATCGAGGACGTGCCCACACCGGCGGTTTCGTATCTGAGCGCAGCCCGCGAATGGGGGCGGTGGGCACAGGTGAACTTCGAGGAAAACAACGGCAAGGGTACCGACCAGCACGTTCGGGCCTTGCGGGCCGCCTACGCGTTCGGCGCACGATTCTATACGTTCTACAACTGGCAGACGATCAACAAGGAGGGACGATGGGCCGACTACGTGCGCAAGTTCTGCGCGGACGCGCCCGAGTCCAATGTCATCGAGCGCCACGAAAGTGATGGACTCTCATACGTGACGGCCAGGATCCACGCGTTCAAGATCGACACCCCGTCGGATTGGCCGGCGTTCAACGTGATGGATATGTCCGTAACCAGACCCGGCGAGTACGAACTTCGCGTATATGACGCACCCGAGAAGGCTCGCCTGCTGGGTTTCCGCGTGAAGTCGATACCTCAGTTCGGAGCGATAGTCTTCGACCTGCCTAACTGCGTCCCGCTCGATGACCGCCGACAGGTCTACGTCACCGTTGCACGGACCGACGGCGAGGAGTTCGGCCTTCTGATGAATCCGGGCAATGAGTGGATCGGCACACTGCGGCTCGACTCCCGTCGGGAGCGCGAACAGAGCCTGCTGTTGTGCTGGCGCGCCGACGCAAACTCACTCATTCACGACCTTGCCGAACGGGGCGTCGAGGGCCTCGAAACCGCCCGCAAGCTCTTCGAATCGGGCAGCTACCGCAGGGCCTACGAAGCCGCCGTCAGGCTGGAATCTCCGTAGCTCCCGCTGCAACCGGTGGCGCTGTTAAGTCCTCCGGCAATGTCCGACCCGCCAGCCCTGAGTGCGAAGAGTATCGAAGGGCGGTTAAGGCTTTAGCGCGCTTCGATACGACCTTCGTTAGCGGTCTATTCAGCGCTACCGGAGTTCTGTCCCGCAAGACTGAACAGACGCGAAATGGCGGCAATGTTTGACTTTTGCTGAACTTGCCCTATAATAAGATGCCTGGTTGGAACTTAAGGGGCCGGCCGAGCGTCATGACGTTGTATTGATATCGAAGGGAGGCGATCAGGATGACAGACGATGCTGTCGAGCTGTTCGACACTCCCGTTACCTGCGATCAGACAACCGAATACGAAAACCGGATAGATGACGAAATCGAACCCGATGTGGAAGAGCACGACGAATGTGATTCCCGAAAGAATTGGGCAGAGATCGAGCAGCAGTTCGCCCGGTATGAGCGGAACTACAGAGCTCGCAGGATACGGGAGTTGACTATGGCTCCTGTCAGGAAAAGACGAGGGGCTCGGCGCAGGGACAGCGCCGCTACCGGCGCATTACTTTGAAAAAATCCCTGTGTCAGGGTATTGACAAACCTCGGGCTGCATGGTTAATAGTGCATTAGAGCGGCATGGTCGGCAGGCGAAGGCAAGCCGCGAGCCTCGGTCTGCCGGCGCTATGCCTTCTGATGTGTCCGGGTCGTCAGCGGCGAAATGGCAGGAACACCAGCAAGAAAAGGGGTGAAAAGTAGATGCGTCGTGTATGGTTTGCTTTGATGGTGGGCTTGTTTGCGGCCATGCTGTGCGGCGCAGCAGTGGCAGTTGAACCCACCCCGGTACCTGGACCGGTTGTGGTCGAAGGAACGATCACAGCCGTCGTCATCACCGGCCCGGCAAGCGGGAAGATCACCGTGCAGCCGCCGCAGCCGTGCGTTACGTGCGAGGTCAAGCCGCCTGTGACCTTCGCAGTGAACGAGAAGACCCAGCTTTTCAAGGACGGCAAGGCTTGCAAGCTGGCCGATATCAAGGTCGGTGACGGCTGCCGCGCGCTGTGCGTGCCGACAAGCACGGGCGAGCTTGTGGCGCAGATTGTCTACGCCAAGACGATTGCACCGCCGCTGAGCTGGGTCAAGGGGACGATCGTCGAGAAGACGGCGAGCAGCCAATATGGCAGGACGTTCAAGCTCGCCGTGCCCGGGACGAGTGGTTCCAGCGCCCCGGTCGTGATGTGGTTTGCGGTCACTAACGTGACCACGATCACTCTCGATGGGAATCCGGCCACATACGATGACCTCGCCGTCGGACAGACGGCCGAAGTCGGGTATGTCCCGATACAGATTCTGGTCTACGCGCCGATCCCAGCGTCAGTGGTCAATGCCAAGAGCCCGCCTCCACCGCCGGTCGCGCACTTGATCGGCAAGCTGGTGGGAATTGACCTCGTAAACGGCATCATCCGGGTGCTGCCGAGCAACGTCGATTGCGCGAACCCGGCAACCTGTGCCGTGCCGTTCAAGGTCACCAAGGAGACCAAGATCGACAAGTTCGGTCCGGTAACGCTGCCCGCGCTGACAATAGGCGATACGGTGGATGTGGCGTATAAGCCGATATCGGACAGCACGCGTCCGCCAGTCGCGATATCAATCGTGGTGCTGCCGGAGACCTTCGTCGGCATCGTCGACAGAGTCGTCATCGACCCCAACGGGGTCACAGGCGTCCTTTATCTGAGGCAGCGACTCACGACGGGCGTGGTGGCGACACCGGTGCCGTTCCGAGTGGTCGCGGCAACCAAGATCATAAAGAACGGCGTGCCCGCCAAATTGGCTGATCTTTTGAGGGGCGATGCGGCCAACGTGAAGTACTTCCAGTTCGGAACCGTCAAGGTCGCCGCACTGGTCGAGGCGAAAAGCCCGGTTTCGATAGCCGCGCCTTAGCCCCCGCGACAAAACGAGATTGCTCGGCCCGTCCCGGTATGGGGCGGGCTTTTTTGTTACGCGGCGGATGGCGACTTAGCGCCGCATGGCACAAATGGGCTTGACCGTGCTTCGTTGCGGTGCTACTATGAATGTGTTAGAATTGCTAGGTTGTCTGGGCCGGATGTCGGCCTGTAGGTCAAGGGACTATGGAGGCCGCGTTGAGTTCTGAAAAAGCTTCCCCGCTCGAATCGCTTGGCAAGCGGGCTGATCCTACGTTTGCGCGGCGCATCTTGGAGATGTGCGGCGAGAACGTGATGAGTTGTTATCAGTGCGGCGAGTGCACGGCAGGCTGCCCGGCGGCGTTTGCGATGGACATCGCGCCGAACCAGGTGACGCGTCTGGCACAGCTTGGTCTTGCCGACGACGTACTCGGCAGCTCCACTATATGGCTCTGCGCCGGCTGCGAGACTTGCGCGACAAGGTGTCCGCGCGGCGTGGCTCTGTCGAAGGTGATGGACGCGTGCCGGCAGATATCGGTTGCGGAAGGCAAGGTGACGAAGAAGCAGGCCGACGTGCTCAAGATGCACGAAGAACTTCTGCGGCAGATTTCGATGTTCGGACGGGTGCACGAGATGAGTATGATCGCGGCGTACAAGATGCGCACTCGGCGCTTTCTTGATGACGTGCTCGCGGGCGTGCAGATGTTTCTGAAAGGCAAGCTGGGGCTGATTCCGAGCATCGTCAAGGGCCGCAAGGAAGTGCGGGAGCTGTTTAGGAAGGGTTGAGAGCGGAGCGCTCACCTGTCAACTGAGATGACTGTTTGCTTGTCGACTGAGGACCATTCATGAGATACGCTTATTTCCCGGGCTGCAGCCTGGAATCGACGGCGAAGGAATTTAACGACTCCACCAAGCTCGTTGCGGATGCGCTCGGAATCGAGCTTGTCGAGATTCCGGACTGGAACTGCTGCGGCGCGACGTCGGCTCACAACCTTGACCACCACTTGAGCGTGGCGCTGCCGGCTCGCAACCTCGGCATTGCGGAGCGGATGGGGCTGGACGTCGTGGCTCCGTGCGCGGCGTGCTATAACAGGATGCGTTCGGCGGAAGTGGAGCTCAAGGGCAATGCGGCGCTGCGCGACGATATCAACTCCAAGCTCGAAAAGAAGTATACGGGCGCGGTGACGGTGCGGTCTGCGCTCGAGGTGTTCACGATGCCGGATGTGCTCGAAAGGCTCGCGGAGAACATCAGCCGGCCGCTTACGGGCCTCAAGCCCGCATGTTATTACGGCTGTCTGTTGATCCGCCCGCCGAAGGTTCTGGGGTTCGACGATCCCGAAGCGCCGACCAGCCTCGACAGAGCAATGCAAGTAGTCGGCGCGGAGCCTGTGGACTGGTATTTCAAGAACGAGTGCTGCGGAGCGAGCTTTGGGCTGTCGAAGGCCGAGATCGTGGTGAAGCTCGTCGGCGAGATCATATCGAACGCACGCAAGCATGGCGCCAACTGCATCGTGACCGCGTGCCCGCTGTGCATGACCAACCTCGAAATGAGGCAGGCTGCGGCAGGCAAGGCTCGCGGCGAGGACCTGACGATGCCGGTGTTCTTCTTCACCGAGCTTCTCGGCCTCGCGATGGAGGTGCCGGGCGTGAAGAAGTGCTTCGCGTCGCATCTTATCGACGTGAACCCGGCGCTGGACGCGATCGGCAAGGAGCCGGTGGCGGCGGAGAGCTGAGAGCAGAGGGCAGAGAGCCCGGAGACCTGCGATGAAGCGAGATTTCACACTCGAATTATGGGACTCACGTTTGATGAGTTCAGGACGCTGCTCTAGCCTGGGGTACGCGGAGACACACAGATGGAGACATCAACGCCGATGGCGGCGCGATACTGGCTAGCCGTGTCGACGGGCATCTTGGCAGGCCTGCCGCTGCTGCTGATAGCGCTTTCCGGGACGTGTGACCTGGGGGATTTTGCTTTCGTCCTGCTCGCGATGCCGCCCATCGTGCATTTTGCCTTGAGCGCGTCTCTTGGATGGTGGGATTGGCGCTCAGCGATAGCGTATTGTGCGTGTTTTGCCTGCGTGTTTCTGGTGGTCTGCTGTCTGCCGGCGAGTAGCCTGCATACAGCCGTCTATCGTGCCAAGTGGGCCGCTATAGCGTTTGCCTGGCCGCTTCCTGGATGGGCTCTGGCGAGAGGCTTGAGATTCCTGATTCGAAGCGCGTACTTGTAGCTGACATCTGACCGCTGAAAGCTGACATCTCACTGTCAACTGATAACTGAGGACTGACAACTACCATGCGAATTGGCGTTTTTGTTTGCTGGTGCGGATCAAATATCGCGAAGACGGTCGACGTGGCGGCGGTCGCGGAGGCGGCCAAGCACTTCCCGGGAGTGGTCTACGCGACCGACTACAAGTACATGTGCTCCGAGCCGGGGCAGAACATGATAGCGGAAGCGATCAAGGAACACAGACTCGACCGCGTCGTGGTCGCGTCGTGCTCGCCGAGGCTGCACGAGCCCACATTCCAGCGCTGCATCGAGAGCGCCGGCCTAAACCCCTATATGGTCGAGATGGCCAACATCCGCGAGCAGTGCTCGTGGGTGCACGAAAAGACGCCTGAGACCACCGAGAAAGCCATCGAACTGACCCGCATGGCGGTCGCGAAGGTCGCCAAGAACTATCCGCTGTTCCGAAACGACATCGCCATCACCAAGCGCGCGCTGGTGATCGGCGGCGGTATTGCCGGCATCCAGGCCGCGCTCGACATTGCGGATGCGGGGTACCCGGTAGTCCTCGTCGAGCGCACTCCCTCCATCGGCGGGCACATGGCGCAGTATGACAAGACGTTTCCGACCCTCGACTGCGCCGCGTGCATCCTCACGCCGAAGATGGTGGACTGCGCGAGCCATCCGCTGATCGACATCTGGGCGTATTCGGAGGTCGAGGAGGTCAACGGCTTCGTCGGCAACTTCGAGGTCAAGATCCGCAAGAAGGCGACCTGCGTCGATCCCAAGCTCTGCACGGGCTGCGGGCTGTGCCTCGAAAAGTGCGTAGTAAAGGACATACCGAGCGAGTTCGACGAGGGCGTCGGGCTGAGGCGCGCGATCTATCGGCCGTTTCCACAGGCGGTCCCGAACAAGCCCGTCATCGACCGCGAGCACTGCCGCATATTCAACGGCGCGAAGTGCGGCGTGTGCCAGAAGGTGTGCCCGACCGGCGCGATCAACTACGAGACGGAGGACGAGGTCGTTACCGAGAAGTTCGGGGCCATTGTGGTTGCGACCGGCTTCGAGCTCTGGGATCACTCGGCGATGGGCAACTACGGCTACGGCAAGTATCCCGACGTGATCTCGGCGATCCAGTTCGAGCGCATAATGAACGCATCCGGGCCGACCGAGGGCCGGATCGTGCGACCGTCCGACGGCAAGACGCCGCGCTCGATCGTGTTCATTTCGTGCGTGGGCAGCCGCGACGAGGAGCATGGCCACCCCTATTGCTCCAAGGTCTGCTGCATGTATAACGCCAAGCAGGCGCTGCTTGTAAAAGACAAGCTGCACGACGTCGATACATACGTCTTCTATATGGACATCCGCGCCAACGGCAAGGGCTACGAGGAGTTCGTCAAACGCACCATCGAGGAGTACGGCGCGAACTATATACGCGGCCGCATCAGCAAGATCTACCCGGACGGGGATCAATTGGTGGTCAAGGGCGCGGACACGCTGCTGGGCAAGCCGGTCGAGGTGCGGGCCGATCTGGTGGTGCTCGCGACGGCGATGCAGCCCCGCCACGACGCGAAGGAACTGGCCCGCAAGCTGGGCATTTCGACCGATCAGTACAACTGGTTTAGCGAGGCGCATCCGAAGCTCAAGCCGGTCGAGGTGCTCACGGACGGAATCTATCTCGCGGGGGCGTGCCAGTATCCCAAAGACATTCCGGACACCGTGGCTCAGGCGTCGGGTGCGGCGTCGAAGGCCATCGGCTTGTTCAGCAAGGAAGCGATAAAGAGCGAGCCGATGATCGCGTATATCCATGAGGACACCTGCGTGGGCTGCGGGCTTTGTGTTGAGGTATGTCCGTTCACGGCGATCGAGCTTGTCGAGGTCGCGGACAAGGAGCGGTCCACGCGGGACAAGCAAGTCATGAAGACCGTCGCGCGCGTCAACGAGGGCATCTGCAAGGGCTGCGGAACGTGCTCGGCTGCGTGCCGATCGCTTTCGGCAAGGCTGCGAGGCTTCGAAGGCGCAGGAATCCTTGCGGAAATAGATGCGCTTGCAGATATGGTAAAGACGCGGAGGTAGTTTTGACCAGGAAAGCGATCATCTTGAGTCTGTCTGTGCTGTCGCTGGGCGCGAGCGTCCTCGCGGCTACGGATATCATCCCGTGCGCCGTGGGCAACAGGTGGCAGTACGACTGCTACAAGACATTCGTGGGCAAGGTCGTGTTCCAGGGCAGGACAATGGCGTCGATGAAGGACGCCAGCTTCGGTTCGTCGGTCTACGAAGTGCTCTCCGTGGACAACAAAACCGCTCAGCCCGTCTACGAATACCGCGAGCACACAAAGACGGCATCGTCAACCGGCGGCACCGACGCCGACGACCAGACGGACATCAAGCTGGTCAATGACGACTCCGGCCTACGAATACTATCGACGTATCGGACCGGATCGACGATGGACAAACCGGACAAACAGGAATATGATCCGCCGCTGCTCTACTATGTGCGCAACGCCGCGGCGGGCCGCCAATGGACGGTCGGCACGGTGCGCGACGAGGACACCGCCACGCCGTTGTCGGCAAAGGCCGTCGGGCGGGAAACCGTGACCGTGCCCGCGGGCACGTTCAAGGACTGTCTGAAGGTCGTTTATGCAAGCGACTCGATGTCAGGCACGGTAGAGGTGTGGCAGAAGCAGTTCAACATCACATCCGGCCGCTCGCGCGCGGTCTATTGGGTGGCGGACGGGGTCGGCGTCGTGAAGGAACTGGAAATCGCGACCTCGACTGCCGAGACCACGGGCCCGGACGGCAAGTCGCCGCTGATAATCGACTCCGCCACCTGCAGCGTGAGCGAGCTGAGGCCGGGATACATAGTGAAATAGCTCTCGGCGGTCGGCTATCAGCCCTAAGGGCCGGTAGCCGGTAGCTGAGAGCCAAAAGCTGAGAGCTTGGATGGCTGAAGAGACAATCACGTTAGAAAAGACAACCGAAGAGCCGGCATCGAAGCAGAAGCAGTGGCAGCCTTCGATACTGGCCATATTGTGCAACTGGTGCAGCTACGCCGGAGCCGATCTAGCCGGAAGCGCTCGGCTGCAGTATCCTGAGACGGTGCGCATCGTAAGAGTGCCGTGCTCCGGCAGGGCGGACCCGATGTTCGTTTTCAAGGGATTTCAAAAGGGCTTCGACGGAGTGATGGTGCTGGGCTGCCACCCCGGCGACTGTCACTACGCCAAGGGCAACTACTACGCCCGACGCCGAATCGCGCTGACCCAGGAACTGCTCAAACTGCTCGGCATACCCCCGGAGCGGTTCCATTTCGAGTGGGTGTCGGCGTCGGAGGGAAACCGATTCGCAGAGCTCGTGCGGGAGTTCACCGACAAGATCAAGGCGCTGGGGCCCTTCGAGGGCGTGGATAAATGAAGCGCAGCGAGTTAAAGAGAGCTGAAGGCTGATTGCTGATGGCTGATATGTCAGAGATACAAACCAGAATCCGGGAAGAAGCAGGTAAGGCCCTGGAGAGCGGCGAGGTCGGAGTCGTGATCGGCTGGGGCGCGGGCAGCGTGCCGTTCAAGACGACGCCGGTGTTCATCGATAAGGCGCAAGACGTCGAAAAGCTCGTCTGGAACCCGGCATGCACCAACAACCTTGCCGTCTACCTGCCAAAGATGGCGCGGGATCGCAAGGTCGGCATCGTCGCCAAGCCGTGCGACATACGCAGCATCGTAACGCTGATCCGCGAAAAGCAGGTCAAGCGTGAGAACGTGTTCATCATAGGCGTCGGGTGCGCGGGAGTGATCGACGCGCGGAGCCTCGAAAATGCAAACGTGCGGCTCAGCGAGATTACTTCGCTTGAATGGTCGGGCAACGACCTGATCGTAACCACGCAGACCGGCACGAGCACCGTCGCCGCCGCCGACAGCCTGCGCGAACAGTGCAAGGTCTGCGACAGCCGCACGCCCGCGATCTGCGACGCGGCGGTCGGGGACGCCGTCCCGCGTTCGGAGGAGATATCCATCGACATCCCCGGCCTTTCCGAGGACCGCAAGGCCTACTGGGCAGAGCAGTTCTCACGTTGCATCCGATGCTACGCGTGCAGGCAAGTTTGTCCGGCCTGCTACTGCCGGTCGTGCTTTGCCGACCGCGTCGAGCCGAGGTGGACTGCAAAGAAGGCCACCACGCAAGAGGCCTGGATGTTTCATGCTACGCGCGCGATGCACCTCGCGGGCCGGTGCATCGGATGCGGTGAGTGCGAGCGCATCTGCCCGGTGGGGATACGCGTGGTGGAGCTCGCTCGCGAACTGAACGCAATCGCCAAGGACAGATACGGGTTCGACGCAGGCAATCCGGAGGAGGAGACGCATCTGCTCGGGTCCTATAGGGACGAAGATTTCGATCCCGCGCAGCACAGTGAGTAGAAACTTATGACCGACAAAGTTATCTCAAAGGACAAGATAGGCGACTTTCTGGCGGCGCTGGAAGGCAAGTATACGGTCGTTGCGCCTGTGGAACGGGCCGACGCGCCCGCGGAGTTTCGCGAAATTGGAGCCGGCGACACGCCCATCATTGACGGCAGCAAGCCGATGATGACGCCCAAAGACTACCTGCTCCCGCGCTATGAGGTGCTGGTTAAGGTCGCCTCCGAGGATGGATCGGTCAACGTCGAAACGCCGCTGCCCGAGGACAAGCCCCGCGTCATGCTTGGCGTGTGGCTGGCCGACGCGCAGGCGATTAAGGTGCTGGATCGCGTCTTTCTCGACCGCAACTTCGTCGATCCTTACTACGCGCGCCGGCGTGAGAACCTGACCTTGGTGGCGGTGATGCCTGCGCAAATGCGGTGGAGCTGGTTCTGCGCGTCGGTTGATGACGTGGAGGAGTGGAAGCGCAATGTCGATGCGATGATGTATGACCTCGGCGACCGGTTCTACTTCGAGCCGGTATCCGAGAAAGGCGCGGCGCTCGTCGATGGAGTGTTCTTCTCCGACCCGAGCGAGGCCGACACGGCGCGCAAGAACGAGCTGTGGGATCAGTTCAAGAATACGGGAGCGCTGCCGTTCGCGGGCAAGGCGCTGTATGAGAACCTTCGGTGGGACGATCCGATTTGGGGGGAGATCGCACAAAAGTGCATCGGCTGCGGGATGTGCAGCTACATGTGCCCGAGCTGCAGTTGCTTCGACATTCAAGACGAGGTATGCGGCGCGTGCGTGGAGCGCTACAGGTGCCGCGACACCTGCCAGTTCGAGGATTTTACGCTGATGGGCGCCGGACATAACCCGCGTGCCAACCAGTTGCCGCGATCGCGCCAGAGGTTGCTGCACAAGTTCATGTATCAGCACCAGCAGTTCGGCGTGGTCGGCTGCACCGGCTGCGGCAGATGCGTGGAACTGTGCCCGGTGAATGTCGATATTCGCGAAGTGCTGACGCGGACCTGTTCGGATGAAATGGAGCAAAAGGTCGAAGGCTAAGAGCAGGGCTTTTGATATAGAATGGTGGGAGTATGATTACGCATAGTGTTGACACTATGGTGCTGGCGTACTATGCCAGTCTACTGCCGGTTTGCGTTGCGATGATAGTTGGCGTACTGCTGGCACTGGTCCGCTGGAAGATTCACCCAAGAATCTCGTTGTTCACTGTCATCGGACTTGGGGTTATGCTGCTCGGCCGCCTAGCCTGGATCGTAGTCTACGCCCTCCTCCTCCGCTACAGATTCGGGATGCGCTTCGTGACCGCCGTGATGACCGGGACGCGGGTCATAGACGGGCTGGTCGCCGCTGGCTGCTGGGCGCTGATCCTCGCGGCGATCTTCTGCGACGGGCAGACAGCCTTCGCCCCCCGACGCGGCGCGGGTGGAGCAGCCTGCGCAGGCCGAACCACCCGCGGGCCAGACGGCGGCGTGATCCTTACCAGGGGACGGATTCAATGAACAGCGAAGAGCTGAGAGGCATACTTTCCGAACTCAAAGACCGCCTGAGCGATCTCTACGGAGATCGCTTGGCCGATCTGATCTTGTACGGCTCTCAGGCCCGCGGCGACGCGGAGGAAGGGTCGGATATCGACGTGCTGGTCGTGCTCAAGGGCAAGGTGGACCCTTGCGAAGAACTGGATCGGGTTGGGGATGCTGTGTACGATATCAGCTATCGCAACGACACCCTTGTGACCTGTGTCTTCGTGCCGGAAGAGAAGTATGCTCGCGGCGAAGGTCCTCTGGTGCGGAACGTCCGTCGAGAGGGAATACGGCTATGACAGAAGCCCAGTTGGATCTACTTGCCCAAGCGCGAGAGAGTCTATCCGCGGCGAAGCTGCTCCTAGCAAATGGGTACCCGGGCTATGCCGCCGCGCGCGCATATTACTCTATGTTCTATGCCGCCGAGGCGTTTCTTGAAGGCGATGGACTCGCATTCTCAAGCCATAAGGCTGTGATTGCCGCATTCGGCAAGGAGTTCGCGAGGACGGGTCCGTTCCATCTGAGCTGCATCGATACCTGGTTGACGCCGAGGAGCTGCGGCATACGGCGGATTACGGGCCTCACCGCGCGGTCGATGCGGACAGGGCTACTAAGCAGATCGAAAGAGCGGAGCGGTTTCTCGCTGTCGCGCAGCAGTTGATCGGGCCAATCCCGCCGGAATGATAGGAAAAGGAATGATCAACACAGAACCACAACCCAACCCAATATCAACCCTCCCCTACACGCCCATGTTGGCCAGGGTGATCAAGATCATTACTGAGACCTGGGACACCAAGACCTTCCGGGCCGAGTTTGTCGACGAAGAGTTGCGCGAGAACTTCACCTACGAGCCGGGACAGTTCCAAGAGGTGTCGGTGTTCGGCGTCGGCGAGAGCACGTTCTGCCTGACCTCCACCCCGACCCGCAAGGGCTATATCGAGTTTGCCGTCAAGAAGGTCGGATCGGTCACAACCGCGCTGCACGAACTGTCCGAGGGCGAGCTTGTCGGCATCCGTGGGCCGCTGGGCAACTGGTTCCCTTACACGGAGTGGAAGGGCAAGAACCTGCTCTTTGCCGGCGGCGGCATTGGAATGGCGCCGATGCGGTCGCTGCTCAACTTCTGCCTGGACAACCGCGCCGACTACAGCGAGATCACGGTCGTATATGGCGCGCGCACCCCCGGCGATCTGTGCTTCACCTACGAGTTCGAGGAGTGGGCGGCGAAGTCGAAGCTATTTCTCACGGTCGATGCGGCCGACGAAAACTGGAATGACCACGTCGGCCACGTTCCGGGCTACGTCAAGGAACTCGCGCCCAGCCCCGACAACACGATCGCCGTCACCTGCGGCCCGCCGATTATGATCAAGTTCATCCTGCCGGAGTTCGCCAACCTCGGCTTCAAACCGGAGCAGATCTACACAACGCTCGAAATGAAGATGAAGTGCGGGATCGGCAAGTGCGGCCGCTGCAACATCGGCCCCAAGTTCGTGTGCCTGGACGGCCCTGTATTCTCGCTCGCAGAACTAAACGAACTTCCGCCGGAGTATTAGCCGGGGCTGTCCGCCCTGTCACGCTGAATTTGTTCCAGCTTCCAGGCTGCTGAATCGAGTTCAGTACGACGAGCGCTCCCCGGGGCAATCCGCGCAGGATTTGCGCGACTCTGCTATAATGAGGAATAGGTGGGCAGGGCAGCCGAGCCGAGGCTGCCTTTGCTTTACTGCTACTGGGGGAGAACGGCAAGATGACTGACTCAGGTATCGACCGCCGCGAGTTTCTCAAGGGCGCGGCGGCGACCGTGGCCCTGTTGATGGCCGCCGAGGGCCTCGGCGTATCGGACGCTGCGGCGGCCGAAGTCAAAGATAATCCCATACCGGGCCCGCCGGTCAAGATCGGCGTTATCGGGCTTGGGCAGTGGGGCAAGGAGATCGTTACCGAGCTTGCCAAGATGCCCAGCGCCAACGTAACCGCCATCTGCGACACCTACGAGGCCTACGTCACCCGCGCATCCAAGATCGCCACCAGCGCCAAGACATTTGCCGACTACAAGCAGTTGCTGGCTTCGCCGGATGTGGAGGCGGTGGTGGTCGCAACGCCTTCGCACCAGCACAAAGACGTCGCGCTGGCCGCGATTGCAGCCGGTAAGCACGTCTACTGCGAAGCGCCGCTGGCATCGAGCATCGACGACGCCAAAGCGATCGCGCTGGCCGGGCAGGGATCGAAGCAAGTGTTTGCGGTCGGGCTTCAGGGGCGCGCGAATCCATTGTACACGCATGTTTCAGCCTTCGTGAAATCCGGCTGCCTCGGCGACACCGCCGAGGCGCGCGCTCAGTCCAACAGGCGGCAGAGCTGGAAGCGAATGGCGCCGAACGCCGACCGCGAGAAAGAGCTCAATTGGCGCCTCAGCAGGCAGACATCCGCCGGGCTTGTTGGCGAGATCGGCATTCACAACCTCGATCTCGCGAACTGGTATCTCAACGCGCTGCCGCTGTCGGTGATCGGGTTCGGGACGATAGCGGGCTGGAAAGACGGCCGCGACGTGCCGGACACCGTTCAGTGCGTGATAGAGTATCCCAACAACGTGCGGATGGTCTACAGCTCGACTTTGGTCAACTCGTTTATGGGCGACTTCACACTTTTCCAAGGCAGCGCCAGCAGCTTGATGCTGCGAGAAGACAGAGGCTGGATGATCAAGGAGGCGGACTCCAATCTGATCGGCTGGGAGCCCTACGCACGCAAGGAGCAGTGCTTCGAGGAGACCGGCATCTGCATGCTTGCCGATGCAAGCAAGATACTGGCGGCGGGCGGCGATCCGGCCAAGGATGCCACCCTGCGACCGGCCCACACATCGCTCTACTACGCGCTGGAAAACTTCACAAGAAACATCAGGGAGAACGCCAAACCGGCCGCGGGCGCGCTCGAAGGCTACCAGGCGGCGGTAACGGCGATCAAGGCAAACGACGCCATTCTTGCGGGGAGTAAGATCGCTTACACTCCCGATATGTTCGAGTTGAAATGACGCGAATGGGGGTATTTCGAGGCGAAACCATGCCCTGAAGCACCCCAACCATCTTCGGACTTGAAAAGGAGCGGACTGAAAGTGGACAACAAGCAGGAAAAGAAGGGACTGAGCCGGCGTGACTTCATCAAGGCGGCGGGAGCAACCGCTGCGGGAGTGGTGGCAAGCTCACTGGTGGGCGGCAGCGTGATGGCGCAGGGGGCGTCCGCGCCGGCGGCGCCCAGCGTAATTGGGGCAAACGAGCGTCTCAACTACGCGATCATCGGAGTCGGCGGAATGGGCAGCGGCCACCTCAATCACATCAAAGCCCTGTCCGCAGAGCAGAACCTCGCCATATTGGCGGTCAGCGACGTTTGGGACAAGCGCAGGTTGGCAGCGGCGAACTCTGCAGGCATCCCCGAGTCGCAGTCGTTCAGAGACTACAGAAAGGTGCTCGAGAATAAGGACATCGATGTGGTCGTCATCGCAACGCCGGACCACTGGCATGCGCAGATTGCCATCGACGCTATGCAGGCCGGCAAACACGTCTATTGCGAAAAGCCGATGACGCGCACTCTCGATGAAGCGTTCAAGATGCACAAGACCGCCAAGGAGACCGGAAAGCTCGTGCAAGTGGGATCACAGGGCTGCACCGATGCGAAGTGGCACGTCGCCGGCCAAGCCGTCAAGGACGGCAAGATCGGAACGGTGCTGGTGGCGCAGGGCGGCTACTGCCGCAATAATCCCAACGGCGAGTGGAACTGGCCCATCGACGACAGCGCCGACCCAAAGACCAACCTCGACTGGAACATGTGGCTTGGCAAGGCGCCCAAGCGGCCGTGGGATCCGGACAGATACTTCCGCTGGCGCAAGTTCTGGGACTACGGCAACGGCATCATCGGAGACTTGTGGCCGCACAGGCTGCATCCCCTGATGATAGCGATGAACAATATGGAGTTCCCGCACCGCGTGGTGTGCCTCGGCGCGAACATCATGCACACCGATCGCAATCCCAACGACCCGGCACACCCGTTCGGCGAGGAGCGCGATGTCGCCGACGCCACCCAGATGATCGCTGAGTTCCCGAACGGCTCGATGATCTACCTGCTCGGTTCGACTGTCAACGAGCTCGGGCCCGAGGACCTCATCCGCGGAAACAAAGCCAACATGTTCTTCGGGGGCGGCAAGGTGACCATCAAGCCCGAGCGTCCCTGGACGGATGAGATCGAAGCCCAGGACCTGCCGGTGGTCGGGCCCGGAGAGGACCAGCGCGAACATCACAAGAACCTGATAAAGTGCATCCGCGAGGGCGGAACGCCGAACTGCAACATCGACCTGGCCCTGCGGGTGCAGACGATAGTCTCCATGGCGGAGCTGTCGTATAGGCAGTCCAAGATGGCTCTCTTCGACGTCGAAAAGCAGAAGCTGATCTGACGCCGAGATAATACCGAGCAAAGCATGCTTCGGGAGGCGGTTTGTCCCGAAGCATTGGCTCGTGTCTGTTAAGTTTCGTGGGACAAGACTCCGCTAGCGCTGAGTAGACCGCCAGTGAAGGTCGTATCGAAGCGCGGCGGAGCCTTGACCGCTTTTCGATACGCTTCGCACTCAGAGCCGGCGGGATGGACATTCCCGGAAGACTGGGCAGTCTGGTCGGCTCGTGCGAGGGAGATGCTTCGGGCCAAAAAGCGCTCAGAAGCATCTCCGTGCAGGATGGGTGGCGGTCTTTGGGTCGCCACCTTTTTAGCGTTGGATGAATCAATTCGAACTGGTTACCCTCTCTCTTGACGCCATGGCCACCCGATTTGAGATCGTCCTCTACGGGGCCGATCCGTCACGCCTGCGTGCAGCAGGAGAAGAGGCACTGGCTGAGATCGAAAGGCTCGATCGGCAACTGAGCTTTTACCGCGCCGACAGCGACGTCAGTTGGATTAACGCACACGCAGCAAGAGAACCGGTGAAGGTCGAGCCCGGGTTGTTCGCACTGCTCCGGCTCGCGCGCCAAATCCACGGCGATACCGATGGAGCGTTCGACATTACGGTTGCTCCGCTGATGAAGGCATGGGGGCTGGCCGGCGGCGCGGGAAGAGTACCATCCGACCGCGAGATCGCCGATGCTCTCGAGTGCGTCGGAATGAGCCGCGTGCGACTGCAGGAAGCCGACTCGACAGTGTTCTTCGAGCGCGACGGAATTCAGATCGATCTCGGCGCGATCGGGAAGGGCTACGCCATCGACCGCGCCGTCGAGACGCTGCGCGCCAACGCAATCGAAAGCGCCCTCATACACGGCGGCACCAGCACGCTCTACGGACTCGGCTCGCCTCCCGGCGCTCAGGCTTGGCGAGTGGCTGTCCGGGGCGATACCCCACTTTATCCCCCCTCGGCAAGGGGGAAGGGGCATCGGGTCATCGACTTGTGCGATTCCTCGCTGTCGGTGTCGGCGGTGCACGGCAAGTCATTCGTGCACGATAATCGATTATACGGACATGTCATCGATCCGCGCAGCGGTCGCCCTTCGGACCGGGCGGCGCTTGCAGCCGTATGGGGCCCGCTGGCGGCCGAAACGGACGCGCTCTCCACAGCCCTGCTTGTCCTCGGCAAGCCTGGCCTGCGGATACTGAAAAAGCGTTATCGGGAATACCGCGGCATGGTGGTTGCCAACTCAGGTGAGTCGTTGATATGCGGGCAGGAATAAGGATAGGTCGTGGCGGAGTTGTGAGCAAATGCGCTCCGAGGGCAACCCAGGAATCTGGGACGTCGCTTTAGCGCCGAACCGACCGCCGTATCAGCTCTGAATCGGTCCAAGCGAGTCACAGGGCCGAGGCCCACAGGTCTCGGCCCTTGCTGTGTCAGGCTATCTTCGGCTTGGGTTGCTGTTTGGAATTGACCGAGAGGAAGTCTTTCACGAACTCGTCCGCCAGACCCGCTACGGTATCGTTGAGCTGCTTGACGTTCGACGCGCCCACAATGCCCACAGTGCCGCTGGTCCATGTGGTCGCAGGAGTCAGTATGCTCGGGTCGCGGGATAGGGCCGCGGCCTGGATCACTTCGGCGTGAACGTTGCATGCATACAACCCTGTTTCGCTCTTGACGGAAGTGATGCTGACGTAGAAGATTGCCGCTCCCGGCTGAGAAAGCTCCTCTTCGCTCAGAAGTCTGATGCCTCCCGAACTCAGACGGGAGGAGATGGTCTTGCGCAGAGAATCCACGCTCAGGCCGTCGCGAGTGATGTCCGGAGCAAGAGTCTCAACTACCACACATACACCGGAAAGCCCCTTCAAGGATTTCACCTCCATGCTCACCCGCGCAGCCATGATGCCGATTGAGAGGGTCAACGTCAGAATCGACGCTATAGCAACGGCGCACAACTTCGCCCCGATGTGTTTCATCGCATTCACCCCACACTGGCAGGGTTCTCCCGAACCCGACCTGCCCTTTGCCTCAGGGACGGGTTCAGCCGTCCTCTGATTCTAGGTTACCCAAAGTGTGAACATAGTGGGTTCGACCGAGCGGGGTTATTTCGCATATTTTGCAAGAATCGGGCGTGCGGCGCCGTCACGCCGACGGGCGGTTCCTCAGACGCGGGATTAGAGCGATCACACCCACCAGTACCGCAAATATGCCGGCCGGTTCCGGAACCGGGTTCCAAACCACTGCGCGCGGATTCCACGACGGGTCCAACGAACACCCAGCGATCTGACCCCGGTCGTTGATCGCATAGGCGGTTCCGCCGACATCGCCGACAAGCCATTCGAGCATCACCACCGAGCCGTCGGGCTGCCACAGTACCGGGAACGTGCCCTCGGCGGTATCACAGAACCCGACAGCTTCACCTGAGCTGTTTAACCCAAGCGCCGTGCTTGCTATTGTGCCGGGAAGGTTTTGCAGCAGCGTCAGGTCTCCGGCGGGACTCCATTTGCACGCCCAAGTTCCCTGGCCGTCGCAGATCAGGCCGGCTATTTCCCCGAAGTTGTTGATGGCTTTGGCCTCGCTGGAAATGCCGCCCGTGAGGGGGGTCATGCCGCCTGTCGGCGTCCAGACAAAGGCTCGGTGCTTGCCGTCAGGCTCCTTGGTGAATCCGACGACCGTCCCGACCGAGTTGATCCCGATGCCGCAGCCTTCGCCTAGAATGAGGGGATCGGCGGCGCCGTTCCATACGGTTATGTAGTTGGTGATGTGGGTTGTGCCGAGCCAGAGTTCGCCGACGACCAGGCCGGCATCGTTTATGCCCAGTGCCTGGCTGAATGTCGCGCCGTTCGGCAGAGGCAGATACGAGATAACTCCCGTTGGACTCCACGTGGCAGCCCGGCCTGCGTTGCCGACGATATATCCACTGTTGTTGATGCCCAGCGCGAATCCCTCGTCGAGAAGGGTCACCAGGCCCAGGTCGTCGGCCACTGCAGCGTGGCAGACGCCTTGATCGTACACGGCGGCCGCAATCGCCCCGGAGTTGTTGATTCCAGATGCCCAGGAAGTGTTCTCGCTCAACTGACGGATCTGATAGGTGACGGCACACGCGCCCGTGGCAAGCACTGCAAGCAGAGTGGCGCAGCAGATGCATAAGGACTTTGTGTTCTTCATCGATATCCCCTCGCGCAGGCGAGATCCCGGCCGCCTGCTTGACGGAGCAAATATACCCAGGGAGTGTAAAGTTGATACAAGAGCTTGTCTGCAATGCCGCCGGCGGCATAATCGGCGACACGATCTACCTCGCGGGCGGAGAGGACCTCCGGCGGCATCGTTCCGCAGCGCACCTGATCGGGAAGGATTGCGCGCTTGTAGGAGGCGTCTCTATCTCTGGAGAACATTGCTACGGCACGGGTGCGGGCGACGGTTCGCGCTCTTCCTCGGGCAGCGGCAGGTCCCTGGCTCCGTAGAACGTAAGCGTGCGAACTCGCTCGCCCGGGTCCGGGAAGAACAGGCTCACAAACCAGCCCACGACAAACGTCGCCAGCGTCGCCGCCACTCCGATCCACATGGGCGAGACCCCTATGGTCCTATTCAGATGAGACACGAAAAGCGCCCCAGCAAGCCCGAAAGCCGTCCCCCAGATCGCTCCCTGGGAGTTCGCACGCCGAGAAAAAGCCGCAAGAAGAAACAATCCCAGCAGCGGACAGCCCATCACCGCGAGGATTACGACCGTCGCGGTCACAATCGACCCGAACTTGGCCAACACGAACAGCGCCAGCAGGGTCGCGACGGCGCCGAATGCGACCGTCAGCAGCTTAGCCGCCACGACGGTCGGCTGCGAATCCGACTGCCTGCGGAAGCCGACGAGCGCCGCGGTGGCCAGTGAGTTGATCGCTGCGGACACAACGGCCATCGTCGCTCCGAGTATCGCGGCGATCAGCAGTCCGGGCAGCGGCGTAGGCAGGTTGTTGACTACGAAGTAGGGCAGTATCTGGTCGCCCTTGAGCGGGCGGGTCGGCGTGCCCGGGCTGGCACTCATGTCCGGCGGGATTTTCCGCTGTTGGCGCGAAATGAGGTCGTTATAGAGCCTGGGGTTGGTGCTGTAGAGGCCGCGGACCTTTTCCACATTTTCGAACGCGGGGACCTGGCTGGGCATTGACTTGTAGTAGCCGTAGATCATCGTGCCCGAGAAGAATATCAACACGACTATCGGAGTCAGCAGCGCCAGCTTCAGCCAGAGAGCCTTGCTGCATTCTTTTATGGATGAAGCGGTCAAGTAGCGCTGAACGGATATCTGGTCGGTAGCCATCTGCACGAGGTTGTTGGCCAGCCCGCCAAGCAGTGCGGCCCAGAATCCCATGCGAACGTAGGGGCTGAGCTCGAAATCGAAGAAGCGCGTCTTGCCGTCGGCTCTGGCCAAATCCCACGCCGCCGGCAGTCCGCCGGGCACCTTGTCGATGCAGAGGAGGAATATGAGCACAATTCCTCCGCACAGCACGGCAAATTGGATGGTGTCGGTCCAGATGACCGCTTTCATGCCTCCGAGCGCGGTATAGATTGTCGCCATCGTGCCCGTAATAAGTGCGGACGCCCAGAATGGTATACCCGTGACCGCAGCGATGGCCAGCGCCGGGGCGTAGATCGCTAGTCCCGCGTAGAAGACGACTCGGACAACGAAGAACGCGGAGGCGATGATCTCCAGCCTGCGGTCGAATCGGCGGGCGAGATACTCGTAGGCCGTATAGACCCTCAGCTTTCTGAAGAACGGCACAAAGACCTTGATCGTTATGGGAGTAGCGATGAACAGGGTGGCAGTGACGACGAGGTAACCGGTACCATAGAAGAACGTCTCGCAGGGCGCGCCGAGATATGTGATCCCGCTGAACAGCGCCGCCAGCACCGAAATCCCGACCACCACCCAATGCACGTTCTGCTCCGCCAACAGATACGCCTTTATGCTCTTCTGCTGCCGAGTGAAATACACGCCCACGCCTAACAGCAACAGCATGTAGCCGCCGAAAACCGCGATGTCCGCGTGCGAGAGGGTCACGACGCCGTCTCCTCACCGGCCGCATCCGGCCTAACCAGCAACGCGAGCAGCAGCGCGGACGTCATTGCCGTGGCCGAGCCGTAGTAGAAGGGCGCGCTTGCGCCGATTTTGTCCCACAGAAACCCCGCGATGAGGCTGGCAGGGAACAGCGCCACGCCGGTGAATGTGAAATACGCGCCGACCGCCGTTCCGCGCAGGTGCGCTGGAGCGAGATCGACTGCGTATGCGCGCAGCATGCCCTCGGCCATGCCGTAGTACGCGCCGTAGACGATGAACCATATCCAGACCCCCGCCGGCGTCGATATCCTGGCCATCGCGAAATAGACAACGGCAAACACCAGCCAGCCTGCGATTATGACCGGCCTGCGGCCGACTCGGTCGGAGATAATCCCGCTCCGCAGCGAAACCAGCGCCGAAAGCGCGTTGAAGCTCACATAAACCCACAGGAACGAAAGAAACGGCATGCCCACGCCGCCATCGCCGACCTTGCTGGTGGCTCGCAGAACAAGAAACGCATCGCTGGAGTTGCCTATCGCAAACAGGGTCACTACGGCCAGGAAAATCTTGAACCGCGTGTCCAACGCCGAGAGCTTGATCTCGGGCTTCTGCGCCTTCTCCTCGCGCTTTCGCTCCGGCACGAACGCGGTCAGAACGATCCATCCCAGCACTGCCGGCACCGCAGCCGCAACAAAGACGAGGTTGTAGACGGAATGCCGATACTGCTTGCCCAGGGCCTCCGGCAGAGCGCGACCTATTACGAGCCAGACGAGAAGCACTACGATAAGCGGACCGAGCGCCGCGCCGGCTGTGTCCATCGCGCGGTGGAAGCCGAACGCCCGCCCGCGGCTCTCCTCATCGGTGGTGTCGGCGATCAGTACGTCGCGGGGCGCGCTGCGGATGCCTTTGCCAAACCGATCGGCAAAGCGAATCGCCAGAACGGAATGCCAGGAGTTGGAGAAAAGATAGAACGGCTT
>Ga0272448_1001779_pt1 | contig 28362 bp, 23 predicted proteins | sample YNPCB0191_FD_202220 | JGI IMG/M metagenome (GOLD analysis project Ga0272448, IMG submission 202220) | Hot spring sediment microbial communities from Yellowstone National Park, WY, United States - YNP-CB-019-1 | ecosystem: Environmental > Aquatic > Thermal springs > Hot (42-90C) > Sediment... | reverse complement strand
ACTGGCGCAATCCATTATGGAGTTTATAAGGTGCGAGAACCTTTCACCAAAACCGATCCAGTGGTCTTACACCGTTCAAAAATTGGAAACTAAACTCGGAACGGTCTTGTGAAATGCTGTACTAAGCCCAGTTCTTTCCAATCCTTTTTCTGCCACAGTTCGGAAGGTATTTCAGGCAATGGGTTGAATGAAATATCCAGGCTCACCAGGTTGGGTAAGCGCCACAACTCGGGCGGCAGGGCGGTGAGTGGGTTGCTCGACAGGTCCAGGCTTTGCAGGCTGGAGAGTGCGCCGATTTCGGGCGGCAGGGCGGTGAGATGGTTGCCCGACAGATACATGCCTTGAAGGCTGGTGAGTGCGCCAATTTCGGGCGGCAGGGCGGTGAGGCGGTTGCCCCACAGGTACAGGGTTTGCAGGCGGGCCAGTCTGCCAATTTCGGGCGGCAGGGCGGTGAGCTGGTTGTACAATAGATTCAGGCTTTGCAGGGTGGAGAGTGCGCCGATTTCGGGCGGCAGGGCGGTGAGCTGGTTGTACAATAGGTTCAGGCTTTGCAGGGTGGAGAGTGCGCCGATTTCGGGCGGCAGGGCGGTGAGCTGGAGTCCACCTAAGCCCAGTTCTTTCCAATCCTTTTTCTGCCACAGTTCGGGAGGTATTTCAGGCAATGGGTTGAATGAAATATCCAGGCTCAACAGGTTGGGTAAGCGCCACAACTCGGGTGGCAGGGCGGTGAGCTGGTTGTACAATAGATTCAGGCTTTGCAGGCTGGTGAGCTGGCCGATTTCGGGTGGCAGGGCGGTGATGCCGAGGCGAGAGAGGTCGAGTTCGCTGGCGCCGCGTTCAGCAGCGGCGCGGATGCGGGTGAGGGCAATTTCTTCCGGGGTGGGCATGGAGGCCTCCGGGGAGCAGTCTTCCTGTATATTAGCACAAAACCGGGACGCGCGAGATGCCGGAATTCATATCCGACGGCCTGGAAAGGCCGTGCTACCGTTTCCGCCGTCCATCGTCTACGGTCTATCGTCTGACGGCCTGCAAGGCCGGGTTACCCCCTCTTCTTCAGCATCTCCACCCAGCGGGCGGCGGGGAGGGGGGCGGCCTGCGGGTCGGCGAGTTTCAGGCGACGGTAGTGGCCGCGGCGGATGTAGAAAGCCTCGCCCGGCGGCAACAGGCGCGAGGGGTTGTCGGAAGGCAGGTTGACTTTGAAAATCTGGTTCAGGCTGGCCGTGCCTAACTGGAAGCCGACCGGGGCATCGCGCAGCAGTTTCACCCAGCCCCAGTCGCTCTCCAGGTCGTTGATCGGGCCGGCGACGGTCAGGTAGAAGCCCAGGTCGCGCCAGCGTTTCAGGCTGGCATTGAGCAGGTCGTGGTTGGACTGGCCGCCATCGCTCTTCACCAGGTCGTAATCGTCCATCAGCAGCCAGAGGGCGGGGCGCTCGGCGACCCAGGCGCGCGGGTCGAAGGGGCCGGGGGCGGCGCGGCGGGCGGCCTCCATCTCCTGGGCGCGGCGGTTCAGGCGTTCGGCGATTTCGGCCAGGGCGCGGCTCAGGGCATCGTCATCGCTGATGTAGCGCGGGGCACCGCCCTGCTCCTGCGCCAGCGGCGCCTCGACGTGCGGCAGCGAGGTCAGCGCGCTGAGCGGGCCGCGGCGGAAGTCCACCACGTAGAGGCTGAGCGCCTGCGGCGGATAGCGTTCAGCCAGCGCCAGCGCCCAGGCCAGCAGCAGACTGGTCTTGCCGCTGCCGGGGGTGCCGGCCACCAGGAAGTAGGGACCGTCGTTCAGGTCGAGGTCGAAGGGCTGGTCGGGGTCGTCCATGTCCAGGGCGAAGCGGGCCGAGCGTCCGGGCGGGGGCGGCGTCGGCCAGGCCGGGGCGGGGGTGACGAGCGTCCCCAGCGGCAGCACGGCCGGGAGCGGGGTGAAGGCGCGCGGGCGCGGTCCCGTCCAGGCGCGGGACATCGCTTCCATCAACTGCTGCAGGGCGCGGGTACGTTCGGCCTCGCTGCTGCCGCGGGCGGCTAAGGCGGTCTGAAATTCGAGCGGGGGCGTGCCCTTCAGCAGGCCGCGGCCGGGGAAGGGGGCGGGTTCCAGTCCGCCGGTGGGACCGACCGCCAGGCTGTAATCGCGGGCCGCCAGGCGGAAGGTGGCCGCCAGCGGCAGGACGTTCGCCAGGCGCGGCTTGAGTTCGGAGGGGCTGGCCAGGGTGAAGACGAAGTGCAGCCCGTAGGCCGCGCCATCGCGCACCAGTTGGGTGAGCGTATCGTCCAGGTCGAGGCCGCGGTCGAGGCAGAGTTTGGCGAAGGCGGCGTGATCTTCCAGGATGGTGACGATGGCCGGGAGCGGTTCGCCGCCCAGGGCGCGGTATTCGCTCAGGCCCGATGCCCCCAGACGGGCGAATTTCTCCTTGCGGGCGGTCAGTTCGGCGCGGAGGAAGCGGAAAAAGCGCTTCAGGCGCTCCAGGTCGTCGGCGGTGAAGACATCGCCCACGTGCGGGAAGCCACCCAGGGCCTTGAGGCGCTGCCCGCTGAAATCTATCAGGTAGAGATGGACATCGGCCGGGCTGTGGTCGAGGGCAAGCGAGGTCACCAGGGTCTGGACGAAGGCGGTCTTGCCGCTACCCGGCTCGCCGAAGAGGACGAAGTGGCCCTCGTCAGCGAGCGGCAGGAAGAGCGGCGGCTGCGCCTGGTTGGTGGGGTCATCCAGTTGCCCGACGAGCGGACTGAGCCAGCGGCCGGGGGACGGGGCCTCCCAACCCTGGCCGTTCCAGCCGGGCTGAGCGCGGCGCAGGTCGTCCAGGAAAAGGGTGGCCGGCAGGGGCGGGGAGAGCGGGCTTTTGAGTTTCTCCAGGCCCATGGCGGCTGCTGTGGCGCGCATGTGCTCGACCAGGGCGGTCAGTTGGGTCTGCTCGCCGGCGGCCAGGGGGACGAAGCGGCGCAGCGGTTCGCGCCGGCCATCCAGGGCGACGCGGGAAATCTGCGGCAGGGCGCCTCCGCTGCTGCCGGGCTGATAGCGGTCGCCGCCCCAGGCCACCTGGAAGGCGACGAAGCGATCGTTGTTGCCCACCTGCAGGTAGGCGCGCCCGACCTGGCTGCTGCTGATGTTCTCGTAGGCGTCGGGCCGGCGCAGGATGTCCATGCTCGCCTGACGCGACCCCATGCGCAGGCACAGGCGGATGTTGATGTTGTTGCGCAGTTCGTCGGTGACCACGCCGGAGGGGTCCTGGGTGGCCAGGACGAGGTGCACGCCCAGGCTGCGTCCGGTGGCGCCAATGCTGAGCAGACGTTTGGTCATGGCGGCCTTATCGGGGCTGTTGCGGATCATCTCGGCGAATTCGTCTATGACGACGAACAGGTGGGAGAGCGGCTCGGAGGCGCGCCCCTGGAGGAAATCGCGCTGATACTGGTTGATGTTGCGCCCGCCGAGCAGATTGCGCCGCCGCCGCAGTTCGGCCTCCAGGCAGACGAAGAGGCGCTCCACCAGCACGGCCTGGGTATCGGCCTTCTCCAGATTGGCGAGCGTCCCCACGACGTGGGGCAGGGCCTCCAGCCCCTGGAGCAGGTCGCCGCCCTTGTAGTCAATCAGGATGAAGTTCAGGTCGTGGGGATGGTGATGGGCGGCCAGCAGGGTGATGAGGGTCTGCAGGAAGCGGGTTTTGCCGGTGCCGGTGGTGCCGCCGACCATGGCGTGCGAGCCGTCGCCGCCGGTGGCGGTATCCTGGAAGTTCAGCATCGTCACCCCGCCGCCGGCCTCGATGCCGAGCGGCACCTCCAGCGACTGATGCGAATGGCGCTTTTCCCACAGGTCGCGGACGGGGAGGGCTTCCAGGCGCGTGAGGTTGAGCAGGGCGGTGAGCGGGACGCTGGCGGGCAGGTCGGCGATGGTGGCCGGGGCCTTGAGGCGGATCGGGGCCAGGGCGCGGGCGAAGACGTCCGCCTGGGCCGGGCTGACGCGGTCGGGGGTGAAGGCGAAGTCCTGCGTGGGCGGGCCGATCAGGCGCAGGTAGGGGCGTAGCGACGCAACGCCCCCACCGCCGCATTCGACCAGGGCGCGGCAGCCGCCGGGCAGGGCTTCGGGGCGCTCGGCCAGGAACAGGCTGTAGGCGCCGATGGTCGCTCCCTGGGTGAGCAGCAGGTGGAGCAGCGGGCCGACGACGGAGGTATCCTGGCCGCGGAAGAGGCCGGGGTCGGCGAAGAGGAAGACGAAGTTTTGGGGATATTCGGGCGGGGCGTCGCCGGCGGGGCGGTTGAGGGCGCGCTTTTGCAGGCCAGAGGCCAGTTCGGCGAGCAGGGCGCGGGCCTCGTCGGGCGAGGCGGCGAGATAGCGACGCTTGCGCTCGTCATCCCAGACGTGCGGCAGCCAGCGCATCCAGGCCCATTCGTCCACCTCGTGGGCGGGCAGCAGGGCGACCAGTTTGACCTCGTTGGGGGCGTGATGCGTCGCCAGTTGTAGCAGCAGGGCGCGGACGGTCTCGCGGACGAGGGCGGGGGCGCCGCTCAGCCCGGCCGCGCCGGCCTGGGCGAGCGGCAGGACGATGGGGACGCCATCCACCTGGCGGAAGTCGTCCACCAGGCGCAGGGCCTCGTCATAGAGGTCATCGGCCTCGCCGACGGGCGGGCGGGAGGAGGGGGGCTTGAGGCGGAAGGTGGCCGGCAGGGCGCCCACCCCCAGGCGCAGGTGGAGGAAATCGGGGTCGCGCGGGCGCTCCAGGCCGGAGGAGCGCTCCCACAGGCGGGGCGAGGGGCGTCCCGTCCCGGCGCCGGCGCGGCGCAGGCACTCGCTGGGGTCGGGATGCGGGTCGAGCAGGGCGCGACGCTGCTCGTTCGCCAGCGACTCGGCCTCGTGACGGCGGTCGGCCAGGTAGGCGCGGTAGGTCTGGTCACGCTGGGCGATGCTCTCACGGTACTTTTTGCGCTCGTTGAAGTAGTTGATGATGCCCACCAGCCCGGAGCCAATCATCAGCGGCAGGGAGAGCAGCAGGTAGGAGGCGTTGGTGGCCAGGAAGGCGACGGTCAGCCCCAGGCCGAGCAGGGTGAAGCCGAACGGCAGGAGCACCGCCACCAGCGAAGAGGTGGGGCGGGCGGGTTTGCCCTGCGGCGGCTGGAGTTCCAGTTCCGCCGTTGGCGGGGCGAGGTAGGTGCGGGGAGAGCGGTGAAAGAGCATGGTGGCCTCACTGTTTTATTCTTTTTCACCACGAAGACACGAAGGCACGAAGGAAAGATAAAAACTTTTTACCACAAAGACACGAAGGCACGAAGGGAAAGATAAAAACTTTTTACCACAAAGACACCAAGACACCAGGATAAAGATAAAAAACTTTGTGTCTTTGTGTCTTGGTGGTTCATTTTTTACCACAAAGACACGAAGGCACGAAGGAAAAGATGAAAACTTTTTACCACAAAGACACGAAGGCACGAAGATAAAGATAGAAAACTTTGTGTCTTTGTGTCCTGGTGGTTCATTTTTTTGCCACGAAGGCACGAAGGGTAAAGAGAACTTTGTGTCTTCGTGGTTATAAAATAACTCGCTTGATGCCGTTTTTGATCAACGGTACGTTGAAGTTGATGAGAAAGCCAAGCCGTTTGCCGGTCAGTTTCAAATAGGTGATGAGTTGGGCGGTGAACACGGGATGCATGGTTTCGACGGCTTTCAGTTCGCAGATGACCTGTTCTTCCACCAGGACATCCAGGCGCAGCCCATCATCGAACTTAATGCCGTCATAGATGACAGGCACGGTTACCTGGCGACGGTAAGCGAGACCACGCTTCCCCAGTTCATGGCAAAAGCAGGCTTCATAGATGCTTTCCAGCAAGCCCGGCCCGAGCGCCTGATGAACAGCATACGCCGCCTCCACGATGGCGCGGGCAATCTGTTCTTGCCGTTCAGGGAGAGGTGGATAGTTCATCTCTTTTCCTTTCTTCTCATAGAATTTTCACCACGAAGGCTCGAAGGCACGAAGGGTAAAGAAAACCTGGTGTCTTGGTGCCTTGGTGGTTCATTTTTTTACCACGAAGACACGAAGGCACGAAGGGAAAGAAAACTTTGGTTATTCAGGTTGGGACTTTCGCTCCTCTTCACGTCGGGGCTGGTGGAGGAGCCAGACCAGGGCGGCGCCGGTGATGATCCCGCTCACGGCCCCGATCACGGCCCAGCCCATGGCATCGCCCACGGCCCAGCCCACGGCATCGCCCACGGACAAGCCCACGGCCCAGCCTGCAGTACTGGCCAGAATCCACCAGCCTGCACGGTGCACCTGGCGGCGCAAGAGCAACCATTGAGCAACCCCGGTCACGGCCCCGATCACGGCCCCGGCCACGGCATCGCCCACAGCCAAGAGCACAGCAAATCTCACAGCCGAGCCCACGGCCCCGACCACAGCCGAGCCCACGGCCCCGCCCACGGCCAAGCCCACGGCCCAGCCTGCAGTACTGGCCAGAATCCACCAGCCTGCACGGTGCACCTGGCGGCGCAAGAGCAACCATTGAGCAACCCCGGCCCCGCCCACGGCCGCGACCATGGCCACGACCCCGCCCCCGCCCACGGCATCGCCCACGGCATTGCCTACAGCCAAGCCCACGGCCCAGCCTGCAGTACTGGCCAGTACCCACAGCAACCAGAACCCCCAGCCGGGTTTGCGGCGGGGTTCGGCCCTCACCCCCGGCCCCTCTGCCCTCACCTCCTCCCATTCTCCCGGTGGGAGAGGGGAAGACCTCACCCCTGGCCCCTCTCCCATAGGGAGAGGGGAAGTAGAGGGAGTGGTGCGGCGCGGCTTGAGCAACTGGGTATCGTAGGCGGCGCGTTTTTCCACATCCTGCACGGTCAGTTCGATCTCCCGCGCCAGGGAGCGCAGGGAGGGGTCGGCCTGAGCCAGTTCCAGCGCCTGGCGGTAGAGTTCCAGGGCATTCTCCAGGTTGCCTTTGTCTTCCATGCGCCGCGCCGCCTGCATCAGCCCGCGAACGACGCCCAGTGTGACTTCTTCGGGGGAGGTAGATGCCTGGGCTTCTGCCGTTTCTGTGGCGGCAGTGGACAGGCTGAAAGCCTGTCCTACGGGGTGCTCCGGCAGCGCCACCAGCCACTCGCCGAAGGTCGGGCAGTCGGCCAGGGTTTCGCTCGTCCAGGCGCGCTCGAACAGGTCGGCGACGGGCTGGCCGTAGTGACGCGCCAGGGCGGAGAGCAGCGTCCGATAGCGGTCACAGGCTGAAGCCTGTGCTACAGAGGGCATCTCGGCCGGGTCGAAGTAGGTCTCGCCATAGCAGGCCTCGCGCACGCTCTCATCGCCCCAGCCGAGCATTTCGGCCAGCAACACGGCCCCGGCGAAGCGGTCGGCGGTGGGACCCCACAGGCCCTCGCGGGCGGTGCGGTGGGCGTAACCGGAGGAGCCGCTCGGCAGGGCCTCCGGGCGCGGCAGGCCGGGGGCGTAGAGGCCTTCGACGTCCACCAATTCGACGGTGGACGGTGGACGGTAGGCGGTCTGCGGTCGGCGGTCTGCGGTCGGCTGCGCCAGCATGGGCAGAAGGACGTTGGGGCCGGAGAGGTCGCAGTGGGCGATGCCGTTCTGCTCCATGCGGGAAAGAATGTCGGCGAAGGCGCGCGCCAGGTCGAGGGCCTGCTGCGGGGTGAGCGGACGCTTTTCAAGCATCACTTCCACCCAGGTGGGGCCTTCGATCCAGGGCATGAGGACGGCGTAGGTCAGGTCGGGTTCGCGGCGCAGCAGGTCGGCGTTGCGCTGGGGGGTGAGCACGGTGCGGCGGCAGACGGTCAGGCCGGGCAGGTCGGCGAAGGCGGCGAGTTTCTCGGCCTGGGAGACGAGGGCCGGGGTGCGGAAGCGGGCGCGGAAGACTTTGAGGGCCATCGCGCCCTCACCCCCGACCCCTCTCCCGGTGGGAGAGGGGAGAAGTTGATAGACAATCCCGGCCCGTCCTTCCTGGCCGTAGGGGATGCCAGGGGCGGCGGGATGCTCGGCGATGCGGTAGGTCACGCCGTTGAGGGTCAGTTCGTCATGGACGTTGGGGCGGAAGGACATGGGTCACCTCTTTCTACCACGAAGGGAATTTATTCTTTTCTCACCACAAAGGCACGAAGACACGAAGGGTAAAGAAAAACCTGGTGTCTTGGTGACCTGGTGGTTTGTTCTCTTTTCACCACGAAGGCACGAAGAGAAAGAAAACTTTGTGTCTTGGTGACCTGGTGGTCTTTCGCGCCGTAGGTCACGCCGTTGAGGGTCAGTTCGTCATGGACGTTGGGGCGGAAGGACATGGGATACCTCAGATTTGGTTTTGGTTATGGCCCCCAGCGGGGTTGCCAATCGCAGTAGCCGTTGTCGGTCAAACGAGTCAGATTTTGCCCGTCAACCGTCATGATATAAATCTCACAGCCATTCGGATCGTTCATGTGGTCAAAGTAGCCTGTAAACGCAATCCAGTTGCCATCCAGTGAAAATGAGGGGGCCAGGCTATTCCCGCCATGGGTAATTTGCTTCCACATTGAATTTTCCAGGATGTAGATATTTCGCTGCCATGGCGCTCCAGCATAGGTGGCAATCGTTCCCAGGCTCGACCAGTCGCTCCTGCCGCGCACAGCCGATAAAGAAGGCAAAGCGCTCAGCCCGGAACCGTTGGAAAAGATGGTGTAAAGTTGGGCATTATTGTAATCACCAGATGCAAACAAAATTTGCGAACCATCTGGCGACCAGACCGGATCCCAGCCGCCGCTATAGATGCGACGGTTTCCTGATCCATCCCTATTCATCACACAGATATAATCCAAACCATTTGCACTGCATTTGTAGACAATCTTTTGCCCATCAGGAGAAATATCAGCAGCAACTGCATCACCATCGTCGAACGTTAATTGCCTTGTATTCCTGTTTTCCAATTCCATTTCATAAATTTGGAAGTTTCCTCCGCCCATATTACTGGAGAAAACAATGCTTCTTCCGTCAGGTGCAAAAGAAGCATACGAATTGTTGGCGCCATTGTTTGTAAGTTGTGTGAAGCCACTCCCGTCGGCATTGATCAGACAGATTTCATTTTGTTCTGAGTTGCGCGAGATCTGGCAGGTATAAACAATTTTCCCGGAAGGACGATTATAGACAGGTTCAGGTCTTTGAGTCTCCGTTGGCAATGGTAGAGGTGTATAAGTGGGGTAAGGGGTGTAAGTGGGCAAGGGGGCTTGTGCAGGTTGTGAGGTGGTTGATTCTGCAGGTGGATTGCTGCGCTGCACAGTGTCTGGATTTGGAAGCGTTGCCGCTGCCAAAGGGACGGCTGGGACAGGAGAAAATATTCCGCTCGAAGCCAGGACCGCTATTCCGCCGCCCAACAGGCAAAGTGCAACGATGCCTCCTACCACTCCCCACACCCACCCGGCCACCGGCCGGCGGCGGGATTGACGCTCGACTTCGGCCAGCAGCGCACGCGGGGTGTAGCCCTCCAGGACGTAGTTCGGCGCTTCCTGAACCAGGGGAATGAGCAATTCACGGGCCAGCGCCCACTCACGCCGACGGTAGGCTTCAATCGCATTGCGGAAAATGGCATCGAAGCTCTCTTCCTTGCGCGGTGCCCAGGGCAACACTTGCGGCGCCTCGACAGGCGCGGCTTGCCCTTTTGATGAGGTCGCAACCGCAGAAGCGGCAGCGGTGGCAAAAGCGGTTTCGGCCGGGGCGGCTTGTGGCAATGCCAGTTGCCACTCGCCGAAGGTCGGGCAATCGGCCAGGGTTTCGCTCTTCCAGGCACGCTCGAAGAGGTCGGCGACAGGTTTGCCCCAGTGGGCCTCCAACGCCCGATGGAGAACGCGATAGCGTTCACCATCCTGCTGGATTTCGGCGGGGTCGAAGTAACTCTCGCCCCAGGCCGCCTGACGGACGTTTTCGTCACACCAGCCGAGCATCTCGGCCAGCAAAATCGCCCCGGCGAAGCGGTCACCGTTCGGCGACCAGAGGGCATCGGTCGGGTGAGCCGGAGCGTAGCCGGCAGTGCCGGAAGAGAGGCTCTCCGGGCGGGGGAGGCCGAGGCCATACATCTGCTCGACATCCACCAGTTCCACCGCAGAAGCAGCCTGGGGGTTGACCAGGGCCGGCAAAAGCACGTTCGGGGCGGAGAGGTCGCAGTGCGCCAGACCCTGTTGCTCGAGTGTGGTGAGAATTCTGGTGAGCGAAGAGGCCAGCGCCAGGCTTTGGGCCGGGGGAAGTGGCCGTTTTTCCTGGAGGATGTCGAACCAGGTGGGGCCTTCGATCCAGGGCATCAGGACGGCGTAGGTCAGGTCGGGTTCGCGGCGCAGCAGGTCGGGGTGGTTTTCGGGGGTGAGGACGGTACGCTCACAGGCGCGCAGGCCGGGGAGTTGTGCGTATTCATTGAGGCGGGCGCTGAGGGCGACCAGGGCGGGGGTGCGGAAGCGCGATTTGAAGACTTTGAGTGCCGCCCTCACCCCTGGCCCCTTATCATCCTTATCATCCCCGAAGGGGGCTCCCGAGGGGAGAGGGGAACGTTCCAGGCAATAGACAATCCCGGCGCGGCCTTCCTGGCCGTAGGGGATGCCAGGGGCGGCGGGGTGCTCGGCGATGCGGTAGGTCACGCCGTTGAGGGTCAGTTCGTCATGGACGTTGGGGCGGAAGGACATGGGTCACCTCTTTCTACCACAAAGGGAATTTATTCTTTTCTCACCACGAAGGCACAAAGACACGAAGAGAAAGAAAACTTTGTGCCTTAGTGACCTGGTGGTTTATTCTCTTTTCACCACAAAGACACGAAGGCACGAAGGGAGGAAAAATTTTATGCCTTTGTGCCTTGGTGGTTTCTAATTTCTGTCTTTCAAGCCTTCAACCGCTTCACCGATTCGAATTCTTCGGCCAGTTCATCCGCAGTCTCGTTGATATAAGCAATGCCTCGGAGACGTAGCAAATTCAGAAACTGCGCGGCATGTTCAGAAAGCGTGCGGCCTTGCCGGAGGAGATGCGTCCTTCAGCAAATAACGAGAGGACTAACCATTCCATCAGACGGCGTTGCACCTCTTTCTGGTCAAGACCAAACTGAAGGAGCGCAGTAGGAGCCCGAATTTGAAAGATGGTGTCGGCCATTACCAATCTCTTTTGGGGGAGCCGATAGAAACCTGCAACAGACCTTTCTGGAAATTATACTGCTTTGTGATGCTCATCGAACAACGAGGACGGTCAGTTGCGCAAGAATGACTTCCTGGATGGTATAATTTTCTTATCTCCTGATATGGAGGATGTATGAAAGACACTTCCTCAATTCCTGCCGATCTCGCTTCTCTGCTGGCCGATCTGCCACCCGAAAGCCTGAGAGTTTTAGAGGAATTTGCGCGCTTTCTGCACGAACAGGCCCGGCAGGGTCGGGTGATTCAACCTGCCCAGGAAGAGAAATCGCCGCCTTATCTGTATCCAACGGTCGTAATGCCTGCTTCTACGCTGGATGACTGGTTGAATCTTGTTCCTGAAGGGTATGAGGGCGACGCGCTGACGGATACCGAAGCCCTCTATGACGAGGCCTGAGCGATGAAGGTGGCTGTTGACGCCTCGGTACTGGTAGGGTTGATCAACCCGCGCGATCATCGCCGTCTTCAGGCGATGGAATTGCATGATGCCCTGATAGCAGCAGAAGCCGAACTGGTATATTTCGATTGCGCGATTGCCGAGGCCATCAGTACCGTTGCCCGGCGACTGGAAGAGAAAAATCGCCGCGCCGAGGTAGAAGCGGCGCTCGACGATTTGAATGTCCGAATACCTGCCGATGCCATGACGTGGATTCTGCCGGATGCTCCCCGCCTGTTCCGCGAGGTACTGGGGATCATCCGCTCTTCTTCCGGAGCGTTGAACTTCAACGATGCCCTGATTGCGTTGGCCTGCCGCGAGCGGGGAATCGAGGCCATCGCCAGTTTCGATGAGGATTTCGATCAGGTGGACTGGCTGCGCCGTCTTGCCAGGGCAGAAGACTTGAAAGGGTAAATTCGGCCCGGGAGTTCGAGTGCCCTCATCGGCGGAGTCAGGCGGGGGACAGGCAGTCAAGGAATCACGGCATCGTTGGATAGTCGAAAACGCTTTACCACGAAGGCGCGGAGGCACAAAGAAAAAGAAAACTTTGTGTCTTTGCGTCTTGGTGGTTTATTCTTTTTCTCACCACAAAGACACGAAGAAAAGGAAAACTTTGTACCTTTGTGACCTGGTGGTTTTTCACGCGGCGGGTCACGCTGTTGAGGGTCAGTTCGTTGTAGACGTTGGGGCGGAAGGGCATGGGTCACCTCGCTTTGAGGGAAAATTTACGGCGTGAGTGTGGGCGGAGTGGGCGAAGGGGAAGGCGTGGGAGTCGCGGTAGGCGTTGGGGTTGCGGTGAACGTGGGAGTTGGCGTGGGGGTATGAGAGGGAGTGAAAGTCGAGGTGGGAGAGGGTGTGAGGCTCGGCGTAGGGGTAAGCGTCACCTGTGGGAGAGAAGTTTGCCAGTTTTCACTTTCCGGCTCCGGCGTGAGCAAATTTGCTGCTACCCAGCCGCCGCCCAGACTTTCATAACCGCTTTGCCCCGGCGCCAGGCGCAGCCAGAGAGGATACCGGGGATCGCTGGTCTGGATGTACATGTCGAAAGATACGCAATCATTTTGGGATAGAGTCCCTATTTGTTGCGCATTGGCATCGGGAGACTGGCGAACGTCGACTTTTGTAGGAACGCAGAGAGAGGCTACAACCGGTGTGGGAGAGGGCGTTTCGGTGGCGGTGGCTGTCTCGGTCGGAGACGGGGTCTCGCTGGGAGAGGGGGTGTAGGTGGGAGAAGGCGTATACGTAGGGGATGGGGTGATGCTGGGGGTGGGCGAGGGGGCAAAGACGGCGCGCAAGGGGGAACCCGGCATGAGCCAGAACAGGCCCACTGCCATGACCAGGAGGGTGAAGACGATGATGCCGCCGACGATCCAGTTCATCCAGGGGAAGGATGGTGCAGGCGGGGCAGGCCGGGGCGCAGCCAAAGCCTGGGACGGGCGCGGCCCGCCCGGGGTCCGGGGCGAGGCGCCAGGGACGGGCGGGGGCGGCGCGGCGGCGGGCGGTTCCGTCACGGGAGCGTACCCGGTCAGCGGCGGAGGTGCAGTCGCAATCGCCTCGGCAGGCGGCAGGGCTTCGGCGGGCAGGTCCAGGTAGTCGCTCCATTCGCCGGCGTCCTCCTCCCAGGCGCGCAGGCGCAGGCGACGGGTGTCGTGGCGCAGCGAGGCTTGGGGCAGCAGGAAACTCGTCTGCGGGGCGGCCACCTCGAAGGCGTCGCCGTTCTCCAGTTCGACCTCATACCAGCGCGCCCCGGTCACGGCCTGCCATTCCAGGCGCAGACCCTCCGCCACCTGCTCCAGGCGCAGGCCGCGCGGCGCGGGGAAAGGGCGGCTTTCCAGCGGACGCTGCCCCCCCAGCCAGACTTCAAAATAGGTGACGTCGTCGCTTTCCGGGCGGCGAGCGGTGAATTCGATGGCGCCCTGGATGGAGGCATCGCGCAGGGGTCGGGTCATGGCGCGGTCGAGGCGCGCCAGGCCGTCGGAGTAGGCGATGAGGTAGCGCAGGCCGCTCAGCGGCAGGATGGCGACATGCAGTTCGCCGATGCGCCCGCGACGGGTGGACCAGCGCTCCTGGGTGTGGAAGGTGTCGCCCAGGCGAGCGGTGATTTCGCCCTCCTCGCCCCACAGGCGCAGGCGCGAATCGCCCATCCAGGCCAGGTAGAGCCGCCCGGCGCGCAGGTCAAGCCGCCCGGCGACGAAGGTGCTTTCGCTGCCCAGGGCGCGCTTCTCCTCCAGCACCTGCTGCACCATCGGCGGCAGGCCCGGCGGCAGGGGATGACGCGCCACCTGTTCGGAGGCCGGGCCGACCAGGGAATCCAGGAATTCGCCCAGCAGGCGGCGCAGGACGCCATCGGTGGAGGTGAGCAGGGTGCCCATCCGCTCCCAGAACCAGAAGACCAGCGCCTCGCCGAGTAGACGTGCGGCCAGGTCGCCGAAGAAGGACTGGCTGACGCCATCGCACAGGGCGAAGACCAGTTTATCCCCGTCCTCGCGGATCATCAGGAAATCCTGGCCGGGGTCATCGTGGGCGCGGCTATCGGCGGAGCGGGCGTAGGCATAGCGATAGCCAAAAGCGGGACGCTGCTGCGAGGTGACCGGCGTCTCGCGCTCTTGTGGGAGTTTGCGTTCATCGGTCATAGGCGCTGCCTCCATAGGTATTTTCGGCGCCGATGGGCGTGGCCATGGACATGACGAAGCCCATCTCCACCAGGGCCGGGGTCATGCCGGGGATCATCATGACCGCGTCCTCGGCCAGGTTGTAGCCGCTTTCGAGCATCATCGAGCGGTAGCTTTGCGGCAGGGGCGAGGAGATGCTGCGCAGTTTTTCGGCGTATCGGTTGGTCAGGCGGGTTTTGGGGGTGACGCCGCCCCACTTGTGGATGTCGCTGATGCGCTCGGCCAGCAGGTTGTCGGAGATGAAGATGTTTTCGACCAGGACGTTGCCATCGGGGACGCGCATGGCCATGATGCGGCGGACGATGGGTTCGGGGTCGCTGCCGGTGTATTCGCCGTCGGTCATGTGACAGACGAGTGGCGCCGGGCAGTGCGCCAGGCCGGGCAGTTCCTGCTGGAGGAGTTTTTCCACCTGAGCAAAGGCGCGGGCGGTATCGGTGCTGCGCATGGTGGTCAGTTCCGGCACGCCTAACTGGGCGATCTGGTCCACCGGGCGGATGCCGTTCAGCAGGTCGTAGACGTGGTCGCTGTAGGCGTACATGGCGACGCGGTAGCGCGGGGAGACGCGCCCGCCTTTGGTGGAGCGGAAGACCATCTGGCGCAGCATGGCGCCGAGCGATTCCATGACGACGTCAATGCGGCGCTTGCCGCCGAGTTTTTCGCTCATCGAGCCGCTGACGTCGAGCAGGTAGATGATGAGCGCAGGGGTTTTGCTGGTTGCGAGGATCTCGTAGGGCATAGGCAACTCCTTGTTCAGTATTCAGTATTCAGTGTTCAGTATTCAGTGTTCAGTGGACAGTGGACAGTGGACAGCAGGCATTGGACGGTGAGAAGGGCGAAGAGGGAGGGGGCGGGGGCGGTTTTCTCATGGGATGCCCCAGATGCGCACTGTGCCGTCTGAGGATGCGGAGGCAATTTTCTTTCCATCGGGACAAAAAGCAATTTTCCATACCCATTCATCGTGTTTCATGCGGATTATCTCTTTATTTCCCCTTACAGACCAAAGGCAAACAGATGTAGTATCCGCAAAACAAATTAACTTACCATCAGGCGAAAAAGACACGTCATTGATTTGCTGTCCTTCACCTTCTATGCGAAAAAGCAGCGATAAATCCTGGAATTTTCTGACATGTACTGTATCATCCGATCCTGCTGAAGCAAACAACAATCCATCAGGTGACCATGAAATAGCATATACCTCTTGATTTTCCTGGAGTGAAAACAACAAAGAGCCTGTATTCAAGTCCCAGAAGAGAATTTGACCGTCATCACCACAACTGGCAAGGATTTGGTCATCGGGAGAGAAAGCTACGTCATTAACAGCCCCTTGGTGCTTCTCGAATGAAAAAATGGGCAATTCATCATCGTTGTCATTTTCATCCTCCCATTCCCAAACTTGAACTATTCCTTCTGATGTTCCGATTGCAAGGAAGAGACCGTTATGCGAAAAATCTAGCGCCAGGACGTCTCCCTCTTGTTCTTCAAAGGTTATTTCTGACATCTCCAGTAAGTCGCCAAAGTCCATCTTTACAAATATTGCGTTTGCTCCTGTCCCCGCCGCTATCCATGTGCCATCGGGGTGAGAAGACAGATCCTCAATAGATGAAACCGATATTCTTGTGGATTTTCCTTTCCTGGTATCCAAGTTCCACTCCCATAAATGGCCATCTGAGGTTCCTGCCAGCAAGAGCTTGCTGTCAGGTGAAAAAACTACAGATTCAAAAGACCATTTGTCCAAAAAACCTTTTCTTGGTTTGAATACGTCTATTTCTTGAGCGTTTTGCCAATATTTGAGGAGGCGAACTTCCGCCTTGTTCTCTTGGGCGTCTGGCAATTTTGATGAACTTACTTTGCTGGGAGCAGGAAAAGACGGAGGGCGGGCAATTTGCTTTTCTAACCCCTGCACAATCGCATTCAATTCGGTACGCAGGCCGGACTCGGCAACGGCCAGGGTTTGCGCCTGGCGGTACACTTCCAGCGCGCTTTTGAGTTCGTTTTGCTCTTCCAGTCGCCGGGCGGCCTGCATCAGCCCGCGAACGACGCCCAGGGTGACTTCTTCGGGGGAGGTAGATGCCTGGGCTTCTGTCGTTTCTGTGGCGGCAGTGGACAGGCTGAAAGCCTGTCCTACGGGGTGCTCTGGCAGCGCCACCAGCCACTCGCCGAAGGTCGGGCAGTCGGCCAGGGTTTCGCTCGTCCAGGCGCGCTCGAACAGGTCGGCGACAGGCTGGCCGTAGTGACGCGCCAGGGCGGAGAGCAGCGTCCGATAGCGGTCACAGGCTGAAGCCTGCGCTACAGAGGGCATCTCGGCCGGGTCGAAGTAGGTCTCGCCGTAGCAGGCCTCGCGCACGGATTCATCGCCCCAGCCGAGCATCTCGGCCAGCAGCACCGCCCCGGCGAAGCGGTCGGCGGTGGGACCCCACAGGCCCTCGCGGGCGGTGCGGTGGGCGTAGCCCGCTGAGCCGCTCGGCAGGGCCTCCGGGCGCGGCAGGCCGGGGGCGTAGAGGCCCTCCACGTCCACCAATTCGACCCTCACCCCCGGCCCCTCTCCCAAAGGGAGAGGGGAGTTGGCCAGCATGGGCAGGAGGACGTTGGGGCCGGAGAGGTCGCAGTGGGCGAGGCCCTGCTCCTCCATGCGCACCAGCACCTGGGCGAAGGCGCGCGCCAGGTCGAGGGCTTGCTGCGGGGTGAGCGGACGCTTTTCGAGCATCACTTCCACCCAGGTGGGGCCTTCGATCCAGGGCATGAGGACGGCGTAGGTCAGGTCGGGTTCGCGGCGCAGCAGGTCAGCGTGACGGGTGGGGGTGAGCACGGTGCGGCGGCAGACGGTCAGGCCGGGCAGGTCGGCGAAGGCGGCGAGTTTCTCGGCCTGGGAGACCAGGGCGGGCGTGCGGAAGCGGGCGCGGAAGACCTTGAGCGCTGCAGGCTGAAAGCCTGCGCTACGGTCGGCGGGGAGTAACTGATAGACAATCCCGGCCCGTCCTTCCTGGCCGTAGGGGATGCCAGGGGCAGCGGGATGCTCGGCGATGCGGTAGGTCACGCCGTTGAGGGTGAGTTCATCACCTACATTGGGACGAAAAGCCATCGGTCACCTCTTTATTTACCACAAAGGCACAAAGGCACGAAGGGAAAAACTTTGTGTCCTGGTGTCCTGGTGGTTTATTTTTGCTTACCACGAAGACTCGAAGGCACGAAGGAAAAAACTTTGTGTCCTGGTGTCTTCGTGGTTCATTTTTCGTTCACCACGAAGGCACAAAGGCACGAAGGAAAAAACTTTGTGTCCTGATGTCCTGGTGGTTCATCCTCTTCAGAAGCAGACGCACACGTTTAGCGGTAGCGCCCATCCACAAGCAAAGACAACTCTTCTCTCAATCCCTGGGGGTCGCTGGGGCAAAGACGAACCCGCCTTTCTTTCGGCAGCAGGCGGAAGAGCCAGGTTCGTTGAGGGCTTCCCCATATCAGACAGCCGTAATCCGAGACCGCGCCGCTTTCGGAATAGTCAATGCGGGTGAGATTGCCGCGGAAGACCTCCGCTTCACGGTCGCTCAGCAGTTTCTGACGCAGCCCGGCGGGGAGATCGGTCGCCTCCGAAAGACGCTCGAACTGCTCCAGGGGGAATTCAGCATGTTCACGGACGGCGAAAGAAGGCGAGATGCGGAAGAAGTCAGCCGCCTGCGCCTGCAGCGTTTCCAGGTCAAAGGGCATTCGCTCCAGGCGATACCCCCCCGCTTGCGCTTTTTGTAAGACCATCTTGTCCCCCCGCACGTGAAAGACGATCCGCTCCTCTTCGTTCTCTTTCACCCGTGCGAAGCTCAGACTGTAAGCGGGATGGGCAATCTCCTGCAGCGTCTGGCGCAGGGAGGCGTCCAGCATCAAGCCGCTATCTGCTGCTGCGCCCTCCGTTACCAGCCGCGCCAGATTTCGCGTTGTCAGGCTATGCGCCGCCGCCGAGAGTCGCTCGCGGACGACGCTCTCCTGCCACTCGATCCCGTGCGCCTCCAGCCAGGCGCGGAGCATCGCCGTCTCTCCGAGCAGGAGCAATCCCAGCCCGAATTCTTCCACGCTCAGCAGAAATTCTTCGTTCATTGTCCGCCCTCCTCACATGACTGGCTTTGCGACTGCGTTCAAGGCGCTGCGCGTCAGGTTCGTCACCCATTCCTCCATTTGCTCAAGGCCCTGCCGCGCTCCGTTGCGCAACCCCTGCGCCGCCGAAGTCTGACGCAGCCAGTCCTCTGCATACGAACCGACCATGCCGCCGATAGTGTAACCAGCAACGGGTCCCAGCGGGCCAAGGACAGGCGTGAGCAACGTACCCGCGGCTGCGCCGCCGAGCTGGAACACCTTGCTGGTAACAATCGAAATGGCGCCATCCACCAGGACTGCGCTCACGAAAGCTGCCCCTCCCTGGCCGGAATACGTGCGATAGTCCTCGATGACGGTCGGGATCAGCCCCAGCGCGGTTTGCAGGTTCGCCAGCGGGCTGAAACTCAAGCGCAGTTCCTCCCCCAACCAGTGTCGGGCCAGATGCTCCGGTCGAATGTACGTGAGATGTGTCGAGAGGCCGGCCCACTCTTTCAGCCATTGCGAGCCAAAGACATGGGCGATCCCCTGACCATCTACCGCCATTCGTGAGCCAAGATACAGAAGAGCCGCCGGAACGCCCCAGGTGGAAATGAAATCTGAAGCGCGCTCGACCGGAGTGAGCCAGTCTCCCAGGCGAAGGTACGCCTGCGCCTCGTGCGCTTGCGGAAGCGGGGTGGGTACGGGAAGCGGGGAGGGGGGCAGGGAGCGGAGATACGCCTGCGTCGTCGCGCCCAGCGACTCGGCGCCCTGTGCATCCGCCTGGCGGAAGGCGGCGGCGCGGTCGGTGAGAAAGCGGGCGAGCCCTTCGGCCTCGTTGGCCAGGTTCTGCGCCTGACGCCGCGCCGCGTTGACCTGCGCCTCCACGTTCGCCTGCTGACGCGCCTCCCAGTCCAGCGAGCCCAGAGCGCGGCCCAGTCGGCCCTCCAGGTCGCGCAGTTCGTTCGCCGCCTGCGTCATCTGGCGTGAGAGGTCGTCCAGTCGTTCGGGAGTGACCAGAATGCGCATGTTTACCTCCTCATCATTTGCTTTCAAAAACGAGCCGTGTCGAAGTTTCGTAAGAAGCCGACCAGAGGTCGGCGGTACGGGCCGGTACGGATGGCTTTACGGACGAATCACCATGTAACTGCTGTTCAACGTTCCCCACGAAGTGGTGAAATCCTCCACCGAATACGTGTGAGTCTGCCCGTCCCAGGGGTCGTTGACGCTCACCTGCTTGCCGTCGGCGGAGATACCGTTCACCACCACAGCGTGGTTGTAACCGCTGGTCTTCATGCCCAGTTTGACCACCGCCACCACCGGGCCTTTCTCCAGGTCGCCCTTCAGTTGGTCGAAGGTGGCGTTGATGTGATCCTCAACCGTTTTGTAGCCCAGCGATTGGATTTCGTCGTGCGTCTGACTGACGCTCAGGCCCGTGCCGCTGAAAGTGCCTTGCTCGATATTCTTGTTCAAAATCTCCTGCGCCGTCATGGTTTTGTTCTTGCTGTCCTGGTTGTGCCAGTAATCCAGCACCATCGAGACGGAGGTGGCCGTACAGCCATACTGCGTAGGCTTGTCGCCGTATTTCAGCCCCTGCTGGCTCTGGCGCGGCACGTCGTGACCGAAGGAGGGGGTCAATTGCGCCGAAGAGGAGGCAACCTGCGCCGAATCCGAGGCCGGCTTGTCTTCGATGTGCAGGGTCTGGACAGGCTGAGCGGACGAAGAGGCCGGCTTGTCTTCGATGCGCAGGGTCTGGATAGACTGCCCGGGCGAAGTCGTCTGACGCTGATTGGCCCGCTCCAGGCCGCGCAGGACGGTCTCGTAGCTGCCTTTGGGCGGGTCGGAGGGCAGGGGCGAGGCGATCTGGACGGGGTAGCCATACAGCCAGTTCCAGATGGCCTGACCGAACCAGAGCGCGGCGCTCCCCAGCCAGGTCAGCGAAGCGAACAGCCCCAGCCCGGCCGCCTCGCCGCCCCCGCTCGGCGGCAAGAGGCGCGTGAGCGGGATGAGGCCGCCGGACCAGTCGCCCAGCCCGAGGGGCAGATTCAGCCCGGCGAGCGCAGAGACGGCGGAAGCACCCAGCACCGCCCCCAGCCCCTGCGCGCCCTGACTGTCCGCCTGCTCGAAGCGCGCCGCGGCCGCCTCCAGAAAGGCCGCTTTTTCCCCGGCGCGCGCCGCCAGCGACTCGGCCAGCGCAACCGCCTGCTGCACCTGTCCCTCCACCTCCAGCCGCTGACGGGTCTCCCAGTCCAGATTGCTGAAGACCTGGCGCAGGCGGGCGGCCTGCCCCTGCCAGGATTCCTGCGCCCGGCGCAACTCCTGCGCCGCCTGACGCAATCGTTCCGGTTGAACGAGGATACGCATACGAACTCCTTATTTCTCCATCGGTATAGAGGTCAAATCTTAAGAACGCGTAACTGTTCAGCCTTGCATCAAAACTGTTGTGTTTGTCATTGCGAGGAGCGTTCTTTGCGACGAAGCAATCCCCAAGCATTCAAGCTGGCCTGAGAAACGGGAGATTGCTTACCCTTCGGGTACGCTTCGCAGTCGCCAGAAAACGGCTCGCAATGACATGGCTGAATAGTTACATTCCTCGTAATTACCTACCAACTGCCCACCAACTATCCCTCTTTGTCATTGCGAGCCGCCGCAGGCGGCGAAGCAATCCCCCTATCGGCCAGGAGATTGCTTCGCTACGCTCGCAATGACAGGAGTCAGGGAGTTCTTCATCGCTTAGGGTAGGCAGTTACCATTCCTCCAAAAAATTCGCGCGCGGCTGGGGGGCGTAGCCCCCCAGACCCCCCCGCTTCAGAAAATCAGAATTCCAGAATCCAGCATTTCAGAACTACGGTGAGCGGGAGCAACGAAACCCGATGAAGTAGTTCCAGAGGTCGGGTTCGATCCTGCCGCGGTCCGAGGCGCGGACGCTGCTCCCATTGTAGATCCACGAGCCGCCACGCAACGCCCGGTCTGACCCGGAAGACGGCCCCGTCGGGTTGCGGGAGGGCGAAACGGCGTAGTAATTCGCATCGTACCAGTCCGCCACCCACTCCCACACATTTCCTGCCAGGTCGTAAATCCCATACGGGCTGGCGTCCGCCGGATAACTCCCCACCGCACTCGTATCCCCAACACAACCGTTTCCACTGGGAAAGTTAGGGTTAAAATTCACCAGCGAACAGGTCGGCGCATTGTTGCCCCAGGGGTAGGTACGCCCATCGGTGCCGCGCGCCGCTTTCTCCCATTCGGCTTCGGTGGGCAACCGCGCCCCGCGCCATGCACAGTATGCCTGCGCCTGGTACCAGTCCACGTTAATCACCGGGTAGTCAGCGTACTGCGGGTTGCCGTAATAACTGGAGCGTGTAAAGGACGATATATTATGCGGCGGGGTGCAGGCGCCATCCGCCACGCAGGCGGCATACCGGGTATTGGTCACTTCGTACTTGTCCATGTAGAAGGCGTCCAGATACACTGTGTGGACGGGGCGTTCGTCGTTGTCACCGTTTTCGCTGCCCATGGTGAATTCGCCGGCCGGCACCAGGCACATTGGCACGCCTTTGGCGTCCATAATTTCCGTCGGGCACAGGGTGAAAATGCGCCCCACCTTGGGGCCAGCGGCCCACAAGCCGCCCAACGCCAGGACCAGAAAGAGAAGGGCCAGGCCAGCAGCGATCCATCCCCAAGGACTTGTACGGCGGGGTTGTTCCCTCACCCTCTCTCCCGGTGGGAGAGGGGAGATGGCCCTCACCCCTGGCCCCTCTCCTGCAAGGAGAGGGGAAGCAGGTGTAACGGTGTGGATTGGCTTGAGCACCTGGGTATCGTAGGCGGCGCGTTTTTCCACATCCTGGACGGTCAGTTCAATTTCCCGCGCCAGCGAGCGCAGGGAGGGGTCGGACTGAGCCAGTTCCAGCGCCTGACGGTAGAGTTCCAACGCGCCTTCCAGGTTGCCTTTGTCTTCCATGCGCCGCGCTGCCTGCATGAAGGCGCGGATTTCGGCGGTGGCGTCTACGGCGGCCCTCACCTCTTCCCCCGGCGGCTGCGCCGCCACCCCCTTCCCCTCTCCCACTTGCGGGAGAGGGGAAGGGGGCTGGGGGGATGGGGTGAGGGGCAAGGCCACCAGCCACTCGCCAAACGTCGGGCAGTCGGCCAGGGTTTCGCTGCGCCAGGCGCGCTCGAACAGGTCGGCGACGGGCTGGCCGTAGTGACGCGCCAGGGCGGAGAGCAAGGTTTGGTAGCGGTCACAGGCTGAAGCCTGCGCTACAGAGGGCATCTCGGCCGGGTCGAAGTAGGTCTCGCCGTAGCAGGCCTCGCGCACGGTCTCATCGCCCCAGCCAAGCATTTCGGCCAGTAATACCGCCCCGGCGAAGCGGTCGGCAGTGGGACCCCACAGGCCCTCGCGGGCGGTGCGGTGGGCGTAGCCCGCTGAGCCGCTCGGCAGGGCCTCCGGGCGCGGCAGGCCGGGGGCGTAGAGGCCTTCGACGTCCACCAATTCGACGGTGGACGATGGGCTGTAGGCGGCCTGCGGTCGGCGGTCTGCCGTCTGTCCTGCCAGCATGGGCAGGAGGACGTTGGGGCCGGAGAGGTCGCAGTGGGCGAGGCCCTGCTCTTCCATGCGCACCAGCACCTGGGCGAAGGCGCGCGCCAGGTCGAGGGCCTGCTGCGGGGTGAGCGGACGCTTTTCGAGCATCACTTCCACCCAGGTCGGGCCTTCGATCCAGGGCATGAGGACGGCGTAGGTCAGGTCGGGTTCGCGGCGCAGCAGGTCAGCGTGACGGGTGGGGGTGAGGACGGTGCGGCGGCAGACGGTCAGGCCGGGCAGGTCGGCGAAGGCGGCGAGTTTCTCGGCCTGGGAGACGAGGGCGGGGGTGCGGAAGCGGGCGCGGAAGACCTTGAGCGCTGCAGGCTGAAAGCCTGCGCTACGGTCGGTGGGGAGTAACTGATAGACAATCCCGGCCCGTCCTTCCTGGCCGTAGGGGATGCCAGGGGCAGCGGGATGCTCGGCGATGCGGTAGGTCACGCCGTTGAGGGTGAGTTCATCACCTACGTTTGGACGAAAAGCCATCGGTCACCTCTTTGTTTACCACGAAGAGAAGAAAACTTTGTGTCCTGGTGTCTTCGTGGTTCATTTTTTGTTTACCACGAAGGCACAAAGGCACGAAGAAAAAACCTTGTGTCCTGGTGTCTTCGTGGTTCATTTTTTATTCACCACGAAGGCACAAAGGCACGAAGGAAAAAAACTTTGTGTCCTGGTGTCTTCGTGGTTCATTTTTTGTTCACCACGAAGGCACAAAGGCACGAAGAAAAAACTTTGTGTCTTGGTGTCTTTGTGGTTCATTTTTTGTTCACCACGAAGGCACAAAGGCACGAAGAAAAAACCTTGTGTCTTGGTGTCTTTGTGGTTCCTGATCTTTGTGGTTCCTACTCTACCGGGTTGGCGCGGCCGAGGATCTTCAGCAAAGACAGAAAGGCGCGCGCCGCCGTGCCGACAAGGGGCATTTGAAAGAGCAGCGTATCCAGATACTGACCGTAAGCGGCCTGCGCCTGCGGGGAGGCCGCGCCGAACTGCCGCCGCGCCTGCTCCCAGGCAGCCACGGCCTGATTGACCTGCGCGTTCCAGGCCGGGATGCGGGTCATGTCCCACAGGTCTTTCAGTGTGCCGAGCGGCTCGATTTTGGAGATCAGGAAATCGGCGCCGAAATCGAGCAGCGCGCGTCGCTCCTCCGCTTCGACCGGCACGCGCGTCAGGCGGACGAGCGGCTCGAACGGCGAACCAGGCAGGAGCGTCCCCAGGCGGGCATACCCTTCGGCGCGGGCCGACGGGAAGGTGACGGCCAGGGGCAGGGCCGAAGTCGCCGCCAGGCTCAGGGCGCGGAAGGCCGCTGCCGTCTGGGTCAGGGAGGCGCTGCCCTCGGCATCCGCCTGAGAGAAAGCCGCGGCGCGCTCGCTCAAGAAGCGGGTCAGCCGTTCGGCTTCTTCCTGCAAAGCCATCGCCTGACGCTGCGCCTGCACGAAGAGCGCCTCTATATCGGGCGACTGACGCACCTCCCAATCCAGGCTGGCCCAGGCGCGGCGCACGGCAAGCAGGGACTCCTCCAGCTCCAGGCTCGCCCGGCGCATGACAAGGGCCATCTCATTCAAGCGTTCAGGGACGACGAGGATGCGCATAAGAAAAGCAGAGTGCAGAAAAAATAGAGGATAAATGCAGAGCGGGGTGGGAGAGTCTCCCCGTCGAGAGGCCCCCACCCCGGCAGATTACTGCTGATCGGCAGCGGCGAAGCGGTCGGCGATCTGGTTGAGCTGTTGATTGATGCTCTTGAGCAGTTCAGTAAATTGCTTCATCTGGGCGCTCCACTGCTGGAAGTCGCTGTAGAAGCGCTGCGAGGTCATGCCCTCCCATTCGGCCTGCATCGAGTTGATGGCGTTGGTCAGGCGAGAGACCATTTCCTCGCTCTGGCTGGCCGATTGTGCGAACTGCGAAGCGACCTGCCGCACCTGTTCGGGGGTAATCTTGATTCGAGCCATAGGAACCTCCTGAAAAAAAAGAGAAAGTAGGGTGGAAACAGTTGGGAAGAGGAAAAAGTATCGAAGAGCCGGGCGCCTCCTTTCAATCTTCGTCAATTTGTTTCCAGGTGAAGCTGCCCGAGGGGGGCGGCGAATCGGGCGCGGACGGGGGCGCCTGTCCCCCCAAATCGAGCGGACGCCAGCCCCCCAGCGGACCGCCGGGCGGGACGTTCGGCGGCGGAGGCGGAGCGGCGACCGGCATTCTCCCCCCCGAGGTCAACATCAGCCGGGCGCCGTCCCACACCTCCGCTTGGGCGAGGGTCTCGTGTGGGGCGAGCAGGCGATTGGGCGGCTCGGCAAAGACCTGGAAATTGCCGCTCAGCCCAAAGGTCAACGCCAGTTCCTGGACGAGGTCGGCGGCGCACACTTCGCGCGGCACTTCCAGGTCGAGTTCCTGCCCGTCCTCTTTTCTCAGGGTAACGATGATGGTTTCCACGCTCACTCTCCCGGCCAGAACGATTGCAGCAGGGCGCGTAGTTCGGCCTGAAGGCTGGTCGTCTCACAGGGGATGGCCTCCACCCAGTCTTCCCCGCCCTGCTGGAAGGAGCGCAACCGCCACAGGCCGTTTTCGGCTTGCAAGAAGCCCATCCCGCCCACCTGCCAGGCGTTGCGCTTGCGCATGGCGACCACGCTGCCGTTGCGCTGGGCGCGGCGCAGGCTGTCCAGGAAGGTCGCAGCCGCCGGGCCATAGGGTCTCAGCAGCGTTTCAGCCTGTTGCGGGGATTGACGCGCCTGGTCGAGCGTTTTCTGCGGCAGGGAAAAGGAACTGCCTGGGGCAGGCGCGACCCGTTCCTCAACCTGCCAGAACTCCAGGATGGAGGCCAGGGCCTGCTGGCCCTCTTCGAGCAGGCGCAGGCGATAGCCCCCTTCTGGCGTTTCGCTCAACTCGGTGAAAAAAGGGAGACGGGCGTACAGCGCCCTGCGGTGCAATTCCCCGCCAGGCAGGCTCAGGTTTGCCAGCAGCACTGCCTGGGGTTCGGTCATCGTGCCGACGAGGAGCGCTGCGAAGACGTCCATGCGCCATTCGTTGTTGACGCGGCGCAAGACCTCGCGCTCGGCCAGTCGCTGCTGCGTTTGCGCCATGACGTCCTGGATTTCCTCAGTCAACCAGCCGGGGAAGGGGTCAGGGATGCCGATCAGCGTTTGTCCCCCCAGCAGTGCCGCCAGGGTAAAGAGTTCTGGCGGGGAACAGAACAATCCATTCTCTTCAAGAATGGCCGCCATTTTCACCTCCTGAGAGAAATTATACTGTTTTTTGAGAAATGCGGAGCCTCATCTTGCGAAATTGTAGGGTGGATGTTTGCTCTGTATTTGCATGGAACGATTCGCTGCCTGGCAGGATCATTCCCAAATACTGCTTAATTACCTGCTGTCTGATAGAGCGAAACGTGGGGAAAGCAATCTCGCCGCAAGCAAGCAGTCGCTGCCTGCGGCAGTTCGCAAGGACACGGGTGGGTGGTAGTTACCTTTCTGATTTTGTAGCACAATTTTTTCCAGGACGCGCAAAATGCCAGAATTCATATCCGAGGGCCTGGAAAGGCCTTGCTAAAGCGGTCTGCCGCCCCCATTCGTTTATTCGTTCCTCATTCGTTGACGGTCTGCTCCTCCCGACGGCCTGAAAGGCCGGCCTGCGGTTGCTCCTCACGGGAGCAGGTCTTTCGGCCAGACCTGGATTCCTGCTTCTCTGCCTGCCAGCCACAACGGGCGGTCAAAGGTGACCAGGAGGACAGGCAGGGTCAGGCGTTCCTGCCATAAGAGGGCGCTGGCCAGATGCAGAGCATCGTAGCCGCGCAGGGCATATCGCCAGGCCAGGCTGGCAGCCCTCTCGATGCTTTGAGGCGTGACGTGCAGACGGGTGAGGATTTCCCAGTCTTCGCAGAACTCGTCCCAGACTTGCTTGCCCTCTTCGGCGGTGATGGCCTGCGAGCGTACCAGCCGTGCAATGGCAGAAGCGGTTTCGACTCTGGTGATGACGCCGGTGGCGATTTCATCGGCCTCTTCCAGGAGTTTTCTGACCTCCTCGGAGCCGGCTTCCTGAATGTATCGTTTCAGCAGGGCGCTGGTGTCAAGGTAGATAATCCACATCCCGTCCCTCGGAAACGACTTCTGAGGCCGCTTTGGGGCCGCGATTGATGACAACCGCCTGACGCGGCTTGAGTTTCTGGCCGCTCCACTCCAGGAAACCGGCGGCCTGCAAGGCTTTCATGCGCTCCTGCAGGCTGGCTTCGATGGGGAGAATCTGGCCAATCGGCCTGCCATGCTCGGTGACGATAATGATCTCACCTGCCTTGGCACGGCGTAGGTAGGCGCTCAGTTTGTTTCTCAGTTCACGGGTGCCAACTCTCAGTTCGCTCATCGTTCCTCCTTTCTTGTGTCCACATTTTACCATATGTGGACGCAAAAGCCACCCTACCCTGTCTGTCGTTTCGCAGCCTGATAGGCTTGCAGGGTGCGTTCTATATCCCGTTCAACAATCGGGCGCTCTGGATAGCCCCTGACCTTGACGCCTTTCTCCCAGGGGGCGTGGATGGTCTCGGCGTCCAGGTGGCGCAGTTCGGGCACCCAGCGGCGGATGTAGTCGCCGTTGGGGTCGAATTTGCGGCTCTGCAGGATGGGGTTGAAGATGCGGAAGTAGGGGGCGGCGTCGGTGCCGGTGCCGGCCGTCCATTGCCAGCCGCCGTTGTTGGCTGCCAGGTCGCCGTCGAGCAGGTTCTCCATGAACCAGGCTTCGCCCCAGCGCCAGTCAATGAGCATGTCCTTGACGAGGAAGGAGGCGACGATCATGCGCGCCCGGTTGTGCATCCAGCCGGTCTCTTTGAGTTGACGCATCGCCGCGTCCACCACAGGGACGCCGGTCTCGCCCCTCTTCCATGCTTCAAACTCTGACGCCTCATTCCGCCAGGGGATGTTTGCGAGGGCGGGGTTGAAGGCGGTGTGAGCAACATGCGGGAAGTGGTAGAGGATTTGGATGTAGAATTCGCGCCAGATGAGTTCGTTGAGCCAGACGCCCTCACCCCCAGCCCCTCTCCCGGTGGGCGAGGGGAGAATGGCGAAGACGGCCTGGCGAAGCCCGATCATGCCAAAGCGGATGTAGGGCGAGAGGCGGGAGGTGCCATCCAGGTCGAGGCGATTGCGGCGTTCGCTGTAGGTGTGAATGCTCTGCGATGTGAACGCTTCCAGGCGAGCCAGCGCTTCCTGTTCGCCGGCGGGGAAGTCCGGGTTGGGGGTGAACGGCGGGAGCGGGTCGGTGCGGATGCCTGCCGGGGTAGGGATGAAGTCTGGCGCAGGGAGCAGGCGAATCTCTCCGAGCAGGGCTTTCCAGGCTTTGGAGTAGGGCGTATAGACGGTGTAGGGCTTGCCATCCGGTTTGAGAATGGCCGCAGGATGATGGACGGTTTGCCCACGGATGAGTTTCAGGGGCAGGTGACGGGCGATTTCTTCGTCGCGCTGACGGGCATAAGGGGTGAAGTCCTCTTCGGCATAGATGGCCGTAGCACCCGTTTCGGCGAGCAAAGATTGCAAAACCTCGAGCGGTTTGCCACGGC
>Ga0272448_1001778_pt1 | contig 28368 bp, 22 predicted proteins | sample YNPCB0191_FD_202220 | JGI IMG/M metagenome (GOLD analysis project Ga0272448, IMG submission 202220) | Hot spring sediment microbial communities from Yellowstone National Park, WY, United States - YNP-CB-019-1 | ecosystem: Environmental > Aquatic > Thermal springs > Hot (42-90C) > Sediment... | reverse complement strand
TAGGATCGATGTTAGGACTATCAGATTTACTTCATCTGATACAATGTAATAAAAATCTACATGACTTGTGTAATAAATATGGGTGGAAACAATTGATTCAAGCAGAATTTCCAAATTCAAAAAAACCTGATGATCTTAATTATTATCAATATTATAAACAATTGGTTAAATCACAGCATATACCAATAATTTCACAAAGCACGATCTTGAAATGGATTTACTTTAATAGTAAGAAAGTCTGTCCAACCTTTGAAAATGTTAAGACTGTTGCAGAATTATATTATCCAGAGAAATATACTATCATTTTTGTTAATTATGGTCTGGAAATTTCACACATAATAACTAAAGATAAACAAATTAAATTAGGAACTTTGGATAAGATTAAGAGAATTATCATTATTAATGAAGATTATAGTCCTAATAAAGATCAAAATTACAAAAATTTATCCTTTTTGTTACATGAATCATTATTAGATAGAAACAATGAAATACCAATTTATGGGACAATAACCAATTTTAAGAATTCTAAAATGTTCAAAATTATAGACTATCGTAGTGGTTTAAGGAGAGAATGTAGTAAAATTAAATTAGAAACACTCTATGATATTTTATGGCAATATAAAATTAATCCAACTTCCATAGATCAGAGTTCAAATTTATCTGATCAACAGATGATTAAGGAACTAAGTCGCATTTTTCATCAGAACATTTTAAATCAATATCCGTCTGAGAAATTACTATTTTGTTATCAATGGTATCGTAGTAAGATTAGTGTTAACAACATATGTGATGTTATATATTCACATTTAAAGAAAACACATCGGCTACTCGAAATCAATTTAAAACATTAATAAATAAAAGAAAGATTATTCATCTCTAAGATGAATAATCTTTTGTTTATCTGTCGTCTTATGAAGCATGTATTTGTTTCTGTTAGAAACTTAAATATCAATCTTCATAAAACAAGTAATTAATTATGTGTCTTGTCCAAAATCTACAATCATTAATATAACGTAGTTTACAATTTCAATAACTTAAGTTTATAATCAACGTGAACTAAGGTAAATCGTGTTAAGAAAAAAGCTACTGGTCAGTGTTTATTTAATAATTATTAGAAAGACTAACATTAATAATTGTTAAAGTAAACATATTGATATAAAAAATAACTCTTAATAATCAGTATATCACTGATTATTAAATTAACAAGTTTACAATAATTGTTCATTTAAGATAATCAGTAAGTCGGTTACCATATTAATTAACATCTAATTATTATTCTCAGATATCCACTTAACTCAAAATCCTTTAATGCTTAATTAGTATTTGATGAATAATAGACAATCACTATTTTAATTATTAATTGTCTGATCATTTAATATTTTAATGGGAATTATAAAAATGATTAATAGGTTCTAGTGGTAAAATTGATCATATATATTAAGTAATTATGTAATGATTATCATAACTACTTAAGGATACAATCACATTTTAAGATATGAAAATGTTAATAATAATCAAATTGTTTATTATTAATTAAGAGATATAGTTGTGTAGGTGTTGATTATCCATTTAATAATTAAGCATTTAAAAAGATGAGTAATATTTATTATGTAAGAAGATATATAAATATTTAAAAATGATTAATTATCACTAATTAACGAGAGGATAATCAATTATTAAAAAACGACTAATGTTCATTGATCATCAGGATGAAAGATAAAATTTAAAAATAATTAATGTTCATTGATCATCAGGATGAAAGATAAAATTTAAAAATAATTAATGTTTATTGATCATCAAGAGGATAGTTGAACATTTAAAAATAAGAACAGTTAAAGTGTTTCATCACTTCGAATTGATAGAAGAATAATAATAAATAATATTGAATGAACTCAAGATGTTAATTAATTAATCATTAAAAAGATAATTAATCATCAAAAGGGTAATTAATTATGAAGGATAATATTAATCTTAAACAGGAAATTGATTATCAAGAAGAATAAGTAATTTTTATTACTCATCGAAATGGCAATTTATGTGCGATAAACATAAAGAGTATAACTAATCTCTAACATCAATAAAGATAGAGATGGACTTATTTATTAAACTAATTACCAAGACGTTAATTATCGTTAGTAATACTTAACCATGTTAAAATTCTAATTGAAATTCAAAAAAAATTGAGGAAGAATCAATTTTAATGTACTTTTCAATGATTATTAGCTAAAATAGAACACAGGAAATTGATATTTGTTGTTAACAATGAATAATTTACCAGCTGAAATAATTTTTAATGAACTTACATTATATATGAGACTTTCCGATATGGCCAATTTAATTGAATGTTGTAAACATCTATATTATATATGTCTTAAATCTGGCTGGAAACAATTAATTCAAAATGAATTTTCTGTTGAAAAAATAAGTAGTACCGATTATAGATTACAATATAAAAGATTAGTTGATTCACATGTTATACCAATTATCTCACAAAGTAACATATTAAAATGGACATATTTTAATACTAAGAGATTAATAAATGTTTTTGAACAATCAAAATTAATTGCCAAATTATATTGTCATGATTTGAGTTCAAATATTAAATATATTATAACTGAGAATGAACAAATTAGATTTAATAATTTAAATTGAGTTCAAATATTATAACTGAGAATGAACAAATTAGATTTAATAATTTAAATGATATTAAGAGAATAGTTATTATTAGTGAAAAATACAATCAATCTTCCAATTATGGTAAATTTAAATATTTACTAGCTAAATCCTTTTTTATCGGAATAATACTATTCTGACATATGGAATTTTAACCATAAAACTTTTATAATTGTAGATTATTTTCATCGAATTAAAAAAGAATGTTGTGATATTAAAACAGAAATACTTTTCGATATTCTCTGGTTATATCCAATTACACCTAATTATACTATGCAAGATAAACATGACACTAGAGAATTAATAATCAATTATCTTCGATCTAGGGGATATTTAAATCTTGACTACTTAAGAAGTTACAGTTTCGAAAAATTAAAATTTTCTTATTCATGGTACAAAATAAAAGATAAATCTACTCATAATTATTATGAATATATAGGTGATAGACATCTTTTCTATATATCTAACCTTTATCTTTATATTTTATCATGTTTGAGACAAAATCATCGATTACTTGAGATTAATAGTTAATTGATAATACTAAATATTATTAATAATGTTTAGTATTAATAGTCAACAGACTTAGATTTTAGGTAATTGTTTCATATAATCGGCTTTAGTTCCACCTGTATACGATAAAAACATAACACCTAATGTTGGATGAACAGTATTCAAAAATTGTTGATTAATGGATTTAAGATAATTGACATCCTCGTACAACTCAACTAACAATCGCCCATATTTATCAAATTGATAACATTGTAGATAGACAATATTATTTATGGAATTAAATTTGTTGGTTACTACTTTTATTGCTTCCTGTCCTTGGGCCGTATCATGTTCAGCTGCATCTATACCATTTAATCGACATCTCATTTTGGTAAAAAATCCTTTAGCTTCACTGGCTGCTAAAACTGGTCTTACCATTCTTAATCCTTTACCCCTCTTTTTTTCCTCTCTGAGTGACATCAATTCGGTTAAAGGTATAAAAAAGGCAAGATCAAATGTATCACCATCAACAATATCGACTATTTTAGCTTTTGTTTTTATTCCTAGCAGTGAGAATGTACATAATGCTTCCAATTGCTCCATTGGTACTTTTTCTATATCTGTCGTGTTTGGATAGTATAGTGTTGTTCCTACATCTCCTACTTTACATAATTGATTCACTAAAGGAAGAGGTTGTGATCGAGGAGGAGGTAATGTAGATGTAGGGTGTGAACGTTGCGATAAGGGTGTAGGAGGTGGTAATGTAGATGTAGGACGTGATCGTGGTGATAAGGGTGTAGGAGGAGGTAATGTAAATGTAGGGTGTGATCGTGGTGATAAGGGTGTAGTATGTGGTATTGTAGATGTAGATGTATTTTGTAATTGTGGTGATAAAGGTGTAGGTTGCGATTGTTGGGATGGTAATATAGATATAGGATGTGATCGAGATGCTACTGGTAAGGGTTGTGATTTTGGAGGCGGTAAATTTGGAGTTACTATTGGTAAAGGCTGTGATCGAGGAGGTGCTAATTTAGTTAAGGGTTGTGTATTGGAAGAAGTAGGAGATGTTGTTAGTTTAGCTGAATGTTGATATGTTTTAGTGTTATTATTAATTACTTCATCTAGAGTTGGAGATGACTCTTCATATAATGGTAAATGATTAGAAGCTAAGAAACCATTAATCATCTCTTTTGTGCCAGCAACTCGTGGATTATCTAAAAGTATATAATCATTTCTACCAACAGGCTTACTTTTAATTTTACGACCGGTTTGTAGATTATACCAATAATCTACATCAGGTACAGTAATAGTTTTACCGAAATAAACAAATTGGGTCATTATAAATTAATTAAAAAATAATATTAAAAAATCAATTTCCTGTTGATCCTAATCCAGCTGTTCCCCTTACTGTTGAGGATAAATCATTAGTAATATTTAATGTCATGGGTGATAAAGATGGATGACATAATTGGAATAAACGTTCTCCTTTATTTATTATAAATTCTTGATCACTTAGATTATCTACACAAGCTATAATATTTCCTCGATAACCACTATCAATAATACCTACACTATTACTAAGACGTAAAGGAGTTTTATGTATACTTGATCTGGGATAAAGATAATAACTTGAAGACCTGATTTGTAGTGCGTTATTGACACAAGTATGTTCTTTCAATTCACAAACAATTTAATGATTTATTTTAAAGGCTAGAGAGTTAGCTGGTATTTTTATAGATTCTGGTATATATAAATCAACACCTGCATCACCTACATGGGTTTTTTGACCTTGTAGATATAATTTTAATACTTCATCATTGGCAGGTGATAAACATAATTCTAATTGAGACATTTTCTCCTTTTATTAATTTTTTTTAATTATTCAATTTAATGAAAATTGAATAATTAATATTTGATATTCATTAGTATTAATTATGAATCAATCAACTTCTTTTAACACGTTGAAAGATTTTATGAAGGATTATTGTAATCTGGATATCAACAAAATAAATACCAAAGAAATTTCACTTTTATTGGATGATTGTTGTGATTCAATTGCTGATTATATTAGATTCAAAGATACTACCTATAGAGAAATGTTGATGAATGATATTTCCTATTTTTTAATAGGTAAATTATGGCCAACATATGGTGATAGTAAAGAATATTCAACACTCTTTAATGAACAATTGAAACCTTTTAGATTTAATTAGTTTTATTAATAGTTTATTATCTGTATTTTAGCAGATAATAAATATCCTAGTTAATTAATTTTATTATAACATTGATCACAATATCTCTTAAAAAATGGAACATCTCTTAAAGTAATATCATATTTATAGCAATATCTACAATGATTAATATATTCACGATCCATCAATGTATTATTAATATGATTAATTTTTTTATGAGCTTCTAAACAATTAGCTATATTAGATTGTTCTATTCTAATTTTATTATTTACATCATCCAATTCTTTTAATAATCTCTTTCTCTCATCAAGCAAAAAATTTAAATTATGATTTTGCATTGTGATTTAATTATTTTTAAATTATTTTATTTTGACTTCAATTTTTAATAAGCTATTTCATATGTATTTATGGTTCTATATGGTGAATATCAATTTTTACTTATAGTTAAAATCTTGTATTATTTACTCATTCAGTATTATATATTACATGTTAATATCCTAACAAAAGGTATTTTATATCTATTTATTTGATCCAACTTGCATCAAATTCGAGGGCGGACTAAATATATAGATCAAGATAATCAATAGTAAATCCATTTTATAGTTACCAAAATTAATTAATCATAAAGATGATATTACATGTTAATAAATTAATAGAGTATTATTTAATAATAATATATGTGGATTATATTAATTAATCCTACAATTATTAGTCACATAATTAACTACAAAAATATTAATATAAGGAATTTTAAATCAAATAACAAAAATAATTATGATTTAATCGAGTGTTGTAAATTAATTATCACAAATTTAATTTATAGTCCACATAATATCAGAGATTAATTACCAAAATATTAATAATCAACACATTATTAAACATTGATAAATTTTCAGTGACACATAAGAAACGTCCACTCTTAAATTTGTTTGGAATGGGTAGTTGGGTACTATTTAAACTATTTTTATTACCCCAATAAATAGATAAAATTTAATGGTTCAAAAATTATAATCAGATAAATCATTTTAATGTCACCGATAAATCTATAATAATTGTTATTATACCCAGCAAATAGATAAAAGTTAACAGTTTAAAAATCAATCCAAGCGGTTTAAAAAACCGCTAAAGAATTCTAAGTTCCATAATCTTTTCAAATCTGACATATTTAAAAAGATCTTTTAAATAAATCTATAATAATTGTTATTAAACCTCAATAAATAGATAAAAGTTAACAGTTTAAAATTAATTCAACGCGATTTTTAAACCCTTAAAAAATTCTAAGTTCCATAATCTTTTCAAATCTGACATATTTAAAAAGATCTTTTAAATAAATCTATAATAATTGTTATTAAACCTCAATAAATAGATATAAGTTAACAGTTTAAAATTAATTCAACGCGATTTTTAAACCCTTAAAAAATTCTAAGTTCCATAATCTTTTTAAATCTGACAGGTTTATCTTTTAAATAAATCTATAATAATTGTCATTAACCCCAATAAATAGATATAAGTTAACAATTTAAAATTAATCTAACGTGATTTTTAAACCCTTAAAATATTATCAACCAAATAACCTTTTTAAATCTGACAGGTTTAAAAAGATCTTTTAAATAAATCTATAATAATTGTTATTAACCCCAATAAATAGATAAAAGTAAACGTTAAAAATCAATCTAACGTGATTTTTAACCCTTAAAATATTATCAACTTTAAAACATTTTTAAATCTATAATAATTGTTATTAAACCTAATAAATAGATAAAAATTAACGGTTTAAAAATCAATCTAAGAGGTTTTTTAAACTGCTAAAGAATTCTAAGATCAATAATCTTTTTAAATATAACAGGTTTATTTAAATCTTTTAAATAAACCTATAATAATTGTTATTAAACATAATAAATAGATAAAAATTAATGGTTTAAAAATCAATCTAAGAGGTTTTTTAAACTGCTAAAGAATTCTAAGATCAATAATCTTTTTAAATATAACAGGTTTATTTAAATCTTTTAAATAAACCTATAATAATTGTTATTAAACCCAATAAATAGGTAAAAACTAACGGTTTAAAAATCAATATAAGAGGTTTTTTAACCCATTAAAAAATTCTAAGTTTAATAACTTATTTTAATCTTATGAATTTAAATAAATCTATTAAATAAACCTATAATAATTGTTATTAAACCCAATAAATAGGTAAAAATTAACGGTTTAAAAATCAATATAAGAGGTTTTTTAACCCGTTAAAAAATTCTAAGTTCAATAACTTATTTTAATCTTATGGATTTAAATAAATCTATTAAATAAACTTATAATAATTGTTATTAAACTCAATAAATAAGTAAAAATCAACGGTTTAAAAATCAATATAAGAGGGTTTTAAAGTGCTTTATTACTTTAAACCCACTAAAAAATTCTAAGTTCAATAACATTTTCAAATTTATTAAATAAACCTATAATAATAATAATTATACCCAATAAATAGGTAAAAATAAATCTAACATCTCTTCCATTTATGTATTATCAATGTGACAATATATAAACTTCTTCATTCATATCTTCCTCTTGTTTTGCTATAACGGGCAAAACGCTACTCGCTTATTATATATAATAAGCGAGTCTTTTTGCGACCCAATTGTATTACATTGCATTGTAATTAGATAAATCAATGCAGTAGCGAAGTGGAATTACCCACTAGGGAAGGAATCCATGAGTTTGACTGAGACCCAAAGGAAACAGGAAGTTCTACGAACGAAGGGTGTGGTCCTCTCTTTTTATTAATCCTCATTATAAAGTAATGAGGATTAATAAAAGTAGAGAGGGTTAAACAGAATGATATAATGATACCATACATCATTATGAGGGAAGCATCTCATGCTTTCTATTCATTTTGTATTTCCCATATCTCAGGTGTTTATCACCATATTATGATGAATAGGGTGATAAATAGAAGGAATAACAGAAGGGAGTGACTTGCTGTATTCATTCTGGATGGCAAGTAGAACTTACATTTCTCATTTGCTTTGGAGAGCTAGCGGGTACCTAAAGGGATATTTTAAGAGAAACACACTTATGTGTTTAAGAAACAAACGTCAGATGGAAGAACTATAGACAATTAATAATTAAAGAATATTAATTGTTAATGTTCTTTTGATTAATATTAATTATTGTATTTATTTCTCTAAGAGGGACTATAGAACTCACTCAGGAAGTTATATGAATCACTGTACACTTCTTATCTATAAAATAGTGATGATTAATTCTTTTGATTAGTCACTAATTATTAATATTATGTTTGTTAATTATTATATACGAACAAGATGATTCATCTTGAGGGGATATTAGCTCTTTTCGGGAAGTTCTCTGATCAACAAGAAGAATTTTTTTATTTGTTTCAATTGAAACAAAGGAAGCTCAAATATAAAACAATTAACGGGTTAAGAATTCTTAAGAGGTATCGACTTGCACAAGAATAGGAAACAATTAAGCGGTTAATAAATATTAAGAGGAAACAACTTGTGTGCGAATAAGAAATAATTCCTATCGGGGTTCATATGTTAGGTCAAAGGCCTAATAGTAGGAGACAACAGGGTAAAAATTATTAAGAGATTAATTATTTATTAAGAGGAAGCGACTTGGCGCGAATAAAAATTCTTAAGAAGAAATGACTTGTGCACTAATAATAAATAATTAAGAGGAAGCGCGAATAATAATTCTTGAGAGGAAATGGGATGCACTAATAATAAACAATTAAAAGGAAGCGACTTACGCTCAAATAATAATTATTAAGAGATTAATAATTCTTAAGAGATTAATATACAATTAAGAGGAAGCGACTTGCGGTGTTCGCTCGTTTGCTTGTTTACTTGTTTGCTCGTTTGCTCGTTTGCTCGTTTGCTCGTTTGCTCTAAAGAGCAAGCGAGCAAGCGAGCAAGCAAGCAAGCGAGCAAGCGAGCGAGTGTAACTTTTACTTCGTTAGAAGTAAAAGTTTCAGAGGCTCCATTGGAGCCTCTGAAGCCCGCGCCCCTCGCGTGTTTCATTTGAAACAAAGGAAGCGCGAATAATAATTCTTAAGAGATTAACAGGATAATAAACAATTAGCATGTTAATAATTATTGACAGATTAATAATTATTAAGAGATTAATAATTACAGGTTAAGAAAGAATTCCTGTCGGGCTCCTGAGTTAGGCCAAAGGCCTCGATTAGCAACTTCCTCAGGGAGACAACAAGTTAATAATTATTAAGAGGATGCTACTTGCGGTGTTCGCTCATTTGCGCTTCACGCAAGTGAGCGAGCGGAATTTTCCGAGAGGGGCGATTACTTCGTTAGAAGTAAAAGTTTCAGAGTATCCATTGGAGCCTCTGAAGCCCGCGCCCTTCTTAGGGAAGAGCGTATAAGAAACAATTAAGAGGATAATTAACAGGTTAAGTAGTAATTAATAGGAAGCGACTTGCGGTGTTCGCTCTAACGAGCGATCGTAACTTATGCGCGGGCTTCAGAGGCTCCAATGGAACCTCTGAAACTTTTACTTCTTGTTTCATTTGAAACAAAGGAAGCGCGTATAATAATTATTAAGAGAATAATTAACAGGTTAATAATTCTTAAGAGGAAGCGACTTGTAGTTCAAGGAACTTATGCGCGGGCTTCAATGGCTCCTTAGGAGCCATTGAAACTTTTACTTCTAACGAAGTAAGCGCCCCTCGCTTGTAAACAAAGAAAGCGTGAACAATAAATAATAACAGGTTATGAATTATTAAGAGATTAATAAATAATTCCCGTCGTTCGTATCTCCCTCTTTATTTACATAATAGCATTGCTAAGCAATGCTATTATGTAAATAGAGGGAGTCGCAAAGCGGAACTTCCCGATATTGGCGCTGGACGCCAATATAAGGGAAGCCGCTCCTGAGTTTGCTCCCTCTATTTATACTATGATATTTATATCAGAGTATAAATGGAGAGGGAGACAACAGAAGGAAGCGACTTGCGCGCGACAGACAACAGGTTAATTATTATTCTCTTTGGGGCTCCTGAGTTTGCTCCCTCTATTTAATGGAACTACCAGAAGTTAAATAAAAGCATCTGGAGAGCGATAGATAACAGAAGGAAGAGACTAGCGCGCGATAAACAAGAGGTTAAGAATTCTTAAGAGGAAACAACTTATGCTCGAACAATTAGAGATTAATAATAATTAAGAGCAAGTGACTTGTAATGTTGTCTCCTTCTTCATTTAATTGAGGAAGATAAATAAAAAGAATAGTAGAGTTAAGAAATAATCAAGAGATTAATTAAAAAACTATTAGAGGAAGCGACTTGTGGTGTTTGCTCGTTTGCGCTTCACACAAGCGAGCGAGCGGAACTTATGCGCGGGCTTCAGAGGCTCCAATGGAGCCATTAAAACCAAAGCCCCTCGCTTGTTTCATTTGAAACAAAGGAACCTCGAATAATAAATAATCAAATGATTATTATTTAATCAAAGACTATTAATTATTAATCATTAACATTTAATCAAGATGTTAATTATTAATCATAAATAGTTGATTGGAGGTAGACTCTGAGACGCGTATAATAATTAACATTTTAATTAAGGATAACACATATATATTTCTGAAGAACTAGTGATCCCTAGCGGGATTATTTACGAACCACTAAGTGTTTTCTCTTAATTAATATTCTTTCGATTATCTTCCTCTCCATTTAACTTTTAATAATCGCGTTAAATGGAGAGGGAATATTAATTATTATACGCAAACACAAGATGTTTTCCTTGATAAAGTATTATACACACGTTCCTATCATAGTTTTGATTTCTCTTGAGAATGAATAACTCAAAACATGTCTTCTTTATTAGTGGTAAATATTCATTTGATTAATAATTAATACTTGAATGGATGTTGGTGATTAATATTTAACTTCTTTATTAATAACTGTTTTGATCTCTTATTTTTTTGATTAGATATTATTCGTGCGCAGGTCGCTTCCTCTAATATTCTTTTGATTAAATATTATTTGTGCTTCCTTTGTTTCAAATGAAACAAGAAGTAAAAGTTTCAGAGGCTCCAATGGAGCCTCTGAAGCCCGCGCATAAGTTCCGCTCGCTCGTTTGCGCTTCACGCAAGCGAGCGAACACCACAAGTCGTTTCCTCTATTACTCTTTTAATTAAATAATAACCTATATTAGTCTTTTGATTAAATATTCTTTTAATTAATCATTAACTTTTTATTAATCAAGAGGAAAATTCTAATACTTAATAGACGAAATGTAGGTGAATACTATTTAATCATGAAGTTAAGAATTAATCGAAAGAATATTAGAAGTTAAATATTAATCAAAAGAATATTAGAGGAAGCGAGCGTAACTTCCCGAGAGGGACTTGTAGCCCCTCGCTTGTTTCATTTGAAACAAAGGAAACGCGAATAATATCAGTAGTTAATTAATTATCAAAAGAATGATAATTAAAATTAAGGGAAGGATCTTACAGTTCAAAGAGCTACCAAAGAGTAAAGAGTGTATACTAATTAATAAATATAATGATTAATCGAAGAAAAATCATTATATAGATTAAGAAGGATAATCCTGATAGTATCTAATGATTAACCATCGACCATTAATCAAGAAGTGAGAGTTGATTAATCGTTAATATTATACACTCTTTACTCAGTGGGAAATATAAAGGAACTTTTCCTATTGAGTAAATAATAATTATTATACACTTCCTTGTGATTAAATATCATATTCTGTTAGTAACTAAATATATCATTGTTATTATTTGACTGGTCATATAGAATTTCTAATATATCATTAAAATATTAGAAATTAGTATTAACATCTTAATAACCAGAACTATTAATTCTATCTCGTAATTTAACTATAAAAGCTCTAACCCATAAATGTTTACGTATTTTCCATATAATATTATTGTAATCAGGATTATATAATAATTTATTACCAAGTGCTCCTATATATTCAACTTCTGGCATATCTGGTAAAACTATTAATTCATTATAGCAACAAGTTAAATGTTTCATTTTTGGGAAGCTGGGTAATTTGGTTAACCAGTTTTCACTACAGTTTAAATATTCAAGATTAGACATACTTTGTATTTCAACAAGATGATTACAACGACAGTTTAGATTAATTAAATTATTCATATATGATATATAAGAAATATTGTTGTGTTCACAATCAATTATATTAACATTATATAAATTTGGGAGATAATTAAGTTCATTCCAGGAACAATATAATTCTTTTATATTTGGCATATCTGGTAAATCAATAATATTATTTGAGGTACAATTTAATATGATAACATTACGTAAGTTTGGCAATTGGTTAAGTTTATTTATGGCGCAATATAATTCTTTTACAGATGATAAATCAGGTAATTCCACTAAATTATTAGCAGTGCAATTTAATTTAATGATATTAGACAAGTTAGGTAATTGGTTGAGTTTATTATTAGCACAATTAAGATATTTGACTTCAGCCCATAAAGATGATTCAGGTAATGTAGATAAATTTAAATCACTGATATTTAAAGAACCATCGATCATGTTTGATAATCTCTTAAGTACAATTTCAGACATTATTTTAATAATAAAATAACAATTATCTTTTCAATTTTAAATATTATAGATAAATAATCATCTAATTTAATACTTAAAAATAAACTATTTATTACTTTGGGTGAAGGTGGCTATCATTATAGTAAATTTATCACCGGCTGCTATATTTGTAGCTTTAAAATTATTAATTAATTTAGGGCGAGTAATTAAAGTATTATCAATTTCATTAATAGCAATGAGTCCAAACATCCAAACATTATAATTTAAATCTATTATTACTGTATGACTTCTACCTGTTGATATTTTTTTAGCTTTAATATTGTTAAGTTGAGTTGGAATAAATTGTTGACGAGTATTACCAAGACCTAATTGACCATAACCATTAACACCAAAACCCCATACGTTATTATCAAGGTCAATAACCATTGAAAACCCATTTCCAGTAGAAATTTGTTGTGCTTTTAATAGTGGTATTGGTGTTGGTATTAGACGGTCAATATTATCATTAAGACCTAATTGACCAGACAAATTATTACCAAAAGACCAAATATTATTTTCCAAATCAATTAATAAACTATGGTAGTGTCCTGCTGAAACGTGTTTAGCTTTGATACCCGGAATTAAAGTTGGTACTAACCGATTGATTGTATCTCCTAATCCTAATTCACCATATCTATTAGTTCCAAAAGTCCATACATTATCATCCAAATCAATCAATAAAGTGTGTGATAATCCAGCAGCAACTTGTTTAGCTTTAATATTTGGTATTTGTGTTGGGATATATATTATTACCCCTTCCTCATTTAACCCTAGATTACCTCCTACATCATGTCCAAATACCCAGACATTATTATCTAGATCAATAACAATAGTATATTCTGAACCAGCAGAAACTTGTTTAACTTTAAGAGAGGGAACTTGAGTTGGATGATTTATAATAAATACATCTTCCCCTATTCCTAATTGTCCGAATCCTCCATTACCTGTTACCCATAGATTATTATCATGATCTATTAAAGTAGTGTGATTTTTACCAGTTGAAATTTGGATAGCTTTAAAATCAGGTATTTGGGTTGGACGATTCTTAAATTTCTGATCACTAACTCCTAATTGACCATATCTATTATCACCCCATCCCCACACATTTAAATAATTAGCATAAAGAGTTTTCCAATTGCCACTATAGTTGATAGAACCATAATCCTTAATAAATTTTTGATGCCAAAAATAATCATTGTTACATATTAGGTTATTAAATCGTTTATTAGTTTGACATAAAGGAGAAATAAGAGCAAGAGGTAATGAAAGCGCTAAATTAAATAAATAATCTTCAGGGAAAATATCTAAAGATAATGACATTTAATATTACCAAAATTATAAATTTTATTTTTTATTTTTTATATTAATCTATAAATTTTATTTTTTATATTAATCTATAATTTCCTTCTAGATAAGTGTAGCAATCATCATGGTATAACGTTTACCTGCTGATACTTGATAAACTTTAAAATGTTCGATTAACATAGGTTGTGTAATATTGTTATTTTTATAGAGTTGTGGTGTATATTGTCCAAATATCCAGACATCATTATTTAGATCAATCATAACTGTATGATCAACACTAATAGAAATTTGTTTAGCTTTAAATGATGGTATTTGATTAGGAATTAATCGATCATTTAAATCTCCTAGACCTAATTGACCATATCTATTAGCGCCAAAAGTCCAAATATCATTATTTATATCAATACTTACTGAAGAGTCTCCTCCAGCTGAAACTTGGGTAACTTTAATTCCGACAACATGAGTTGGGATATTACGGTTATTAGTATCATCGCGCGCAAGTAGTTACCTAAACCTAAGTGTCCCTTATTATTTCTACCAAAAGTCCAAAGATCATTATTTAAATCGATTAAAAGTGTATGTGTTGATCCAGCTGATACTTGTTTAGCCTATAATTTGAGTCGGTACATATCTGTCTACATAATCACCTAAACCTAATTGTCCAAACATATTATCATCGCGCGCAAGTCGCTACCAAAACCCCATACATCATCATCTAAATCTACTATCAGACTGTGAAATCCACCGACAGTGACTTGTTTAGCTTTAATGCTAGGTATTCTAATAGGAATTGATGAACTAGTACCATTACCAACTCCTAGTAAACCATGATATCCGGAACCAAAAGCCCATACATTATCATTTAAATCGATAAACAATGTTGAATGGGAACCGACGGCTACTTGTTTAACTTTAAGTTGTTGAATTCTCATAGGATTATATATATTTCCCTTCAATGTTGATAGTTTATGATATTCATTATTACCAAAAATCCATAAATTATGTTCTATATCAATTAATGCTGTATGATTTTCACCAGTTGATATTTGAATAGCCTTAAAATGGGGTAATTGTGTCGGTTGAGGTCTAAATATGGTATCATCGCGCGCAAGTCGCTACCTAAACCTAATTGACCATACATATTGTCACCCCATCCCCAGACATTGAGATAATTTAGATATAAATATTTCCAACTTCCTTGATAATTAATAGGACCGAAGTCCCTAAGGAATTTATGTTGCCAAAAATAAGTATTATTACAAATTAATCTATTAAATCGTTTATTGGTTTGACAAAACCTAATAATTAAAGATAATGGTAATGAAAGTGCTAAATTAATTAAATAGTCTTCAGGAAATAATTCAAAAGATAAAGACATTTAAACATTAATTTAATTTTAATATTTGTTTTGATTTTTCGTTACACCTTGATCTTAATAAAATTGCATTGTATTATATTAAGAGAGGCCATCAATAGTTAAATGCTCTTTATTGATAATGTTGATTATTATTAATCTTAGGAATTAATATTTATTATGATTACGTATTTTATCATGTTGATGATTATGTTTAATCATGAAGGATATTGATCTTGATTGTTATTTTATCATGTTGGGGATTATGTTTAATCATGATAGATATTAATATTGAGTGTTACTTTTATCATAAAAGTTATTAATAAAATCATTTAAAATATTAGCCTTGATCATGAAGATTAATAATAACAATCTTTTAAATATTAATCTTAATTATAATCATTTAAAATATTGGCCTCGATTATCAATTAATATCGTCTAACATGCTAAACTTGATCATTAATTATTAAGTTGACTAATCAAAAATTATTAATCTTAATCGTTTAAATAATAGGTAGTTCAAAATACTAATCATGATCGTTTAAAATTTAATCATGATCATGAAGAGCATTAATCAAAAACATTTAAAATACTAATCTTGAATATTATTTTATTAATAATTGTAGAATGTAAACTCATAATTATCTTTATACATTTACTCTTCTAGTTAGATATTAATTATTTTATATTCATGTGTAATAATTATTTAGACTACAATTTAAACAACTAACCAAAGCACAATCACAAGTAAAGATTAAAATTAATTTAAGTTATCAATGATAGCTAATAAAACTGAATTATGAAAAATAGATTAAATGTTTATAACTAACAGAATAATGTCATATGTTTTTGCATTATTTCCCGAGGAGTTTTTATTTGAATTATCATTATATTTACCGTTATCATCAATTATGAATTTATGTCAAACTAACAGACGTTTTAATAAAGTAATATATAATAATGATTATTTTTGGTATAAAAAGTTTCTTAGGAACTATGGATTTATTAATTATTCAGGTATGTGGAAAAATATTTATCTAAATTATCTCAATCTTTGGGAATTAGGAACATTAGAATATCTGAATCTTTCTGAATTAGGGGAATTAGATTATAATGATTAATCCTTATAGAATTAAGAATTTAAAAGTATTACAAATTTCAGTTGGTCATACTCAAACTACTTTAATTGATACTAAACATAATTCATTTGTGTATGATGGATATTCATATGAACAAATATCAACATTTAGAGTTAAACAAATATCTAACGGTTCCAACTCATCAATATTTATAGATTTAAATGATAATATATGGGGCTTTGGTTCCAACTATAGTGGAAGATTGGGTTTAGATATGCTCGAAGAAGTTTCACTACCTGTTAAAATAATGAATGTTAAAGTTAAACAAGTTTCTACTAATTATACACAAACTATTATACTAGATTTAGATAATAATGTCTGGGTGTGTGGTAGCTACTTGCACGCGATGGTAATAAGTGTGGACAATTAGGTCTTGGTAGCGACTTGTGTGTGATGATTATTTGCTCAGATCTACTACTTCCCTAGTTAGAGATATCAAAGACAAACAGGTATCGGCAGGTGATCGTCACTCCCTAATAATTGACACAGATGATAACGTTTGGGTTTTTGGTAGCGACTTGCGCGCGATGATAATGCATACGGACAATTAGGTTTAGGTAGCGACTTGCGCGCGATGATACTATTACTAGATTACAACCAACTAAATTAGAAGGGTTTAAAGCTAAACAAATTGCAGGTGGAGGGACATTTTCATTATTTGTTGATTATGATAATAATATATGGAGTTGTGGACTAAATAACTACGGACAACTAGGTCTTAGTGATTGTAATAATAGATCTATCCCAACAAAAATTACTTATTTAAAAGTTAAACAAATGTCAGCAGGGTTTGATCATACTATTTTAATCGATTTAGAAGGGGATGTTTGGATTTTCGGGTTATATTCATTTAAGAATATTGGAAAGATGGGACTATCTACCCCTGTCTACATTAAAAATTTTAAGGCCTATCAGGTAGCTACTGGAGCTAATAATACTATGATAATAGGAACAATAGTTTGATAGAGTTAAATTACATCAATATAGATAATCTATATTGAGTTATGAGGGCATGGAAGTTAATGTTTCAAGAATCAGATTAAACTGAGGTAGCAATCATCATGGTATAATTATATCCAGCTGAAACTTGATAGGCTTTAAAATTTTTAATTAACAGTGGTTGGGTAATTTTTATAATATTAAGGGCCGCATTTTCAGTAAATCCAAATAACCAAACATTGCTTTCTAAATCGATTAAGACAGTATAATTCGAACCAGTTGATATTTGTTTAGCTTTGATTCCGATTATTTGTGTAGGAATCAACCTATTAATAGTATCATCGCGCGCAAGTCGCTACCTAGTCCTAATTGTCCATATTCATTAATACCAAAAGACCAAACATTATCCTCTAAGTCTATAATAATTGAATGATTACCACCTGCAGCAATCCATTTAGCCTTTAAATGTGGAATTAAAGTTGGGATTAGTCTATTAGTGGTATCATCTAGTCCTAATTGACCTTCATTATTACGCCCAAAAGTCCATACATTATTATTCAGATCTAATATTATTGAATGTGATTTTCCAGCTGCTACTTGTAGTGCTTTGATTTCAGAAATCATAATAGGTTCATGTTTATCATCAAGATCACCTAACCCTAAATTACCTTAATCGTTATGGCCAAAACTCCATACATTATTATCTAAATCTATTAATAATGTATGAAATTGACCAGTTGCTACTTGTTGAGCTTTTAAGCCTAAAATAGGTGTAGGTATGTCGGTTGATACTTGAGGTGCTTCTAAGTGTAATATTGAAGTGGATTCATTAGTTAAAATAGGTTTAATTCGAGTGTAAAAATAACCAATACCTAATTGACCAAATCTATTATACCCGAAAGACCACACATTATCATCTATATCTATAAATATTGTAAATTCTAAACCGGTAGAGACTTGTTTAACTTTAAAATTTTTAAGTGGTATTGGTAGATTACTTTTATTTATAATGTTAGGAGAAAGACCTAATTCCCCAACAAAATTAGAACCGAACATCCACAAATTATGTTCAGTATCAATTAAAGCAGTATGATTTGTACCAGCTGAAATTTGAATAGCTTTAAAATTCAATAGTTGAGTGGGAATATTCCTAAAGTTATAATCACCCATACCTAAGTGTCCTTGTTTATTATCACCCCACCCCCAAATATTAAGAGTATTTAAATAAAGATCTTTCCAACTACCTGAATAGTTGACAGGTCCAAAATCCTTACTGAATTTATATCGCCAAAAATATTCATTAAAGTGCTAAAGCACTTCGAAGTGTTTCACACTTTATTACAAATTAATCTATTAAATCGTTTATTAGTACGACATAAGGAGACAATAGATTGTAATGAGAGAGAAAGGGCTAAATTAAGTAGCACTTCATCAGGAAAGAAATTAAAAGCTAGTGACATTTTAATATTTAGAATTTATAATATTTTTGTTTTCTTTCTTTATTGTTGATAGTAATCATCAATTTCATCTTATTTCCATATATCTTTAATTCTATTAATCAGGATCATATAATTTAACATATCATTAAATTATAATTGTTACCTTAATACATAGTATTAGTTAATTGGGTAATAATTTATTAGTGTAATTCTAACTAGTTGAGACATAAAGAACTTTATAATTATCATTTAAAATTTTACCAAGTATCTATACTTTATTTTATATATCTATTAATATAGTATTATCAATATTTGTTTAGGTTCCAATAAATAAATAGTTAGATTGGTATTATTATCATAGTGCGGACACTATTAAGATCTAATTATCCATAGTTATTAACGTCAATCTGGCAAAAAAAATTATCCTCTTCCCATCACGGTAACTATAAAATTATTATAATAATTTTATAGTTAAATTAGTTTAATTATATAATCAGGTAGCTTTAATATTCAAATGAATTGGTATGTTTTGTTATTTTGGTGGTGTATCTATGTAATATTTAATGATAATTCACATTACATAGATTTTATTCCGAAACTATATCTAAATTTTCTATTTTAGTTGCTATCATCATTATGTGAGTTGAACCTTCCGATACTTGATATACTTTTAGATTATTTACTAGTATAGGTGTACTACTTATTACTTTTTTCCGTATATGAGAGCCAAATAACCAAAGACCATAATTCATATCTATTAGTGATGAGGAATGCCAGCCAGCGGATACTTGTTTAGCTTTGATATTAATTATTTGAGTGGGTATTATTCTGTTTAAGTTATCTCCTAGTCCTAATTGGCCATCATCATTTAGACCGAAACTCCAGACATTATCATTAAAATCAATAAAGATTGAATAATTAACACCAGCAGAAATTTGTTTAGCTTTAAAGTTTAAAATCTGGGTTGGAACAATTCTATTTTCCATATCATCGCGCGCAAGTCGCTACCTAATCCTAATTGTCCAAAACCATTAAATCCGAAACTCCAGACATTATCATTTAAATCTATTATTAACGAATGTGCATAGCCAGCAGCTACTTCTTTAGCATTTATTCCTGGTATTAGTGTTGGTACAGGTACATTAATATGATTACTTGTATTTATTCCCAATCTACCCGCATCATCAAGTCCAAAAGCCCAAACATTATCATTTAAATCAATTACTAATGTATGTAATCCTCCTGATGACACTTGTTTAGCTTTTAATTGTGGAATTTGATCAGGATAATATCTTGTAGTAAAGTCACCTAAGCCTAGTTCGCCATGCGAGTTAGCCCCAAATCCCCAAACATTATTATCAAAATCTATGAACATAGTATTCTGATTTCCGGCAGAAACCGATTTAACTTTAATATCTGTAACTAATACAGGCACATTCATTTGATTAACTGAATTACCTATACCTAATCTACCAAATTGGTTATATCCGAAGGTCCACAAATAATTATTGATATCAATAACTGCACTATGTATAGCACCACATGAAACTTGTTTTGCTTTAAAACCATGTAATTGAGTAGGATGATCTATAGATATACAATCATCTAAACCTAGCTCACCAAAATGATTATCACCTGATACATAGATGTTCGAAAAAGTAAGATATAAATATTTCCAACTACCTAGATAATTAAGTGGACCATGATCTTTTAAAAATTTTTGATGCCAAAAATACTCATTTTTATAAATAAGTTGATTAAAATGGGAATCAGTGATACATAAAGTCGAAAGAGAAGGAAAAGGTAAAGAAAGAGCTAAATAAAATAAATATTCTTCAGGTAATTTTTCAAAAATTAATGACATTTAGTAGATCATAATTTTGTCAAATTTATTTAATAAAAATATTATAATAATTTATTCAATTTAATTTAATTACATCACATTATTACAATTTATCAATATTAATTTTATTTTATAACAATTGATACTTATTTAACTTTAAGATTATTGTATGTTAATACTACTTATTTAACTTTAAGATTATTGTATGTTAATACTACTTAATCATAAATTAAGTAGCATTAACCATTTAGGTTGTACTTCCCTGAAATTATCATCATCACACCAAAATTATTATTCACATATTTATTTAAGTTAAATAAATAATTTCCTAATTACCTATATAATTATTAAGAGTTCTTTGACTATTAAATAAACAATTAACATTTTTAATATTCGGGTGATGATTTTGAAATTATATTATAATTTTAAAAGTTAGCGGGTCTCATAACTAAATATTTATTAATATTAATGTCTAATAAGTAATAATTTGAATTTAAATATAAGTATTTAAAACGACACCACCAACATTTAAAATATGTCTAATAATTTATCGTTGATTATTAATGATGTTTGGAGTCAGATTTTTTATTACTAGAACCAAGTGATTTGTACACATTATTAACTACATGTGAATTCTTTTTAGATAAAGTTAAGCCCTTTTACAATAGATGGCGATTACTTCATGGGTTTTGGTATATCTCTTTTAACAAAATGGTATTATCTATCTGGAATGATTTTGATAATGATAAAAAGATTATTGCACATGAAGCCACTTCTAAACATGCTATAGAATTATGCTATAAAAATGGATATATTAGATTATATGCATCTCACGAACACTATCTGCAATTTCATCTTGAAAAGGGTGCCCATGAGTATACAACTTTATTGAAAAAGAATAGTGATAAATATTTCAAATTTTGGACTGAACGTATTGAAGGCGATATTATTCTTACAACAAGAGATACAGTTAAATTCTTATGCGAATTATGTATGAAAATGATAAATAATTCAATTTATATAAATAATTCATGTTTTAACCATAAGAGTGTTAAACCATTTAAATCAAAAATGTCAATAAATCTATCAACTTATCTATTAGCTATCAATAAAATAAGAATAGAAGATGTTATCAAATATCAAAAACAGGTATCAGCTAAATTTTGGGATGCTATGGATTCTTTTATCGATTAAATAAAATTATACATATCATTCATAAGATTTGTGTATAATCTTATATTAATTAAGGTGTTTAATATCTTAATTAATAGTCAAATAGATCACAATTAATTAAGACTATTAGAAATTAACGATATAACCATATAAATAATTAAAATTAATAATACATACTCAAATAAACTTTTCTTAATAATTAGTTAACAAAAATTTAGTAATCTTAATTAATCATCTAGGAATTATTAATTAAGATTTATTGTCTTAATGATTAATTAAGATTAATTATCCTTTCGATGATTATTAATTCTCTTGAAGATTAATTATTCTCTTGATGATTATTAATCCTCTTGAAGATTAATTATTCTCTTGATGATTATTAATCCTCTTGAAGATTAATTATTCTCTTAATGATTAATAATCCTCTTGATAATTAATTAAGATTAATAATCCTTTTGATGAATATTAATCCTTTTGACGATTATTAATCCTCTTGAAGATTAATTATTCTCTTGATGATTATTAAGTAAGATTGGGTGTACTCTTGGTGGTTATTAGTCTTCTTGAAGATTAATTATTAATTAATATTAATCATCCTCTTGATGATTAATAATTATCCTGAATATTAATTAAAATTTATCATTCTGTTGATCATGATTAATTAAAATTAATCATTCTGTTAATGATAATTACTTATCATGTTAATATTAATTATCATCTTGATAATAATTATTAATTATCCTGTGGATAATGATCAATCATCCTCTTGATAATAATTATTAATTATCCTGCGGATAATGATCAATCATCCTCTTGATAATTAATTATTCTGTTGATAATTAATTATCATTTTGATCCTTCATTATCTTGTTGATAATTAATTAATATTTATTATAAACTTGATCCTTCATTATCCTGTTGATAATAAATTAATATTTATTATCAACAGTATCCTTCATTATCTTGTTGATAATTTATTATCATCTTGATTAATCATTATCCTGTTGATAATTATCCGCTTGATGATTAATTATAATTAAGATAGTGGTATTCTTAATAATTAATTAAGAATAATGACTATTGATGATTAATTAGTATTTATCATCATTTTGATTATTAATTATAATTAATATTTATGATTTCCTGATTATTTATTAATGATCAACAGGATAATGAAGGATCATCTTGATAATGATTAATCAAGAGGATGATTAATCTTAATAAATGATCAAACGGATAATGAAGGATCAAGAGAATAATAAATGATCAAACGGATAATAAATATTAATCAATGATCAAGAGAATAATAAATGATCAAACGGATAATAAATATTAATCAATGATCAAGAGAATAATAAATGATCAAGATAATAATTAATGATCAGGGAAAGTGTTAATATTAATTAATTATTAAGACATTTATTAAAAGGTTTATTATTAAGAATAATAAGAGAAAGAGTATTATTAGTAATATTAATAAATTATCGGAAAGCGTAACAATCTAGATTAATCATTTAGACAGTCATGACTAATCAGAAATATTAATTAAGCATCAAGAGGTTAATTAATAATTAAGAAGTAAGTAATTAATATTGATCAATATTAATCAGTAGGTTGATTGGCCAACAAGAGGGGTTTTAATTGAGATTGATATTCTTCTTGATGATGAATATAATGGTTATTAATCTAATACTGCATCAAGATAAATAGTTAATAGGTTGTGGATTAATCTTAATTATATTCGTTATTAAAATTAATAATCAATATAAAAGATCAAGTAGAATCATAATGGATTACCAATTGAGAGGATTAACCTTCCCATTTAATAATCAAGATTATTAGTAAATATAAAGAAGAAGTGTATGATTAATCTTAGTTAATTATTAAGGGTATTAAAAATATTTTATTGAAGTAATTAGTGAGTGTACTGTGGACACTAATAAGAATTAACGATATCCGATATAATGAGCTAATTAATCAAGTACTATATTAAAGTGATAAAGTACTTTAATCTCAGGTAACCATCAAGAGGGATTCAGTGTACTCCCTGAGTGAGATGTGACTATTTCTTATGAAAGTTATAGTCACTACAAGGGGAGATATTTAATCATCAACAAGTTTATTAATCTCACTTAATAAAACAAGTTTCCCTTGAGAAATAGGTACCAATGATTATTATTATTATTATCTTGTTGATGATTAACTATCAAGAGAATACTTAATAAGATACATAATAAGAAGATTTAATAATTAAAATAACTAAATGAGATTAATAATCCTATTGATGAGTAATGAAATTAATAATCCTATTGATGAGTAATGAAATTAATAATCCTATTGATGAGTAATGAAATTAATAATCCTATTGATGATGAAATAAGTGGAAGTATCTTTTTTATTGATTAATTAATTTTTAGATTAGCAATTAACATTTTTAATTAATCTCTTGATATGTTTTAAAGGATTAGGAAATTTAATAATAACCACTGGAACGATTGTTTAATTAAAATTAATCATTCTCTTATTATTAATCATCTATTAATTAATTTCGTTTAGTCATCAAGTTAAAATCAATATAAATAGATATATTATTGAACAATTGTAGACAAGAGATTACTTATATGCATATTATCAATAAACAAAAGGATGATAATTAATTAAGATGCTAATGAATTATTAAGAGGAATCAATCAAATTAATTATCCCTCGATGATTATTGATCATTATAATATCAGTATTAGTAGTTAAGATATTTATTTTTAACAATAGGTATAATTGTTAAAAGGATGATAAATCAACAATACCTCGACTATACAACAAGAGAATACTTAATCATCAATAAGATAATTATGATGATAATTAATTAATCAATAAGATGAGGGATTATTGTCTAGAGAATAATTTATCGATAATAACAACCTAGACAATAATTAGTTGATCAATAATCAGGAAGCACAATTAGCTACTAATAATCAAAAGTATTATTAGTTATCAAGATGATGATTAAATAACAAAAGAATAATTAGTTATCAAGGTGATGATTAATCAAAAAGAAGAAACTAGTTATGATCATATTATTACCAATTAAAATATTCATTAAGAGGATAAATATCTATATCTATTCACATAAAATATAACTCACGATTTTATTCAGCCCAATTGTCATAAATTATTCTCGTTGATTCTAATAATAACACATATTAATAATATCAAATATCAAGATGATTATTAATAGTATCAAGAGGATTAATAACCAAGATGATTATTAATAACCAAGATGATTATTAATAGTATCAAGAGGATTATCAATCAAAAAGTTATTAATAATCAAGAAATTAATATCAAGTATTAAGATCAAAAAAATAATAAATCAAGTAAAGTTGTTAATAATCAAGGGGATTAAGTACCCATTAAAAGATAATTAATTACCCATATCACAATTAACGGATAATTATTAATATCATTCAGTTATAAAGGGGAAATAAATGGCTCAGATATGATTAATAATTATTAATCAAGATAATTAGAATAATACAGTATTTATTATTAACAAGATTGGTCTTATTTAATCATCATATTAAGATGTTTATCTTTTACCAAGTAAAAGGATTTGATTAATTTGCAAATTTATAATAAATAAATGGATTATTAACTAAGATAAATATCAACAATAAAAGAAATAATAATCAACCTTAATTAATACTATTTAATCATTAAGTTATATGTTAGTTACAGATATTATTTTTAATCATTAAGAGGATTATTATTTTTATTTAATAATCGAATTGATTATTATTAAATATCTTAATGATTTAATTTGGAGCAGGGAATGATATTAATATTATGCTGATAAGTAAAATCTCTTTGATTCTCTTGATAATTTATATTCACTAGTTAATTAATTAGTATCTTCTTGTCAATTAAACTTCCTCTTAATAATTAATTATTATCCACTTGATTTTTAACTAAGCTCTTGTTAATTAATAATTTCATGAATAGTAAGGATAATCTTAATGGTTGAATATACTCTTAAGGATTAATGTTTTTTTTTGATGATTAATTATTCTCTTGATTATCTTGTTTATTAATTAATCTCCTTTTGATAATTAATCATAATCGTAATGATAAAACCTCTTACTGTTAATAATTAACCAACCTCTTAATGACTAATTATTTTCTAAATGATAAAGTATCATCTTAATGATTAATTATTCTCTAAATGATAAAGTATCATCTTAATGACTAATTATTCTCTAAATGATAAAGTATCATCTTAATGATTAATTATCTGCTAAATGAATAAGGGTATTATTAATAATTCTCTCAATGAATAATGATCCTCTTAATGACTAATTATTCTCTCAATGAATAATGATTCTCTAAATGATAAAGTATCATCTTGATGATTAATTATCTACCAAATGATTTATCATCCTCTTAATGAATAATGATCATCTTAATGACTAATGATAAATAACCCTCTTAACGAATAATGATCATCTTAATGACTAATGATAAATTACCATCTAAATGACTAATTATTCTCTAAATGATAAAGTATCATCAAGATGATTAATTATCTACCAAATGATTTATCATCCTCTTGATGATAAAGTCTCCTCAAGAAGATTAATAGTATTCTTAACTCAATAATCAATTATTCTTTTCACAAATCTTAATAATGATTAAGATGAGTATTAATTTCATGTCGTTAACGCTAAAGAGGGTTATTAATATCTTAAATGTATCAATCATGTTAGACTTTATTTACTAAAAATAAACAAGTTTTCCAAAGAGGCCTTATAAACTATATGATAGATATGAAAACTATCCATCTATTTCTGAATTATCGTTACGAAATTTATTAATAATTATGAAATGAACAACTACTTAAATCAAATGTTTTATTAATAATTAATTATCAAGATGTTTATTGATAAAACATTAGGTATTATTAATTTTAATTATTTATAAAGATAAATACTTAATCTGGTTTATTCAATAGAAACAGTGAACACTATATCGATTATTTATCAATATGATGAATAATCGATATAAGTAATAATTATATACCTCAAGAAGATATTAATGAATAATATATCATCTAGAGAATGATTAATTATAATCCTAATGTTCATCCAAGAGAAGGGTTGATATTAAGAATCAAGAGATTAATTAGAATAATGATTAATATTTAATCTATCAAAGAGTTTTCAGAAACCGTGATAAAAAATAAACTTTAGATAGAATAATTAACCATCCATTTATTAATGATTAATGGAATTACTCAACTTCACTAACAATTGATATCTTGATTATTAAATTAAATTCCTTGTAATCTTTATTATTAAATTAAATTCCTTGTAATCTTTATAATGTTCCTTAATAATTAAATGATATTATTAATCATCATATTGAGTAATTAATGTGATTATTAGTTATCAAGAAGATAAGTGTTTGTTATTTATCCTTAAGATGATAAATACTTGATATTTATCCTTAAGATGATAAATACTTGATATTTATCCTTAAGATGATAAATACTTGATATTAAGATTATTATCCTCAAGAGATTGTTAAATCCTCAAGAGGTAATTACTCGATATGATGATAACTAATCCACAAGAGGTTTATACATTATCTTGATAACTATTTATTAACAAGTAAATATTTTATCATCCACATGTTAATTAATAATCAAAATGATAATTAATCAACAACAGAGTAATTTATCATCAAAAGGTGAATTTAACATCACAATAATAGTAAATCATCGAAGAAATAATTTATCAACAAGTAGAAATCACAATTATTAAGATGTTTATTTATCAACAAGGCGATAATGACAAGCATTAAGAGGATGATTTATCATCAAAATGATAAATTATCATTATAAGGTTGAGACATCATTAAGAAGTTGATAAATTATCAAGAAGATAATTTATTATTAAGAGGTTGATAAATTATTAAGAAGATAATTTATTATTAAGAGGTTGATAAATTATTAAGAAGATAATTTATTATTAAGAGGTTGATAAATCATCAAGAGGTTAATTTATTATTAAGAGGTTGATAAATCATCAAGAGGTTAATTTATTATTAAGAGGTTGATAAATCATCAAGAGGTTAATTTATTATTAAGAGGTTGATAAATCATCAAGAGGTTAATTTATTATTAAGAGGTTGATAAATCATCAAGAGGTTAATTTATTATTA
>Ga0272448_1001777_pt1 | contig 28375 bp, 24 predicted proteins | sample YNPCB0191_FD_202220 | JGI IMG/M metagenome (GOLD analysis project Ga0272448, IMG submission 202220) | Hot spring sediment microbial communities from Yellowstone National Park, WY, United States - YNP-CB-019-1 | ecosystem: Environmental > Aquatic > Thermal springs > Hot (42-90C) > Sediment... | reverse complement strand
CGAATACATCTATTTCTCCAGTAATATCAATATAATGAGTTCCTGTTTTAATACATGCTAATACCATGTTTTGGGCTGTATATTGGAAAGGTCCTGCGGCATGGATAACGACACGAATATTGTCTAAATTAATCGCTATTTCATCTATATTATCCAGTGTAAAAGCACGGTATTCTAAACTATATTTTTGAGAAATTTCTTTTAACTTATTTTCATTTCTTCCCCCAATAATAACGGGTAATTGTTGTTTTATACATTCTTCAAGAATTAACAAACCTGTGTATCCGTAGGCACCATATATCAAAATTTTATCTTTCATGAGATATCCCTTCTATTTTCATATATAATAATCTACAATTATAATATAACAAACAAATGGTTTAATTCTTTTTGGGGTTAAATAGATGGAAAAAATAAAGTATATTACATTACTTACGGATTTTGGGAACAAAGACCCTTATGTTGCCGAGATAAAAGGAATTCTTTTTTCTTCCTTGTCAAATATAAACATAGTAGATTTGTCTCATGAAATAAGCCCACAAAATATAATAGAGGGGGCATTATTTTTAGAACGGATGTGGGACTATTGGCAGATACCTTCCGTACATATAGCTGTAATAGACCCGGGTGTTGGAACAGAAAGAAGAATAATCATAATCCATGAAAATCAGAAATTTTTAATATGTCCTGATAATGGTCTTGCCACTTTTATTTTAAGAACCAAACATGCAGAAGTTCGACATGTAAAATACTTTAATACACTTACGCAATATATAAGTAACACATTCCATGGTAGGGATATTATGGCTCCTATTGCTATTCAATTGGTAAAAGGAGGAAACTGGGAAGATTTTGGACCTTCTGTGGATGATTGGCAAGTTTTGAATATCCCGGAGGCGTACAAAAAAGATAATAATATTTATGGAGAAGTAATCCACATAGACCGATTTGGGAATGCTATTACAAATATAAGAAAGGAGCAGATACAAGATAATTTGCCGATATATGCGAAGGTAAAAAATATTTTTCAAAAAATTCCTTTTTCATTGAGTTATGGCAAAGTAAATGTGGGGCAACCGTTATGTTTATTTGGAAGTGGAAACCGTTTGGAAATTGCAGTTAATTGTAGTTCCGCAGAAAAACAACTCAAAATAAAGATTGGCACAGAGGTTCGGCTTGTGTTAAATAAAGATTAACTTCTCCATGGTCGTGTTCTATTCACATTTTCCACTGCTTTCTTTGCTATTTGTGCATCCTGTTCTATCTCAAAATCAAACATGCCGGCCAAAATATGGTCGGCACCATTATTAAAGACATAAGGAAAAGCATCTTCAGGAGGTATAGCACCTGCAGACATTACTTTAAAGGCTATCCATGGAATTTCAACATCCTTCATAACTTGAATGGTTTCATCAGGGTCTTTACACCAATAACCGGGGATTTCCGCATAAGGTTCTACTAATTGTTCCTTTTTAGGACCTGTGGGATAGTTGTGATGATGAAAAGTTTTAATATAAAAATCGGGTTCTATTTTTTCTTTTTCACATACTTTTATAACTTCAAGGTCATGTGCACCCACTCCGGAAGGTATGGCATTCTCCTTCCCAAACTCTACTGCTTTCTTCATAACAGAGATTTTTTTCTCACGAACTAATCGGTCTGCCGTTACTCCCCATAGATAAAGAGCATCCAGTCCCATATCTATAAGTTGTTTTACCTGTTCCTTATATAAATCAAAATCTGCATCAGGATATGCCGTTGGGCATATAATCCATTGTATTTTTCCTCCCTTTTTAAAGCGATAATCCTCAAGGACTTTAAGTATATCGGGAACGGTATGAATAACAAGAGTATTTATGCCCTGTTTTTCTGCTAATTGCATTGTTTCCATTATTTTTTCAGGTGTATTGTAATGAGCACAAAGATTATAGACATATTTCAGGTCTCGACTGTGTGTAAAATGAGTTAATAAATTACCGCCTAAAAGTAGTCTACTTACCTTTAATCCTCGAATATTTCCACAGGGAAGGGAGTTCTCATTTGTATTTGCGGGTGTATTTTGTTCGTTATTCTGACTAAAAGAGGCAAGGGAAAGAGTAGTTGTAGATATAGATGTTCCCAGAAATGTTCTTCGGTCAATTTTTCGATAAGACATAGAATATCTCCTTCAAGATAACAATTAAGTTATAATTACTATCTATAATATAACAAAAATAAGGGAATAAAAAGGATTTTAAATGGAGACAAAATACAGGATAGCTATAATAGGTAGTGGACCAAGCGGTTTTTTTTCTGCGGAACATCTCCTTCGGATTCATTCAGACTGTGAAATAGATATGTATGAAAGGTATCCAGACCCATTTGGTCTGGTTCGTAAAGGAGTAGCTCCTGATAATCCGAATATACGAAATGTATCCAGAGCATTTGATATGATAGCGAGTAATAATAGATTTGCCTATTTTGGAAATGTTGATGTAGGGGTAGATATAACACTAACGGAATTGCAAAATTTTTATGATGCGGTTATTCTTGCTTGTGGTATGGAAACCAGTCAGAGATTAGGCATTCCCGGTGAAGATTTACCGGGCTGTTATACGGCCAGTTCTATTGTGGGGTGGTATAATTGTCATCCTGTTTACCATTCATTAGATATAAAACTTGAAGGAGAACGGGCTGTAATCATTGGAATGGGAAATGTGGCTTTAGATGTAGCAAGAATTTTATGCAGACCTGTGAGTGAACTATCCCAAACAGATATATCAAAACATGCTATAAAAGTTTTAGAAGAAAGCAAACTCAAAGAAGTTTATATTGTGGGTAGAAGAGGCCCCACGCAGGCGAAATTTAAAGAGAATGAACTTCTATCCATGGAAGAAATTGGGGATACAGATATTATTATAGAACCTTCTGAATTGGAGATAAACAAAGCCAGTCAGGAAGAAATAGATAGCAATCCTTCTATACAAAGGATGTTCGAGTATTTTAAGAAGTTTTCGATGAATAAAGTAGAAAAGAATAGACAAATTTATTTTACTTTTTTACGATCTCCCATACGGATTATAGGTGATGGAAAAGTGGAACAAATAATGTTCGAAAAAAATATTCTTGAAGGTCCTGTAAATAAACAAAGAGCGATTGGCACAGGTGTAATAGAAAAGTTGGATTGTGATTATGTTATATCATGTATTGGATATAGAGGGAACCGATTTCCTGGACTTCCTTATGACGAAATTAAGGGAATAATTCCCAATAAAAATGGTAGAGTTGTAAAGGATGATAAAATTGTAGCAGGGGTATATGTTACGGGTTGGATAAAAAGGGGACCGATTGGGTTGATAGGTCATAACAAACCGGATAGTTTGGAAACTGTTAAAAATCTATTAGAGGACTTACCTCAATTAGAAGGGAATAGACAAGGGTCGAGAGATGATGTTATTAAATTATTGAAATCTAAAAATATACAATTTATCGACTATGATGACTGGAAAAAAATTGATAGTTCTGAAATAGAAAGAGGAAAAATACTTGGCAAAATACGAGACCGCTTTTGTTCATCAGAAGATATGTTAAATATAGTATCTAATAAAAAATGAAGATGTTTACTTTGAGAAATGGAAAATATTATATACAATATCTAAAAGTTCATCGGGATTGAAAGGTTTTTCTATAAAACCTTCGGGAGGAGGTATTTGATACATCTCTGATATTTTTTCGGCAGATAAGGAGTTTCCTAACTCATAGGTATTTACACCTGTAACAAAGACAATCGGAATATTATTAAGATAAGGATGATTTTTAAATTCAACATATAGTTGAATACCACTTTCATCCGGTAGCATAACATCAAAGATACACAAATCGGGTATTTCTTTTTCGGCTATCTTTACAGCAATTGATGCATATTCGGATTGAAAAATTTTTGCTCCTTCAGCCTCAAAAAGTATTTTTAAAGAACTTAAAATATCTATTTCATCTTCTATTATTAATATTTTTTTATCTTTTAATAATTTGTTATCCATAATAGTCTTTGTTAATATATTATTGATACTAATTTTGAATGAACATATTATAAATTATAATCAATATTAAATTATAGTTGACAGGAAGGAGATAGATATGAAAGACCGTGAATTGTTTGAAATTCGTATTGCACTTATTAAGGCTTTTTTGAACCAGAATGGATATAAAGGAATTTTATTATCACGAGTAGATAACTTTGCAATGGCAACAGGTGGAAAAAGGAATTATATATGGAAGTATTCCGATTTGGGAGCCAATTCTTTATTGGTAGATAAAGATGGTAAAGTATATTATGTGGGCAATAATATAGAAGAACCTCGCATTATGGATGAGGAACTTAACAATTTTCCATGCGAGAAACTTTCTTTTTTATGGTACGATACAATGCCTTCGAGTGTTGTTAAAAAACATTTTAAGATTAAAGATGTATCGAAATGGGTATCTGATGATGGTAGTTTGGGAAAAAATGTAAACAATGAACTGTCTGTAATAAAGGCATTATTAACAAAAATAGAACTCCAAAAATACAAAGAATTAGGGCGACTTGCAAGTGATGCGATGGTAAGCACATTGAAAGAGATAAAACTATTTGATACGGAAACAGATATATCGGCAAGATTAGTATATGAAGGGCATAAACGAGGTTGTCTTGTCCCTGTAGCGTTAGTTGCAAGTGATGAACGAATAAAAAAATATAGACATCCTTTACCGACAGAGCCTTTATTATTGTCAAATAAGGATAGTAAAAAAATAAAAAATATCGTAATGGTTGTAGGATGTTTTTTAAAAGAAGGGTTAGTCGTTTCTCTTACAAGGTTTAAACAAGTAGGCAAAATTTCTGAAGAAACAAGAAATGCTTTTGATAGGATATGTTGTGTAGATGCATTAATACAAGAAGCCACAGTCCCCGGGAAAACTTTAGGAGATGTTTTTAAGAAATGTATGGAAGCCTATAAATTAATGGGATTTCCCGAAAATGAGTGGCATAATCATCATCAGGGTGGGGCAACAGGTTATGCAGGGAGAACCTGTAAAGGAACTCCCAATGAGACTTTCCCTGTTCTGGATACATTCTATCCATCGCTTGTAGAAAAAGAATTAGGGAAATCTATTCCATTTGGAACTGCTTTTGCTTGGAATCCTTCTGCAAAAGGCGTTAAATCTGAAGACACATTTATTTTATATCCCGATGGGAAAAAAGAGATTATTACTTCCACCGATGAACTTCCGACTGTTGACCTGAAGAGGCTTCTTAAACGAGAAATAAATATTACAAAATCAGGGATATATATTGATAAATAAATAAGTTTAGAAATCTTTTTACACAAAGAATTGTTTTTATATTAGAGGTGAAAGAATTGAAAATATTAATTGTTTATGGAAGTAATACAGGTAATACTGCTTATGTGGCAGAGATAATATCTTCTGCACTTTCTGAGCATGAGGTAAAAATAAAAAATGTTCTATCTGTTGATATTGAAGAATTTAGGCAGTATGATTTGCTTATTTTGGGGACATCTACATGGGGAAATGGAGAGGCTCAAAAAGATTGGAAAGAAGTGTTAAAGAAATTAGATAAGAGGATAATTGGGGGTAAACTGATTGCTTTATTTGGTTTAGGTGATAGTGCTATGTTTCCTGAACAGTTTGCCAGTGGAGTGAGAAATATTTATGATGTAGTTATTGAAAATGGGGGTATTGTTATTGGTTTTTGGAAAAATGAAGGTTATAATTTTCAATCTTCAAAGGCTCTATTAGGGGATAAATTCTGTGGTTTGATTATTGACCAAGATAACGAAAGTTATTTAACTGTGCAAAGGATAGTTGATTGGGTAAAGATTTTAGATGAAGAGATTGCTAATTACAAATCTGAAAACGATTAATTCTCTCCAAAATATTTTTTAAAGAGTTCCGGGTCGTCAATAGAGTTGATTTCTTTTTCAATAAATAATTTTACTTCCTCTGCAGAAATAGGGGAGGATTGATTCGTTACAAAAGATTGTTGACTACTTTTCGATTTAAATAAATTCTTTTGATTTTCTTCTTCTAATGCTTCCTGGTTTTCACTCTTATTTATTTCATCACTCTGTCGTTCTATTTCCGGCATAGCAAGGTCGAGGAACATTTCCACAATGCTGGCTAAGTGTTCTATTCTTTCTTTACGGGAACCTTTTTCGATAATGCGCCTATTGATTGGAATTGCTTTATTTCGGAATACAATGCTGAATTCATGACATGAAGGACAGGGGAGTATCATTACAACATCTGGGGGTAATTTGCCTGAACCGATTTTTTGTTGATTACAATGAGGGCATATAATCATAACTTTTCCTCATGTCTTTCTTATAATGATAACAAAAGATAGATAGCATTAGCAAAAAGAAGGACATATTCCTATAAAGGTGTGCCCCATTTTTCAGCCCAATCAGGATTTAGTCGTATTTGAACTTCCCATATATCCAGGATAGTTAGTGCTGTCATACTTTCTATAACAGGTATAGCTCGTGGGACAATACAAGGGTCGTGTCGTCCATGCACTTTTAATTCGCAATTTTGAGAATGGATATCAATTGTTTTTTGAGTTTTTGCAATAGAAGAGGTAGGTTTTACCACAAGGCGAGCAATAATGGGTTGTCCTGTGCTTATGCCACCTAAAATGCCACCTGCATGATTACTTAAAAATGTTCCGTTTTCCATAGGGTCGTTAGACTGACTTCCTTTCAAACGGGCTAATTCAAAGCCATCTCCAAATTCAATACCTTTTACAGCACCAATACTCATAAGAGCCCCTGCTAAACGGGCGTCTAATTTGGCAAAGACAGGGTCTCCAAGTCCTGGAGGGATTCCATGTATTTCGAGTTGGATGATTCCTCCGACAGAGTCTCCATCTTTTCTTGCTTTCAAAATTTCTTCTTCCATAATTTTGGCGGCTTCTGGGTCTTTACATCGCACGGGATTATTTTCGATATTTTCATAAGACCCTTCGAGTAAACACGATTTACCTGCAATTTCAACAGAATGGGCAATTATTTTGATACCTTTCCTTTCAAGGATTTTTTTTGCAATAGCACCACAAGCAACTCTACATGCCGTTTCACGCCCCGAAGACCTTCCACCACCTCGATGGTCACGAATGCCGTATTTTACATAAAAAGTAAAGTCAGCATGACCGGGACGAAAAACATTTTTAAGTTCATCGTAGTGATGGGACTTTTGGTCTTCATTATAGATAATTAATCCTATAGGTGCCCCTGTAGTTTTTCCTTCAAAAATACCCGAAAGTATATGGACTTTGTCTGATTCTTTTCTTCGAGTAGTTATGGAACTTTGACCAGGTTTACGGCGGTCCAATTCCTTTTGTATATCTTCTTCAGATATTTCTATGCCTGGACGAACGCCATCCATGATAGCCCCAATTGCAGGCCCATGACTTTCTCCGAATGTTGTTATTCGAATTATTTCTCCAAATGTATTGGCAGACCTTGTGTGTATGGCAAGTTCTTCTCCTATGCGACTTACGACTAATTGAGCGATATCGTGAGGGTCACCTACGGATGTGTCAATTAAAACATCTGCAAAAGGCTGGAGTATTTCTTCGCGTAAGGATAATTCATCATAATATTTTTGTTCGGGATTGTCATAATCTAATAACCATGGGGGAATACCTTGTTCAGAAATTCTTTGCCATAAAATTTTTTTGTTGGCAGTGAGATAAATGAGTAAGGAATTATTTCGGATTTTACGGCGATTGGGAGGATTCAACATTATAGAACCGCCCGTAATTATAAGGCACCAATCCATATATGCAACTTCCTGGGCTACTTTTTTTTCCAATTCACGGAAATAATTTTCCCCTTTGTCAATAAAAATTTGTCTGCAAGTTTTTCTTTCGCCGGTATTTTCAAAATAAAGATTTTCAATCATTTCGTCTGTTTCAAAATATGTTAAGTTTGTAATTTCGGCGACAAGTTTTCCTATGGTTGTTTTTCCAGCCCCTTTAGGACCCATAATTACTAATTTCAAATTTACTCTCCTTATAGTTTATCTTTAATTCCATTCAACTAAATTCATTCAATTACATGAGCATTTCCGCCAATAGATTTAAGTGATTCGAGAAATGTTGGAAAAGTAACATTTACGGCTTCATAACCATCTATAATGGTTGTTCCATCAAGCATAGTGCCGGCAATAGCAAGAGCCATTACTACACGATGGTCGCCATGCCCATTAACATATCCCGAGTGCATACGCGATTCTTCAATTTCTAATCCATCCGGTAATTCAGTAATTTTTGCACCTAATTTTGACAGTTCTTCTTTCATTACAGAAATACGGTCTGTCTCTTTAAGTCTTGCCTGGGGAACATTGTATAATCGTGTTTTATTCGAGGCGAAACATGACAGCACAGCCATCATGGGTAATGCGTCCGGAGTTGCATTCAAATCAATTTCTGCTCCTTTTAATTGCTGGGCACTAACATGTATTCCATTATCTTTTATGTCTATGTTAGCCCCCATCTGTTTCAGATATTCCAATACGAGTTTATCACCCTGTGTATCGTTAACATCCAGACCTAAACAGAGAACATCATTATTCGGTAAAGCACCTGCACAAAGAAAAAATGTAGCTGAAGAGAAATCTCCCGGGATTTGTTTATTGACTGTTTTATATTTTTGTTTTCCCGAAATTTTAAATTTTTTAAATTCTGTATCATAATTTACGGATATACCGTGTTCTTTAAGCCAGGCTAATGTCATTTCTACATAGGGTTTTTCATAAAGTAAAGGGACATTTAGAATAGTGTCGTTATCTGCCAAAGGAGCATTAATCAAAATAGAAGTTAAATACTGGCTTGAAATGGCTTCTACCGATGCTTTTCCACCGTTAATTCTCCCTTGAACGACTACGGGTGGAAGATTGTTGTTTCTTGTAGATATTACATTTGCTCCCAATTCATTTAAGGCTTTTATTAATGGTCCTAAAGGTCTTCTTCGAATTTGATGGTCACCTGTTAAAACAATAGTTCCTTCTCTAATAAGAGCAGCACTTCCTAATGCGATACACATGGTCGTGCCGGAATTACCTACATCAATTACATCATCGGGGATTTTCCAATCTCCTCCAAGCCCTTCCACAATCCAGTTGTCTTTATCTTCATCAAAAGAAATATTAACTCCTAAACAACGATAGGCTTTCACAGCCGATAATGTATCCGATGAAAATAGGGGAGATTGTATTATGCTTTTCCCTTTAGCAAGGGAAGCAATTGCTACCGCTCTAATTGTGTGCGATTTTGAACCTGGTATTTTTACAGAGCCTTTTAAATTACTACCTTCGACAACTAACTTCATAATTATCCCCTTATGGTTGTTGATGAATTTATATTATAGAACAATTATATTTTTCTTATCATTTCTTGTTTTAAGATTAAGATAAAAAGTTTTTTTATATCCATTTTTTATATAATTTTAATCATATAATTCTAAATAGATTAAATAAACAAAAAGGACTTTATCATGAGAAAATACACTCGCAGAAGTTTTTTAGGTAATACTTTAACTGCTGGGGTTGCTTTTAATCTTTTTTTAAATAGGAACAGCATGACACAGGAACAAGTGGAAAAGCCTAATTTTATTATTATACTTGCAGACGACTTGGGTTATGGAGATGTCGGATGTTATGGACAAGAAAATATACTTACACCGAATATAGACCGTTTGGCAAGGGAAGGGATGATTTTCACAGATGGATATGCGGGAAGTACTGTATGCGCACCATCCCGATGTTGTTTAATGACCGGGCTTCACACGGGACATGCAAGAATAAGAGGAAATGGAACCGTTTCTCTTGCTCCTGAAGATGTGACAATGGCAGAGGTTTTAAAATCTCAGGGTTATGTCACTGGTTTAGTGGGAAAGTGGGGATTAGGTGAAGCAGAAACCTCTGGAATTCCGACATTACAGGGTTTCGATGAATTTTATGGTTATTTAAATCATGTACACGCACATAACTATTATCCCGATTTCTTATGGAGAGGAACTAAGAAAGAAAAAATCGAAGGGAATATAATATCGGAGGTTCCGGGAGTTTGTAGCACCTGTACACAGTATAGTCACGATTTACTTACAAAGGAGGCTATTGATTTTATTCAAAGGAACAAAAGTAAAAACTTTTTTCTTTATTTATCATTAACTATTCCACATGCAAATAATGAATTGTGGAATGCTAAAGGAAATGGTATGGAGGTCCCGAATGATGAACCTTATTCAGATAGACCGTGGCCACAAATTCAGAAAAATCATGCCGCTATGATTACACGGTTAGATGATACCGTCGGTAGGGTTTTAGATTTATTAAATGAATTGGGATTGGATGAAAAAACAGTAATATTGTTTTCAAGTGATAATGGTCCTCATAAAGAAGGAGGGGCAGACCCTGAATTCTTTAAGAGTTCGGGACCTTTTAAGGGATATAAAAGGGCTCTTTATGAAGGTGGAATTCGTGTGCCTTTTATTGTAAGGTGGAAAGGTAAGGTTGCATCGGGAGCTAAATGCGATGTGCCATGTGCCTTTTGGGATGTTTTACCTACTTTTGCGGAATTATCAGGTGCAAAAGTACCTCAAGGAATAGATGGGGTTTCTATGGTTCCTTTGATTTTTGGTAATGAAACTTCTTCATTTAAAAACAGACCTTTGTATTGGGAATTTTATGAACAAGGATTTAAACAGGCTTTAAGAATTGAAAATTGGAAATTGGTAAATATTTATGGAAACGCTCCTGAATTATATGATTTGAGTAATGATAAAGGAGAAAATAACAACCTGGCTTCATCTTATCCTGATAAATGTAATGAATTATTGAGTTTATTAAAAGGACTACGCATTCCTTCACAGGATTGGAAATCGCCTATGGATTAGTCATTTCGTAACGACAATTCACTTTCTATTTTTATTTTCTGTTGTATCTTTTTGAAATTATGCATTAAGAAATCGGAAGGGGATTTTGAACAAATAAAATCTATACGAACCGTTCTGGAATCGATGTGGTCCCATGTATGAGCATCTACGCAGGCTAATAAAGTAAGCCCGGCTTCTTTAATTGCATCCAGATATATTTGCAGAGGGTATATTTTTTGTCTTACCACAGACCAGCCTTTTCCCTGTATCAATATACTTAATGTGGCTGTTTTGGTTGAAGGATTGTACGCTGATTCCCAGACTGTTCTGAAGTCTTTGTAATTTTCTTTCCATTGGCTATTGTTATAGTATTGTTTCACCATTTGTTCCGTAACACAGTCAAAATAGATAATCCCATTTTCTTTTAGCGATAGTGACATAGAGTAAACCGAACGATATATATCTTCTTCATCTAAAAGAAAGTTTATAGAATCAAAAAGACATGTTATTATATGAAATGAATTTTTAAAAGGTAGGGAACACATATTGCCTGTTAAAACACAGATATCATGATTTAATTGTTTTGCTGTGTAAAGCATAGAAGGGGAGATATCCACTCCTATGGAATTCCAGCCATGTTTTGTTAATTTTTGTATCAGTGTTCCTGTTCCGCATGCCACATCAAGATGATTTATTATGTTTTCTTCTTTGTCCCGTATTATTTTTTGTAAATCCAGAAGTCGGCTTTCCCATCGGTCGTAACGGACACGGGTCATAATACGGTCGTAATATGGTGCTAATATATGGAAGGCATCATTCTGCATTTACAAGCAAATCCCTTTTATTTTTTAACCAATTTATAAATTCTAAAGAATAAGGGGATGGCTCTCTTTTTTTTAAACTTAATTTGTATCTTTCATTTGCAGAATAAAAGAGAGCATCAAAAAAACCATAATGCATTAAAATTTCACGGCTTTTTTCTGCTTGTGAATATGTTCTAAGGGGTTCGCTGAAATCGGAAAGATAGAGTATTTGTCCTACAAGTCCTAAATTGGCTTTTCCCGTAGTATGCCAATAAATAGCTTCATAGATGTCCATATCGGAAATGTTTAATTCTTTGGCAATTAGATTGGCAGCCAAAGGTCCGTGTAATAAAACGGGATATTTTCTTTCATATTCGTTGATTTCTATATTAAATTCTTTCGCTTTATTTATAATATCGTCTGTTTTCCATTCTCTACATAGGTCATGTAATATGCCTGAAAGTATAACTTTATGTTCATTTACTTTCATCTCTTTTGTTCGAACCATATATAGAGCATAAGTTGAAGTAGAAATACAATGGGCAATTTTTTCTTTACTTAAATAAGTATTTAAATAATCCAAATAATAAGAATAATTAATTTCAATTTCGTTTCTTATTTTTGTAAATTCCGTGTTCATAAATATATCTTTCAACTGCGGGAGGAACAAAATCTTTAATATCTTTACCTTGTTGGATTAATAATCGTATTTCGTGGGAAGCAATATTTTTAGGTTCAAATGGGAGCCAGGTTGTCTTTGTTAATATTTTTGGGGATATTTTTTTCATAGAAGCATTGGGACGATTGGCAACAAGAAATGCATGCACTTTTTCAATAAGTTTATCCGCATGATACCAATTGGGAATATCTACCAGAGTATCCAGTCCTGCAATTAAACATATTCTTGCATTCGGATAAATGTTTGAAATATGTTCCACAGTATTTATAGTAAATGATGGATTTTTACTATCTATTTCAAATCTGGAAACAGTAAACTTGGGTTCATTTTTGGTAGCAAGGGAAAGCATGTTAAATCGGTCTTCAGCAGAAGCAAAGACCTGTCCTTTTTTGTGAGGAGGTATTCCTGCAGGGACAAAAATAATAGTAGATAAATTAGCATGTTTTAATGCAGAATACGCTAATTCAATGTGAACATTGTGAACGGGGTCGAAAGTACCACCGTATAGACCTATTTCCATAGCACTAACCACGGATTTGACCATTTCCTCGAATAACAAATTTGAATGTGGTCAATCCTTCAAGAGCCATAGGACCACGCCAGTGTAGTTTGTTTGTACTAATTCCAATTTCTGCACCCATTCCAAACTCAAAACCATCGGTAAATCTTGTAGAAGCATTCACATAGACTGTGGCACTGTCTACTTCTTCTAAAAATTTTTCACTCATAAGATAATCATTAGTAACAATTGCATCGGAATGATGGGAACCGTAGTGATTTATATGGTAAATGGCTTCATCTATAGATGATACGATTTTGATTGATAGAATCTTATCTAAATATTCTGTATACCAATCTTCTTCGGTTGCCGGTTTACATTCAATTATCATTTGTGTTCTTGGACAACCTCTTAATTCACATCCACCTTTAACTAATTCTTTAGCAATTGGGGGAAGAAGAATAGGGGCACATCCTTCATGAACAAGTAAAGTTTCCATGGCATTACAAACGCCTGGTCTTTGTAATTTTGCATTTATAACAATTTTTAATGACATATCTAAATCGGCATCAGCGTGTAAGTATGTATGACAAACGCCATCTAAATGTGCAATAACAGGAATTCGTGATTCATCGTATATTCTTGCAATTAAACTTTTCCCACCTCGGGGGATAATCACATCAATATATTGGTCTAATTTAAGCAGTTCTCCAACAGCGGAACGGTCCGTGGTGGAAATCATCTGAACAGCATTTTCGGGAATGCCACATTGTGTTGCCGTGTCATTAAAAATTTTTGCCAGAGCAAGATTAGAGTGGATTGCTTCGGAACCACCTCGTAGTATGCATGTATTAGCCGATTTTAAGCATAAAGAAGCGGCATCAATAGTAACATTAGGACGACTTTCATAAATAATACCTACAACACCGATAGGCTGGCGTATTTTTGCAATTTTCAGTCCGTTAGGATGAATATATTGACTTTCTATATTGCCTACGGGGTCGGGAAGAGCCGCAACCACACGAACACTTTCTGCCATACTTTGTATTCTCTTTGGAGATAATTCAAGTCTATCAAGAAAGGCTTTTGTTTGGCCCATTTCTTCCGCATTTTTTAAATCTTTCTTGTTCTCTTTAATAATCCAATTGGTATGGGCTTCTAATTGCTCGGCAATTTTAAGTAAAGATTCGTTTTTAATATTTTTAGGCACTTTTTGGAGTTTGTAAAATGCTTCTTTTGATTTTTGAGCAATCTGTGTTATCTCATCTTTGATATTCATATTTTTTCCTCCACATCATTATTCTGGAACAAAAACATATTATCTCTATGAATTACTTCTTCATATTGCCAATCTAATAATGTTTTCCTAATCTCTGTTGATTTTTTACCAGCTACTTTATTAAGTTCTTCTTTATCTAAATTAATAATACCTCTACCTAATTCTAAACCATCGGGTGTTATTATAGAAACACAATCACCTCTTTTGAAATTTCCTTCAGCATATTTTACGCCCACAGGTAAAAGACTACATCCTCTTTTAAGAAGTGCCTGAACAGCACCTTCATCAATTACAATTTTCCCTTTGATTGTTCTTCCGAAGGCTATCCATGATTTTCTTTGTGAAATTTTATTTTGAGGAGGAAGAAATCGTGTGTAAATTCCCTTGTTATCAATTATGTCTCTTAATATATTTCGTGTATTTCCATTGGCAATTATGGAAGGAATTCCTGCATGCCAAGCAATTTTGACTGCTTCTAATTTTGTAAGCATACCCCCTACGGAGGTATTGCTTGTTGTATCATGAGCCCAGGAGAATATTTCAGGAGAGAGGCTGTTTACAGAAGCAATAAACTTTGCATCGGGGTTTTTTTGCGGATTATCGGTATATAAACCATCTACATTTGTCAGCAAAATAAGTAAACTTGCGTTTACACGAACGGCTATTCGTGCTGATAAGGTATCATTATCCCCAAAACGGAGTTCTTCAATAGCAGTAGTATCGTTTTCATTGATAATAGGAATGATATTTTTTAGTGCAAGTAGTTCCCGTAAGGTGTTTAAGACATTAATATAAGATGTGCGATTATCTAAATCTGCACGGGTTATTAAAATTTGAGATGGAATAAATTGTTTTTTGCTGTGTAGTTGAAATAGTTTCGTATATCTTTTCATCAGTTCAACCTGGCCGATGGAAGCTAAAGCTTGTTTTTCAGATAACCGTTCTGGTTTTTTTTCTTTTCCGACCAAAGACATGCCACAACCAACTGCACCTGAACTTACGATTATGAAGTTAGCATTATATTGCTTTTTTATTTCACAAATTTGCTTGACTATCTGAGAAATGGGTTTTATTTTTCTTTTAGAATTGATTAAATCAGTGCCTATTTTAATAACAATAATTTTTTTATTCATGTTTTTTCATATTCCTGTATTCAGAAGTATCTTTTGAAATAATATCACCTGAATAAGTAAATTCATAATCGCCAATATATATTAAATCCCCATCTTTTGCTTTTGCTCTTTTTAAGGCACGAAATAATCCTATATGAGTAAGTACTCTTTGTAAATATTGGACTGCTTCTTCATTTTCAAAATCGGTCATTTGCAACACACGAAATACTCTTTTACCCTCGATACGAAAGCCATCCGCTTCTTTATATATCTTAAATGGTGCTTCATATACATATCTTGTTTCAATAGGAACAGGTTCGTCTTTTTCATTATTTCGGGCTTCTTCTACGATATGAAAAATAGCATCCAGTAATGTTTTAACGCCTTTTCCTGTAACCGCTGAAATACCAAATATGGGAACTTTCCATTTTTTATTTTTTATTTTTTTAATAAAACGATTATTATTTTCGGTAATATCCAATTTGTTAAACACATATATTTTTGGTTTTTCATTAAAAACAGGGCTATATGCTTCTAATTCATGTTCAAGAATTTCAATAGTATTTTCAGGTTCAGGGTCTCCTGTATCAATCAGGAAAAGTAAGACGCGGGTCCTTTCGATATGTTTTAAAAAATCATGTCCTAACCCTTTTCCTTCTGAAGCCCCTTCAATAATGCCCGGAATGTCGGCGACAGTAATAGTTCTGTATCCGGGTAAAGATACGACACCGAGATTTGGTGTAAGAGTGGTAAAAGGATAATCGGCTATTTTAGGTTTTGCTGAGGTTATGCTGGATAATAAGGTCGATTTCCCCGCATTAGGTAGTCCAACAAAACCAACATCGGCTATAAGTTTTAATTCCAGAAGGAATTCCTTTTCTTCTCCTTTTTCTCCTTTTTCAGCAAAACGGGGTGTTTGATATGTAGAACTTACAAATCGTGCGTTTCCTTTTCCTCCTTTTCCACCTTTTACTGCTAAAAATTGTTGTCCATTTTCTTTCAAGTCTGCGAGTATTTCACCGCTTTCCCAGTCACGAATAATTGTCCCACAGGGCACAGATATTATCAGGTCTTTACCATTTTTCCCATGTCTATTATTTCCACTTCCATGCATTCCTTTTGGTGCAATCCAATGAGCATGGTATTTAAGGTCAATTAGTGTATGTAATTTTGTAGTAGCCTGAAAATAAATACTTCCTCCATTCCCACCATCACCTCCGTCAGGACCTCCTTTGGGAATATATTTTTCTCTTCGAAAACTTATACACCCGTTCCCTCCATCTCCGGCGGTTAACTTTACGCGGACTTCGTCAATAAATAATCTATTTTTGCCTTGTTGTTTCATATAGGATAAACGAGTATAAGATAAAAACTGGCACGATATTATACCGTGCCAGTTTTTATGCAATTATATTAAATATTAATTTTGATTTTCTGCATTTAAGGGAATCACATCAACACATTTTTTACCACCCGTAGTATAACGGAATTTGACAAATCCATCTACCATAGCAAAAATGGTATGGTCTCTTCCCAAGCCAACATTTTTACCGGGCTTTATTTTTGTTCCGCGTTGACGGATTAGGATATTTCCAGATAGGACTTGTTCTCCTTCATATCTCTTAACACCCAACATTTTGGGATTACTATCTCTTCCGTTTCGGGCGCTTCCACCACTTTTTTTATGTGCCATTGTTTATTCCTCCTTATATGAAAACTATTTTTTTATTTCTTTAACCAAAATTTCTGTAAATAACTGTCTATGTCCATAGGTGCGATGATAGTTCTTTCTTCTTTTATATTTAAAAACGCGTATCTTTTTTGATTTCCCATGAGTTAATACTTGAACGGTAACAGAGGAAGATTTTAATTTGTCGGGTTCTACAATCAATTGATTACCATCAGATAAAAGATGAACCTTATTAATTTCAATCAAATCACCTTCTTTTGCGTTTAATTTTTCAACGCGAATTTTGTCATTGGGCTGAACTCTATATTGTTTTCCACCACAACTAATGATAGCGTACATTTTCCTTAAATCCTTTCTTTAACCTTTTTATTTTGGGCAATATTATATCATAAATTATTTTCGTTTTTCGACTTTCTCTCCGGGCAGTAAAGGCAATGCATAACATAATCTTCTGCCATGGCTCTTAATTCTGCAATAGCGGAAAGAGAAGCAAGATAACTCGTTTTTATGTTTCTTGGAGATGGAAGATTGATTGTTGTTGTATGTAATCTACCAAAGGCGCCTTCAGCATAAATTTCGTGCATATTTTCTTTAATATTGGGGTCTGCAATAATACGAACAATCGTATCCTTAGGACCTATTCCATATAAACTCAATGCACATGCAACATTAATATTCGCGGGGAATGCCTTTGCTGCTTCAAAAGCGTTCCCTTCAAAAACAATTACAGGTTCTTTAATATCTGTTAAATCCATATTTTTTTCTATGAGATAGGGTGCACCTTTAAGTGCTTGCGGAGATTTCCTTGTAGTTAACATGACACGATGCAATCCCGCTTCCATAGCACTGCGAATACCATCAAGACCACAAACGGCACCGGAGGGAATTTTAATCCGAATAAAGTTTTTTTTGGCTTCATCAATGAGATTTAGGTTATACAATAAACCACTTAAACTCATGATAAGGCAATCTTTTTTATGTTTAATACAGGACTTTATTATAGGTTCAACAGCAGTAGATGTGGCTGATTCAATAACAAAATCAGATAGAGAAACGGCTTTATCTAAATCACATATCTCTGCATCCAAATGGAATGTTCGTTTTAATAATTGGGCTTTTGCTTCATCTATATCATGAAGGGCAACGATTTCTGCCGGAATATCTCCTTTTTGTAAAGCAATACAAATATCTGCACCAATATTCCCACAACCTATAATGGCAACTTTATATTTAGACATGATTTAAAATCCAAATTAATAATTTATTTACAAATGGGGAAATAAATAAGAAAACACATAGAAAATAGATAACCAATATGATTATAACAGGTATAAATATAAATACTCAACATTGCATATAATATAAGAGTAGTTTTTCAGGATAGATATATGTTTTATTTTTGTTAAAATATATTTTAATCAAAGAAAGGATTGTTTATGAAAAGTCATACAGAATATTTATATTTTTGCACACAAAAACATCGAGAGTATATAAATATTACGGAGAAAGTAGAAGAAGTAGTCAAAAAAAGTCAGGTTCAGGAAGGCATGGTTCTTGTATCTGCAATGCATATTACAGCAGGGGTATATGTAAACGATGCAGAAGATGGATTGATAGAAGATATTGATGAATGGCTTGAAAAGTTGGCTCCATTTAAGAAAGATTACAGACATCACGCAACCGGAGAAACCAATGGAGATGCACATTTAAAAAGTTTATTGGTTCACCATGAAGTGATTGTCCCTATAACCAGAGGGAAATTGGATTTGGGTCCCTGGCAACAAATCTTTTATGCGGAATTTGATGGTCAAAGAAGGAAACGGTTAATCATAAAGGTTTTAGGGGAGTAAAAGAATGGTATCTAATAAAAAAACCTTTCATGATTTTCAGTATTTAATGCCAACAAAAATTATTTTTAAGATAGGAGGAATATCTGAATTAAATTCGTTATCAATTCAACTTGGAACAAAACCCTTTATTGTTACAGGAAAACAAAGTTCTAAAAGAAACGGAGCCTTAGAAAAATTAAAGAATGCTTTTCCTAATGCAATCGTTTTTGATGAAGTTGAGGAAAACCCAACGATAGATACATGTAATAATGCAGGAGAAGTATGCAAGAAGAACAAATGTGATTGGATTATTGGAGTAGGAGGAGGTAGCCCTTTAGATGTCTCAAAAGTTGTTGCGGGTCTTGCTACAAATACAGGGAATTGTGAGCAATACTTTGGTAGAGATTTATTCAAAAATACGCCGTTACCAATTCTCGCTATACCGACTACTGCTGGAACAGGGAGTGAAGTAACTCCTTATGCAGTAATAACGAATACAAAGAATAATACAAAACAAACAGTTGCTGATTATCGAATTTTTCCTACAATTGCTTTATTAGACCCGATTTTAACAAAAACACTTCCTATCCCTATTACCCTTTCTACAGGATTGGATGCCTTGAGCCAATCTATGGAAGGAATGGTTTCAAAAAGAGCCACACCGATTACGGATTATCTTGCAGTTGAGTCCTGTAAATTAATTTTTCAGTGGTTGCCCCGAGTATTAAATAATCTTGAAGATATTGAAGGAAGGTATTGGCTTTTATATGCATCTTTATTATCAGGGATTGTTATTGCCCAGACAGGCACTACTTTAGTACATGCTTTAGGGTATTTTTATACACTAAATTATAAAGTTCCACACGGAATAGCGAATGCTTTGTTTCTAATACCCATGTTCAAAAGAAACATTTCCTTTTTCCCGGAAAAATTAAAGTTTATTGTTGAGTTTTTTCATGAGAAATATTCCAATCAACAACTGGATTTATCTATAGAAAAAGCATTGAATCGGTTTTTCAAGGAAATAAAATTTGAAAAAAGTGCATCGAAATGGGGAGTTTCTGATAATCAATTTGATATGTTTGCAAAACAGTTATATGCGGATTCTTATCGTTTCCGAAACCAATATGGAGAATTTTCTGTTGAAGAAATATACCGTATATTTAAAGAATCCTTTTAATTTCAATTAAAAAAATATCATGAAATTAACATCTAAAATAATCGTTATCTTACTTATATTCTGGCTCTTTATATTATTTGGATATATTTTTATTTATGACAGGGTTGTTAAACCCACATTATCTCAATTTGAGAGGGAACTGGCTATTAATGAATTAGAAAGGTTTCTGAAATCTTTCGAAAAAGAATTGGTATACTTAAATCGAACTTGTGCTGATTATTCCTGGTGGGATGATACTTATGAATTTGTTATAAATAAAAATGAAACTTATAAACAAATTAATCTTCCGCCACAAACATACGAAGAAAACAATATAAATATGATTTTAATAATTAATAATATGGGGGAAGTTGTTTTTGGGGAATGGTATAACCTGGATAAAAAGCAAAAAGATAAATTACCTGTAGAATTTTCTATACCTAAAATTGCTCTGACACATCCTTTGTTAACCTTTGAAAACCCAAAATCCGGAAGATTTGGAATTATTTCGACAAACTATGGAAATGTGGCTGTGGCTTCAAATATAATATTAAAAAGCAATCTGGAGGGAGAACCTCGAGGTGTATTTATTATGGGGAAACTGTTAGATGATAACTTCTGGGAAAATATTAAAAACCAAGTTTTATTAGATGTAAGTGTATATCCATATATAGAAAAAGACAAATTAATTTCTAATGCTTTTGATTATCAAATAAATGAAAAGAAAATTATACAGATACAGGAAAGCAAAGATGACAAACTTTTGTTATGGGATGTAATTAAAGACATATACGGAAATCCATTACTTTTAATCAGGTTAACACATACTCAAAATATCCTTTCTTCAAGTGATACTATACAGTTTCGTGGAATTACAGGCTTTGTCCTTGTAATGGTATTAGGAATTTTTGCACTCTGGATTGCTATCAAAAAACAAATTCTTACTCCGCTGCAGGATTTAACTCAAAACATTAGAAATTCTACCTATCGAGAATCTATTACCTTTCTGCCCAATATAGAAAAAAATGATGAGATTGCTCTACTGATTGTTCATTTTAATCGTATGGCATATAAAATTAATAAATTATTAGAAGAAAAATCGAAATTGGTTGAAGAACTGGCGGAACGAGAACAATATTTGGATTTTATAATTAATTCGGTACCCTGTGTAATTGTAGAAACTGATGGTAATGGCACTATCAAGACAATTAATTCTGCTATCGAAGAAATAACAGGATTAGCACCAAATGATGTAAAAAATAGAAATATGGGTGATATACTTCCTTCAAAAAGTATTTTCGAGTTTCTTAAAAAGATACAAGAAAATAAAGAGGGAGCAAATACTTTTGAAGTGGAGGAAAAAATATATATTAATAACAAAAACAAATATTTGCATATACATTTTCATAGAAACGAAAGAAATGGGCAAGTTTTTTATATTGGTGTAATATGGGATATAACCGTTTTAAGAGAGATTCAGGAAAAATATAATGAACAAAGACAAATGGCAATATTGGGGGAAGCAAGTGCAAGTTTGGCACATGAACTAAGAAATATGATTACTGCTATCCAAAGTGGTTTTGAACTTATGCGTCAAGAAAAAAACATAAAACAAAAGGAGGAAATAACAGGCGAGTTATATGTATCTATTTCTCGTTTGGAGGACACATTAAAAAAATTGTTGGAATTTACAAAAAAATACCGATTAAATAAGACAAAAATATCTATTAAAGAATTAATCGAGGAACAATTTAAACAATGTATAATACAAAATAATCAGAAGTCTTCTATCGAATTTAAGATTATAGGAGATACTATCGCAGAAGTGGACACCAATCTTTTTTCGAGAGCAATTTCTAACATTTTAAAGAACAGTTTTGAGTCTATATCCAATCATGGAGAGATAAGAGTAGAAATATATGACAAAAATGATTATCATATTATAGAAATAAAAGATAATGGGGTGGGTATAGAAAAGGAGAATCTGGGAAAAATTGGAACTCCTTTTTTTACGACAAAAGCACAGGGAACAGGGTTAGGATTGACAATAACAAAAAAAATTATTGAAAGTCATGGAGGTAAATTAGAAATACAAAGTGAAAAAGGTGTCGGAACGAATGTTTTAATTATATTACCGTTTGAAAAAGGATAGTTTTATGCAAGGAAGAATATTGGTTGTAGATGATGAAAAATTAATTCGATGGAATATTATCGAAAAATTAAACCAGATGGGATTTATAACAGAAGAAGCAGGTAATGTAGCGGAAGCGAAACAAATTGTGCATAAAAAAATGTTAGACCTGGCTATTGTTGATTTAAGGCTTCCTGATGGCGAAGGTATGGATATATTGAAAGAGATATCTATTAAGCAACCTGGCGTGCCTGCAATTATGATTACGGCTTATTCAAGTGTTTCTAATGCTGTAGAAGCCATGAAAAATGGTGCCTTTGATTATATTAGTAAACCCTTCGAAATTGATGAACTTATGCTCAGAATTCAAAGGGCAATAGAACAATCTCATTTAAGAAATTCTATACAAGTGGGATTGCAACAAAGTAAAAGGATTTTCAATCTCAGCCATATTATTGGTAAAAGTCCTAAAATTCAAGAGGTAAAACAGATTTTAAAAAGAGTGGCGGAATCTCCAAGTACTACAATACTATTATTGGGAGAAAGTGGAACAGGGAAAGATATAGCCGGTAGAGTAATACATTATGAATCAGAAAGGGCTATATATCCCTTTATGAATATTACCTGCACAGCCTTACCAGAAAATTTATTAGAGTCAGAACTTTTTGGATATGAACAAGGTTCTTTTACTGGAGCTGACCATCTTAAAAAAGGTTTGTTTGAACTTGCAAATTATGGAACTGTGTTTATGGATGAAATAGGGGATACCCCTTTATCGGTTCAGTCTAAAATTCTTAGGGTACTTGAAGAAAAAGCGTTTAAGAGAATAGGAGGAACTGCAGATATTTATGTAGATGTCCGTGTAATTGTAGCCACTAATAAAGACCTTGAGGAAATGGTGCGTGCAGGGACTTTTCGTGAAGATTTGTATTACAGATTAAATGTAGTGCCTATCGTTTTACCACCCCTTAGAGAAAGATGTGAAGATATACCTTTATTAGCCGAACATTTTTTAAATTTATTTAATAAAGAATTTAGAAGGAATCGTAAAGGTTTTTCAGATGAAGCAATGAGCAAATTACTTTCTTATCATTGGCCTGGAAATGTTCGAGAACTGAGGAATGTTATTGAAAGGGCTGTATTATTGGGCAAGGATGAGATAATACAGGGTGATGAAATTATATTAGGACGAGTAAGTTTTGGGGGAGTAAGGACTATGAATAACGAATTTGTATTATTACCTCCATCAGGATGCTCACTGGATGATGTAGAAAAGTCATTAATTCGTCAGGCATTAGAAAGAACAAACTGGAATTTAACTCGTGCAGGGGCTTTATTAAATATAACAAGAGACCAGGTCAGATACAAAGCAGAAAAATACGGACTAAAACCTGAAAATAATAAATAACATATTTCTATTTAAAATATAAAGCAGTAGTAATTAATACTACTGCTTTATGCTTAACAATTAATGATTTACTTTATCAAACCTACGCAATAATTATCCTCACTTTCACCGGGACATGCATGGTAACCACCACTATTAAAGAACTGTATTAATCTTAATAGTTCTGAAAGAGATATAGTCCAATCTTGCGGATAGTAATCACTACCATGCGGTCTGCATGATTTGTCTCCATCCAATCCGGGAACATAACCATCTTCAGATGTTTCTGGTGCTACCGCACAATGATAACCGCCCGAATTAAATAACTGGATTACGCGTAATAACTCAGATAATTGTATTCTATTATCACCATTCTGGTCGGCAGAATGTTCTGTCGGAATTTCTCCCTCAGAAGAGCCTTCTCCCTCTACAATTCCTTCTCCTTCAATTGTTCCTTCACCTTCTGTTATTCCCTCAGTTGTGCCTTCGAGTGTTCCTTCGACGACACCTTCAGGAGTACCTTCAGGGATTCCTTCGATAGTGCCTTCTCCTTCAGGAATACCTTCGGGTGTTCCTTCAATAATACCCTCGCCTTCAGGAACAATTTCTACAAAGTTTGCTGTGATATTTCTATTTTTTGTCATACTTAATTGAATAGTAGGGGAATTGGCATCTTTTGTTTGTATATCACCTGACCAATTCAGGAAAGCCCATCCACTTGCTGGGGTTGCAGTGATTGTAACTGTTTCGCCATCCCAGTACGGATAAGTTCCCGGAGATGGATTGGTTGTTCCAGAACCACTTACAAATACTGTCAGTTTCCACTGGGTAGACATTAGTTGTAATTGTCCACGGATTTCTCCATTCGGGTAATTTTGAGAACTTATCAAGAAATAATATAGTCCCATAGCAATTTCAGCTGCTTGACTGTTTTCAATTTCAGAATAGAAAGAAAGATTAGAAGGATTCCCGATATCAAAAACAACAGGGCCATTTACACCCGGCAAACCTTTATTAATAGTCATTCCCGTAGGATTAAGTACTGAATGCGTCCCAGATAAAGATATAGTATAGTTGTCACTACCGGGAACAGGTTGTAATACTCCGAAGGCCTGTCCGTAGGCTCCTGTGGATATAGGAGGAACAACCTGGAAACCCGTCATAGGATTCGCAATGACGAAAATGCCTTCTGGAGGAATAGGTCTTAAAACAACAAGTTTTGCCATAGCAGATGCAGTAGTCTTCACCGAATCCGTTGCTTCACACCAATATTCGCCAGCAGAATCATAAGTTACATCAGGGATACTTAGAACATTTGAGGGGGAACCAATAGGCACTCCATCTTTATACCATTGATATGTGATAGTCCCTAACCCTCCTGCGGTTGTTACTTGAAAATTCAAGTCACCTCCAACAAATAAATATGTATCTGATGGATTTTGTATAAAGCTAAGAGCGTCTACTACGGTTAGTGTTGCTATATTTGATGTAATAGTTTCAAAATTGTCCTGAACTTCGCAGAAATAATTGCCGGCTGTTTCTGTTTGGACATTTGAGAGGACCAATTGTGGTGAGTTAACCCCTAAGTTAATATTAATACCTCCTGCTAATCGTTTGTACCAACGATATTGAACATTCCCTAAACCTCCGTCAATTACTACGGAAAATGTGTGTGTTGTCCCTTTGTAAACAGTAGCGGATTGGGGATGTTGAATAAAAGACATCCAATTAGCAACTTGTAAAACAGCGGGAGCACTTGTTGCACCTGCGTTTTGGTCTGAAACGAAACAGGTATATGTTCCTGAATCGGAGGGTTGTAAGTTCTCCAACACTAAAACAGGTTCTGTATATGGAATATCTACTCCATTTTTTCTCCATTGGTATCTATATGGTGGATACCCACCGGATATTGCAACTTCAAAGGTATGACTTTCACCGGTATGTTTTAATGCACCTTGAGGCTGAATATCAAAGTTAAACGGTGGGAATACTTGTAATGTTGCTTGTTCGGATGTGAGCATTTCTCTTGCATCTGTAACGATACACCAATAATTTCCTGGATCAGTTTCTTGTAAGGGATATAAGAATAGTGTAGAAGAGTCTGTTCCAACATGTTCTCCATCATGTACCCATTGATAATGCACTCCTCCTAAACCTCCTGTTACTCCAATTGTAAATGTGAAATCGTAACCAAGAATTCCAGAACCAGAAACAGGTTGTTGAATAATTTGCATATGTTCTGCAACTTCCAGAAATGCGGAATTCGATGTAATGTTATATACATCATCATAAATCACACATGTGTAATAACCCATATTTTCCAGTTGTGCATTTTCTATTGTTAATGTAGCGTCTTCGGCACCTTCAATGACTTCACCATTAAATTTCCATAAATAATGTAGTGTTCCATTGGGCTCTCCGGCAATAACAGGAACGAAAGTGAAATTTTCTCCAATATAGACACCGCCTCCTTGTAAGGGTTGTTCAAAGCGAATACGATTTAATATGGTTATTTCTGCCGTTTGAGATATAACCTGTTCTGAACCGCTATTCACAACACACCTATAAGAACCGCCATCTGATAATTGGATAGGATTAAAAGATATTGTTTTCTGTGTTTTACCTTCTAAATTTACCCAATTCACACCGTCCCATTTTTGCCATTGATAAGTAGGGAGATTATTTCCTCCACGAACATCAACAGACATGGTATGACTATCTTCACCTGGAACAAGATTTTGTGCACCGACAGGCTGTTCTGTAATCACCAAAGGTGTGTATTGCACTTCTAATTTAGCTGGTGAGGAACGGCGAGTCCAGAGACTATCGCATATAGTTACAGTGAAATAACGGGGTTTAGTTGTAGGTAGTGGATAAGAAATTGTTAAGTCCTCTGTATATACAGGACTTCCAATAGGAGAGAAGTCATCTATTTTTATTTCTTCCCATTTGTATACCTGCGGTATGCCATTATTCTCTCCGCCTACCTGTTCAATAGAGAATGTAACCGGTGTGCCTGAGGTAACGGATTGTGATTCAGGTTGTGCCGTTATTTGTAAAGGTGGATTTTGAATAGATTCATTAACCATCCATGTCTGGCGATTACCACCGGCTAAAACATAAGAATTATAATTGTTTCTTGAATCATGGTTTAAGTTCCCTGTAGATGCCAATAATTCAGGATGGCAACGGAATTTTGAACAATTAAAATTACCTACAAATTCTTCAACTGTTCTGTCAATTTCCGAGCCATAAATTTTTATAGTAACTTGTGTTCCGTTCGCGTCTATTGTTACTTCTATATCATCTGTTTTTAATTCCGCCAAAATATTTGGTAAAACATCGCGTAATACGGTATAAATGATAACCCTAAATACACTCTTTAAATGGTCTATTCCTGTAGATTCTCCCACAGTCATATAACCTGCAATTAAATTGACCATAGCATTTTTGAATAGCGGGCTTTGTTGCTCTAATAATTGCCAGAGAGTGGGAACACCTTCAAAATTACTTACAAATTGACTTACACATAAAGTTGTGAAACCAAGTTTTACGCATACATCTTTATCCCCTGTGGTTATTGTAGTGCTACCTGTTAAACCATAGGCTCTTACCTGAACATTTCGAATGGTAATTTGTAATGTTTCTACTACTGCTTTGTTATAAGCAAAGTCATTTCGTATAGTTTGAACTTCATTAGCATTAAGATTTCCTAAAACACGAGACATGTCACCATTTAAAACAGTACCTAACATATCGAAATGATCATTATCGTTTATACCGTTACAATCATTGTCCGCATTGGAAAAATAAGGACTTGTTTGACACTGAACCTGTCTCCATGCACCAGGTTGGGGTTGTCCATATTCATCAATATAGTCATACCAGGTAGGCAGAAAGTCTGCCAGAGCGCTGTCTAATGTATTAAAGATAAAGTCAATATCATATTGGTCTTGAAAACATTGTGAAAATGCAGTTGAAACTGTTATAGATAACAGTAACAAAATTAAAACACTTATAATGGCTATGCACCGACAATTTTTTATCATAATACAGTCTCCTAAAATATTTTTTCTTTTTTCAACTTCTAATAACATTTTATCATAAAAAATTATCATATTAAAATAAAAATAACATTTATTTTTTTACTTTATTTTATAGATTGTTTTTGAAATATTCGGGAGGTGAGATTAATTGGATGGAGGGTATAACAAAAAAAATGGTGGACCTGAGGGGGATCGAACCCCTGACCTCCGCATTGCGAACGCGGCGCTCTCCCAACTGAGCTACAAGCCCACGCTGAATATAATTTTATCACAGAGTAAAAAAGAAAATAAAACTTTCAGGATATTTTGCGTTGGAGTAAATCAAGGAATTCTTTTCGTGTAATATCGTCGTTATGAAAACTCCCCAAAACAGATGATGTGGTCATAACGGAATTTTGTTTTTCAACACCCCGCATCATGCAACAAAGATGTTTGCATTCCATTACAACACCAACACCTTCCGCGTGAGTATAATCCATGATAGCTCGTGCAATCTGGGCTGTTAGTCGTTCTTGTATCTGGAGACGACGAGCATAAAAATCAACGATACGAGCAATTTTACTTAAACCAATTACTTTTTTCTGTGCTATGTATCCTACATGACATCGTCCAAAGAAGGGAAGCATGTGATGTTCACACAGACTATAAACTTCTATATCTCTCGATATTATCATATTATTACTTTCAGCCTGGAAAATAGCATTATTTATAATGCTTTGCAAGTCTTTTCGATAACCAGAAGTTAGAAATTCATAGGCTTTTGCCACACGATAGGGAGTTTTTTTTAATCCTTCTCTATCTGGGTCTTCTCCAATTTCAATTAAAAGTTCACGGATAAGTTCGGC
>Ga0272448_1001776_pt1 | contig 28385 bp, 24 predicted proteins | sample YNPCB0191_FD_202220 | JGI IMG/M metagenome (GOLD analysis project Ga0272448, IMG submission 202220) | Hot spring sediment microbial communities from Yellowstone National Park, WY, United States - YNP-CB-019-1 | ecosystem: Environmental > Aquatic > Thermal springs > Hot (42-90C) > Sediment... | reverse complement strand
CGACTGCCAGAACGGTTCCCCGTTTCGGTTCCGTTGACACGCGTCCCAGGGGACGGGGCACCAGACGACCGATGAGATCGTCTGGCGAAGAATTCTTATTTGAACAGTATTGAACCTCCTGGTGAGCGAATTGTAGTTCGGTTCACGGTTCTCTCATCAGCTCACCAGGAGGTTCGCGCTCCAGGGGAATCCTACGAACGGCGGCTCGGTGCTTACTGCCCCTTCAAGCTCCCCACCGTCAGTGTGCCGGGAGTGGACGCAGCGGCGGCGGGAGCTGCTGCGCTGGGGGCGGGCGCTTGCCCGGCGGGGGTGACTTCGTACGGCGCTTTGGACTGCAGCATCTCCTCCACCTCGCCGAAGCCTTCGCGGGCTCTCGCCGCGGCGATGGGGTCGAGGCGGTAGAGCAGGCTGGTGAACTCGCCCACGTGGGTATACTCCTCCAGTGCCACGTCGTAGAGCACCTTGCGGGCGTCCTCATTGCTGGTGGCGTCCATGTGCGCCAGGTAGAGATGGACCGCCTCCAACTCGGCGGCGATGTCCAGCAGGATGGCGCGGGTCAACTCGTGCTGCGACATCTCGCGCGGCACTTCCCCGCTGAATGGATTGACGAATTCCGGCATCTGGTTACCTCCCATGATGGTATGTCGTTTGAATCCACAGATTACGCAGATTACACAGATTTTTCCTTTGCTACCCCGATACGTCTTTCTCGTTGATTAGGAAAGGGGTGCGGAATTTCGGGGACTGACATCGAAACTCCTCTGCCAGGTGCGCACTCCTCTGGCAAGCTTCCCTGGAGTTTCGGTGTCTGTCCCCGAAATTCATAGGTTAAGTCTTGCCGAAATGGTAGCAACGGCAAAGCAACTTGTGCAGGAGAATATCCGAACAACATCGGCGATGCGGCGGCGGCGGGCGCGGCTGCGTCCGTTTCCGCAACAACCAGCGGCATCAGCCGGCAACCGGGGCGGGTATGTTGCTCAGTGTTCCCCGTGCGCGTTTGTGTTGAGCACGAGCATGAGTATGAGTAAGAGCACGAGGTTGACCGGTATAGCGACTTTGGACATTGGACTTGAGACTTTGGACTAACGGAGGCCAAGGATGGACACCGGCATGGATGGGTATGCGGAGGAGATTCCACAGGGAGTGCCGTTCAACATGCGCGAGCAGGTTATTGAACTGCTTGTCTTCCTCTTCCTCATCGTACCGTCGATGGTGCTCTCGCTGTTCATCACGCGCAGCGGCGCCACCTTCCCGGTGGTGGCCATCTCCACCATCGTGCGCGACCTGGCGCTCGTCTGCCTCATCCTCTTCTTCCTCTGGCACAATGGCGAGCATGATCAGCGCATCGGCTGGACCTTCCAGAACGTCTGGATGGATATCCTGCTGGGCGTCATCCTCTTTTTCCCGCTGCTGTTCGCGAGCGGGATATTGGAGACGATCCTGCGCCGGATGGGCTTCTCCTCGCCGACAGGAGCCCCGGATTACCTCATTCCGCACGGACCGGGACAATTGTTGCTCGCCCTGGTGCTGGTGATCGTGGTGGCGGTGGCGGAGGAGACCATCTTCCGCGGTTATCTCATCCTGCGCCTGCGCGCCATCAGCGGCAGCCTGGGCTGGGCGGTGGTGCTGTCATCGGCCATCTTCGCCCTCGGGCACGGCTACGAAGGCTCAGCCGGCCTCATCACCGTCGGCTTCATCGGGCTGGTCTACGCGCTGGTCTACGTCTGGCGCCGCAGCCTCGTCGCCCCCGTCACCATGCACTTCCTGCAGGATTTCATCGGCATTGTGCTGTTGCCGATGCTGGGGACGCGGTGAAGAGGTATGGGAGTGTGGGGGTGTGGGGGTGTGGGAGTTCTATCAACGGTAACCTGATATGTTCAATCCAACCAGCGATGAAAGCGGCTACGGCACTATATATATAACCCCTCATCCAAACCATAACGCCCGTCTTCGCTTATCACGCCCCCCGATACTCCCACACTCCCACACTCCCACACGCCCACACGCCCACACGCCCACACCAACCCTACTCTTGCTTCTGCAACAGCTCCGGCCAGTCGATCTCCTCGGCGACTTTTTGCAGGATGCAGTTCGCCAGCTTGTCGGGGTCGTGGCGGGCGAGGTGGGCTTCGGCGAGGAGGGTGCCGGTGACCGGGGTGGCGCCGAGGGCGCGGATTTGCGTCAGGTCGGGTTGCACGAAGAGCTGGCCTTTATCCGCATACACCGAGAGGATGTCGGGCGTGGGGGTTTGCAGGTTGACGACCATGTACTGGAACGGGTTCGCGCTGTGGAGATGATCGAGCACCACCGCCAGGTGGCGCGACGCGCTGAAATGGTCCGTCTCCCCCGGCTGGGTCATCACGTTGCACACGAAGAATTTCAACGCCTTTGCCGACGCCACCGCCGCGGCCATCTCCGGGATGAGCAGGTTCGGCAGCAGGCTGCTGTAGACGCTGCCGGGCCCCAGGATGATCACGTCCGCCTCGCGGATCGCCTGCAATGCTTCCGGGAGGGCGGGCACATCGGGCGGGTCGATGCTGATGGAGGTGATGGCGCCTTCGTGGGCGACGATGGCCGTCTCGCCTTCGATCACCTGGCCGTCCGCCATGGTGGCCTTCAGCACCAGCGCGCGGTTCGCGGAGGGGAGCACCCGCCCGCGCACGGCGAGCACGCGGCTCACCTCCTGCACGGCGCGCTCGAAGTCGCCGGTGATGTCGCGCATGCCGGCGATGATCAAGTTGCCCAGCGTGTGGCCGTCAATGTCCCCGGACTTGGGCTGGAAGCGGTGCTGGAAGAGGCGCTCCATCAGCGGCTCGGCGTCCGCCAGCGCCACCAGGCAACTGCGGATATCGCCCGGCGGCGGCATATCGAAATCGGTGCGCAGCCGCCCGGAGCTGCCACCATCATCCGAGACGGTGACGATGGCGGTAAGATCCACCGGGTAGTTTTTCAACCCGCGCAGCAGGGTGGACAGCCCGGTGCCGCCGCCGATGCCCACCACGCGCAGCTTGGGCATGGGGCTCCGCTCTTCCAGCATGCGCTGCAGAATTTCCTTGCCGGTGGTGGCGGGGTTGGCTACCTGGGTGAAAGCGCGGATGAGCCGGCGGGTGCCGATGCTCACCAGCGTCAGGCCCACCAGCACGCAGGCGAGGCCGGCGATGGAGGGCAGGGAAACCGGCATCGGACGTTGCGCGAGATGCGCCCACACGCGCCAGAGCGCCGCCGGCAGATTGATTTGCGGGTCCAGCAGCAGGATGATCCCGCAGGCAAAGACGACCATGCCGGCCAGATTGACCAGCACCCAGCGTTTCAATCGAATGCCTGGTAGGAGTATGCGATACATTGCGCCCCGTGTTTGAGTTCCAGACTGGTGGATCTCCCTCACCCCCCAGCCCCCTCTCCCAGGGGTAGAGGGGGAGAACGCTGTAGAGATGGGAGAGCCGGGATCAATGATCACCCCTGTCACTCCCCTCTACCTCTGGGAGAGGGGCCGGGGGTGAGGGCAATCCACCCGTTACCGTTTAATATCCCGATGCTCCAGCACGACTTCATAGCCTTTCGTGCGCAGGAAATCGGCGAGCAGGCGGGCGAAGACGACTGAGCGGTGATGGCCGCCGGTGCAGCCGACGGCTACTGTCAAGTAGGATTTGCCTTCTTCGCCGTAGCGCGGCAACGAGAAGGACAGCAGGTCCTGCAGTTTCTCCAGATACGTCGACGCCGCTTCATCCTCCATGACGTAGGCTTCGATGGCCGGTTCGGCGCCGGTCAAGGGCTGCAGCGCCGGCACATAGTGCGGATTGCGCAGGAAGCGGACATCGAACATCAGGTCCGCGTCCGTCGGCACCCCGTGTTTGTAGCCAAAGGACAACACGTTGACGAGCATGCCGCCGGTGCGCACTTTCTCGTTGAAGAGCGCGGCGATGTCTTCCTTCAACGTTTTCGTATCCGTGTTCGTGGTGTCGACCACCTTGTCGGCGCTGGCGCGCAGCTCCTGCATCTGCTTGCGCTCCAGGCGAATGCTCTCCAGCAGCGTGCGGTGGCGGGTGGCCAGCGGGTGGCGGCGGCGCGTCTCTTTGAAGCGGCGCACCAGCGTCTCTTCCGCCGCTTCCAGGAAGATCACTCGCGCGCGAAAGCCGAAGCCGCGCAGCGAGAGCACCACATCCGCCAGGTTCTGGAAAAAATACCCGCCGCGGATATCCATCACCACCGCCACGCGGGAGACGCGCCCGCTGGAATGTGCGCAGAGCTCGGCAAAGTGCGGCACCAGCGCAGGGGGCATGTTGTCCACACAGTAGAACCCCATATCCTCCAGGCAATGCACCGCCTGCGTCTTGCCCGCCCCGGATAACCCGGTGACAATCACGAAGTCCGGTGAATATTTCTCCCTCGATGCAGCCATAATCCCTCACGCGTAACACGGCACGCCGTTTATTCCCTGCTAGTCTAGCAGATTTCCTCGCATTCTGCATCAGGGGGAAACCGGAAGCTTGCTGAGAAGCGACAACACAGGCACGAGTTCCAGAGTCTGCGCCTCTCCAATATCGGACATCCACCATCAAACATCCGCCTCTGACCTTGACAGATATCGCCCCGCCCCGCATAATAAGTCATCACAACGCGTTTGCCCGTCGATGCTTCATCGCGACAAACCCTGCCCCCGTGGCCAAGTGGATAAGGCGCAGGCCTCCGGAGCCTGAATCACAGGTTCGAATCCTGTCGGGGGTACCAGATTTCAGCCGGGTCGCTAGGAACACTAGCGGCCCGTGCCATTTGGTGTTCACGTTGAGCGTGAACGAGGTGATTGAATGGCTTCCGGAATGTCGGAATGAGCTTCCCGGCACTATATGTAGAGTTCGATAGTACGATGCGCAGCAACTGGCGCTTCTCGCGCAGATCTTGCTGGTCGTAGATCTTTGAGAGCACCGACCATCAGCGTGAGAACTTCATCGTCCAGAGGGATGGCCAGCAAGGCTTCCCGGAAAAGTTGTTCCAGCGTCTCTTTACGGACATACTTCCCTTTCTTGTGTGTTATCTCAAGGACAGAGTCGTTTCCGGTACCCACAACGTAATACTTCCAATTCAACAGGCGCTTGTATCCATTGGGGCTAAAGCTATATGTGTTGCTGATTCATGTAGCATATGTGAAAATACTACACTCTTCCGAATGAAAACAGATGTCATGTGCGGAGGAACGCAGGGAATGACCCAGTCGAAGATCAACCTGGATACGCAACATCGTGAGGCGCGCCTCGCCGAACTGCGACGCCAACGGCAAGAGATCGATGACGAAATCGCGGCACTGGGTGATGATGAGCGATCACCGATGCCGCAGACCGACCTCGCTGCCATGGCCCGGCTGCAGCAACTTGGCATGCGCTCGCTGCAGGCGGAAGAGGCGCTGCGCGAGAGCGAGGAGCGGTTCCGGGTGGCGCAGGAACTATCGCCTGATGGTTTCCTGATATTCCGTCCAATACGCGACAATACGGGTGTCGTTACCGATTTCCTCTGGATCTACGAGAACGATGCTGCCGCTCGGATGAACGATACGTATCCCAAGGAAGTTTACGGAAAGCGAGTGTCAGACGTTTTGCCAAATCATGACCAATCACCTTTCCACAAAGCCTACAAGGAGGTTGCGGAAACAGGTGAGGTGCGTGTTGTTGAGGAGGCATTCTACGACCAGGATACTTTTCGGCAGCGCAGGTGGTTCCGGGTCGCGGCGGTTCCCACCGTCGGCGGCGACGTGGCTGTCCTCGTGCAGAACGTGACGGAGCGTAAGCAGGCCGAAGACGAGCTATTGGTGCACGCGCAGCGACTCGGTCTCCTGCATGACACGACGGCGGAACTGTTGAACACAGACAATCCACAGCAACTGGTGGAGACGCTTGCACACCGAGTCATGGATATGCTGGATTGCCAGGCCTTCTTCAATTACCTCCTTGTGCCGGAGGCCGGGCGCCTGCACCTGAACGCCTGTTCCGGCATCCCACTGGAAGAAGCGGCGCAGATCGAGTGGCTGGATCTCGGGGTGGCAGTATGCGGCTGTGTTGCAGAGCAGGGTTGCCGTATTGTCGCTGAAGATATTCAGCACACTCCTGATGTGCGTACGGAGTTGGTGAAAGGTTACGGCATACGGGCCTATGCGTGCCATCCGCTGCTCACCACCGGCGGTAAAGTCATCGGCACGCTCTCCTTCGGCACCCGCACGCGGGATGCGTTCAGCGAGGCGGAATTGGCACTGATGCAAACCGTGACGAGTCACATTGCCATCGCCATGGAACGCATGCAAGCCACGGCGGAGCGTGAGCGGTTGCTCGATCAGATGAAAATCTTCGTGCATATGGTCTCCCACGACCTGCGGGCGCCACTCTCCATCGTAAAAGGGCACAGTGATCTCCTGCGGGAACTCATTTCCGGCAGCGACAATGCCATGGTGACCATGAGTACGGAGGCTATCGTCCGTGGCATTCAGCGCATGGATGTGATGATTGACGACCTGGTGGACACCGCGCGGTTAGAAGGCAAGCAGTTGTCGATGAAGCTGCATCCCGTGGCATTGGCGGAGTACCTGCCGGCGTTCGTGATCCGCAATACCGGCGTGCTGAATCCAGACCGCATCCTCCTTATCGTCCCTGGTGACGTGGCACCGGTGCTGGCAGACGATGCTCGCCTCGAACGCATTCTGATGAACCTGCTGACCAATGCCCAAAAATACTCGGAGCCGGATACCCCGATTCGCGTACGGGTGCAGCCGACTGGTGCCATGGTGACCATCAGCATTACCGACGAGGGGAGAGGTATCCAGCCCGACGATATCCCGCAGCTTTTTGACCGTTTCTATCGAGCCAAAGGCGAGCGCCGGGCAGAAGGCATCGGGTTAGGTCTCTACATCACCAAACTACTTGTCGAAGCCCATGGCGGGCGCATTTGGGTGGAGAGCGAATTGGGCAAAGGCAGCACATTCACGTTCACGCTGCCAACGGTACGGGAGGATGTATGAGCAAAGGTGCCCCATATTACGATCTGCGCCTGACCATGATCCCAGGCGCTGAAATCTATTACCACGGTGAGCCGGGTGACGAAGACTATCGCGAATCCGTGTGTAATTGTTTCGGCCGGACGATAACGCAACAGGAGTTAGGTGATCTATATGGCAACGATGAACGTCCAGTCATCAATATCGAGGATAATGGCATAGACGGCAACGGCATCTTCCTCACCGTCACCAATCCGTTGTGGGAAAAGGACAAGTATCCGGAAACGCCAGACGAAACCATTGCGTGTGTTATGATACCGGATCAATCGCTGCCATTGATCATTGAGGCGCTGCAAACCGTCTATCGCTTACGTCAAGCCCAAGCAGAAGGTCTGAAGGATGTACCATCATGAAGTGCAGTAATAGGCGAGTTCGATAGTGATTTTTGATAGCCGGGTTCTGTTATCACTTTTTAAGCTGATCGGTATGGAAATAGATGCCGGTGAGTGCGCTCATACTCACGGTAAGCCGCGAGTGTGGCCAGGATTTCCCCGGAAGGGGCGCTTAATTCGTGCTGAAGTTGTTTGATGGGTGCGGATCACCCTCGGTAACGCGCCTTATCCCTGCACCAACGATTCCGCCCCGTCGATGATGATCTCGGTGCCGGTGATATGGCGGGAGGCGTCGGAGGCGAGGAAGCGGACCAGGTGGGCGACTTGTTCGGGCCAGCCTGCCCCTTCCGGCAGGGGAATGTTCCCTGCCGGGTAGATGACGGGGAAGCGCACCTCGTCCAGGTCCCGCGCCTGGGTGTTCTCGCCGATATGCGTGTGGATGCCGCCGGGGCAGATGACATTCACCCGGATACTGTCCCGTGCCAGCTCCACCGCCATCATCTTGGCAAAGGCCACCTGCGCCGCCTTGGAGCAGGAGTAGGCCGTGGCCCCGGTGTTGCTGAAGATGCGCGTGCCATTGATGGACGAGGTGATGATGATGGAACCGCCCCGGCGGCGCAGGAGCGGCAGGGCATATTTCACGGTGAGGAAGGTGCCGCGTAAATTTACCGCCAGTGTCGTATCCCACTCCTCCGGTGTGATCTCCTCCAGCGGCGCCCACACGCCATTGATCCCGGCGTTGGCAAACACGATATCCAGACGCTCCCAGCGCGCGGCGACGGTGCGCAACGCCTCCTCCACCTCCACCGCAACCGACACATCGCCTTCCAGTGTGAGCGCTTCACCGCTGTACCGCATGACTTGCTGGGTAAACTGCTCTTCGCGTTCGCCGGCACGGTCAAAGATGGCCACCTTCGCCCCCTCCCGTGCCAGCAGCAACGCCGTCGCCTTGCCGATCCCCGACGCCCCACCGGTAATGAATGCCGTCTTGCCGGTAAATTCCATCGCCCGCTCCCATCACAGCCGGTGCAGCAGACTGGCTGCACTGATGGTTATTCCCCGCCGGCATGCAGGTTGTGTTCCTTGTGAAACCAGTCACAGTATGAAACAGGGCGGGAGCCCGGCTAGCCTTGGCAGGCTGATTTAGCCGGGCTCTCGCCCTGTTTCATACAGTGACTTGTTATGTTCGGCTTCGTTTCCGCGATTATTCTGCCGGTGGAGTATTCGGAGTTGTGCCACCCGGGGCGCCAGCGCCACCCGGAGCGCCGCCGCCGCCACCGCGGTTACCGCGACCGCCGCGGCCACCACCCGGCCCGCCGCCGCCCGGGAAGTTCATCTGCAGGGGTTGCAAATCCTGCGGCAGCGCAGTGCGCGCGAGGATTTTGCCATCGGTGATGTTGATGGACAACATTTCTTTGCCCGTCATCACATACAGGGTGTTCCCGTTCAGCAGGAAGCCCGGGGCGGCTGCCTGTTGGAAGCCGCGGCCCATGCCGCCGCCGGCCGCAGTCGTCGTCCCCCCGGCCGGGGTGAGATCCGCCGAAGCTTCGACTTTCAGCGTGTCCTGATTGATGCGGGCAAAGCCGTCACTGACGACCACGAGCAGCGACGTGTCCTTCGGGATCATGATCGCCGGGGCGGTCCGCCGCTGGAACTCGCTGAAATACTTCTGCCTTGCCGTGTTGTCGGTAAAATCCGCCGGGGGAGCGGGCATGGGCCCGAACAACTGAAGTTCCTGCGCGGGTTTCAGGGTCGCAATATCATATTTCGCCAGCACGCCGTCGCGCAAGGCGAACAATCCCTTCGGCGTATTCACCAGCACTGTGCTGCCGGTATTCGGTCCGGTCACCGGGGCGGGCGCCTGGGCGAACAACGCACCAGCGGCCAGCACCAGCACCATACTCATCACTACAAGATGTTTCATCATTACCTCTCCTCTCACAGAGTTCGATTGTACTTACCTATCCCTCACGCGCTCTTCCCTGCGCGGGTAGGGCGCGTGGCGGAAAAATTAATACCCCCGATTCAGCTCTCCACCTGTTCCTCCCCCTTCCTTCATCGGGATGGGGGCCGGGGGGGTAGGTGTGTCACTTCTTCGCTTTCGCTTCGAGCGCCGCAAATATGGTATCCCAGCGTTTGGCCATGCGCGCGGCCATGGGATTGTCGCTGGACGGGTTGAAGGGATTCATATTCTCCATTCCAGGCGGCGGACCACCGGGGCCGGGACGTCCCTGCCATCCGCCGGCGCCACCGGGACCACCCGGGCCACCAGCGCCACCAGGCTCGCCGGAACCACCGCCGCCCCAACGTCTGCCGGGGCCACCGGGTCCACCTGGGCCACCACCGGCTGGCGGATTCTCGCCACCTGTACCGCGGTTACGCCAGGACTGCGCCCCCCCCCGGACCACCTGGACCGCCGGCGCCACCCGGAGGGCCGCCCTGCGGGCCGCCGCCACGCTGGCTGAACCGGTTGGCATTGGCCTGTTTGATCGCCTCCAATTGCGCCGGCGTCAATTGCTTCTCCAACTGCGCCCGCACCTTCTCCGCATCGTCCGGCGTCAGCGTTTTCTGGGTGCGCAGCGGCGTCATGACGGCCAGGATCCCCTTGGCCTGGGCGGGCGTCAATGGGGTGGTGCTGTCGTCCTCTGCCAACCGGCCAACGTTGCGGAAGAAGCGGACCAGCCCGAACACCGCGAAGCGCGGGTTGGGCCGATGCCCATCGGCGCCCCGCGTGACGGGCGGCGCCGTCTGCCCCGGTGCCGGGTGCATCCGCGGGGCGGTGGGCGCGGGGGTGCTATTCTGATGCACTGCGTCCGGAGTTGCCGGCTTGACCGGGGGATGTACTCCCGTGGCCGCCGGATGCTGCGCGGGCGCGGAAGGCGCGGGGGCCGTCTGCTGCACAGCAGGCGCCTGTACGCCCATCGTATTGGCTTGATGTTCAACCGGTTGAGACGGCGCTGGAGAGAAGGCTTTGACCAGCGCATACGCCGCACCGCCCACCACGACACATATCGCGATAACCAGGGGCCAGATCTTCACTGTATCACCTCCCGACATCGTAGAAATCCCGCGATCGCCGACCGATCACTCTCGATATGGTCTATCCTACCGCTGAATTCTGAAAAAGTTATGAATACATTCCCGCAATATGGAAAATTCGGCGAAAACAAGTAACCAAAAGGCATGATCCGGTGAGCGGAAGATGCACCGGGTGAGAGGTCTACGGAGTTTCGGTGTCTTGTAAGAACAATGTGATTGTTGACATTCGAGAGTCGCTGGTTACGTGAACGGAGGTAGGCCGCGCCCTCCGTGGCGCGCTGGTGGAAGCTTCAGCTCCGTGATCGCCAGCTCGAACCCGGTGATGGTGTTGTCGTCCACGGCGCTGAAGCTTCCCTCCGCGCGCCACGGTGGGCGCGGCCTACTACTGTTCTCGGTACCAGAGTTTCGTTATCGGTTGCCGGACGATATGGCATCCCTGCCAGCCGCGACGCGGGAGTGGAACTGTCCCCGAAGCCCGATGAGAGATAAGCGTTGATGAACCCGGCGATTATAATGGGGTTTCGGGGACAGACACCGAAACTCCGTATAGCTTTCAACCGATCATGATATTTTGCCAACGGCAGCATATCATAAGGCTGGAGTTTCGATGTCAGTCCCCGAAACCAATGCCTCTCCCGTATTCCTGTTTTGCGTGTTACTTCTTCGGCTGTTCCTTCGGTTGCTGCAGGACAGGGCCCGGGTCAGAGAGTTTGTCCCGCTCCCGGTTGGTGATGGCGTTGACGCTCGCTTCATCACGCAAAATATGCGGGGTGAGGAAGACCATCAACTCGCTGCGCTGTTTCGAATTCGTGTGGGATTTGAACAGCTCGCCCACCAGCGGGATCTTCGAGAGCAGCGGCACGCCCTGGTTCTCTTTGTCCGTATTGTCCTTGATGATGCCGCCGATGACAATGGTCTGCCCATCGTTCACCATCACCGTGGTCTTCGCCTCGCGGTTGGCGATCACCGGGGCATCGTTCAACATCTGGACATGGTCGACGACCTCATTGATGGTCTGATCGACATCGAGGGTGACCAGGTCGCTGGCCACATTCACGTGCGGGGTCACGTTCAACGCCACGGAGACGTTTTGGAAGGCGACCGTCTGCACGGGGTTGCCGGCCGAATTGGTCTGGGTGGAGGTCACATACGGCACGTCCTGCCCGATGGCGATTTTGGCCGCCACGTTGTCCGCCGTGGTGATGGTCGGGGTGGAATAGACCTTCACATTCGACTTGCTGGTCAGCCCGTTGAGCAGCGCCTGCAGGCTATTGCTGATGACGCTGTATTTCAGCCCGTATTGCTGTTGATCCAACCCGAAGTATGGGCCGCCGGTCTGCTGCGGCGACTTGCCATCCGGCGCGAGGGCCATGCTCTTCAATTTCCACTCAATCCCAAACTGGGAGCTATTGTCCAACGTCACATCGACCACCGCCACCTCGATGTAGACCTGATCGGTCCGGCGGTCAAGCTGGGCGATCATATTCTCGATCATCGGGTACGCTTGCGGGGGCGCGGTGATCAGCAGGGAGTTCGTTTTGTCGTCGTTCACCACGGTGATGTTCTTCAGCGAGGAGATCGGATCGCCGTTTTGCGTGGTCGCCGTTTGGGTGAAGAAATAGTTCATATTGTTGTTGCGCTGCTGCGACGAATTGCCGGTGAACAACCGGTTGAGCGTCTGCGCCAGTGTGGAGGCTTTGGCATATTTCAGGTTGAAGGTCCGTGCGACATCGCTCAACGGGTTTTGCACGTCCAACTCCTGAATCATCGTGGTGAACTGCTGCATATTCTGTTCCGTGGCCGTCACCACCACCGAGTTCGTCCGCACGTCGGCCACCACAATGTTGCGCTTCAACCCGGCGTACAGTTTGTCGTCCACCGTGGTGGGCGTGGCAAAGCGCGCGAAGAAGGGATTGCCGCCGCCACTCGTACTGCCGCTGCCTTGCGGTTGCTGGAAGAGGGTGTTCAACTGGTTGGCCACCATGGTCGCATCAGCATACTGCAGGCGGAAGACTTTCGCCTGCACTTCCGAGGTGGTGTTCACGTCCAGCTTTTTCACCAGCGTCATCACCATGGCGATCTTCGGCTTGGCGGCGGAGATCATGATCGAGTTGGTGCGATCATCGGCGGCCAGGTGCAACTGGCCTTGCAGGCTCAGCACGCCGCTATCCGTCTGAATGGCCCCCGGGGCCCCGTTGGGGCCGCCTGGACGCCCGGGTTGCGGCTGCTGCGGTGTTTGGGCGCTGGCATTCAGCCCCAGCACCTGCGTGATCGAATTGATGAGGTTGGTGGCGCTGGCGTACTTGCACTGATACACCTCGACATCCATCACATCGGAGTTGTCTTTATCCAGCAGGTTGATGAGCTGCACCAGCCGCTTCACGTTCGCCTCAGTGTCGGTGAGGACCAGCGTATTGGTGCTGCTCACCGCCAGGATATTCGCCTGGTCATCGGGCACCAGCGGTTTGAGGTCATCGCGGAGTTTGCCGGCGTTCAAGAACTGCACCGGAATCACCTGGGTGATGACGGTATCGCTGGAGCCGATGTCCGCCGCATTGGCGCCCATCAGCACCGCCGGCTTTTCCGCAATGGCGCGTTTGAGCGGCACCACGCGGATCACTTTGTCCTTCAGCGTGCCGACCAGCGTGTAGCCGCGCACGCGCAGCGCCGAGTTGATCACATCGTAGGCCAGGGATAACTTAACTTTATAGACGCTGGCGATGGTCACCGTGCCTTTCACATCGGCATCGACGACAATCGGCACGCCGCTGGCCATGCTGAGGAAATTCAGCACGTCGGACAGGTCGGCTTTCACGAAGGAGATGGAGACATCCACCTTGTCCGGGTCCACGGGCTGCGCCGGCGCGGTCGGCTGCTCGGGCTGTGCGTCGTGTTGAAAGGGCCCGCGCTCCGGTTGCGCGGCGGGCGCCGCAGTGCCGGGTGTCGCCGGGGTCGCCGGCGCTGTGGGTGCGGCGGGTGCTGCCGGCGTGGCCGGCGCCGCCGGGGCCGCTGTCCCCTGGCAAAATGCCGCCATGGCTGTCGCGAGCATGATCCCACCTATCAGCAGAAAATAGCGTAACTGTTGCATCTGATTATCCTTCCCCTGAGTTCTGACCGCGCTGACGTCGTCCGCCGAACGCATTACCACCGCCGAAATTCCCCCTGAATCCCGCCCCGGGCCCGCCCATGCCAGGCCCCCCTGTACCGGGCCCGGGCGCTGCGCCGGGTTGGTTCGGCTGCGGCGTGGCGGTGGCCGGGCGTTCGAGTTTCACTTCCTCTTTGTTCTCGCCGATATTGAGCACGAAGGTGGCGCCGTTGGCCTCCATGGTGGCGGACTTCTCGGCGACGCTGACCAGCGTGTACCCGAAGGCCGCACTGCCGGGACGCGTGTATTGCGTTTTATGGTCTTCCAGGCTTTCCAGCAACGCGTAGGTGGTGCCGGCGATATCCACCACGCCGGTCAGCGCCAATTGCGGTTTCGCATCATTCTTCACCTGGAACGGCGCCACCGAGTTGACGATGGTCGGCTTGAAGATCGACTTGGCGGGCGGCGGCGCGGGTTTGCCGATTTTCACCGGCGGCGGCGGGGCAACTTTCTCCGTCACCACGGCCTTCACCTGAAAGAGGTTGCGCGCCACGATGACCGAGTAATCCGGTTTGGCGTTGGCCGGCGCCGTCGTCTTCGCCGCGATGAGCGTCGCCTTCCCGGCGACGGACGCAGTCGGCCTGGACGGGCGGGCATGCGACGCGGATCCGCCGGAAGCGCCGCTCACCATCTTCACCACCATGGCCATCACCCCCGCGGTGGCCACCACGAACAGCACGATGCTCACCAGGGCGGTGCGCGGCGTCAGCGGCTGGGAGCGCATTTGCTTCATCATACTCATTTTCGTCCTCCTTGCGCCTGGGGCCCGTCCAGCATGACATAAGTGGACACGCTGACTTCCACCAGGAGAGGATCAGCGGGCAGTTTCCCGGCGCGGATCGACACCTGGTCGACCGCCAGCAGCGGGGTGGCCTGCTGAATTTTCCGCATAAACGTGGTCAGGCTGGCCAGGTGCATATGCATGGTCAGGCGGAGTGGGAAGCGGGCGAACTGCTGGCGCTCCACCACCGGCGCCGGCTGCAGCGTATCGATGACGGTGCCGCTGTCTTCGGCGATTCCGGTCAGCGCGGTGACCATCAATGGCAGTTGCTCGCTCCAGGTCCACGGGGCCTGGTGCCGCACCACCAGTTTGGCGAGCTGTTTGCTGTTGGCCTGGGCTTTCTCCAGCGCCGCCGCGGTATCTTTGGCCGTCTGCAGGTCGTCATGCTTCTCGTCAATCGTGCGCGCGATGGCCGCGGAGGCGATGTACTGGTACCCGCAGGTGCCTGCCAACCCGATGAGGATGACCGCCAGCACGATCACGATGGTGAGCCAGAACTTCTCACTCATTGGTCGCTGCTCCTTTCTGCGGCGCTGCGGGGCGTTGGACCTTCGCCGATCCCAGCGTCAGGTCGCTTCCCGGCGGCAGCGTGCAGGTAATCTGGAAGTCGTACCCGTGCTCGGTCGCGCTTTTCACCAGATTGGAATAGTTGAGAATGGCGCTGGCGAAGATGGCCTGCCGGTTGATCACCGTCATCGCATTGGCCAGCACGAGATTCGAATCAGCGCGTCCTTGCAGTACGACGGCTTTTCCGCGCTCGTACGAAAAATTAGTGAGATTGATGCCGGCCGGCAACTCGGCGCTGAGCGCGCGGAGGATCTCCAGGGGCCGGCTCTCCGATTTCTGCAGAGATTCCACCGTTTGCTGGGCGGCCAGCATCATCGGTCCCGGCACCGTCCCTTTGGTTTGCCGCGCCTGGTGGACCAGCTTTTGCACTTTTGCGAGTTCACTCTGCCGCGTCTGCAATGTGTTCTGGCCAGTGATGGCCAGCGGAGCGAGCAGCAGGATGGCGGCGAACAGGCCGACGGACGTCCAGGCCAGTTTCCGCTGCTGCTGCGAGGCCTCCTGGATTTGCCGGGGGAGCAGATTGAGCGCCTGCCGGCGGCTCAAGGCGGCTTGCGCCAGGCCGATCGCCGTGGCGAAGGCAGCGGGCGAGCCCTCCAGCTCTGCGAGCAGGCCGTGGGGATCGCGCACCGTCGTCCGCGGGTCACCCTCCGTCACCGTCAGCCGCGTGGTCTGCCGCAGCGCTTCGCGCGTGTCCTCCGTCACATTCCCCAGCAGGATGATCTGGTGCAACTCTTCATTGCTGATGAGCCACGGGCGCAGCTCGCGCGTGATGCGGTCCGCCCAACCTTCGGATTCCGGGTGGCCGGCCAGCACGCTGCGGCACCCCAGCAGCCGCTCGCCATCGAAGAGGCACAGGTCGCTCCACTCGCTGCCCGCCAGCACGGTGACGAACATGCCGGCCGGCTTGCCAATCGCATTGGCGGCGGCCAGCGGCGCGGGGAGCAAGGCGACGGGCGTGGAGGCCACCTGGCGCAAAAAGGCCAGCCGTTCATCGATGAGCGTGCGGCGCGTGCCGACGATCAGCGCGTGCTGCCGGCCCGAGGGCTCGGGGGCGAGGGAGTAGCCCCACACCAGATCCTGCAGCGGCAGCGGGAACTGATTCTCCGCTTCGAAGCGTACAATCTGCGCCAACTCGGCCGGTCTCCCGGGTGGCAGGCTGGCGGTTTTGAACGCGCACTTCGCGGCAGGCAGCGATCCGCCCACCCGGCCGCGCGCGCTGCCGGCCCCGCGCAGCAACTGCGCCAGCGCGGCAGTCTCATCGCCATGCGCCTCCCGCGGCGAAAACGCCACCGCGTAGGCCAGCTCGTAGCCCGAGCCGGCACTGCGCAGCGCCACAATGCGCCAGAGGTCATCACAACAATCTATTCCGAGGGCTTCACTGTAACCAAACATTAATTTCCTCGTATTTCTTCACTTTGCATCAAGCCGGCAAGCGATGCACCGGTTTCGGGGACTGACATCGAAACTCCGGCTATTGGATATGCTGCTGGGGGCGGAGTAGCTGACCGGTTGAACGCCATGGGGAGTTTTGGTGTCTGTCCCCGAAACCCTATGAGAGCAGCCGGTTCCTCTCCCACAGTAGGCTGTGCCCACCGTGGCGCGCGGGGGGAAGCCTCCACTCCGCGTCCGACAACACCGCCACCGGTTTCGAGCTGGCGACCACGGCTCCCAGGCTTCCACCCGCGCGCCACGGTGGGCGCGGCCTACCACTGTTCTCGATTCCGGAGTATTCGACTCGCTGACCATGTTTTCCGGTTTTTCGAGGGCGGAACGCAAAATAGGGTTTTGGGGACAGACACCGAAACTCCCGCGCTCTTTCCCTTGTCGGTGTTCTTTGGAACCGGCAGCATCCCCAAGCACCGGAGTTTCGATGTCAGTCCCCAAAACCGGTGCATCCTCGACGGCTAGGGATTCGCTATCAACTTTTCCTCTCATCTGTTTGACCATGGAAGCATCTACTCCTGCCAATACAACACCCGCGTCGTCGCGCTGCCGCTGCTCGTTTCGAGGCGCAGCAGGCAGGAGGTGGTCTGGGGCAAGCCATCGCCGACTTTGCCGGTGGACACCACGCGGAACTGGCGGGAGCGCACGGTGAACAGGTTGGCGACGCTGCGGAACAGCGTCGGGTTCATGCCGTTCACCGTCAGCAGTTCTCCAACATTATTGAACGGTCCCTGGGTGGTGCGGTGCTGGATAATGAGCTGCGCCGTCGCGTCATCCATCCCGGGCAGCGCGGCCAGCACTTCCGCCGGCGCGGTATTCACGTTCACCAGGCCCGGCAGCGTCTTCGCCGTTGACGTGGTCAGCCGGTCGTAGATCTGCGCCAGCTTCGCCGCGGTGATACCCTGCACCGACAACAGATCGGCGACCGACTGGAACTGGCTGCGCCCGCGCTGCCGGATGATGGCGGTGATATTGGCGGCGGTCAACACGCCAGTGAACTGTTGCGTCAGTTCCGCCTGCGACGCGGTATTGATATTGAGCCGCGGGTTGCCGTCCGCATCCGTATTATCATCGACGGAGACGGTGGTGAGGATGTCCGCCAGCGTCAACCCGTCGCTGGTCGCCTCGGCGGTGAGCAGATCACGCGTCACGTCTTTCACCAGCAGCAGCTCCCCCACCGTGCCGAACGGGGCGTTTTTGCAATGGTACGGCGGCGTCAGGGTGGTATAGTAGTCATCCCCGGCCCCCGCGGTCGTCTCCGCCCCTTGCGTTGTCCCGCCGCTTGCCCCACGCCAGGCGAGGATGTTGGCGACGACATCGGGTTGGAAGAAGGCTGCCAGCGTCTCGGCGGGCGCCGTGTTGATATTGATCTTCCCCGCTTCATCCTGCACCACCGTCGAATAGGTGGCGTCGTCCAGCGTCGTCTGATCCGCCGGACCGGTAATGGTGGTCTGCAGGCCGTCGTCCAGCGCCGTCGACGGCTCACTCGCCAGCGCGATGAGCTGGGTCTCGGCATCGCGCAGGCCCGCGCGGGCCGCCCAGCGCGCCCGGCCCAGATCGCCGTAGTTGCGCGCAATCCCCGCCTCGCTATGGCTCATCGCCGCGAACCCGCCCACCAGGATCAGGAGCACGACCAGCACCCAGATCGCCGTTATCAGGGCAAAACCGCGCTGTTTACGGAGTCGCATTGGTGCCTCCTGTCGTGGTGGTCGCTGAGGCGGTAGCCATCATCAGGTTCGTCGTGGAGGCCACCACCACGGGGGCGGCGTCCTTGCGCGGCGGCTGCAGCGTGAGGGCCACATGCACCGCGACGGGGAGCGTCGTCTGATCCGTCCACGTGTCCTGCCAGGTGCCGCTGGCGTCGAGATACTGGAACGCCATGCCGGTGACCAGCGGGGAGAGCTCGCGCGGGGTGAGCGTTTCATTCTCCATCTCGCATCCCGGGTGAAAATCCTCCTGCACGTACAGGCCGGTGGTGGTGGCGGTGTCGCCGCTCGTCGTCTGCGGCGTCGCGCTCCCGGCGGTGGTGGTGGACGCGTCCCCAATGGTATAGACCAACTGGCAGAGGTCGCCCGCCGGCTGGTCGGCCGGCGCAGCATGTCCGGTGGTGAGGAAAGTGAGCTTCACGCCGGTGTCGGCGTCGTTCTCGCCAACCAGCGTGCTGGTGGTGGCCGAGGCCGACTGGTAGGCGCAGGAGAGCTCGCTGTCCAGTTGCGCCAGCAGCACGCGCCCGGTCTGGGCGATCTCCTGCTTCTCTTCCGCCGCACTCATCGACCTGGTCGCCGCGCTGTAGATGCCGAACACCGCCCCGATGAAGATGAGAAAGATCACCAGCGCGACCAGCAGCTCGATCATTGTGAACCCGGAGGCCCGTCGGCTCATGACGTCCTCCCCGTATTCGGCGGCGCCGGCGTGGATGGCGTCGGCGTTGATGGTGCTGACGGTGACACCGGCGCCGGCAACTGGTGCGGGCGCAAGAGCGTGCGGAGCTGATACTGCCGCGTGGCCGACCGCCAGGTGATGGTGATCAGCGCGGGGTAGAGCCCGCTGTCATTGGGCTGGGAGATCTCCGCCGTCCAGGCGTAATCGCTCATCGGGAGATTGACGCTGCCGTCCGTGCTGGTGTTGTCGGTGCTCTCATCCGGGCCGGTGGATTGGTCGTTGAAGGCGCCGGTTTGCGTGCCGGCGTCCAGCGTCGTGCCGCGCTCCAGCATGGCCACCACCTGTTGCGCGTACTGAGCCCCGCGGGAATACTCCGCGGCAGCTTCCGTGGTGCGCAGACAGGCGGAGATAGCCGCCAGCGCCCCGGTGATGCCGAACGCCAGCAACACCATCGCAACGATCACCTCCAACAAGGTGAAGCCGCGCTGGCGCCGTGCCCGATCACTGGTTTGTCGACGACTGACCATGACTACTTTCCAATACGATAGGTTTTCCTGTTGAAGTATTTCACAAGGATGCACGGGATGAAAAGGATGGACAGGATGACTTTTGTTGCTGACGCAATCGATCCTCCGCACGGCCCTGTTTATTCCCATCCTGTGTATCCTGTTTATCCCTTTTATCCCTGTGAAATACTCCCATAGTTCCTGGTGTTTATGGTGCTAACCCACAGCGCCCGGTGAGCGCCTCCACCAGCACGACGCGCTGGTGTAACTTTGCATCCGCATCTCCCGCGGCCTGATCGCGTTGTTCCTCCTGCAGCGTGATCCGGGCGTTCTCCCCCTGCCCCAACGCCGTGAAGATCACCGCCTGCCCGGTGGTGCCGTCCGGCAGCGTGATGGTGCCGGCGCTCCCCGTGGAGATGCTGTTGTCCCCCCCGGATGTGTTGGCGATGGTGATATCCGCCAACTTGATCTCTTCGGGCAGCGCGCGGAAGCGTCCCCCCTGCGTGGTGAGCGGCTGCCACACCTGGTCGCCGTTCTGATCCTGCGCGCTCACCGCCACGGTGATGCCGTGCCGCCCGGTGTCGAAGAGCACGGCCACCTGGCTGTGGTAGGTGATGGCATAGCTGCGCGCATAATTCATCTGGGCGATCACCGTGCGTGCGCTGGCGCGCAGCCGCGCCTCGCTCAACGCCGGCCAGATGGACGCCAGCACCACCCCGCTCAGCACGGTCATAATGGCGAGCACGATCAGCAGTTCCAGCAGGGTAAAGCCGCGTTTACTGTTGATCCCAGTTGTTGATGTCGGCATCCGGTCCACTGCCGCCTTCCTTACCGTCTCGCCCTAATGAATAGAGATCGACCGACTGTGCGTTATGCTGCCCGGGTACGACATACTGGTATGGCCGTCCCCACGGGTCATTGGGCACGGGTTTTTTAATGTACGGCCCATTCCAGCTCGGTAGGTCCTGCCCGGTGGGTTTCGTGCGCAGATCTTCCAGCGCCGTGGGGTAGACGCCATTCTGCAAATGATACTGGTCGATGGCGTTCTCCAGGCTCTCGATATCCGTGATCGCCTTGGCATGCTTCGCCTCTTCGACTCGATTGGTGACCATCACCGTCACCACGCCGGCCAGCATCACCAGGATGAACATCACCACCATCAATTCGAGGAGAGTAAATCCTCGATGTCGCCGGTATTGTATGCGACGGGTTGTTTTCATAATTCACACCTGCTTTCTTTCACGTGATTAGTGATTAGTAAATAGTGATTAGTAGTGGGTGGCGCTGTTATCGAATAACAGCGCTACCCACTAACCAAAGAGGATAGTGAGTGCATGGGAGTATTTCACAGGGATGCACGGGATGAAAAGGATGGGCAGGATGGATTTGGTTACTGACGCTGGCGGTTTCCCGCACTGCCCTGTTCATTTCTCGCATCCTGTATATCCTGTTTATCCTTTCTATCCCTGTGAAATACTCCCATAGCGGAGGTGCCCATTACCTAAACCGAAAGCAGTTTCCAAATAATAGCACCGTCCACTAATCACTATTGACTAATCACTAATCACTCCGTTCAACTGCCCATCAAATTGATCTGGAAAATCGGGAGCAGCATCGAGAAGATGATGAACCCGATGATGCCGCCGACGGTGATAATAATCAGCGGCTCGATGAGGGAGACCATGCTCTTCAGCGAGCTCTCCACCTCGATGTCGTACGTGCTGGCGACGGTGAGCAACATGCTCTGCAGGTCGCCGGTCTCTTCGCCGATGCCGATCATATGCGTGAGGAAGCTGGGGAAGACGCCGGTGGCCTGCAGGCGCTCCGCAAACCGCTCCCCCTCGCGCATGCCTTCGCGCGCATGGTCGGTGGCCAGCGCCAGCACCTCGTTGTCCAGCACGTCGCGCACCACCCCCAGGGCATCCAGCAGCGGCACGCCGCCTTTGAGCAGCGTGGCCGTGGTGCGCGCGAAGCGCGACATGGCGGAGCGCACCAGCAGCTTGCTGAAGATCGGCATGCGCAGCCGCCAGCGGTCCACACGCAGCTTGCCGGATGGCGTGCGCGCATAACGGCGGAAGCCCACCACCAGCAGAAAGATGCCGATCACCACCGCCCACGCCCAGTGGCCGAGGAAATCGGAGGTGTTCAGCAACACCACGGTGGGCAGCGGCAGCGTCTGGTTGAACTCGGTGAACATGGTGGAGAATTTCGGCACCACCAGCACCACCAGCAGGAAGACCGCCAGCGCACCGAAACAGGCCAGCAGCATCGGGTAGGCCAGCGCGCTGCGGATTTGCATGCGCCGGGCCTGCTCTTTCTCCTGATAGTCGGCCAGCCAGTTGAGCACGGCGGCGAGCTGGCCGCTCGACTCCCCGGCCTTCACCATGCTCACATAGAGCGGCGGGAAGGCCTGCGGGTGCACCGCCAGCGCCTCCCACAGCGTCTTGCCGCCGTGCACATCCTGCTGCATCTGCTCCAGCATGACGCGCAGGCGCGGGTTCTCCGTGTGCGCGGACAGCGCGGCGAAGCCCGCCATCAGCGGCACCCCGCCGGCCACCAGGTTGGCGAGCTGGCGGGTGAAGATGGTGACATCCGTGGTGAAATTCTTGTTGCCGAACAGGCTCCCCGTGCTGGCGGCAGGCGCGGCCGCGGCCGCCGGTTTCGCCGTCGCGCCGGCCGGGGCCACCTGCGTGGGGAAGATCGCCCGCGTCTTCAGCAGCGCAATGGCGCTCTGCAGATCCTCCGCGCTCAGCTCCCCGCGCACCGGCTTCCCGGCATCATCCAGTCCTCGATAAGCAAATGTGATTGGCATAATGTAATTCGGTATGGGAGTGTGGGAGTATGGGGGTGCGGGAGTATCAGCGACCCGCACTCTTTCTCTTTCTCGTACTCTTACTCGTACTCCTTCAAAAACTCACGGCTACATCTACTCCGTAGGGAACGCCCTCTGTGGCGTTCCTGTTCGCGTTGACCTGTCGGTGCCCGGACAATGCAATCCGTGCTCACCAATTCCATTTTCCGCTCACCGACGGATTCACGCCACCCGGAACGCCACTGAGGGCGTTCCCTGGGACCGGGGTGCGGCAACCTGTCGGGAACCGCCAACTCGAATCCGGGCCCACATATCGTCCCAATCCGATCACGGATTCCATTTTGCCGCACTAACAGAAATTCGTGGGCCGGAACGCCACGGAGGGCGTTCCCTACGCCAACGACGATCGGTTTTGGGAGAAAGAGAAAGAAGGTTATCGTTAAAACGCAACCGTTACTACTCCCACACCCCCACACTCCCACACAATCCCTACTCCGTCCCCATCTCAATATCATCCAGCCGCGTGACGCGCAGCACTTCTTCGACGGTGGTGGTGCCTTGCCGCACTTTGCGCCAGCCGTCTTCGCGCAGCGTGTGCATGCCGTGCTGGCAGGCCACGGCGCGGATGGCGGTGGACGGCGCGCGCTCCATCACCAGCGGGCGGATGCCGTTGTCCATGGTGAGCATCTCGTAGATGCCCGTGCGCCCCCGGTAGCCGCTTTGCTTGCACTGGTCGCACCCGCGCCCGATATAGAGCACGTCATGGCGCGAAATCTCGAAATCGCTGCCGGCGAACTTTTCCACCAGCGTGGCCATGTCGCGGCGCGGCTCTTTGCAATTCGGGCAGATGGTGCGCACCAGCCGCTGCGCGATCACCGCCTCGACGGACGAGGAGACGAGATACGGCTCGATGCCCATCTCCAGCAGGCGCGTCACCGCGCTTGCCGCATCATTGGTGTGCAGCGTGCTGAAGACCAGGTGCCCGGTGAGCGCGGAGTGCACGGCGATCTCCGCCGTCTCCGCATCGCGGATCTCCCCTACCATGACGATGTCCGGGTCCTGGCGCAGAATGGCGCGCAGCCCGTTGGCGAAGGTGAGGCCGATCTGCGGGTGCACCTGGATCTGGTTGACGCCGTCGAGCTGGTACTCAATCGGGTCCTCGATGGTGAGAATTTTCTTCTCCGACGAGTACGCGGCGCGCAGCGAGGAGTACAGCGTGGTGGTCTTGCCGCTGCCGGTAGGGCCGGTGGCCAGGATCATGCCGTGCGGCAGCGTGATGAGCTGCTCGATGCGCCGGAGCATGCCCGGCAACATGCCGATCTCCGCCAGCCCGTAATTCATCGCGCTACGGTCGAGCAAGCGCATCACCACGCTTTCGCCGTACAGCGTGGGCACCGTGGAGACGCGGATGTCGATCTCGCGCCCGGCGATGCGCGTCTTGATGCGCCCGTCCTGCGGTTTGCGCCGTTCGGCGATGTCCAGGTTGGCCATGATCTTCAGGCGGGAGATCACCGCCGCCTGCAGGCGTTTCGGGGTGGAGGGCACCTCGTGCAGGATGCCGTCGATGCGGTAGCGCACCTGCATCCCCTTCTCGAACGGCTCGACGTGCACGTCGCTGGCGCGCTCCTGCACCGCTTGCCGCAGCAGCAGGTTGACCAGCTTCACCACCGTGGCCTCTTTGGCCATCGACTCCAGGTCGCCGATCTCGTCGTCGCCGTCCTCCAGCACCTGCACGTCATCTTCGGCGGTGTCGGCGATCATGCGACGCGTGTAGTATTCTTCAACAAACCGGCGGATTTCTTGTGGCGGCGCGAGCACCAGCTCCACATCTCGACCGGTGACCAGCCGGATATCATCCGCCGCCGCGGTGTTGAACGGGTCGGCGATGGCGATGCGCAGCGTGGTCGGCGTCGCGGACAACGGCAGCACCTGGTGGCGGAAGGCCAGCTCCGTGGGGATCATGGCGATCACTTGCGGGTCGAGATCGCGCTCGGTGATGTGCACCAGCGGCACACAGGCCTGCCGCGCGACCAGCTCCAGCGCCGATTCCGGCGTGCAGACGCCCAGGTCCACCAGCACCTCGTCCACCGTCTGCCCGGTTTCGCTCCGTATCGCCTGCGCCTGGCGCCACTGCTTACCGCTCACTGGCGTATGTGTTTTCGCATCTATCGACAACGCACCTCTCCCGTCATTATGGAAGCAGTGATTAGTGATTAGTGATTAGTGATTAGTCCGGTTATCGGATTATTGATTACTAATTACTAATAACTACTAACTAATCACTTACTTCTCACCATGCTGCAAAAATAACCCACTCTTATTACTGACACCTGACAGCGATGTTTGTTGCCCCCACCCGCGACCCGGCAGCACCACCGGTCTTTTGCAGAGTGATGCACACTCTACTTTGTAGGATAGAGGAGATTTCTGAAAAAGTTATGAAAGTCGGCAATTGTGCGTGTCATGGAGGACAGGAGGAGCTGGCGTGGTAGAATGGTGGTTCTCTATCCGGCAATTGCCGTTGTACGCTTTCTCTTCGAAAACTCTACTCTCCTACCGATTCTGATTTCCCTGGAGCGCGAACCTCCTGGTGAGCGGATGAGAGACTCGGTTCCGGGACTATGATCGGCTCACCAGGAGGTTCGCGCTCCAGGCTATTGGTGACTACGGATCATTTTGCCCGACAACCGGCCAATACGAGACGGAAGCAGAAGAAGTTGCTTTCGGGTGAAGCGCACCTAGCGCCTCCCCTTAAAACGCCATGCGCGCCCAGCCCTTCCGACTCACATCGCGCGGCGGCAGGCCGAGCAATTCGCGCCCATAGTCCACGTAAAATCGGTAATCGTCCAGCGGCGTCCCGTTCGTGATCCGGTGGTCGAGCCCGAAGACGACCCCGCCTTGCTGCATCAGCGGTTGCATCTTATACTCCAGCTCCCGGCGGATGGCCTCGCGCCCTTCGCGGAGCACGTGCTTATCGATGCCCCCCTTGAAGGCCAGCCGATGCCCGTATTGCCGGCGCAGGGCGACGATATCCATGCCGGCCGCCGGTTCCGCCGGGAACATGACATTGACCCCGCACTCCAGGAACGCATCGATGACGGAGAGCATGTTGCCGTCGCTATCCTGGCTGAAGAGGCGGGTGCCTTTGGCGGAGAGCATCTCCCAGACCCGCCGGTAATAGGGCTGAATGAACTCGCGAATAATGGCCGGACCGACGAGGGAACCGGATTTGCCGGCCATATCTTCATGGATGGCGAGGTTGTCAATCAGCAGCACGTCGCTGATACGGTCCAGCACCTGGAACGCGGTATCGCCCACCGTCTGGAGGATATCCTGCATCAATTCGGGCTGATCGTAGTAGCAGAGGCTCGCCCCCTCTTCCCCCATCAACTGGCGCGGGAGGTCGAATCCCCCGGGGATATGGGCCAGCACGAGGGCGCCCTGTGCCTGCGCCTGGCGCGCTGCCGCCACCTGTGCCCAATCGATGCGGTCGTCATGGAACTGGTAGCACGGTTTGAGCTGCCGCCAATCGTCCATGTCTTTCACCGGGTAATCGAGCGGCAGCGGAATACTCGCGTACCCTTTGCTGAGCTTCATCGAACGCCCGAGGGCATCGGTGGTGATCAGATACTCGGGGGTCTCGGCGATGACGCGCGGCTCGCGCCCGCCGTGCAGGTCCGTCTGGCCGCCACACCAGACCACCGGCACGTAATCCCAATCGAACCCGACCATGCCGATCTCGTCCGCCGAGGCACCCTGGGCAGCCCATTCCGCTTCCAGGTTCGACAAGGGCCCGAAGAGCTCGACGAACATTTGCCGCTCCACCCGCCCGAACGTCATCAGTTCGAGGTATTCTTCCCGCTGCCAACGCATATTGTCTTCCCCCTGCACATCGCATGGTACAACCGTGGAGGATGGGCGTGAATGGAGAAAACCGGAAATCATGGACAAATCCGTGATGGGCTTGCGTTCCTGGCACATCGGGCGTTACACTACAACCGTCAGGAGCTACAGGCATGGAAACGGTAGATTTCTCCTCAATCATCCCTACACCGCATTATTATGTGCACCGCACCTGCGGGCCGGGATGGACAATTCCAGAGCGCACGATCGCGGATCACGAGCTGGTCCTCATTGAGCAGGGGCGCGGGACGATATGGAGCGGGGAGGCGCGCCATGCCGCGGGTCCGGGGCTGCTCTGCTACTTTCCACCCCACCGCGTGCATGCGCTCGCCTCCGATGACGCATCGCCGCTGGTCTTCCACGCGCTGCATTTCGGGTATCTGTGCCTGCCGGAGGATGAGATCCCCCGGCCTGCGCCGACCAGCACGGCGCTGGCAATGGCCACGCTGCAATACCCGAGCCAGTACCTCAAGCTGCAGGAAGCGTTCAAACGCTTCGCCGGCCACTGGCAACGCCGGCTCCCCGGCTACCTGCTGGCCTGCCGGGCGTCCCTGCTGGAGATCCTCTTCGACCTCGCTGAAGAGATGCAGGCCCAGCGCCTGCATGCGTCCTCACAGGACAAGATTGAGACGGTCATCAGCTACCTGAATGCGCATCCGCAGGAGCACCTGAGCATCAGCCAACTGGCCGCCCTGGTGCAGATCACGCCGGACTACCTGGGCGCCTTATTTAAACACTATACCGGGCACACGCCGGTGGCCTATATGAACCGGCAGAAAATAGATGCCGCGAAAGCGCTGCTCATGGAAGGCCACCTCACGGTCCGAGAGATTGCGCACCACCTGGGCTTCACGGACGAATTCTATTTCAGCCGGGTGTTCCGGCAGTATGCGCGGATGAGCCCCTCGGCCTTCCGGCGTCGCTTGCTGTCCGAGCCCGATACGTGAGCCACTATCGCCTCCCGTTATTCCGTCATCAACTCGGCACGATACGCCTCCGCCAACCGCACCAGCCGCGCCTCCGCCGAGGCATCACAATAAGAGGGTACGCGATCCATCTATTACTTCAGACACAAAATGGGCGGGAAAGCATACGGGGTAACGCGGATAATTTTTGGGAGGGTAATTCGGCAGGGCGCTGCCCTTCATACGTGAGCTGTGAGGGTGTGCACGACCAATGAGTACAGGTATTCTACTTCCTCATATGACAAATCACTATAATCAGCAAATGCGAGTAATCCGCGATGCGTCTTCACCGTGATGCCGGAATACTTGGCGCAATCAATGCCGATGATATCGTGGGATGCGAGGACCGTGCGTTTAGTGTAGAGCACCTTGCCTTCGGCAATGGTTATCCCATCAGTATTCACAGTGACAGTGGTGCGTGCCAGTAAGGCGAACAAGGTATAACCAGCCAATATGGACAGCGGGATAAAAAGAATAATGCTGAAGACGATGACCCAGTTAAACCCTTGCTCATGAATCGTAAGGGCCAATACTTTACCGAACGGGGTTATGAGGATGGGGATGCCGATAAACAATATGCCAATGATCGGCAACCACAGTACACCGAGGCCAGGCGGGGGAAAGACGATCTCGATACCGGCGCCTTTCTGCGAGATCTTGCTGCGCATGGCAGGTGGTACGGCGTTTTTCACTGGTGCGTTTCCATCACAAATTAGCTGGGGGAGTGGCTTATTCACCAGCGCGGGCGGCGTCACGACGGCGTGCTCAGTGGAGGTATCCTGCAAGGACAGGTTGAGGAAGACTGCCATGGCGGCTGCCTGATCATAGGAAGTGCCATACTCGTTTGAAGAACATAAGACAATGTCGGTGTTATCGTTATGAAGTGACACCGGATAAGAGACAGATACCCCCCCATCTCCCAACCTGTTCACGTTTTTAGTTATAGTAACAAGCATGTCGTCAGCGATGAGCTGTTCTTTAGCAGACCAGGGGAAGAGAAAACCCCATCGACGTATTACTTTCCGATCTGTGGAATCTACTATTGTCCAACTGCGCCAGGTCAGAATCACGATCCCGATCACAGCAAAAATTATGGCTATTACTCCGCAAAAAGCCCGGATGGAACCGGGCATACCGGACAGAAATGAAGTAGCGATCCAGGATAAAAAGATGCCGAGGGAAAGCAATACCACACCAGCAGCGAGCACACCTGACTCCACGCATTCATGGATGACCAGGCGATCCGATGCGAGTTGCTTGAGGTTACGGGGTAGTGTTGTCATAAGAAACCTTACCGGAATGAGCGGTCGGTGACGGGGACCGGACTAATCACTAATTACTAATAACTACTCTCGTTTCGACCATTTTTTTGGGGAGTTCTGTCATGTCCTCCCCGTTTGACGGCCAGCTACGGGGAGGATAAATAATTTTGAAAAAAGTTGTCAACCAAAACAAATGTTCCTTAGGAATTCTG
>Ga0272448_1001775_pt1 | contig 28400 bp, 28 predicted proteins | sample YNPCB0191_FD_202220 | JGI IMG/M metagenome (GOLD analysis project Ga0272448, IMG submission 202220) | Hot spring sediment microbial communities from Yellowstone National Park, WY, United States - YNP-CB-019-1 | ecosystem: Environmental > Aquatic > Thermal springs > Hot (42-90C) > Sediment... | reverse complement strand
TGCCCTGCTAACCCGACAACCGCCGGCAACGGCAAGTCCAAGGTTTCTGGCTGCTGGGGCAAGAGCCTATCCTTTGCCAACAAGAGCTGGGGTGCCGGTGATATAGGCACCAGGGCAAACATCAATAACTCCCACATGAACCACAGAGGCGGAGAGAATTTGAGCGGTGGTGATTGGGGTATCACCGGTAGTCCGCATCCGGAATGCGTTGCTCAAACTTGGGCACTCCAGAACAATCTTCTGGTCAAGTGCAAAGCCTGCAGCAGCGGTGCTAAATAATCCGGAATAACAATTCAGAAGGAAGATAAATAAGCGCGGCACTAAGTGCCGCGCTTATTTATTCAAATTGATTATGCAAAAGGGCTTTCAATTGGTAACGGTATATAAGGCAGACAACCAGGTCGAGGCAGAATTAATTAAAAACCGCCTGGAGGCATCCGGAATACCCTGTTTGCTGAAATATGAAAGCCTCGGGCAAATTTATGGACTGACCGTGGACGGATTAGCCGAAGTAGAAATTCAGGTACCTGATAAATATAAACAGGAAGCTATCGAGCTGATAAAACCCCCAGAGTAGGTCCAGACCAGCCGCTTCACAATCCAAGAGCTAAATTTATGGCTTTAAAATCCAGTCCTGTATCCAACAGGGGATTCAGAGCCTGCAATTTCTGTATATTGTGAAACTTTGTAACGCTCAATGCAGACTCAATACCATCGATTATCTCGTTTACACTCTTTTCCACTACCATTACGGGGATTTTTTTATCATCTGCTTTGACCATGACTGACTGAGTGGGCCTTCCACCTGACACAATCAGACATCTGGTCGATGTTTCCAGAGCAGCCAGCTGCATATCCGCCCTATCATATCTTGTTACAACCGCTTTGTTCTTTTTCCTGTTATAGTAATCAATGGCCGAATCGGGGCTCATAGCTCCGAGCATTATATTCTCAATCAAATCTTCCGATTTATCTTTTGCTGTGATGAGTTCACCGCTCAGTTTTTCAGCCAGCTCACCCACACTTATACCGTATAGTGCCCTTATCTCGGGTATGGCCCCCAGAACCGCGATTCCCTGATTTTTGAAGTACTCCGAAGCTTCAGTCTTGACATTCTTCAATTTATTTTCGGGAACCTGATTGAATACAACACCAATTAGGCGATCACCGAATTTTCGGGCAGTGTCAAGTATATTCTTATCTTTAAAATCCGTGCCGTAGCCGATTAACATAACGACCCGGGCATTCATTTTTTCCGCTATAAATAACCCTGCGCGTATGGCCAGCTGGTCATCTTTAAGATCTCCCGGCCCTTCGATGATAAGCACTTCATTACCGGCTGCTGCATCTTCGCAAACCGCCAGGACTTTTGCGGAAAAATCCTCAGCGGCTTCATTAAGCTCGCGCTGCAATTCGTCACGCGTAAGGTGTAAGGGGCATAATTTTTGTCTATCTATGCTCAATTCTAGGGATGCTCCGATAAAAAAGGCATCACGGCAATCTTGTCTTTTACTCTCTTCAATAACGTGTACCGGTTTTACATACCCTGTCTTTTTTCCAGTGTTTAGCAGTTTTTTGCCGATACCCGCACACAGTGCGCTTTTGCCGTTAGACTGATAGGAAACTATCTCCAAAATCTTCATGATTCCTCCTGAATTTTGCCGGTCGATATTATACCACTCTTTACATCCTGCCTGCATGAGAATATAATGTCATCAAAATTAAAAAACAGCTGAGAGTTACCATGACTCTCAGTTTTTTGTATTTCCAAGCGGGGGGTAAAGCCCATGAATCAAAAAAAATATGATATAACCGCCGAAGGACTGGAAAAACTTAAAGCCGAATATGAGCAGCTGGTTTCAGTGAAACGACAAGAAGTGGCCGATAAGATAAAGCGGGCGCGAGAAATGGGCGGCACGGAGAACAATGCAGAATATGAAGATGCTAAGAACGAGCAGGCCTTTATTGAAGGGCGCATCAGCTCTCTGGAAAATATAATAAATAATGCACGTATAATCGAAGCTCCTCAACGACCGGGTGTGGTTGAATTGGGAGATACCGTCTTGATACAGAACCAGGATGGAAAATTTGACCGGTATACTATTGTGGGTACCACTGAGGCTAACCCGGCCGATGGCAAAATTTCATGCGAATCACCTGTCGGTAAGGCACTTCTGGGGAAAAAAAAGGGAGATAAGGTCGAGGTTCATACACCCTCGGGTAAAGTAAAAATACAGATTATTGAAGTAAGCTGATAAGATGGCCGGCCAGGATCATATCGAACGCTCGCGCCTTGATAAGTTAGAAAGAATCATCAGCCACGGGATAAATCCTTACCCCCATAAGTTCCACCGTACACATACCAATTCCGAAGCACTTGAGTTTTATCAAAATCAGGTCAGCGGTAAATCCTCAGCTCAATCAGATATTCTAAGCCTTGCAGGCCGCATTACTGCCATACGGTTTATGGGAAAAGCAGCTTTTCTGGATATTCGGGATGGTTCGGGTAAAATACAGCTTTTTTTCCGCAAAGACATTCTTGGAGATGAAAACTACCATCTTCTGCATGAATTAGACATAGGCGACTTTATAGGCGTAAAAGGGACACTGTTCAAAACCAGAACCGGCGAAATAACGCTGGAGGTCCAGGAATACAACATCCTGGCGAAAGCTCTGTTACCCCTTCCCGAGAAGTGGCATGGACTGGTGGATGTTGAAAAAAGATACCGACAGAGGTACCTTGATCTGCTTTCAAACGAAGAAACCAGAGAACTATTTATACGAAGGAGCCGGATAATCGATAGCATACGCAGCTTCATGAATGACCGTGGATTTATCGAGGTAGAGACTCCAGTACTGCAGCCGGTATATGGTGGTGCACTTGCCCGACCATTCATCACACATCACCATGCCCTCAACCAGGACCTTTATCCGCGTATAGCTCTTGAATTATACTTAAAAAGACTTATTATAGGAGGATATGATAAGGTTTTCGAAATCGGCCGTGTTTTTCGCAACGAGGGCATATCTACCAAGCACAACCCAGAGTTTACCATGATGGAAAGCTATGAAGCCTACGCCGATTACCATGACGTCATGGAAATGACGGAAAATTTGATTGTTGATGTTTCCAAACGAGTTCTGGGCAAAACCAGCATAATATATAATGGTGAAGAAGTAAATTTCGAACCCCCGTGGAAAAGATTATCCCTGCGTCAGGCGATCATCGAAACATGCGATATCGATTTCTTTGATTATCCTGATACTGGCAGCCTGCGTTCGAGAATGGAGAAAATGGGTATGGAGGTTGATCCGCTTAAAGACCGTGGCCGCCTGATCGACGAACTGGTTTCAACTTACGTTGAACCCCGCCTAAAGCAGCCAACTTTTTTAATAGATTACCCACTTGAAATGTCGCCAATGGCTAAAAGGCACCGGCAAAACCCATTGCTTGTTGAGCGTTTTGAGCTCTTTATCTGCGGTATAGAGGTTGCTAATTCCTTTACCGAGCTTAACGACCCCCGGGAACAGCGTGATAGGTTCATACAACAGCGGGAAATGCATGCTGCCGAGATTGAGCGTGCCAAAACAGCCGGAGAATTACCTGAAACAGAAATGATCGACGATGATTTTATCACGGCCATGGAACACGGCATGCCACCAACTGGAGGGCTTGGCATCGGCATTGACCGCCTGGTGATGTTATTAACCGACAAACAATCCATAAGGGAAGTGATCCTTTTCCCACAGCTAAAAGCAAAACAGGCAAATAAAGATGATTGATATAAAACTGATCCGGGAAAACCCACAAATCGTATATAAGGCCATGGAAAACCGCGGCGAAGACCGCTCTAATATAGATGAGGTTATAGAACTCGATAACGATTATCGCCGTCTAGTGAAGGAAGCTGAAGACCTTCGAGCAAGACGCAATGAGGTCAGCAAGAATATAAGCCGCATGAAAGAAAAGCCGGCCAGCCTTATTGCAGAGATGAGGCAGGTGGGAGACCGTATATCTAAAATCGAGCTGGAAGCCGATAAAGTTAAAGCAGCCCTCGATGACAAACTTCTGCGTTTGCCCAATATACCTGATGCTAGCGTCCCAATAGGAAAAGATGCAACAGCCAACATCGAGATCAGGTCGTGGGGTAAACCGCGGCAGTTTGATTTTAAACCATTACCACACTGGGATCTGGCCGAAAAACTCGACATTATAGACTTTCAGCGGGGTGTCAAATTATCGGGTACCCGCTTTTATATACTGAAGGGATGGGGAGCCTTACTGCAGAGATCACTTATCAGTTATATGCTAGATGTCCATATCCGCAACCACGGATACACAGAGATATATCCACCAGCTATGGTCAAGCAGGAGTGTCTGGTCGGTTCGAGCAACCTGCCGAAATTTGCCGATAACCTTTACCATGATGCCGAAGAGGATTATTGGTTCATCCCCACTGCCGAGGTGCCCCTGACCAATATTTATCGCGATGAGATTATCCCACCTGGCAAGCTGCCTGTATATTATGTCTCACATACACCATGCTTTCGCCGTGAAAAAATGGCTGCAGGGAAAGATACCAGAGGCATAAAACGCGGACACCAGTTTGAAAAAGTCGAGATGTACAAATTTGTAGAGCCCGAGACATCCGATGATGAACTGAACAGGCTGGTCAATGATGCCGAAGATATCTGCCGTGGTCTTGTATTACCTTATCGAGTTATGCAGCTCTGTACGGGCGATCTGGGTTTTGCCGCGGTTAAAACTTATGATATCGAAATCTGGGCACCCGGCTGTCAGGAATGGCTGGAGGTCAGCTCGTGCAGCAACTGCGGAGATTTTCAAGCTCGAAGAGCCAATATCCGTTACCGCCCCCATCCTGAAGCTAAACCACGCCTGGTTCATACTCTTAATGGTTCAGGCCTGGCATTGCCACGTGTCATAATAGCCGTTCTGGAAAATTATCAGCAGTCAGACGGAACCATTGTCGTCCCTGAAGTTTTACGACCATACATGAATATCGACATTATAAAATAGTACCCTCTATTTTGCTCCATTTCAGAAATTACCCGTTTCATCACACCGTTAAACCAGAATTTACATTATGCGCCTTGACATTAATTTCAAATTCAATTTAACTATAGGTATAATATAAAAAATTCAGGATAATAATACCGATATGCCGCAGGGTGATAAGCCGGGACTGCAATTTTGCCGCCAGTGCGGAGCAGCCGTTCCTGAAGGTGCTACGCTATGTCCGCGTTGCGGACAGCGCTGGTATATGGATCGTGTTGAGCAGCAGGGTGCAGATTTATGGCGAAGGATTCTGGAAAAGCGGGCAGCCGCAGGTTTAAGTGAAGCACCACCGACCTCTGAAAAAGTTTATCGTTGCCCCAACTGCATGGCGGTACTAAAAGAACAGGTAAGCGTGTGCCCACACTGCGGTAAAAGTACCCTCCAAGCAAAAATAGTCCCTCCTGTAAGTGAAACAAAGCAACCGGAAATCGAATACTCGGAAAAACTGGACTTACCACCTGAAGCTAAAGGATTGAGCAAAATCAAAGGAGCTGGTCAGCGTGCCAGCCTGTTCCGTAAAAGGCGCCGCCTTAAAAATATCGAGATAATAATACTGGTGCTCTTTTCTCTGGCCATCCTGGCAACCGTGTATTTTCTCCTTCACCAGTCTGGCAGGCTGCCGATTTCTATCGATTTTTTTAATCCTCCTGCAAACCAGCAACAGGGATTGACACCCATCAAACCACAGATATCCAACATCGCTCTTACAGAAATAACCGCTACGGGTGTTACAATCGCCTGGTCAACAGATATCAGTACAGCAGGCAAAGTGCTGTATGGGAAAACCGAGGATTATAATCAGAGTGCCATCACATCGCAAGTGCTAACATCGCAAAAAGTAAGCTTGAGCAACCTCGAGCCGGCAACAGATTACCACTTCGTTATCATAGCTACTGATAATGCCAGCAACGAGCTTTCACGAAGCAATGACCACATGTTTAAAACACTGGCTGCGTCAAACCCAGCACCTCCCATTATAACCCAGTATAAAGTTGTACCAGCCGATATCGGTGCCATTATTCGATGGACGACTGATAAACCTTGTACCAGCCAGATACTCTACGGGACAGATCAGCAGTGCAGTAATACAACGCCAGTTGATTCACAAATGGTAACTGAACACTCTGTGCGCATCAGCAGTCTTGAGGCAAATACCAGATATTATTACCGCATCAAATCAGTAGATGCCGATGGTAACACGGCTATTACCGATCCTCCCGATATGTTTAATACTCTTATCAGCGTGCCTATGGGCTATAGAGTTGGCGAAAGGGCGCCCGATTTTACCCTTCCCATATTTAAATCGCTGGATACCGTATCACTCCGTTCATTCAAAGGTCAAAAAGTCCTGTTAACTTTCTGGGCTGTCTACTGTCCGGAATGCGATCGCGAGCTGGCGCTTTTGCAATCCCTGAAGAACAGGAATCTGCCCGGTGTCAATATAATTGTGGTTTTTCTGGAAAGTAAGCCAGATGATATAGAAAAGACCATAGCCAGTTATAAGGCTGCTCGCGGTGAGCTTACCCTGCCGGTGGTTGTCGATATGTATAAGACGGCAGCCCATCTTTATAACGTTGAAAAGCTGCCGTGTACCTTCTTTATCGACGGTGACATGATAATCCGCCAGGTTGACTACGGTAATTTCAATATAGATCAGGTCGAAAAGGCTTTAAAAGAGTTATGATATATACAGGAGCCAGATAATTGGAAAGCCATTTCAGGTGTAAATGCGGAAGGTTGATGGCATATTCCAACGAGCCGTGTAAAAATTGCGGCAGTTTGGGACCGCATACCTTCATTGGTAACACGGCCCCTGAATCTGATAATAACGCAAACAAAACCGTTCAACACCGGGATTTACCCATCAGTAGGAGCTTTGACAATCCGCCGCCGATTAACCGGGAAGATAAGCATCCTTTCCCCAAAAAGCCTGATATGCCTTCTGAGCCGGAAATCCCGGTACATATTGCACCGGATAAAAATGATTCGACTTTTCCGGCAGGCATGCGTACCCGCAGCCCTATACTGGACCATATACAGAAACTGGATAATATTCAGGAAGAAACCCAGAAAAAGAAGAAAAGAAAAGAAGAAAAATATAATGACGTTGGGAGCACAGGAACGGGCAGTGCAAAGTCTTTTATCGACCTTGAAGAAATAGAAGGTGGTGAGAAAAGGGAGAAACAGACTGCCGGCAAAAAAGGCAATTCTACCGCCGTTATAATCAGTCTTATACTGATAATCCTCCTGCTGATCGGCACAGTCTATGTAATCAATAACTTCGAGGAGATTACTAAATGGCTGGCGGCACCAACCGTACCCCTTTTCCCCAAACCGGATGAGGGATCTTCAGAGGGGCAGAGCGGACTGAACCCGGCACAGAAGGCGGGCGATACAGGTTCCGTTGCCACTTCAGGGACTCTCGGCTCACCTGTCAATCAGAATCAATCGCCAAATACCAGTTCGCCCGCAGGGGTATCATCGGATACACAGGCCCCCGTAATTTCAGGGCTGGTGGTTAAATCCATTACCGACAGCGGTGCAGTCATTTCCTGGAAAACAGATGAGCCGTGCACCAGCAAGATTATCTACAGGGCAGAGGTAGGAGACTCAACCAGCCACAATGTATCGGTCAGGCCTGCGCTGAGCCATAGCATAACTATTACCGGACTCGAGAGCGGTAAAAACTATTTTTTTACTATACAATGCCAGGATGAAGCCGGGAATATCACCAAACTCGACGGCCAGAAATTCCAGACACTGGCTGCAACCGCCGACATAACCCCTCCTCAACTGGTCGGACTACCCACCGTATCAGCTGATGATACTTCAGCCTCCATTTCCTGGGCTACGAATGAAAAGGCGGTTTCGATGGTCAACTACGGGATAAGCAGTGCTTACGAATTCAAATCGGGCAAATCATCGGAACTAAAATTATCACACAGCATATTCATCAGCGGGCTTTCACCCGATACAACCTATCATTACCAGCTCGTATCCACAGACCAGGCCGGAAACACCATGACCTCCACCGATTTTACCTTCAGGACAGAGCCGCCATCGGATGCGGCTCCTTATGTGGGAAGCAAGGCTCCTAATTTCACTTTGACAACACTCGAGGGAAAAGAAACGTCCCTCTACCAGTATCGCGGCAAAAAAGTCATCCTGAATTTCTGGGCAAGCTGGTGTTCACCCTGTAAAGTGGAGTTCCCGCACCTCCAGAGCATCTGGGAAAAATATAAAAACAGCAGCGATGTCGTGGTACTGACCGTTGCCGGCGGTGAATCCGACGAAAATGAGATCAGGTCGTATATTGCCAACAATAACTATACACTTACAGTATGTTTGGATTCCTCTGAAAGCACATTTAACCGCTACGACATTACAAGCGTACCCAAGACATTTTTCCTCGATAAAAACGGAGTCATCCGCAGGGTTCAGCAGGGAATGTTTACCAGCCCCAGTGAAATCGATTTTGTGTTATCCTCTTACTGATTATGTCCGCCTCACGTTGCATAATCGACATTCAGCTGGAATTATTTTACTCGTGAAAAGACCGGCGAAACTTGACATGGGTGCGGTCTTGGCATACCTTTATTATAACGTTAAAGCTTGCTATGAACGGAATTAATTAATGCCAAGCACAGTAATATGTCAGAGGTGCCAGTCACCCAACGACATCAATGCAACAATCTGTCAGAAATGCGGAGCAAGACTTTGTCCCCATTGCCACCTTGTCATAGAATCGCCCAATGCCAGCGTCTGTCCCAAATGCGGCAAGAAAGACCATACCTTCAGGCCGGGTAAATATGCAGGCAGCACTTATGTTCCACCCGGCGTATCCGCGTCTACCGGACCTTCACTGACATACTGCTCCAACTGCGGCTCTAAAATCGAACCGGGCGTAAAGAGGTGCCCTTACTGCGGCCGCCTGGGCAATCTTGTTACACAATCACCACAGCAGGGCTACGGCACGTTAAAACCTGCTGAAGGTGATATACGATATGGTTATTCCTCACCGGAGCCGGCTGCCGTGCCGCAGACGCAAAAAGTCTGCCAGAAATGCGGCATGCCTTTTCCTCCCGGCTCCAGCCAGTGCCCCGTACACGGGAAGTACGGTGGCGGCAGCATTCTCAGAGAAAGCACTATAAAGCTCGAAGGCCCGAATCTGTGGGCAAGGATTGCCGAGAAAAGGGCCGCCAGTGAGGCGGCCGAACAGCAAAAGCTACAGCCGCGTCACAGCGTGGCTCCCGAGGAAATTTATCCACAGATAGCGATACAACCGGCTGCGTCAATCGAAAGTCTACCACCGGATGAAGCCGAATCTCAGCGTATTTGCCCCAGCTGCGGAGCACCCGTTCCCGATCGGAGCAAAGTTTGCCCTGCCTGCGGGTACAACCGCCTGCCACCCCAGCGCAGCAAGCCAATACCCAAAGCTGAGGAATTCTATAAATCGCGTATGGCTGTTGAACAGCCCTATGCCTATTACCCACCTCCGCCACCCGATCAGTATTACGGCCAACCTCAGGTACAGCCATATGAAATGGCTTATCCAGCGCCGGTGCCCGGTTTTATCGAAGAACCGGAAGAAGGAAGAAAAAAGAAAAAGCCCAAGAAGGAAAAAATCCCCAGGGAACTGCCCTACCGGGAAGCGGCCGCCGGAACGAGAAAATCCCCTCTCCCCATACTGCTGGCCCTGATAGCCCTGGCAGGCGTTATCATCATATCGGTAGTTTTGATAATTGACCAGCTGAAAGCACCACCTGCCGTGGTGCCGCCTTCTACCCTAAATCCATCGACCACCACTCAAACGCCCGGTGAGCTTCTTATATCAAATATTAAATACAGCGATATCACACGCAACAGCGCAGTGGTAAGCTGGAAAACCAATAAAAAATCGAACAGCATAGTTGTTTACTGTCTTGAAGGCGGCACACTGTGTGAAAGCGAAAAGGACGATGCACTGGTAACAGATCATAGTGTGAAATTAAGCAATCTGGAAACCGGCAAAGCCTACCATATCACCGTCAAATCGCGCACAGGCGACAGCACCGATGCCCTTGACGCCTCGATGGACGCCACCGAAGTTCTGCGGACATCTGATATAAAAGATACAACACCGCCCAAAATCTCGGATGTGAAGATTACTAACCTGGTCAGCTCGCAAACCGGTGCCTCGGCTGAAATAACCTGGAAGACCGACGAACCTGCGACAAGTCAGGTCAGCTACGGCACATCGCAGTCATACGGAAACCTGCAACCGGCCCAGACAGATACCAGCCTGGTGGTTTTTCACGATGTTACCCTGTATGGTCTACCCACCAATACTACAATCCATTTCAAAGTTATCTCCCGGGATGCCGCCGGTAATGAGGCATCATCCTTAAATGCCACTTTTGTAACCCCGCCACCGGCTGGCTCCGGAATCGGCAATGCGGCCCCGGATTTTACATTACCTTGTGCAGATGGCAGCACGGTAACACTGAGCAACTTAAGAGGCAGTAAGGTTATCATCAATTTCTGGCATATGAACTGTTCGCCCTGCTTGAGCGAGATGCCCGCTTTTCAGCAGTTACACGCAAAAATGCCCAATCTTCCGATACTATGCATACACGGGACTGCTCTGGGAGCATTTAATGTCAATGCACTGGGTGCTTTTCTGACTAATAATCAATACACCTTTACGGTGCCAATGGATTCTGCAGGACAGGTCAGCGCGCAGTATAACATCAGCTCCGTGCCGCGTACTTTTTTTCTCGATTCCACCGGCATCATCAAGAATGTCAAGGATGGCTCCTTTAGCGGCGAGAGCCAGATCGAAGAAATGCTTAATTCCTATTAGCTCCGGCACATCAACCGCCGTTTTAAATTTGCCTGCGGCTTATCGATTAAATATACTATGCCTCGGAGGGGTGACCGAGCGGCCGATGGTGACGGTCTTGAAAACCGTTTTAGCTTTTTGCTAACGCGGGTTCGAATCCCGCCCCCTCCGCCAGCAAAATAACTCAACCCACCTTCAGTGTATTCCTCAATACAAAGCCCATCGCTAAAAGAAGTATGCCGAATAATATAAGGTATACTGCAGTAACTACAACCACAAAAGCAGTGCCGAAAGATTCATTATAAAAAATCAAAACCCCAAGCAGGCAGGAGAATAAACCGCCCAGAAACATCATCCAGTTGTCCGGCAGGTGCTTCCACTGGGCGATTGACCATATTACCTCAAAGATGCCCGTCAAAAAAGCCCACAGTGCCACTGCATAAATCAGGATAAATGCCGCCACCATCGGTGCCAGACAGATGGCAAGCCCTGCAACTATACCGATGATTCCCTCCAAAATCAGCCACAATCTATCTTTATGAGGCGGGCGGTTGACCAGAGCAATCGATAGAGCAAAGAAACCATCGACAATAGCATAGGAGCCTATGACCATAATGAGAAAACCGGTAGCCGCCTGCGGCGGCATCAACAACATGGCCACTCCCAGTGCCAGTGCAACCAGACCACGCAAACTAATAACCCACCAGTTATGCACCAGTGTTTCCAGCATATACACCTCCAGAAAACGGTGTTTCAACCATTATATATCATTTATCATTTACAATTGTATCTAACAGGATATAGCCAAAGTATTGCATTTTTCCTGTATAATCAAAGGCAACTATAATATGTAATCGAAGACATATGGAAAGCAAATATCTGCGAAACGCCTTCATTTTGATTTTCCTCAGCATTTTTATAATCTCAGCTATATTTATTACTGTATTTATCGCGAGCAACAGAACTATGTTTTTAAAGCCGGTCAGTAAGCCGGTGGTATGCACTCAGGAGAAGGCGGTCAACTTGGGGACTCAGTTTATAAGAAACACATCCACTTTTGCATTCGATGGTGTTGAGAACAGCATCAAACTGATTAAAGCGGAACAGACTGAAAACGGGGGTGTATGGAATCTATCATATACTTACAGAACAAAGCATCCCGGCCATGGTGATAGATCGCATCAGGTTCTGACTGAACAAATTACCGAACACTATGCGCAGATTACCATAAGAGGCTGTCAGATCGTATCTGCTATATGTGATAAAAATTATAATCTTCTGACTAACGAGCAGATCAAGTGATTGTGTTGCCTTCTCCGTAAGGCCGCAGATATTTGCTGTAGCGCACCATACTGCTGATGACGAAAGCTGCCTCATCCGGCATGCTATAACAGATCATCCCCTCCTGCGCCAGAGACCTCAATGCCCTATGCTGAAAGCGAACATCACCTCTGGGCACGGGGAACTCTGCGGCAAATAATACAGGCTTATTATATCTGGTAGATACAGCCTTAACATTTTTAAAGGCCACAGTGAGCATTTTTATGGCTTCATCGATCTTCTGCTCCCTGTCCTCACCGGCGGTATCAGCCGTAGCCCAGACAACAGCAGGTACTGGAAGACCGAGTGCCAGAATGGCATCGGTTTCTTCGCATTTTGCCAGTATTTCAATAACCCTCGTCATGGCATCCGGCGGTGCCCCTGCAACAAGGTCAACAGGATTATTTCTGCTCCACCATGATGGCAAAAATTTATCAAGCTCGCCGATAACATCCGGTGGAAGTTTGATAACCTGCAGTCCCAGCTTGGCGCAGGCATCAGCCGCCAGCACACCCCAACCACCACCAAGTGTAACAATAGCAATTCGATTACCTTGAGGTACCGGATGGCAGAGAAAACCGTATCCAACATTCATCAACTGCTGCAAATTGCGCACTCTGATAACTCCGCTCTGGCAGCAGACCCCATTAAAAACGGCATCCGAACCGGAAAGGGCGGCAGTATGCGATCTGGCAGCAGAAGCACCCGCCTCCGTTTCCCCAACCTTTATAATAATAATCGGCTTCTTTAAACTGGCCCGGCGTGCCACCTCATAAAACCTTCGCCCGTTTTTAAAGCCTTCAATATAGCCAAGGATTACTTTTGTATCCCGATCATCAGCCAGGTATTCAAGGAAATCCTCCACATGCAGATCGGCTTCATTACCCGTACTTATCACCTTATTGCAGCCAAAGCCGTAGGCCATCGTATGCCGTGCAATGGTGAAACCCACATTGCCGCTCTGCGAAACTACGGATACAGGCCCTGGCGGTGGAAAGGCATGCGGCATCTGGGCATACAGCATGTGCGGAGTGCTCATTATGCCAAAGCAGTTAGGACCGATTAAACGCATATCATACCTATGGGCTGTTTCAACCATTTGAGCCTGCAAAGAAGCGCCCTTTTCTCCTACCTCGGCAAAGCCCGCCGTAATAACTACACCGGCCCTGATCCCCTTCAGGCCACATTCTCTGACAGCCTCAAGGACAGCATTTACCGGTACCACTATAATGGCAAGATCCGGAACTTCCGGAATTTCGGCCAAATTTTTATATACCCGCAGTGTTCCTATCTGACCACCCCTGGGATTTACCGGATAAACGCGTCCACTGTAACCACCGGTCATGATATTGAACAAAATACGAAAACCCCACTTTTGTGGATCGGCCGAAGCTCCCAGAAAAGCCAGCGAACGCGGCTCGAAAAATTTGCCGAATATGCTCATCATATATGTTCCGATATTGATTGGATAAAATCTGAAATTAATACCCTTTTACAGGGCTGTTATTTTAACACGCATCGACAATTCGCACCAACGCTCCTATCTGATAATTCCAAGCACCAAACTGATATAATAGGTACAGAAGGCTTTTAATTGAAATTTTGATGAAAAACTGGCGAAAGCTCTTAAATCTTGCCATGCGGGCATCGAGGCTCGACACCAGCCTTTATGAGGAAATGGAAACCGATGATAGTGCTATCGGTTTTGCCATAATGATTACACTTCTTACCGGTTTGGCTACAGGGGTTGGGACAGGGTTAATAACGGTTATGGGTGGACAGGGAATACTATGGTTTATATGGGGCCTGATGAGCGGCTTTTTCGCCACGCTGGCCGGATTATTCGCGTGGGTAGCGATAACATACTTCATTGGAACCACTTTCCTCAGAGGCCCTGGGAGGGCCAATTTCTCAGAAGTGGCACAGACTATCGGTTTTGCCAATTCACCGACCGCGCTTCGTTTGCTGATTTTCATACCGGCCGTCGGACTGGTCATCCTTGTTCTAACAGGTATCTGGTCATTTGCCGCCAGTATCATAGCCGTAAGACAATCTCTCGACTTCACCACCGCCAAAGCAGCAGCTACTTCCCTGTTGGGCTGGCTGATCTACATGGCCGTACTGGTACTGATTTACCTGTGGGTGCCATCTCCATTCAAGATGTTACCATAATAACTGTCTGATATAATATTGACTACTTTTTAGGAGGAATGGTATGGCATCAGGAGCACTTTTTTCACGGATGTTACGCGCATCCAGGCTCTTATCACAGCTTTACGAAGAGGTTGAAGCCGATAGCGGTGCTACGGGACAGGCATTATTAGCCGTGGTTCTGGTTAGCTGTGCGACCGGTATCGGCAGTGGCATCAGCACCATTATTAAGGGAGAAGGCAGCATCCTTGGCTTCATCGGTGGCTTGATCACAGGCATTATCGGCTCACTTATTACCTGGTTTATCTTCTCCCTTCTCTGTTTCTGGCTGGGAACCACTTTATTCAAAGGCCCCGAAACGAAATCCACACCGGGTGAACTGATGCGCACGCTGGGCTTTGCCTATTCACCCGGCCTTCTGAATATTTTCAGTTTTATACCCTTTATCGGGGTCATAATACCATTTGCTACATGGATATGGACTGTAATTGCCTCGGTGATAGCCATCAGGCAGGCATGCGACTTCAGTACCGGTAGAGCCATCGGCACGGCATTGGTGGCTGCCATAATTCCCATTATAATTCTGGCATTAATGGCTGTGCTGATCGGTGGAGCACTGGTGGCATTGATCGGTGCATCAAGCTGATAAGCTTTGCTAAATCTCCCTGTACATTGCGATCTCTGCCTTGCCTTCAAGGAAAGGCTTCATGGCCTGGAACATCTCTTTAAAATGAGGCGCTGATGAATGGTACTTCAGCGCCTCATCATTTTCATATTTCTCATAGAAAAAAAACAGGTCCGGGTTGTCAACACGTCTGTGTGCCTGATAGACCACGCATCCCGGATCTTTTAAAAATCTCGGTGCGTAGCTCTTAATGACCTTCTCCAGTTCATCACCTTTACCCGTACCTGCCCGCATAACCGCTGTAATTACAATCATGACTCCTCCTGTTTAAAATATTTTTTATATTTGCATGTACCGGTCCTCTTTGATTTAAAACCCGGTCCATTTACCCATTCTATATCTCCTAGAACGGCCAGCAGCTCCAGATGGCTCATTACCTCCCTCTGAGAAAGAAATCGTCCGTAGCCTCTACGCAGCCTGGGTGGAAATAGCTCAACGGCCATTTCCTCGAGCGTCAAAACCCTGTTGCCCAGGATATCCAGTATCTTTGAACATCTATCTTTATGAAAACGGATGATCTCCAAAGCGCGCTCAACAGGCTTAAGGCGATTGACTCGCCCCCCTTCAAAAAGCCTGTGACCGGGAAACAGAATTGTTGCATCACTGCATTGTCTGATAATCGATCGCAGGGAGTCAATATAAGCCATCAGGCCATACGGGTTATTTTGTTCACCGTATTCCCCGGGTAGTATACGCCTCTGGACATAATATTCCAGAGCCAGCGATGGATGCGGGGTAATAGTTGCCAGAACCGTATCACCCCCAAAAACAACCTCATCTTCAAACACTATACACAACGAATCGGGAGAATGGCCGGGAGTGCAGATAAATCGATAATCTTTGGCGGAGTGGTGTTCATTGTCAATCTTAAAATCCAGCTTTAACCGGCTTCTTTTTCGATGATACGGCATACATGCACGATTGAATGCGTCAGGCATCATGCATGTTCGGCACGATCCGGGAAAATCCGGATGTCTGGCCCCATCTTTAATATCTGGATGGTAGGATATCATATTTTCATAGGCAAAATGCGCCCATATCGAGGCTCCGCTTTCCTCCACCACCTCCGGCACATTACCGTCATGGTCCTCATGTCCATGGGTAATGATCACCCTTTTAATATCCCGCATCTCAATATCCGCCTTTTGCAGCAGCATTTTCAATACATCGAATTTCCCCCACTGGCCTGCATCGATGAGTGTTACAGGGTCTTTCTGGACTACATAGCACCAGGTCGGCCCAAGATCCCAATCGCCGCCAGATTCGTAAGAAACGGGTACACCCAGAGCGTAAATTACCGTGCCGCGTTCGGTCACATAGCGCAGGATGACGTGTACCCCATTTTCTCTATCGCTATTTACAACCTCGATTTTTCTCATCTGCTCATCTTTCATAAATTTAACAAACACGTATTGTAAAGCTTTTGTCCAACACATGTCCAAAAATTTTGCTAAAATTATAAAAGACTCCACATCAAGGATCCGTTTACCTGTGAGGTGATCTACCATGGAAGAAAAAATACTCCGCTATATTTCGAGACTCAACAGCGATAAAGTCCGACTAACCGAGCTTATTGCCCATTTTACCCACGATGTGCCCGGAAACGAAAAGGAAAATATTATTTTTAAAAAGATTCTGCCGGCGCTTCTCAATATGGAGAAGGATAAAAAAATAGTCCTTTCCTGGGATATCATGCTTACCCGGTACCGATTCCCCAGATACATATATTTCAGGTCTGCAGGCACCCGCACAGACGAAACAGAAGGGGAAAGGAAACCCCTGTGGCAAAAGCAAATCGAAGATATATTAAGAAGGAAAGCAGCCAGCTACAATAAGAAATTAACCGAATCAAGACTGCAGGAGAAATTTGAGCGTTTCATACAAAGATACGAGAAAAGCGCTGCCGAAATATCGCCGTCAGACGATTGGATTGGTGTAATAACAGCGATAATAGAGTCCAACCTCTCACAATACGATGTCATGAGGGCATGCATCGAGTCTTTTAAGGCCGGTGCTATCTGGGAACGTTATAAGGACGAATTTGACCGGTAAATGGGAATCATACCGGTTTGTCCAGCTCGCGGGCGACAGAGAGCACATTCAGTAATTCGGCTTCTGTGGCATTGCCGTAGAAAACAGCCTCACGGGGACTGCGGTTGAGTTCCTCCACAAGCCTCAGCGCCTTCCTCTCAGAAATAGAATAATTATAAATCAGCCACGCAGCTAGGACCAGGCCAGTCCTGCCCTGTCCTGATGAGCAGTGAACGACCGTCTTTGCGCCGGACAGCATTCCCGATCTCATGAAATAGCATATCTGCTTGAGTGCACTGCTGCTGCACAGATGCCTGTCAGACGTGGGTGCCCATAATACGTTGTCGGCCCCAAAATTATCAGCATAAATCCCGAGGAGTCCGCCTGCAATCAACCGATAATAGCTCAATTCGTCTTCCGATAGAAGGCAAATAATACGGCTGATGCCCTGTTTTTTGATAAAGTCCAACCAGTTTTCCACCACCTGCCTTTGAACGAATTTGCCCGGAAATCCAGGCCTCTGTGCACCATAAACAAATTCATCCTCGCGATACGAGCAGCCGAATCCATATTCTGCCATTTAAAAGGATTCCCTCCATTTTTCTCCTATCGCCATTCCGAATATCTTTTCAACTCCGCTATAAATTATGCGATTCCAATGTCCAACGATTATATATCAGTATCTTCTCCCTTACAATGCAGGCTATTCATGGTATAAGTAAATTGACGAAAGTTGCCCAAGTTTATATCATTATCGGGTTAGCGCTATTTTCCACTGAAAAGACCACGAGGATAATATAATGGGTGTTAAAATCACTGATACAACGTTACGCGATGCACATCAATCTCTTATTGCAACGAGGATGCGATCGAGAGACATGCTACCCATCGTGGAAAAAATGGATAGGGTCGGTTTTTTCTCACTGGAAATGTGGGGAGGGGCCACTTTCGATACCTGCATCCGATACCTTAATGAAGACCCCTGGGAGAGATTAAAAGATATACGCAGTCGGGCTAAAAATACCCGTCTGCAGATGCTGCTGCGCGGTCAAAACCTTGTCGGCTACAGGCATTATCCGGATGATGTATTGAAAGAGTTCATAAGGCTGGCGGTTAAAAACGGAATAGATGTTTTCCGCATTTTTGATGCGCTTAACGATATCCGCAACATGGAGCTGGCGATTGCCGAGTGCAAGAGATATAAAGTCCATGTACAGGGCACCATATGCTATACGATCAGCCCGGTGCATACAGTCGAAGGCTTCGCCGCGATGGCCCATGAGCTGGAAGCACTGGGTTGTGATTCCATCTGCATCAAGGATATGGCAGGATTTATCTCACCACCGGAAACGACAGCATTGATTAAAGCCATAAAATATAGAATAAAGATCCCGGTCGACCTCCATTCTCATTGTTCAAGCGGCATGGCACCGATGAGCTATCAGGCAGCAGCCGAGGCCGGCGTTGATATACTCGATACGGCCTTTTCTCCTTTCGCCTGGGGGACGTCTCAGCCGCCCACCGAGAGTGTTGTGGCAGCTTTCAAGAACACACCCTATGATTGCGGTTATGACCTCGAGCTCTTATATGAGATAGGTGAAGATTTTGCCGCGATTGCCAGCAAGTATCGTCTGCTTCTCACAGCAGAGGCCACACGCCCAAGTATCAACGTACTTCTGCATCAGATACCTGGCGGGATGTACTCTAATTTCATAAGCCAGCTGCGTGAGCAGAATGCCCTGGATAAAATAGGCGAGGTACTTGAGGAGGTTCCCAGAGTCAGAGCCGATCTGGGTTACCCGCCTCTTGTAACACCTACGTCTCAGATTGTGGGAATTCAAGCCGTTCTCAACGTTCTCAACGGTGAACGGTACAAAAAAGTGACCAAAGAAGTCAAGGATTATCTGATGGGATACTATGGCAGGCCCCCGGGTGAGATAAACGAAGAGGTGCGTAAAATGGTCATCGGGGATGCCAGGGTAATCAACGGCAGACCCGGTGAGTACCTTGAGCCGGAGCTGGATAAATTAAAGGACGAAGCCCATAAACTGGGTATACTTCATAAAGAAGAGGACCTGGTTACCTATGCGCTTTACCCCCAGGTGGCCGTTAAATTCCTAAAGGGCGAAGCCAAAGAAGAAGCGCTCGTTTCGTCGGTACCCGATACACCCGCCACACATGAGCTGGTGGATATACCCAACGAGTTCAGTGTCGAAGTTGACGGCGAGGTCTTCAACGTAAAAATCAATCCTGTTCTAGGCAAGACGCTTGAAGTCGAGAAAAAGGCTAAAGCTAAAGAGATACCTAAAGGTGCGGTCCTTGCACCCATGCAGGGCATGGTTTTGACGGTAAAAGTCAAAGTAGGCGACAAGGTTAAAGAAGGAGACGTAGTTCTGGTTACCGAAGCAATGAAAATGCAAAACGACGTTCACAGCCCCGTTACCGGTACTGTAAAAGAGATAATGGTTTTCAACGGTGAGATCGTCAGTAAGGGCGACGTTTTAATGGTGATCGACTGAGATGTTAAAAAAGGTTCTGGTTGCCAATCGTGGTGAAATCGCCATCAGGGTGATGCGCGCCTGTCGTGAGCTGGGTATACGCACTGTGGCTGTGTATTCCGAGGCTGATCGAGATGCCCTGTTTGCCAAGTATGCTGACGAGGCTTACTGCATCGGTGCACCCCCGGCTATCGAAAGCTATCTCAACATCAAAAAAATCATCTCCGTAGCAAAGGAAAGCGGTGCCGATGGCATACATCCCGGCTACGGATTTCTGGCTGAGAATCCCAATTTTGCATATGCATGCGAGCGTGCCGGCATCAAATTCATCGGCCCTTCCAGTAAAGTAATCGAGCTGATGGGCAATAAAATCGCGGCCCGACAGGAAATGACCAAAGCCAGTGTACCGGTTACTCCCGGCACTATCGATTGCGTGAAGGATTTTGACGAAGCCTGCCGGATGGCGCGGGAGATAGGCTATCCCGTGATTATCAAGCCGTCGGGCGGGGGCGGCGGCATTGGCATGACCATTGTCCACGATGAGGATAAGTTGAAAAGGGGGCTGGAAATGTCCAGCAAAATCGCCGCCAGCACATTCGGAATGCCTGAAGTTTACATTGAAAAATATATCGAGCATCCCCGCCATATAGAATTCCAGATTCTGGCCGATAGATACGGCAATGTTATCCACCTCGGCGAGCGTGAATGCTCCATTCAGCGAAGGCACCAGAAGCTTATAGAGGAATCCCCCTCTCCAGCCCTGTCGCCGGAGCTACGCTCCCGCATGGGAGAGATAGCAGTCAGGGCTGCACGGCAGATTAATTACGAGAGCGCCGGCACCATCGAGTTTATCTTCTCAAAAGGCGAATTTTATTTCATGGAAATGAATACAAGAATTCAGGTGGAACACCCCGTCACCGAAATGGTCACGGGCATCGATATCGTTAAAGAACAGCTGCTGATCGCATCGGGTGAGAAGCTCAGCATCAAGCAGGAAGATGTCCATATGCATGGCTGGGCGATTGAATGCCGCATCAACGCCGAGGATCCAACCAGCAACTTCATCCCGTCGCCCGGCAAACTGCGTGGCTACCGCTCTCCGGGTGGTATAGGTATACGTGTTGACAGCGGTGTGCACACACGGTACACCATTTCTCCGATGTATGATCCCATGATTTCCAAGCTGGTAGCGTGGGGCCGCACCCGACAGGAAGCCATCGAAAGAATGAAACGCGCCCTCTACGAATATGTTATAGTCGGTGTAAAAACCAATATTCCCTTCCACAAAGCAGTTATGGAGAACCCGCGCTTTCAGAGCGGTGAGCTGGGCACCCATTTCATCACGCAGGAAACCACCCTCATAGATGATATGTACGCCATCATGGCCCGGGAACGGCCACTCGAAGAAAAGCTTTCAGAGGTTTTTGACACCGGAAAGCGCAGTGCCGCCATAGCCGCCGCCGTAGCCTATACACAGATGCTGCATAAAAATAATAAAAGAAACACCGCAGAATCATAAGACTTCATCACGCCCGTTTATCTACACTTTCTGCCCGATCCGAGTTTCGTCCCCATTTCATCCACTGCCGATTACCACCCGGTCATAAACCTTTCTCCTCGTCACATACCGCGCTACCGACCGCGTTATTGTATTGAATAGATAAATGTGACAGAATAAATCAGGGCAATCAGAATGATGGCAGAATCAGCCGCATTTTCAATCGATGCGGGAGAATTTCTATGATCGGCTATAGAAATGCCTATCTGGATATTGAGACGACCGGGCTTTACCCGCATGAGCATATTATCACCGTCATCGGCATATATTTTTGCGATGATTACCAGGGCCATCTGATTCAGTTATACGAAGATACCCTGAATTGTAAGAACCTGCTTAAAGTAATGGAGGGCACCGATAATATCTACACATACAATGGAGAGAGATTCGACCTCCCGTTCATCAGGACACACCTCGGGCCCGATCTCAGCCTGATGCACAGGCATATCGACCTGATGTTCGACTGCTGGAAATATAATCTTAAGGGCGGTTTCAAAAACGTCTTGCGGACACTGGGAATCGGCAGGGAAACGGAAGGACTAAACGGATTGCATGCCGTATGGCTTTGGGAACAATATCGAAATCAAAAAGATCGGGCTGCGCTCAAACTGCTGCTCAAATATAACCGCGATGACGTGGTTAATCTCAAACAGCTTCATGACTCACTGAACTCCATGAATCCGCGGGCCCGTAATTACCGTTAATGGGCGGTTTCCCCTATAGATAAAGAAAAGAGGGGATGCGGTTTTTAAAAACCGCATCCCCTCCAAACAATCGGCACTCTGTTTATTCCATTACTCTGTCAAGCTCTTTGAGGTGGGTATCTATACCCTTACCGAAAAGTTTGAGCATAATCGGCTTGCCATTGCCGTATTTCTTATACACCCTGCATGTCTCGCAGATGCTGGTATCTTTCCCGGTAGCTCCTTTATCATCCAGCTTGCAGTAAGTCCCTTCTATTTCCCAGCAGGGAAGGAACTGGTATTTCTCAACCGGGCATTCGCTTTTGATCATCTCCGGACAGTTGCAAAGCTCCCAGCAGGGTGATTTGCCGGTCCAGAAATTCACATCTTTTTCTACTTTGACTTCGGCAGCTTTTTTAGCTCCAACTTTAGTTTCAGCCATTTTATATTCCTCCTCAGTTCGGTTGTTAACTTTTTCAGTTCACTACCAATTTATCAGGCTTACAGCACACCGCCATCCGCTATAAGACTTAATTTAACTTTGCGCAAAAGCGCATATTACATCCGGTTTTTACTTATGAATAAGAAAATCCCCGCCTGTTAACAGGCGGGGATCAGTTTGTGCCCGATAAATAACTTTAACTCACTGAGACTTTTTCAAGATCCTTCAAAGATGCATTTATGCCGCGCCCCATCAGCTTCAACTGGATGGGCTTGCCCTCTCCGTATTTTTTATAAACCGGGCATACCTCACAGATGCTGGTGTCCCTGCCGTCGCTGCCGTAATCGTCCAGCTTGCAGTATGTCCCCTCGATTTCCCAGCACGGCAGGAACTGATATTTAAAAGCGGGGCATTCGGCCTTCACCATATTCGTGCAATGGCTCAATTCCCAGCACGGAGTCTTATCCATCCAGAAGTTATAACCCTTATCTTCTGCTGTTTCTGCCTGCGGTTTTATATTAACTGTTGCTTTTGTCATTTTTACCTCCTTTTCGGTATCTGCCTCAGTACACATTTAATTTAACATCGACGGTAAAAAGCACCATCCGCCATAATGCTTAATATGCAATTGCGCTTTTGCGCATTATTCGTTATATACCAGAAGGATGCCGTATAACATTGTATATTCCCACAGCAAGATTGAAATCGGGGCGACCGCTAAGCATTCCCGGCAACAATATCGCCAGACAGGGGAGATTAACTAATTATTTTCAACGATGATATAATTACTGCTCAAATCATCGCGACGGACGCCTCAAAGGAATTAGCCGATGAACCAGAATAACGCCGTACGCAAATTTTACGGATGGACACTGCTTCCTTTCCTCTGCCTTGTTTACTCCATCCCCATAGGCTTCGCCTTCTACGGTCCCCCGGTTATAAACACATTTATGGTAGAAGACCTGAAGCTGCAGCGAGGCCAGATAAATGTAGGATATTCCATTATCGGCATTGTCCTGGGCCTGGGTGCTCTGTTCATACCGTGGCTGATCAACAGGTTCGGTCCAAAGAAAACGCTGGCCATCGGCGGTGTTTTAGCGGCCATCTCCGCCGTACTGATTGCACTCACGGGTGGTATTCTGACCCATATAGGAGGACAGACTGTCCCGCTATTCTACTGGCTGGTCTGCATTTTGATAGGTCTGGGCGTATCCTTCGGCTCGGTCGTACCCGTACAGGCTCTGGTACTGCTGTGGTTTAATGTCCACAGGGCACTGGCCATGGGTCTCGTACTTGGAGGCGGTGCCATAGGCGGGTTTATCTACCCCCAGATCATCAGCAACTGCATCATAATTTTCAATAATGATTGGAGGGTGGGCTGGTATATAATCGCCATTGCCTGCTTTATCGGCGCAGCCATAGCCATGATCACCATCAAGAACCGCCCGGAGGATATCGGGCAGTATCCAGACGGACTTTCGCCCCAGCAGGTCAAAGAAAACGCAGTTCGCGACAAAAACAAACTGATTAAAACCTATCGCTCACCCGTCGACTGGGCCGTCAAAGATGCCTTTAAAACGCGTTCCTTCTGGCTGATTATATTTGCCACAGGCATCATATTCTTCCTGTGGCAGGTGCTGCTTACCCAGGCTCCGGCCCATTTACACGATCGCGGCTTTTCAGCTTCGGACCCTGTAATCTTCCTCCAGCCCGCCTTCATATACGGCCTTACCCTGGCATGCAGCATAATAGGCAGGCTCAGTGTATCGGTACTGGGTGAACGAATAGAGCCCCGATTTATCATGGCATTCGCAGCCATGTTTCTGGTTGTGGGCGGTGGCTGTTTCTGGCTCGCTTCCCATGAACATCTGTGGGCGGTATATCTCTTCCCCATCTTTACAGGCATAGGCTTTGGTGCTACATACGTTTCCATACCCCTGATCGTGGGCAACTATTACGGAGTAAACTCCTTTGCCGATTTAATCAGGTTTATCAACCCGGTAAACGCTGTATTTCAGTTTTCCGCTCCGGCTGTTGCGGGCTTTATGTTCGATATCAACCACAGCTATGGCCTGACCGTTATCATCGCCTGCGCTCTGGGTATAACAGGTGCCATATTAATCCTATTCTGCACACCCCCCGCACCGGCTAAGGAAAATTGAACAGGTCTTTTACACTGATAACTTTATACATAATCGCCTTTGCCGGATTTACCAGCTTCAGCTGGATGTTCCCGGTAGTACCGCATTATACCAGCAGACTCGGTCTCAGTTTGGCCGATACCGGCCTCATCGTTTCCATTTACCCGTATGTCAATGCTGCCGGCATAATCCCCGTCGGCCTTCTCTCGGATAGATGGGGAAGAAGGGTGATGCTGATTACCGGGCTCGTCCTCGCTGCCGTAGCCCCGTTCTTATATCCCTTTGCCCGCACCTTCTGGTCGCTCTGTGCCGTGCGGGTACTCCACGGCCTGAGCGCCGCACTGTTCACACCCACCGCCCTTACCATTGTGACCGACATCACCGCCGAAGGCGAGCATGGTAAAGCGATGGGATGGTATACAGCCTCTTCCCAGCTCGGACTGATGGCAGGCCCACTCACGGGAGGATTCATCCTCGAGCACTTCGGCTTTGAGGCCGCTTTTTTAAGCTGCAGTATCGTGCCTCTGATGGCGCTCATATTTGCATTCACCCGCATAAAGGCGTTATCGTACATGCTCCCCGAAAAGCCCGGTGCAGAAGCACATCCCTGGAGATGGCTGAGCGAGCGGGGTGCGGCTATCAGCTTTGTAGCCCTGGTCATGATCGCCATCGGATCAAGCTCCGTCAGCACCTTTATCCCCCTGTACGCCGGACAGTTCGATATTAAAGCAGCCGGTGCCGGCCTGATAATCACCGCCTGCTACCTCAGCTCGGCCGCCATGAGAATACCCGCAGGAAATATGGCGGACAGGCTGGGCAACGCACCCATGATTCTCACCGGGATGCTCCTGTGCGCAGTGGGCATTGGACTCATACCCGCCTTCCACAGCCTGCTCACATTATCCCTGGTAGCCCTGATTTTTGGTCTGGGCATGGGTTTTTCCATGCCGGCCGCTCTTTCCTGGCTGGCGATAATATCGCCGCCCCATAAACGGGGGTTCATTATGGGTCTCGGATCGGCTGCCTTTCAGGCAGGACTCGCCATCGGCGCCACAATGCTCGGCCTGGTAGTTCAGAGTGCCGGCTTCACGGTTATGTACCTTACGGCGGGCCTGGCAATACTGGCCGGCACATTCGCGGTAATCATGCTCCTCCACATCGGCACAGCACACAAAGGCCGAGCTTGACAGAATGCAGTGCTGACCGTTATTTTATATAAGTTTCGACAGTATATCTTCTGAATGAATCCCGAATTTATTAAAGGAGTTATTTAATGCAGTTTCAAACAGTTGCCTACAGCCAAAAAGACGGAATATTAAACATCAAACTCAACCGGCCGGAGAAGCGCAATGCCATTAATCAGCAGTTGATAGGCGATGTCACCCGCTGTTTTGAGGAGGTAGCCACCCGGCCGGACGTCCAGGTGGTGATACTTTCCGGTGAGGGCAAATGTTTCTCGGCCGGCACAGACCTCACCTCCTTTCAGGCAGGCGGCAATCAGGCCGACATACGCCGCTTTGTCAGGCGGTTTCAGCGCATGTTCAATGAAATAGAGCTGCTTGAGAAAGCGGTCATCGCCGTTATACACGGCTACTGCTACGGCGCCGCCATGGAGCTGGCGCTGGCCTGCGACCTCAGAATCTGCAGTGAAGAAACGCTGTTCAATATCCCCGAAGTCGATATGGGCATTGTTCCCGATGGCGGCGGCAGTCAGCGCCTTCCCAGGGTTATCGGTGTTGGCCGTGCCAAGGAGCTCATACTGACCGGCAAAACCATCGATGCACGCAAAGCCGAGAGCTGGGGCCTAGTAAATGAGGTGGTCAAACTCGAAGAGCTGGAAAAGACCGGTATCGCCTGGGCGCAGGACATTATGCGCAACAGCCCCACCGGCGTCGGTCTGGCCAAGCGCAATATCGATATGAGCCTCAACATGAGCATTTCCGATGCACTCGAATGCACGGCAATGGCTCAGAGCCTCGCCTTTTCCGACCCCACCTTCCTCAAACGGATCGAACAGCGCTTTCTGGAAAAAGTAAAAGGCAAAAAATCCTGATTCCCGTCGCTTTGAATGAAGATAGTTCTGCATATATGCTGTGGTGTATGTGCGGGCGGTGCAGCGAGTACACTGCTTGCCGAAGGCCACGAGGTAACCGGCTATTTTTACAATCCCAACATCCAGCCGGTCGAAGAGTATAATCGACGCCTCGATTCTGCCCGGCTGGCATGTGCCAATCTCGGAATTGAGCTGACTGCCGGCCCGTACGACACCGACGCATGGACCGCCGCCACATTTCAGCTTAAAGACGAACCTGAAGGCGGCCGACGCTGTGTGCTTTGCTATCGTATCCGCCTCCGGCAGACCTATCTTCACACAACAAAGATCAACGCCGATGCATTCACCACCACCCTTACCATCAGCCCGCACAAATCGGCACAAATCATCAACGCCGTCGGCCGTGAAACGGGCGGTGACCTATATTTAGCCCGCGACTTTAAAAAGAAAGAGGGATTCAAACAGGCCATATCTCTCGCCAGAAGCTGGGGCCTTTACCGACAGAACTATTGCGGCTGTCTTTACAGCCTGCGTCCTACCGGCCGCAGTCCCTGAAGCTACTTCTGCCTGTATAAGGCTATAAACCTCTTTATCGATCTGTCGTAGGTGCGCTCTATTTCAGCTGGAAAATAGCATGCCGGAAGCTCGCCGTATTCACGGTGATATGCGATACATTCGCAGCATATCCCCTTGCGGGCGCACGGTTCATATGTGCAGTTACACCCGGATTTATTGACATCTACCCGGCATTCTCTCATATCGATCACCACCTGCAGAAAATATCTACTAATCGAGATGTGATATCAAAAAGGGCGGCCGAGGCTTTATCTCAAATTCAATGCCCACCTCGTGGAAAAGCTCCAGAAAAGAGTCATCGGCATATCTGGCGAAGGTAACAAATCGCCGTATGCGTGCATTTGCCAGCATCTTGGCACAGAGTATGCACGGCGAGTGGGTGCAGTAAAGCGTAGCGCCTTCGATGCTTACACCGTGCAGTGACGCCTGGATAATAGCGTTCTGCTCGGCATGTATTCCACGGCAGATCTCGTGCATTGTACCCGAAGGGATATTCCTCTCATCGCGCAGACATCCCAGCTCAAGGCAATCCTTCACACCCGCTGCGGCACCGTTATATCCAGTTGAAAGGATATGCTTGTTCTTCACCATCACGGCCCCCACATGATGCCGGCGGCAGGTAGATCTCTCGGCCACCACCATGGCAATCTTCAGAAAATATTCATCTGGGTCCGGTCTGTATATCTCCGTCATTTTAACTTCCTTACAATATCGGCGGTCCGCCGTCGTAAACACTCAACGGATGAATCGTTGATAATGGTATAATCGGCCATAGCGATCGGCCCGCCCTTGTTGGCATTTTCGATCTCGGCATAGTCGCGCGAACGCGCCTCCTCTGGCTTCAGCGGCCTTACCCGGCGCTTCTGCAGTCTCTCATAACGAATTGATGGGGGCGACCACACGGCAACTATTATAAAGTCCCCCGAAAGCTCATCACTCAAATATTTATACTCCTCCCATGAATAAAGGCCGTCGATGACCACCGGAGATTTCTCAAGGGCATTTCGTATGCGCGGCAGGTTCAATACCGCGTAGGCGGCCATGCCGTGTCGCTTGCGCAGGTCCTCCCTCACCCGTCTTTCATTTTCCTCATTCAGGTCCAGATTCCGGCGTCTAACCTCCTCGTCTGTGATGTCGCCGAACCTAATCCGTTTAAAGCCGTTCGACTCAAAAACCGCGGCGGCTTCAGACTTACCCGAGCCGGCCATGCCGACAATAGCCACAATTTTAAAACCCTTATTATCCAAGTCCGTTCCCGATAAAGCTTAAGCCATTATAGAAAAACGCGTCGGACACTGCAAAACAGTTGCCGAAAAGCCACACGATATCCGCAACCGCGTTTACGAACTTCGCCTTCAAAAAAA
>Ga0272448_1001771_pt1 | contig 28432 bp, 22 predicted proteins | sample YNPCB0191_FD_202220 | JGI IMG/M metagenome (GOLD analysis project Ga0272448, IMG submission 202220) | Hot spring sediment microbial communities from Yellowstone National Park, WY, United States - YNP-CB-019-1 | ecosystem: Environmental > Aquatic > Thermal springs > Hot (42-90C) > Sediment... | reverse complement strand
GGCGGCCCGGGAGGGATGCACGCGGCGATCGTGGCGCAGAGCCGGGGGCACGAGGTGACGCTGTGCGAGAAGAACTACCGGCTCGGGGGGCAGTGGCTGCTGTCGCTGAAGGTGCCGCACAAGTACGAGTTCGAGAACACCATCGCCGAGTCGACCTACCGGCTCAACCGCCTGGGGGTGCGCGTGGAGCTGGGGACGGAGGTGACGCCCGAATACGTCGCGCGCATGAAGCCCGACGTGGTGATCTGCGCGACGGGGGTGGTGCCGATCCGCCCCAACTGGCCGGGGATCGACAAGCCGCACGTGGTGCATGCCTTCGAGGTGCTGGCGGAGACCGTGCTGGTGGGCCGGCGGGTGTGCATCATCGGCGCGGGCCGGGTGGGCCTGGAGACGGCCGAGTATTTGCGCGCGCGCGAGCGCGATGTGACCTGCATCGACATGATCAAGCTCGAGCAGATCGGGGCGGACCTGCCGTGGCCCCAGGGGGGCCATTTCCTGCGGCGCCTGGACCGCATGGGGGTCAAGAAGATCGGCGGGGTGCAGATCGAGGAGATCACCGACGAGGCGGTCGTCTACACGGCCGACGGCCGGAAGACCACCCTGCCGGCCGACACCGTGGTGATCGCCGTGGGGCAGAACCCGAACAACAGCCTGGCGCTCGCCCTGGAGGGCAAGGTGCCCGAGCTGTACCGCATCGGGGATTGCGTCAACGTGCGCACCTGCCTGGACGCCATCCACGAGGGGCATGCCGTGGCGATGCGCATCTAGCACGGCTGCGCAAACGAGAAATGCCCGGATCCACCGGGAAGGAGATAAGCCGATGGCGTATTCGACCAAAGACGAACAGCGGTTTGTCAATTGCACTCTGAGCGGGCCGGTCGAGGTCTACGTCCGGGACGGCCGCATCGTGCGCGTGCTTCCGCTCCGCTACGGCAAGGACGACGCCGAACCGTGGAGCATCGAGGCGCGCGGCCACACCTTCACCCGCCCGAACAAGGCATCGATCGCCTGCTGGGTGCAGGGCGCCAAGCAGTACGTCTATTCCAAGGACCGCCTGCTGACGCCCCTCAAGCGCGTCGACTTCGACCCGTACGGCAAGCGCAACCCGGAAAAGCGCGGCATTTCGGGATACGAGCCGATCAGCTGGGATGAGGCCCTGGATATCACCGTGCGCGAGATCGTGAGGATCAAGGAGCAGCACGGCCCGTCGGCGATCGCGGTGACCGGATCGTCCCACGACTCGTGGGGCAACATCGGCTACCGCATGAGCGCCCTCGACCGCTTCTGGAACCTGGTCGGCTGCACCTGGATCGACCACGACCCCGAAAGCTGGGAAGGCTCCTACTGGGGCGCCATCCATGCCTGGGGCTTCCACTGGAGGCTCGGCCAGGCTCCGGCGTACGATCTTCTGCACGACACCTTCCACCACACCGAGATGATCGTCTTCTGGGGATCCGATCCCTCGACGACCTCGGGGGACTACGCCTGGAACGAAACCGACAACTGGCGCTTCCACATGAAAAAACTGGGGATCAAGTTCGTCTTCATCGATCCCTTCTGCAACTTCACCGCCGTCATCGGCGGCGACACATGGATCGCGCCCCGTCCGGGAACCGACTGCGCACTGGCGCTGGCGATCGCCTTCACCTGGATCACCGAAGGCACCTACGATCGCGAGTACGTCAAGAACCGCACCTACGGCTTCGAAAAGTGGAAAGCCTACGTGCTGGGCGAGGAGGACGGGGTTCCCAAGACCCCCCGGTGGGCCGAGGAAATCTGCGGCGTCAAGGCGCGCGTGATCGTGGCGCTGGCCCGGGAATGGGCGGCGCGGCGAACCACCCTGGCCGCCGGCGGGCGCTTCGGCATGGGCCATCCGGGGCGCGCCGCCTACGGGCACGAATGGTCGCGCATGATGATCCTGCTGCTGGCCATGCAGGGACTGGGCAAGCCGGGGGTCAACGCCTATTCCACGACCGGCGGCGCACCGGCCGACTGGTCCTTCTTCTTCCCGGGATACGCCGACGGGGGAATCAGCGGCGGCAGCTCCGGCCCGCGCGAGCTGGGCCCGCGCGGCTTCCCCGACCGCCCGGTCTCGAGCAGCATCCGCCAGCGGGCCAACCGTGCAGCCTTCCCCGAGTGCGTCATGAACCCGCCGGTGACCTACCGCGGCATATACGGGTACTACGGCCAGAGCGCCCAGCAGCAGTTCCAGCTCCTCACCTTCCCCTTCGAGGGTTATTCCACCATCAAGATGGTCTATCGCCAGGGCGCGTCCTACATCGGCACCATGATGCAGACGAACCGCTGGGTGCGCATGTACCGCCATCCCAGTATAGAGTTCTACGTCAACCAGACGATCTTCAACGAACCGGAGGCCCGCCTGGCCGACATCGTGTTCCCCGTGTGCACCAACTTCGAGCGTTACGACATCGGGGAGTGGGACGGCATCTCGGGATACTCGCGCCACATGGGGCCGACCAACGCCCGGGTGATCGTGCTGCAGCAGAAATGCATCGAACCGCTCGGGCAATCGAAGTCCGATTACCAGATATTCACGCTGCTCGCCGAGCGCCTCGGCATCAAGAAAGAGTTCACCGAGGGCCGGGACGAGATGCAATGGATCAAGCGCATGTACGAAGTCTCCGACCTGCCCAAGGCGATCAGCTGGGAGGATTTCCGCCGCAAGGGCTATTACATCGTGCCCGTCCCCAAGGACTACAAACCCAAGCCCGCCTTCCGCTGGTTCTACGAGGACCGGCCGCGCGATACCCCCGATTGGGGACCCGGGATCGTGGACCGGCCCATCAATGACGGCCGCGGGCTGTCGACCCCGACGGGCAAGATCGAGTTCGAGGCCCAGACACTGGTGCGCTTCGATCCCAACGATCCGGAAAGGCCCCCGGTGCCGCACTATATCCCGTCCTTCGAGGGAATCCACAGCAAGGATCTCCTGCAGAAATATCCGCTGCAGCTGATATCGCCCCATCCGCGCTGCACCTTCCATTCCCAGAATGACGGCAAGAGCATGTGGAACGAGGAGATCCCCCACCACCGGCGCCTGAAAAACGGTTACCGCTACTGGGTGGTGCGCATGAACCGCGCCGACGCCGAAGCTCGCGGCATCGCCGACGGGGACATCGTGAAAATCTTCAACGACCGCGGCGCCGTGCTCGCCATCACCACCGTCACCGAGCGCATCATCCCGGGCGTGGTGCACTCCTACAGCTCGGGCGGCGGTTACGATCCCATGGGCGAGCCCGGCCGGCCCACCACCGTCGATCGAGGAGGCACGATCAACCAGCTGACCTCAGCGCGCTTCCTGTCGAAAAACTGCGCCGGCATGGCCCCCGGCTCGTGCCTGGTTCAGGTGGAAAAGTGGACGGAGGAGGGGAAGTAACATGACCCGCTATGCGATGACGATCGATTTGAACCGCTGCATCGGCTGCTACAACTGCCAGATCGCCTGCAAGGACGAGCATGTGGGGAACGACTTTCCGCCGATCGCCGTTTCCCAGCCCACTTTCGGTCACTTCTGGATGGGCATCGAGGAGAGAGAACGCAAGCTCTCGCCCTCCCACATCCGGGTCGTCTACATCCCCCGGCTGTGCCAGCACTGCGGCGAGGCCGCCTGCATCCGCGCGGCCCGCAACGGGGCCGTCTACCGCCGGCCCGACGGCATCGTGATCATCGATCCCGAAAAGGCCGTGGGCCAGAAGCATCTGGTGGAAGCATGCCCCAACGGCGCGATCTTCTGGAACGAAGCAAAGAATCTGCCGCAGAAGTGCACCTTCTGCGCCCACCTGCTCGACGATGGCTGGAAGGAGCCGCGCTGCGTGCAGACCTGCCCGACGGGTTGCCTTCACTTCGGAGACCTGGACGATCCCGAAAGCGACATCGCGCGCTTCCGGCGCGAGCAGCAGCCGGAACCTCTCCGTCCCGATCTCCAAAACAAGCCTTCCGTCCTGTATGCAGGCCTGCCCAAGCCCCATGTTTCCGGCACCGTTGTCTACGGCGACCGAGACGAGCTCGCCGCCGGCGTCTCGCTGACCTTGACGGGCCCGTCCGCGACGCTGACGGCGCGCACCGATGCCTTCGGCGACTTCGCCTTCGACGACGTGGCGCCGGGAAAGTATTCGCTGCACTGCAGCGCGGCCGGATACGCCCCGTTCACGCGCACATTCGACATGACCGGCGACATCCTTTATCTGGGCGAGATCTTGCTTCAGCCGGCCGGGTAGGACGGCGCCGGCCTGGAAAGTCCGGCAGGACGCCGTTCCCGCCGGCAGGAGAACGAAAACCCGCCGTGGCGCAAGGGCCGCGCCGGGGCGGCCATCACTTTGGGAGAGGAGGGCATCATGCCGGGCGGCTACATGGGCAAGCTTCTGTTCGTGGATCTGACTGCGGGCACCATGGAAGAAAAGGAACTGCCCGAGAAGATCTATCGCGACTACATAGGCGGCTACGGCCTCGGGATCCGGATCCTGTACGAGCGCCTCAAGCCGCATACGGACCCGCTGGGAGCGGAAAGCATCCTCGGCTTTGTGCCCGGCCTGCTGACCGGCACCTCGGTGCCCGGCAGCGGCCGCTACATGGTGGTCGGCAAGTCCCCCCTCACCGGCACATGGGGAGAGGCCAACGCCGGCGGCACCTTCGGACCGATGTTCAAGGAAGCGGGTTATGACGGCATATTCTTCACCGGCGTTTCGCCCAGCCCGGTGTACCTGCTGGTGCGCAACGGCAAGGCCGAGCTCAGGGATGCCTCCAGGGTGTGGGGCAAGGACACCCATGAAACCGACGACCTGCTGCACGAGGAAATCGGAGACCCCGAGGTCAGGGTCGCATGCATCGGCCCGGCCGGGGAGATGCGCTCCCTGCTCGCGGGCATCGTCAACGAGAAGGGCAGGATCGCCGCGCGCTCGGGGCTGGGCGCGGTCATGGGTTCCAAGAAACTCAAGGCCGTCGTCGTGCGCGGGGGCTACCGCAAGGTCGGTGTCGCCGACCGGCAGGGCCTGGCCAGGGCGCGCCGCTTGTTCCAGGACATCATGAAATCCTCGGAGTTCCAGAAGGCACTCAAGGCGGGCGGAACCAGCGGGGGTACGAGTCATCTCGTGTCCATAGGCGATTCGCCCATCAAGAACTGGCGCGTCACGGGACTGGAGGCGCTGCCCACGGTCACCAACCTCGACAGCGCCAACATGGAGAAATACAAGATCCGGAACTATGCCTGCTACGCCTGCCCGGTCCGCTGCGGCGCGCTCCTCGAACAGAAGGAAGGCCCGTTCGCCATACCCGGGGAGATGCACCGGCCGGAATACGAGTCCGTGGCGGCTCTGGGCGGCATGCAGATGAACGACAATCTCGAGGCGGTCATCAAGGCCAACGACATCTGCAATCGCTACGGCATCGACACCATCAGTACCGGCGGCACGATCGCCTTCGCCATGGAGTGCTACGAGAAGGGCCTGATCTCCAAGGCCGACACCGACGGCATCGAGCTCACCTGGGGAAACGCCGCGGCGGTCGTGGCCATGACGGAACGGATCGCCCGGCGCGAAGGATTCGGCGCGCTGCTGGCCGACGGCGTGGGCAAGGCAGCCGAGCGCATCGGCAAGGGCTCCGAAGAGTTCGCCATCGCGGTCTTGGGGCAGAGCCTGGCATACCATGACCCGCGCATGTCGCCCGCCCTCGGCACGGCCATGATCGCCGACGCCAACCCGGCCCACCACATGGATTGCCAGGTCACCATCCAGCTCGAAGCCGGCGCGTCCATCGGGTCCGATCCGGCCCTGCAGGCGCCGGTTCTTCAGCCGCTGGGCGACTTCGACAAGAAAGGCCCGGTGTACGCCATAGGGAGCAAGTTCCACGCCCTGTTCAATGCGGCCGGGATGTGCGCCCTGTACACCGTCGGCAGCTCCGTGCCCGTGGCCGAGTTGATCGCGGGCGTCACGGGCTGGGACTTCGGCTGGCCCGAGGGGCTCATGACGGGCCACCGGATTCTGACCCTGAGGCAGGCGTTCAACGCGCGCGAGGGAATCACTCCGGACCGGTTCCGCATGCCGCGCCGCATCCAGGAGGAATTGCTCAAGGTGGGACCCTGCGCCGGAGTCCGGATCGATTTCGAGGCTTCGCGCAAGAGCTATTTCGACGCCATGGGGTGGGATATCCGGAGCGGCAAGCCCTACCCCGATACTTTGCGAAGCCTGGAGCTGGAGGAGCTGGCGAGAGACTTGCTGTAGGCGGCCGGCGCCTGCCCGGCCGGGTCACGCTCTCCCCCGCCCATTCCGGGGCGCGGGCTTCCCGGGGGAAATCCGCCGTCGGAGTGCCGCGCCGCAGGCGGGAATCTCCCGCGCGGGTTTCCATGACGCCGGCCGCGGCGCCGGGCGCAGCACAAAATTCACGACGATCTTCATTGACAGTTTTGCGCAGCTTGGTATACAAAATTGCATGTAATTTTGGATAACGCTCTTTTCATTCCGGAGGCAATATGGCTATCGAGAAAGTCCTGATCGTCGGGTCCGGGACCATGGGAAGCGGCATCGCTCAGATCTGCGCGCAGGCCGGCATCGGCGTTTACATGACCGATGTCGGTCAGGAGTGCCTGGACCGCGCCCTGAAAAACATCACCTGGTCGGTGAAGAAATTCATCGAAAAGGGCAAGGTCACCGAAACCCTGGAGGCGGTCCTGGGCCGCATCCGCACCGGCACCGATACTGCGGCCGCGGCCGACGCGGATCTGGTCATCGAGGCGGTATTCGAAAAGCTGGATGTCAAGCAGGAGGTCTTCCGCAAACTGGACGGGATTTGCGGGCCGAAGACGTTGCTCGCCAGCAACACCTCGGCGATCCCCATCACGGAGCTGGCCTGCGTGACCCGGCGGCCGGACAAGGTCCTTGGCCTTCACTTCTTCAATCCGGTCCCGATGATGGAGGTCGTGGAGGTGGTCAAGGGTGTGGCCACGTCCGAGGAAACCATGGCGGCCGGCGTCGCCTTCGCCCGACAGGTCGGCAAGGAACCCGTGCGCGTCGAGAGCGACGTGCCGGGCTTTCTGCTGAACCGGATCAATCTCGTGAGTTACGTCGAGGCCATCCGCCTGCACGAGCAGGGAATCGGCTCGGTGGCCGACATCGACAAGGGAGTCCGCCTCGCGTTCGGCAGGAAGATGGGTCCCTTCGAGACCGGCGATCTCGTGGGCCTGGATGTTTCCTGCGGCGCCCTGACCGCCATCTACCAGGAGAGCCAGGACCTGCGCTATTACCCGCCGCAACTCCTGCGGCGCAAGGTCAAGCTGGGAGAACTCGGCCGCAAGACGGGCAAGGGCTGGTACGAGTACAACCAGGACGGCAGCCGCAAGGACGCGTGAGCCTGCGTCCGCATTCCGGCGGGAGGATGGAATTGTCCTACAAGAACCTGATCTACGAAACCGACGGCGCCACGGCCGTCATCCGGTTCAATCGCCCCGAGGTGCGCAATGCCCTGAATTGGGAAACCTGGATGGAATTCGAGGATGCGCTCAAGCGCGTGCACGCCGACCCCGCCCTGCGGGTCGCGGTGCTCACGGGTGCGGGCGACGAGGCCTTCGTGGCGGGCGCCGACATCCGCATGCTCAAGGAGCGCACGCCCCAGGATGCGGTCAACGCGTCGTTCAAGGTGAACGAGATTCTGCTCTTCGTCGAATCCATGGACGAACCCGTGATCGCCGCCATCAACGGCTGGGCCCTGGGGGGCGGATGCGAGCTCGCCCTGGCCTGCGACATCCGCCTGGCCAGCGACCGGGCCCAGATCGGCCAGACCGAGGTGCGCGTCGGCATCATGCCGGGCTACGGCGGCAACGTGCGCCTGATGAGGCTCGTCGGCCCGGGTCATGCCAAGGAGCTGATCTATTCCGGCAAGATCATCAGCGCCCGGGAGGCCGAGCGCATCGGCCTGGTCAACCGCGTGGTCCCGCACGAAAAGCTCTGGGAAGAGACGATGGCCCTGGCACAGCAGATCGCGCGCGGGCCGGCGGCCGTCCACCTCGCCAAGAAATCCCTCTTCCTTGCCTCGCAATTGCCTTATCGGGAGGCGCTGCAGAAGGACTCGGAACTCTACGGCGAGGTCTACACGACGCAGGATTTCCAGGAGGGCGTAACCGCATTCCTGGAAAAGAGGAAACCGTCGTTCAGGAATCATTAGAAGCATCCGCGCTCCGAGCGGGCGCGGGCGCATTCATAACGGGAGTCATGGTATGGAAAACGTCGCTATCGTTGCAGGAGTTCGAACCCCGATCGGAGCCTATGGCGGCTCGCTGCGCGACTTCCCCGTCTACCGCCTGGGGAGCATCGTGCTGAAGGAAGCGGCCGCGCGCGCCCGCATCGAGCCGGCCTGGGTCGACGATGTCATCATGGGTCAGTCCTATCAGAACGGAGAGTGTGCCAACGGGGCCCGCATGGCGCTCCTGGACGCCGGGTGGCCCACCGAGATTCCGGGGGTGACCATCGACCGGCGCTGCTGCTCCGGCCTGGACGCCGTCTTCTTCGGCGTCATAAAGATCCAGACGGGGAACGCGGATATCGTCGTCGCCGGCGGCATGGAAAGCATGAGCCAAGCGGAGCTCTATCTGCCCGGCGATATCAAGTGGGGTTTGGGAGGAAAGAAGGACGACAAATGGGGCTTCATGCCCAAAGGGCACGGCGCCCTTTCCATGTGGGGAATTCCCTTGTATGACCGCATCCAGCGCGCGCGCGTGATGTCGCAGCCGATCGACCGCTTCGGGGAGCTGTCTTCGATGATCACCTGGGCGGAGACGGCGGCGGCCAAGGAACGGATTTCCCGCCAGGAAGCCGACGAATGGGCGCTGCGCAGCCACCAGCGCGCCATCGCGGCGATCGACAGCGGCAGGTTCGCCGAGGAAATCGTTCCCGTCGAGATCGCGGGGAAAAAGGGGGAGGTGTCGCTCTTTTCCACCGACGAGACCCCGCGCCGGGACACCACCCTGGAAAAGCTCGCCAAGCTTCCCCCGGTCTACCCCAAGGGGGTGTGCACGGCCGGCAATTCTTCCAGCGAGAACGACGGCGCCGCCGCGCTCGTCCTGATGTCCGAGAGCAAGGCCCGCCGGCTGGGGGCCAAGCCGCTCGCCTGGTTCCGGGCCTGCGCGATTGCGGGCACGGATCCCACGCTCACCTATCCGGCCGTGCCGCTATCCGTGGAAAAGGCCCTGAAGAAATGCGCACTCACCATCGACCAGGTGGACCTGATCGAGATCCAGGAAGCCTTCGCCGTCCAGACGCTGGCCGACGCGCGCATGATGTCCCTGCGCAAGGAGGATTTCGACCGCAAGATCAACGTCAACGGCTCCGGCATCTCCCTCGGCCATCCCATCGCCGCCACCGGCGCCATGCGGCTGGTGACCCTGATCCACGAAATGAGAAGGCGGCAGGCGCGCTACGGGCTGGAGACCGTGTGCGGCGGCGGCGGGCAGGGCATCTGCGCCGTCGTGGAAGCCTGCAACCCATAGGAGGCGATCCCCATGGAATTCGAACTGACCGAAGAACAACAGATGATCCGACAAACCATCCGGCGCTTCGCGGAGGAGGAGGTGGCGCCCCTGGTCGAGGAGGCGGAAGCGCAGGGCAAGTTCCCGCTGCAGCTCTTCCGCAAGATGGGAGAGATGGGCCTGCTCTGCATCCGCTATCCTCAGGAACTCGGGGGCGGGGGCGCGGACAAGGTCTGCGAATGCATTCTCGCGGAAGAACTCAACCGCATCTGCGCCGGCATCGCCGCCGGCATCATGGTCCAGGGCGGCCTGGCCACCAATCCCATCTACCACTTCGGCTCGCCGGAACTCAAGGATCGCATCCTCCTGCCCGCCATCCGCGGGGAAAAGATCGGCGCCTTCGCCCTGACCGAACCCGACGTCGGCTCGGACGCTGCCAGCATCAAGACCCGGGCGATACGCGACGGCGATCACTACATCATCCGCGGCTCGAAAACCTTCATCACCAACGGACCCATCTGCGACTACGCGGTCGTGGCCGCCACCGTGGATCCCGAGCGCAAGGCGCACGGGGTATGCCTCTTCGTGGTGGAGAAGGACACCCCCGGATTCATCGTCACGCGCAAGCTGGAGAAGGTGGGCAACCGCTCCGCCGAGACCGGCGAACTGCTGTTCGACGAGTGCCGCGTTCCGGCGTCCAACCTCATCGGCGGCCAGGAGGGCGCGGGTTTCGATCAGATCCGGGACACGCTCATGTCGGGGCGCATCACCTACGGGGGCCGGGCCACGGGACTGGCGCAGGCCGCCTATGAAGCCAGCCTGAAGTACGCCAAGGAGAGAAAGCAGTTCGGCCGCCCGATCGCCGAGTTCCAGGTCACGCGCTTCAAGCTCGCCCAGATGGCCATGAAAATCGACATCATGCGCTCCTATACCTACCGGGTGGCCCGGCTCTATGACGCCACGCACCGCGTCATGAAGGAGGCGTCCATGGTCAAGCTCTTCTGCAGCGAAACCCTGCAGGAGATCCTGGCCCAGGCGATGCAGATCCACGGCGGCTACGGATACATGATGGAGTATCCGGTTCAACGCTACTGGAGGGACGGCCGGCTGTTCTCGATCACGGAAGGAACATCGGAAATCCACCACCTGGTGATCGCACGGGAATGCGGGTTCTGACGTCCGTGCGCAACCTATGAAACGCAAACGTGGAGGGTGAGATGAAGAAACCCCTGGAAGACATTCGCATCCTCGATCTGACCGCATGGCTGTCCGGCCCCTATGCCATGGAGATCGCCGCCTACCTGGGGGCCGAGGTCATCAAGATCGAAAAGGTCGACGGCGGGGACGCCGTGCGCGCCAACGGTCCCTACTACGGACCGCGCGGCATCGTCTTCGAACGCTCGGATCCCCGCGACCTGTCCCTGTGCATTCTCAAGCGGGCGCGCGGAAGGAAGAGCATCACCCTGAATCTGCAGACGGAAAAAGGCAAGGAGATTTTCCGCCAGCTCGTCCGGATATCCGATGTGGTTGCGGAGAATTTCATGCCGGGAGTGATGGACCGGCTGGGGATCGGCTATCAGGAATTGAAAAAGATCAAGCCCGACATCATTCTCTGCTCCATTTCCGGGTTCGGCCAGGACGGCCCGTATCGCAACCTGGCGGCGTTCGATCCCGTCGTGGAGGCGATGAGCGGCGTCATGGAAGTGACCGGATTCCCGGACAGCCCCCCGGTCCGCCTGGGCGTGGCGGCGGGAGATATGGTCGCGGCCCTGTACATGATGATCGGGCTGCTGGCGGCCCTGCGCTACCGCGAGAAGACGGGAAAGGGGCAGACGGTCGACATCTCCATGATGGACGGCCTCTTCTCCTTCCTCCTGGACGAAGCTCTCGATGTCTACGTCGAGCGCGGGATCCCGATCCGCACAGGCAACCGCCGCATACGCCTGACCCCCTTCAATTCCTACAGGGCCAAGGACGGCTGGGTCGTGATATGCAGCGCGGCGGATTCCCACTGGGCCAATCTCCTGAAAGCGATGGGGCGCGAGGATCTGCTGGACGATCCCCGCTACAAGAGGCTGGATCAGAGAATGGCGAACGCCGACGAAGTGGATGCCCTGGTGGAAAGCTGGACGATGACCAAGGGCAAGAACGAAGTCGTGGAAATCGTCAGGAAACACGGGGTGGCCAGCGGCATCGTGGCCACCATTCCCGAGGTTCTGTCGGACCCGCAGCTGATCCACCGGGGAATGATCGTGGACCTGATCCACCCGGAGCTGGGAAAAGTGCAGGGCGCCGTCGCCCACGATATTCCCGTCAGGCTGTCGGAATCCAAGGGAGGCTTCGACATGCCGGCTCCTTACCTGGGCGCCCATAACGAGGAAATCTACTGCGGCCTGCTGGGCTATTCGCTCGACGATTTGCGGCAATTGGAAAAGGAAGGCGTGATCACCTCGCCGCCCGTACGCACCGGAGGGAAACCATGATGACGAGATCGCTGCCCGAGGGTTTCATCACGGTCGACGACGCCTTGCGGCTGAGCAAGGCGGAGGTGCGGGAACTTCAAATGAAGCACCAGAACGCCGCCAAGCTGGAGCTTGCCGAAGCGCTGGGGGCCGCGCGCATGTTCGTCCGCGGCGACAACGACAGGCTGTGGGACGACGAGGGAAACCTGCACTACGACATGATCGCCGGCGTGGGCGCGATCGGCGTGGGAAACTGCAACCGGTTCATCTGGGAGCAGCTGGAAAAGATCCGCACCATGCCGATCTTCTACGCGCTCGGCTACCACAACATGGCGAGCGCCCTGGCCAAGAACCTCGCCATCACCTCCCCGGGAGGCAAACTCACGCGCATGTGGACCGGCGGCGGAGGAGGCGCGGAGGCCAACGAAGGCGCCATCAAGCTGTGCAAGATGGCGGCCCGCGGCAGCCGGCCCCGCGTCGCCTCGCTCATGGGCGCCTACCACGGCAAGACCACGGGCTCGCTGGCGCTCACCGGCTCGGAAAAATGGAAGAAGTACCAGTTCCCCCTCATGCCGGCCGTCAATCTTCCCTTCGGCGACCTGAACGCCCTGGAGGACTGCCTCAAGACCCGCGACGTCTGCGCCTTCTTCGTCGAGCCGATCCAGGGAGAGGGCGGCATCCGCTTTCACCCGCAAGGCTACCTCAAGGCTGCGCGCGAACTCTGCACCCGCTACGGCACCTACCTCGTATGCGACGAAATCCAGACCGGGCTCGGCCGCACCGGCAAGATGTGGGCCTGCGAGCACGACGAGGTCGTGCCCGACGTCATCGTCTTCGCCAAAGGCTTCAGCGGAGGCTTCGTCCAGCTGGCAGGATACATCTGCACCGACGAGGTCTGGAACGCCGCCTACGGTCAACCCGAGACATGCTTCCACCACACGGTGACCTTCGGCGAAAGCCCCCTCGCCTGCGCCGCCGGCATCGCCTCGCTGCAGTACATCTTCGACCACGACCTCATCCGCGAGGCGGCGCGCAAGGGTGAGTTCCTGCTGGCCGGGCTCAGGCGCATCGCCGCAAAATACCCGCGTGTCGTCAAGGAAGTCCGCGGCCGCGGGTTGATGATCGGCATCGAATTCCACCTGGCCGACAAGACCCTGCGGGAGATGGTGGGCAATCGGGCGGCGGCCCGGGAAGCCATCGGCGGCCGCATCGCGTCCATCCTGATGAACAAGCACAACGTGCAGGTCATGTTCACCATCAACAACCCGATCGTCATCCGCATGCTCCCTCCCCTGAGTGTCCGCCGGGAAACCATGGAATACGCCCTGCGGGCATTCGAGTCGGCCTGCGAGGAAGTGGAGGCGGACTTTTAGCCGGCCGTGAACCTTTTCGACAGGCTGCAGCGCCACCTCGACGAAGGCGTGGTGGGATTCCCCACGGCCCTGGCGAGCTCCGTGGGCGTGATCCTGGAGGAAGAGTTCATAAAGAACCGGCCGGCGCGCGCGCAGGCGGGCCGGGCCGCAGGCGGCGCAGGCAACCATTTGCCTTGAGGTGCATCACTCAGAACGGAGGAATACCATGACGGCACGACGATATCGCCTGTTGCTTGCGTCGGTCATCCCCGCCCTGGCGCTCGGGCCGGCATGTCTCGCCGCTTCTTCGAAGCGCGCCTCGGCGGTGCCGCCTTCATCGGAACGCTCGTCCGCGGAAGCGCCGCTCGCTCCGGCTTCCGGCTTCCAACAGGGAGGCGCGGGCAAGAACGCCTGCCTGGAATGTCACGGGCCCTTCGACGAGCTTGCCAAGCGCACGTCCGGCTATCAGGCACCCTCCGGGGAAACCGTCACGCCGCACCGCTACGTTCCGCATCGCGAGCCCGAGGAGCGCGAGATCCCGGAGTGTGCCAAATGCCACCAAGTCCATCCGGTGCCGCCTTCCGCCGGCGACATCGCCGCCCTGCGCAAACCCACAGTGACTTGGTGCTATGAGAAATGCCATCACACGAAGGACTTCACTCCCTGCAAGGCCTGCCATCCTGGATATGCCCCGGCCCCGACAAGCCGGAGCCGAGCAGGCACATGGGATGTCGGTCCCGGCCGGCTCGGTCAAGCCGGCGCCGGGCTCCCCTGAATGCCGCTTCTGAAGGCGGACAGCCTGAAATTGCCGTGTGGAGGGCCTACGCGGCCAGGATGTGGATCGCCACGACCGCGGTCTCGCCGGCGACGTTGCCGCCGCCGTTTTCTACCAGCCCGACGCCCGGTGCCGGCCGGATCTGGCGTTCGCCGGCTTCGCCGCGCAACTGCCACACGATCTCTGCGACCTGGGCCAATCCGGTGGCGCCGGCGGGATGGCCCCTGGAGCTGAGTCCGCCGGAGGTATTCACCGGCAGTCTCCCGCCCAGCCGGGTCGCGCCCTCGTCGATCATGCGCCCGCTCTCGCCCGGGCCGCAGAATCCGAGCTCTTCGTAAAGGAAAAGCTCGACCGGGGCGACCGCATCGTGAACCTCGGCGACCTGTATATCCGCAGCTGTGATGCCGGCCGCTTCGTAAGCCTGTCGCGCCACCCGGGCCACGATGCCGGGCTCGTCCTTGTCGGGGTAGCCGAAACTTCCCAGCACGGACGCGGCGATCCGCACCGGCCGCTTCCCCATCCGCTCAGCCGCCTCCCTGGTTCCGATGATCGCGGCGGCGGCGCCGTCGCCCATCGGGCAGGTCATCAGCAGCGTGATCGGATCGGCGATCATCCTGGAATTGAGCACTTCCTCGACGGACACCCGGTTGCGGTACTGGGCGCGCGGATTCAGGGCGCCGTGGTCGTGGTTCTTGACGGCCACTTCGGCCAGTTGCTCCCGCGTCAGTCCGTAGCGGGCCATGTGCGCGCGCACGCGCATCGCGTATATCCCGGCGAAGACGATCCCCATGCGGCCTTCGATCTCGATATCCGACGACGTCGCCAGGGCCTTCAGGCTCTTGCCGGTATCGTCGCAGAAGAGCTTTTCCGCCCCCAGGGCCAGGGCCATATCGGCCTGGCCCGAAGCCACGGCCGAGCGGGCCAGATAGAACGCGGTCGAGCCGGAAGCGCAGGCATTCTCGACATTGATGATGGGTATCCGGTTGAGCCCGACTTCCCTGAGCATGACCTGGCCCCGGATGGATTCCTGGCCGGTGATCAAGCCGGCATAGGCGTTGCCGACGAATGCGATGCCGATGTCGTGAGGATCGATGTTCGAATCCCGGATGGCATCCCACACCGCTTCATAGGCCATGTCTTTCAGGCTCCGGTCGAGAAGTTTCCCGAACCGGGTCATGGCGACTCCGAGCACGTAGGTATCTCTCACGCATTCCTCCTTGGGTCCGCTCAAGCGGGCCGGAACCGGTATCCCACGATCACCCGGTCGTCCTTATCCTTGCCCAGCTCGACGATCTTCAACACCATCGGGCATCCGACAGAGAGGCGGGACCCGTCCCCGTAGTCGGCAAGCACGGAGAATATCCGCGGGCCGTTCTCCGCCAGGTCGATGTATCCCTGGGCGTGCGGCACCGTAAAGCCCGGCGGCGCGACATTGGCCAGCGAGAAGGAATGCAGGATTCCCTCGCCCGCCAGGGCCACCGGGCGCGTGTGGCGATCGTCCAGGCAGCGGGGGCAGTTCCTTCTCGCGGGGAAGAACGTCCGCCCGCACCGGTCGCAGCGCGTTCCCGACAGCCGAAGGTCTTCGAGACTGCTGCCGGCCAATGTTCCGGGTACTTCCAGAGTCCATGACGTCATCGGACAACTCCGCGGATATACTCGACGATATCGCTCACCTTGGAGCCCGGCGGGAAAATGGCGCCGGCGCCCAGCGCCCGCAGGGCGTCGTAGTCCTTCTGCGGAATGATCCCGCCCAGGATCACCGGGATGTCGGTCGCGTTCAAGGCTTCCAGCTCCTTGCGCAGCTTCTTCATGATCGCCAGGTGGGCGCCGACCATGGAGGAAATGCCGATCACATCCACATCCTCCTGGACGGCGGCCCGCGCCACGGCCGCGGGCGTCTGCCGGATCCCGGTATAGATGACCTCCATGCCGGCGTCCCGCAGGCCGTGCGCCACCACCTGGGCGCCGCGGCTGTGCCCGTCCAGACCGATCTTGGCCACCAGCACCCGCGGGATGCGGCGCGCTCGCTTCACAACCATGTAGGGCTCTCCTGGTATCTTCCCCAGACGCGGCTCAGGGTCTCGCACATCTCGCCGATCGTGGCGTAAGCGCGTACGCAATCGATCAGCGCGGGAACCGTGTTGCGTCCCTGCCGGGCGGCATTCTCCAGCGACTCGAGGCAGCTCCGGACTCTCGCGTCGTCGCGCCCCGCCCGCGTCCGCCGGAGCCGCTCGATCGCTCTTTCCTGAACGCCTTCGTCCACTTCGAAGGATTCGATCCGGATCTCCTCCTCTTCCTCGCGGAACCGGTTCAGGCCCACGATCACGCGCTCCCCGGATTCGATCTCGCGCTGGTAGTCGGCCGCAGCCTTGCGCATGAGTTTCTGGTAGAAGCCCTCTTCGATGGCTTTCTGCGCGCCTCCCCGGCGATCGACCTCGTCCATCAGCTCCCGGGCGCCCGCTTCGATTTCATTCGTCAGGGACTCGACGTAGTACGAGCCGCCCAGCGGATCCACGACATCGGCGATGCCGGTCTCGTGCGCGAGGATGTGCTGCGTCATGAGCGCCACGTGGGCCGCCTCCCGGCTGGGAATGCACAGCACCTCGTCCATGGCGTTCGTCGACAGGCTCTGCGCGCCTCCCAGAATGGCCCCCAGGGCCTCGATGGCGACGCGCACGATGTTGTTGAGCGGCTGCTGGGCCGTCATCGTATAGCCCGTGGTGTAGACGCGTATGAAGCACTGCATGCTCTCGGGCTTGCGGGCGCCGTAGCGCTCGCGCAGCATGCGGGCCCACATGCGGCGGAAGGCTCTGTATTTCGCGATCTCCTCGAACAGGTTCATGGGAACCGAAAGCTGGCATTCCATGGACGGCGCGAAATCGTCCACCTGCAGGCCGCGCGCGACGGCCTCGTCGATGTAAGCCCTGGCGTTCGAGAGGCTGAAGGCCACTTCCTGGACCGCCGTGGCCCCGCCCTGCCTCATGTGCGACCCGCAGACCACGATCGGTTTGAAGTGCGGGTGACGGCGCGTGCAGTACTCCACGGCGTCGATGGCAAACTTGAGCGACGGCGTCGGAGGAAAGATGTACGTTCCCCGGGCGACGAACTCCTTCAGGATGTCGTTTTGCAGCACGACGGTGAACCGCGACGGATCGATCCCCTGCTTTTCTCCGAGCGCGAGGAAGAGCGCCAGCATGATCGGGCCGATCGCATTGGCCGTGGTGAAGATCTGGCGCGGCTGATCGAGGGGGATGCCGTCGAAGATATCCTCCATGTCCTGCAGCGAATTGATCGCCACCCCGGCCTTGCCGACTTCGCCGTCCGCAAGCTCGTGGTCCGAATCGAGGCCCAGCTGCGTCGGCAGGTCCAGTGCCAGCGCCAGGGCCGTCTGGCCCTTGGACAGGAGGTACTTGAATCTCTCGTTGGTCGCCTCCGGGTTGCCGAATCCCGAGTACTGGCCCATGATCCAGAAATCGGCCCGATACATGGCGGGATAGATGCCGCGCGTGTAGGGAAAAGCGCCGGGGAAGCCGAGATCCCTTTCCGGGTCGAAGCCCGACCGCTGCAGGCGATCCGCATCGTACAGATCGTGCAGTTCGATCTTGGAGTCCGAATAGAACCGGGCTTTCCTCCGGCCTCGATTCCGGTAATCCAGAGCCAGCAGCTCTTCCCATTCCTCGCGTTTCATCTCGCAGCTCCCCGCCGCCGCGAGCAGGCGCGGCAAGCAATGGCGAACAGCGGCCCGGGGGGATCCGCAGGGCCGGCCGCCCGCAGCAGGGATTCGATGCGGCCGGTCTCCTCCTCGGTGAGCAGACCGCCGGCCGATCGGCGCAGCTTGTCGAGGAGGAACGAATCCGGCAGCGGGTTTTCGGGTTCTCCCAGGGGAAGCCGCACCCTCGCCGCGTGCCTGCTCCCGCCCGCGGTGCAGATCTCCACGATGGAGCCCCTCTCATCCGGATAGGCGCTGTCGATTTCGGGATCGACCGCGATGCTCACCTTCCCCATCAGTTCGACAATCGCGGGGTCGGAGAAGTGTACGGGATCGAACGAATCCCAGTCGCTCCTGCCCAGGACCATGCGCGCCGCCAAGGCATACGGGATATTGAAATAGGCATCGCCCCTGCCGCCCAGCGTTTCGATCTCGGTTTCCAGCGCGACGCGGTAGGTCCGAACACGCACGGATTTCACCTCGACCGGATCAATGCGGGTTCCGCAGAGAATCTCCGCCAGGGCGTCGATCGCGGGATGAAGGTGGCGGCAGCCCGGGTAGGGCTTGAGATAGCAGCCCTGAATCGCGTAGCCGTAGCGCAGCGGACGCTCCGGCGGCACGGCCGGCCCGCCTCCCAGATGCGCCGGGTAGAAAGCTTCTTCCAGGATGCGCGGGTGGCCGCAGTAGCCGGCACCCGCCATGAGGGCAGCCGCCAGTCCGTTGCGCACCGACCATGCGACCTGCAGAGGCTGCGTCTCCCCGGCGCGGAAGGAAAACATGAACCCGGCGCCGCCCATGGCGGCCAGAGCCAGCGCGCTCTGCGTCGCGCGCCGATCGTGCCCGAGCAGCAGCGAGGCCGCGGCCGCGGCGCCCAGGGGCCCGGCTACGGCCGTAGGGTGGAAGCCGCGCAGCGTAAAACCGGGGTTGCCGGCGCGCGCCGCACGAACCATGACGTCGTAGCCCGCTATCATCGCCCGCTCGACCGCCGGCCAATCCTTCCCTTCCGAGAAAACCGCGACCGCCGGCACGACGGCGGCCGCCGGATGGCAGGCCCCCTCGCGCGATCCGTCCTCGAACACGGAGCTGTGAATGGCGAACGACCAGAGCATGGCGGCGTCGAGCAGGTCGCTGCCCGGAACGCCGCTTGCGGAGCGGTTGCAGGAGACAGTCGCGGGGCGGCAGAGCCGGGCCAGATCCGCAAAGGCTTTCTCGCGGCTGCCCAGCAGCGCCGCCGCCACGGCATCGAGCAGGTGCCGGCGCACTTCGCGGCACAGTTCGCTTTCCGGGCTGCCCGCGGCGATACTGTGCGCCAGTCCGGCCAGATAGCCCGACATGTCCGACTCGCCGCGGCCCGAATCGGCACGCTGATTCCCCTGCGAAAGATTCACGGCAGTTCCTGGATTGTCCGGCCTCGGTTGCAGCCCCCCGGGCGGCGACGCGGCATCATGCCGAGGGCACCGATGCCGCGCGCTCAGGCGCGCCTTCCACCGCACGGTCCCGGATCGCACAAGGGGCCGGCCTGCGGCGTCACGACTGCCCCACCCCCAGGGGAATACGGGGCCTGCCCAGATGGATCGGTTCCATCTCGTCCGTCTTGGCGAAGATGGAAGAAAAGATGTATTCCTTTCCCGCCTTGATGTGGTGCTTGATCAGTTGCCGCGCCTTCTTCGCGTCCCTCTGGCAGATCGCATCGTAGATGTCCCTGTGCTCCTTGACGACCTCGCTGGCGCGGCCGGCAGGCAGGCCCTCGATGCGGTGCCGGAGAAAGATGCGCTGGTAGACCTCACGGAAATATGCCGTCAGATGAGGGTTTTCGGCCATCTGGACGTAGCCGGCGTGAAACTCCTGGTCGAGTATGAACCTGCCGCGGCTCACGTTCTCGATCACCGATTTCTCGTAGAGCTGCTTCTGCCTTTTCAGGATCTCGAGCTTTTCGGGCGTGACCTTTTCGATGGCTCTATCGATGGCGCCCAGCTCGATGATCTCCCTCAACTCGTAAAGCCAGATGGCCTCTTCCCGCGTGATCTGGTGGACGGTGTATCCCTGGTTGGGAACGAAATCGAGGAACCCCTCGCTCGCCAGGATGCTCAGAGCATTGTTCACCGGGGTGCGGCTGACATTGAGCCGCTTGGCGAGATCGCTGAATATCAGCCGCTGCCCCGGGACAATATCGTAGTTCAACATCATTTCCTTGATCCTACGATAGGCCATTTCAGTCAGACTCCTGCGCGGATTCTGGCGGGATTCAGCCTGCTCTTTCATGCGCTAAGCTCCTAGTTCCGGACCCACCTCTTGTATTTCGGCGGGACCTCGATATTCAACATCTTGGCCAGATTCAGCCCCAGCATGTTGGCCCGATCCTGATCCGTGATGGGCGGATAGCCGTAGCCCTTCTGCAACTCCTCGGGGATCTCGAGGTTCAGGACGGCCTGGACCGAAAGATCCGCCGGAGATGCGGGCCAATCGGTGCCGAAGATCAACTTCTCGCTTCCTCCCAGGATGTTCATCACCGAACCTACCATGTGCGCCAGCTTCATGGGGGCGTAATACCACGGCCCGAGCATTCCGCTCATGCCGACGTACAGGTTGCGGTGCTTCCACGCCAACGCGTTCAGGACGTCGCTCTCGGGCCAGCCGAAATGGTAGGCGACGATCTTGAGTTCCGGGAACGCCAGGCAGATGTTGTCGAGCAGTATGGGCTGACAATACTCGGAATGGCCGCCGACGGCAAAGCCGGTGTGTATGAATACCGCGACGCCCAGCTCGAGGCACTTCTCGTAGAACGGGAACATGTCGGGGTGATTGAACGGCCCTGCATCCTCGGGCGAGTAAACCTTGGTGCACTTGAATCCGAACTCCTTGTGCAGGATTTCCAGTTCCTTGATGGCGTTGCGCACGCCGCGGATCAGATGGGGGCCGACATTGGAGCACCCGATGATGCGATCGGGATACTTCTCCATGGCCTCGATGGTGTGATAGTTGGTGGAACAGGGGATGGCGTTGTAGGACATATTGAGGAAAGATTCCCTCAACATGCAGGCCTTGTCGATTCCGGCCTCGTCCATCGCCTTGATGAGCATCTCGGCCGTCCAGTCGGACGGTTTTTCCCGCCGCTCCTTGGTGAGCGGATTGGTGTTCCACCATTTGCCGGTCGGCGACTCCTGCGGCTTGGAAAAGTACGCGCTCGCCGGATAGTATCCGATGTGCTTCCGGAACTCCCACGGCATGACATGGGCTTCGCAGTCGACGATGAAGAAATCTTCAGCACGCATGGTCCGTTCCTCTTTCAATGATAAACCAATTTTTTGAATCTTGGGACCTCTCGATCCTCCGCTTCAACGACATATGCGATTACATACAATATTACATTCATGCCCTTGTCAAGCCTTTTTTCTCCGGATCTCCCGCCGAGAAAGGCCGGCGGCGCGTGCCGCCGGAGGGCACCCTCAGGCGCATGCCCCGGGCATCGCCATCCCGCGGCCGATCAGCGCCTTGCGGCCGGTTTCAGGCGAGGGCCTTCGGGGGTGTCCTCGATCTCCCAGCCGGCGTCGCGGATACGCTCGCGCAAGGCGTCGGCGTCCTTCCAGCGCCTCTCGCTGCGTGCCCGGCGGCGTTCTTCCACGAGCGCCTCCACCTCGGGCGGCACGCTCGCGCGTTGCGGCTGCCATTCCGACAGCCGCAGGCCCAGGATCCGGTCGAATTCGAGGATCGTGGCCTTGCGCGCGGCGGCGGGTGCCGGGCTCCGGGTCAGATCCCAGGCCAGGGCCAGGGCGCGCGGCATGTTGAGGTCGTCGTTGACGAAGGAACGGAATCTTTCCATGAAATCGGGATCCGCCTCGCCGGGCTCCCCCCAATCGTAGACGAGCGCGCGCAGGCGATCCAGGGCGGCCGCCGCCGCGTCCAGGCTCTCGAAGCTGAAATTGAGCTTCGTGCGGTAGTGGGCTCCCAGGCAGAAGTAGCGCCACACCAGCGGATCGTAGCCGCGGTCGATCAGATCCTGCAGGCGCAGGAAATTGCCCTCGGACTTCCCCATGCGGGCGTCGCCGATCTGCAGGAAATAGCCGTGCAGCCAGAAATTCGCCAGGCGCGTGCCGTAGCATGCCTGGGCCTGCGCGATCTCGTTGGAGTGGTGCACGGTGATGTGGTCCTCTCCCCCGCAATGGATGTCGAAGAACTCGCCCAGATACTTGGCCGACATCGCCGAGCATTCGATGTGCCAGCCCGGGAAGCCCACCCCCCACGGGCTGTCCCACTCCATCTGCCGCTTCTGGCCCGGAGGGCTGAATTTCCACAGGGCGAAATCGGTCGCGTGGCGCTTCTCGCCCATGTCGATGCGCGAGCCGGCCTGCAGGCCGGCGACGTCGAGGCGCGCCAGGTAGCCGTAGTCCTCGAGCTTCGAGGTGTCGAAGTAGATCCCGTCGGAGGTCCGGTAGGTGAAGCCCCGTTCCTCGATGCGCCGGATGGCCTCGATCTGTTCGGCGATGTGATCCGTCGCCCGGCACCATATCGTGGGCTCGAGGATGTTGAGGCGCCGGAGATCCTTGCGGAACTCTTCCGTATAGAGCTCGGCGATCTCCCAGGCCGACTTCCCCGTGCGCCGCGAGCCCTTCTCCATGCGGTCCTCGCCGGTGTCGGCGTCGCTCGTCAGGTGCCCGACGTCGGTGATGTTCATGACGTGCTTGACGCGGTACCCGTTGAACTCGAGCACGCGCCGCAGGATGTCTTCGAATATGTAGGTCCGCAGGTTTCCGATGTGGGCGTAATCGTAAACCGTAGGCCCGCAGGCGTACATCCCGACCTCCGGGGGCCGGAGCGGCTCGAACTCGCGCACGCTGCGCGTATAGGTGTCGTACAGGCGGAGTTTCATGCGGGAAAACTTAGCACAGGCAGCGCGCCGCGTCACGCAGCGAAAGCGCGTGCGCTTGCCCTTCGCGCCGCCGCGCTTGAAAAAAAATCCCGCTGCGGACACTATTAGCCTCGCTTCTGCAGCACGAGAAGCGCAACGGAAAACCGACGTATCCGGCATGGAGGGCAATGGACCGATGCGGGCACTCATCGTACACGGAGGATGCGGCGCGGTATCGGCCGAGGAGCAGGTCTTGCGCACGGAGGCCTGCGAGCGCGCGGCCGACGCCGGCTGGAAGGTCCTCGAGCGCGGCGGCGGCGCGCTGGAGGCGGTCGAGGCGGCCGTCATGCATCTCGAGGACGAACCGCTGCTCAATGCGGGCACGGGCAGCTATCTTCAGGCCGACGGCGTGGCGCGCATGGACGCCAGCATCATGAGCGGCGACGGCCGCGCCGGCGCCGTCGCCCAGGTGCCGTACCTCAAGAACCCGATCCGGCTCGCGCGCTATCTGCTCGAGCAGGACGCCCACGTCATGCTCACGGGAGTGCCGGCTTTGCAGCTGGCTCTCAGGCTCGGCCACGAAGCGTCGGTGGTCGCCACCCCGCCGAAGATCGCCTACTGGCAGGAGCATCTGAACGACGCCTGCCGCAAGCTGGATTACGCGCGCATGGCCGAGTCCTGGAGGAAGGAAAATCCGCGGCTGGGCACGGTGGGGTGCGTGGCGCTGGATGACGGCGGCAACCTGGCCGCCGGCACTTCCACGGGCGGCACCGGGCAATGCTATCCGGGCCGCGTCGGGGATTCCCCCATCATCGGCGCGGGCACCTATTGCACGAGACAGGCGGGGGTCTCCATGACCGGGGTCGGCGAGCGCATCATGGTGCTGCTTTCAGCCAAGCGCCTCTGCGATCTGGTCGCGCAGGGCAGCCCGCTCGAAGCGGCGGCCGCCGAGGTGCTGGCCGAAATCGAGACGCGGGCGCCGGCGTCGGCGGGATTGATCGCCCTCGACTCTTCGGGCCGCGTGGCGACGGTCTGGGATACGCCCTACATGGCCTATGCGCGCCGCGGCGGCGCCTGAGCGCCCTGCGCCGGCCGCCGGTTTTCGCGGCTGAGGCCGGCGCGGTAGAGGAACCAGCAGACGGCCGCGATCGCTGCGACTGCGGCCAGCCCGCCCGCGACGCCGGGTATGCGCGGTTCCATGGCGCGCGGCGCCACCCTGGCGGCGACCAGCGCCGCCACCAGCACACCCGCCAGGCCCTCGCCGGCCACCAGTCCCGAGGCCGCCAGAATGCCGGGATCGCTCCCGGGCTTCTCCCGGCCCTCCCGGCGCCGCTCGACCAGCGCACGCACGCATCCGCCCACATAGATGGCGCCCATCGACGAAAGGGGCAGATACACGCCGATGGCAAACGCCAGGCCCGACGCACCGCACAGGATGCCGCACAGGGAAACCCCCACCCCGGTCAGCACCAGGCGCCAGGGCAGTTCGCCCGAGAGCACTCCCTCGATGATGGTCTTCATCAGGGTGGCCTGCGGCGCCGGGATTTCCTTGGATCCGAAGGTATAGGCCGTGCCCAGCAGGATGACGGTCGCCGCTACCGCCCAGCAGGCGAACGAGGCCCCGATCAGCTGGCCGAACTGCTGGCGCGCCGGCGTCGCACCCACGAGATAGCCGGTCTTGAGGTCCTGCGAGATGTCGCCCGCCTTCGAGGCCGCGATGGCGACGATCGTGCCCACCGTGAGAACGGCGGCCCGTGCCGAAGGGTCCGACCAGCCGGCCGCCGCGAAAACCGAGGCGACGCCGAGCAGCGTGATGAGCGCGATCCCCGAGGTCGGCTGCGACGATACGCCCACGATGCCCACGATGCGCGCCGCCACCGCCGTGAACAGCATGCCGAAAAGCCCGACGCCGGCCGCGCACACCAGCCGCGGCACCAGCCCCATGTTGCCGGCAAAGATGCCCGGCACGAAACCGGCGACGAGCACCACGAACGCGATGGTCCCGAAGACAAAGGCGCCGGGCAGGTCGCGGTCCGTATTCGGGAGCTCTGCGGCAGGCCCTGCGGCCGCGCGCCGCCGGATCCCCCGCGCGACCGCGAGAAATGCCCCGGCCATCGTCGGCAGCCCGCGCAGCACCGTGATGATGCCCGCCGTCGCCACGGCGCCTGCGCCGATGTAGCGCACATAGCGCGACCAGATGTCGCCGGCGGACATCTCGGAGATCAAGCGGCCCGATTCCGGATAGAGCGGCGCCGTCAGCCCGCTGCCCAGCCAGGCGATCAGCGGCGTCAGTGCCGTGGCCGACAGCAGCGAGCCGGCCACGATCACCGCCGACTGCCGGTAGCCCAGGATGAAGCCGACGCCGAACAGCGCGGGCGCCAGCTCGAGCGCCAGCTCGGCCTTGGGCAGCACCGGGACCCCCACGGCAACGATCGCCGGGAGGAAAAAGAGCAGCGCCACGATGAATTTCACGGCCGCCCCCACGGCCATGCCGCGGAAGATCCACGCGCTCCCGCCCGCTCCGGCCGCCGTGGCGCGCAGCACCTCGGCGCACGCCGTGCCCTCCGGGTAGGGCAGTTCGTTGTGCGCCTCGACGATCAACAGCCGCCGCAGCGGTATCATCGCCGCCAGGCCCAGGCATCCCCCGAGGAAACAGAGCGCCGTCACCTGCAGATAGGGCGGCGCCATGTTCCACAGGAACAAAGCCGGGATGGTAAAGATCGTCCCGGTGGCCAGGGCCGTGGAGGCCGATCCGATGGTCTGCGACAGGTTGGCCTCGAGGATCGTCCCGCGCCGCCCCGAGAGGGTGAAGATCGCCACCGTCATGACCGCGGCCGGGATCGAAGCCGACACGGTCATGCCCACACGCAGGCCCAGGTATGCATTGGCCGCGCCGAAGACGATGCCGAGAAAGACCCCGACGGCGACCGCTTTGAAGGTGAATTCGGCGAGCGATTCCGTTTTGGTAGTCATGGCGCGCGCCAGTTTAGTCGCGCGCGCGTGCCTTTGGAAGCCAAAATCGCGCGTCCTACGGCCGGCACCGGCGCAAGGCGGGTTCGATGGCGTCCTTGCGCAGGCGCGCGAAATACTCGGCGGCATTCACCTCGTGGATGACCACCTGCCCGTGCGGCGGGACGGAGCGGTAGAGCACCTTGACCTTCTTGACATCCTCGCCGGTGCCGCGCACCTTGAAGTAATAGCGCTCGCCCGATTTTTCGATGCCCTTGTAGACATCCAGGGGCAGGCTGCCGAAGTCCGCCTCGCCCGAAGTGGAAAACTCGTGGATGGTATCCATCGTGGGGAAGATCACGTCCTGCTGGGCGTGGCTCTTCTTGAGGAAATCGTCGCGGGCCGCCGCCGTGCCGAAGTCGGCCACCTGCACTCTCACCCGGTTCCGGTCGGGAAAGACTCTGCCGACGTAGAACGTTTCCGCAGCGAAATAAACGGGGAAACGGCATTTCGAATTCGTCACGAGCTCGGCCAGCGATTGGCCGTGCGCACCGGCCGCCGCCAGCAGCGCTGCAAGGGCCGCCGATAGAAGGCGCTCGCTTTTCATGGTGACCTCCCGCCCCGCCGGGCCGGCAGCCGGGCAGGACAGCGCACCCGTGTTCCCGGCACCGTCGGAGTGCCGCCCCCCGGCCGGCCGTTTCCGGCCGGCCGCATTCCCTGCGGCCCATTGTACAGCGGGAGGCGGCCCGCGGGCACACGTTTATTGCGAGCCGCACCCCGGCGCGCTCATTCCATGATGCCGGCCGCTTTCAGCTGGGCTTCGCGCGTCGCCTTGAATTCGGTTCCGGGCTTCCATTCGGGATACCGGTCGGCCTGCGCCACGCGATATCCGATCATCCAGTAGAACTGGAGATCTTCGACCGCCCCGCTCATGTCCCAGTCGGGCCGGACGATATCGGAGGGCTTGTGATAATGCTTGGCGGTGTACTCCTCCCGGATCTGCCTGCCGTACCCGGGCGGCTTGCCTATATAGTCGATTCCCGCGCCGCTGGCGAGCGCGGGCACGCCCTGCTTGGCGAACGGGAAGTGATCCGAGCGGAAGTAGGAGCCCTTTTCCGGCGTGGGATCGGGCTCGGCTACGCGGCCCTGCTCCGCGAGCACCCGGGTTGCATAGTCATCGAGCTCCGAATAGCCGAAACCGGTGATCGAAATGTCCCGGGTCCGGCCGTGCACGTTGAGCGAATCCATGTTGATCACGGCCAGTGTGCGGGCGAGCGGATATATGGGATTGCGCGCGTAATATTCCGAGCCCAGCAACCCCTGCTCCTCGGCCGTGACCGCCAGGAAGAGGATCGAGCGCTTGGGCGCCGCAGGAAGCCTGACGAAGGCGCGCGCGATTTCGATCAACCCCCCGATGCCGGTCGCGTTGTCCTGTGCCCCGTGATAGATCTTGTCGCCGTCGATCTCCGGCCCGATGCCGAAGTGGTCCCAATGCGCGGTGTAGATCACGTACTCGTCCTTGAGCTTCGGATCGGAGCCTTCCAGCTTGCCCACGACGTTGCGCGACTCGATGGTGCGCAGGGTGTTCTTCAGCTTCATCGAGGCGCTCACGGCCAGGGGCACGGGGGCGAAGTCGCGGCTGAGGGCGCGCTTCTTCAAGGAATCGTAATCCTGGCCCGCCAGCGCGCACAGCTTCTTCCCCTGCTCGAGCGTCAGCCATCCTTCCACGGCGACGCGGCTCATGTTCTTGTCGGGAGCGACCAGGTCGAACTGTTCCGTCACCTTGCTCTGCACCACCGAGAAAGGATAGGCGGCGGGCTCGGTCTCATGGACGATGAGCACCGCCGCGGCTCCCATCCTGGCGCCGATCTCGTACTTGTACGTCCAGCGGCCGTAATAGGTCATCGCCTTGCCGCCGAACATCTTGGGATCCAGCTTGGCGGGGTCCTCGGGATCGGGAACGGGCGGATCGCCCACGAGCATGATCAGCGTCTTGCCCTTCAGATCGGCGCCCTTATAGTCGTCCCACTGGTATTCGGGCGCCTGCACCCCGTAGCCGACGAACACCACCTCGGAGTCCGCCACCTCGACCGCATCCACCACCCTCTTGGTCCAGGCGACGAAGTCGTCCTTGAATTTCGGCTTCAGCACGGCGGATCCCTTTTTGAAGACCATGGTGAAGTCCGGATCCGCGGTGATGCCGACGAGCGGAACCTTCTGTATGTAGGTTCCGTCCGTGTTCCCCGGCTTCAGGCCCGCCTTCCGGAACTGCTCGACGATATAGTCGACCGTCAGATCTTCTCCCCTGGTGCCGGGTGCACGGCCTTCGAACTCGTCCGAAGAAAGCACCTTGGTATGTTCGAGAACCGCGTTGCCGTCGATTTCGGGGAACCCGACCGTCTCGGCCTTGCGCCCGCCGGAACAGCCCGAGAGCGCAACGAGAAAAATGACAAGACCGATCAGCTTCGAGCGCGCTTGCATGGCAGCCTCCCTGTCAAAAAAGATTATTGTCGCGCTTGCGCATCGACCATTCCGGCGCACGCCGGCATGCCGTACGGCTACTCGAGCGGCCCGACCGTTTCCTCCACCGTCTCGAGGATTTCGCAGGAGCGCACCAGTTCCTTCATGGCGTTGTGGTCGGGATACAGGGGCCGGTCCTCGTCCAGATGGCGCACATGCCTGCGCACCACCCCATGGGCCGCCTGCACGCCGCGCCCGGGCCGGAATTCGCGGAAGTCGAGCGCCTGGGCCGCGGCCATGAATTCGATGCCCAGCACCCCGTAGGCATTGTCCAGGATCTGCGCGTTCTTGATGGCCGTGTTCATCCCCATGGAAACGAAATCTTCCTGGTCCGCGGCGGCGGGGAT
>Ga0272448_1001770_pt1 | contig 28432 bp, 24 predicted proteins | sample YNPCB0191_FD_202220 | JGI IMG/M metagenome (GOLD analysis project Ga0272448, IMG submission 202220) | Hot spring sediment microbial communities from Yellowstone National Park, WY, United States - YNP-CB-019-1 | ecosystem: Environmental > Aquatic > Thermal springs > Hot (42-90C) > Sediment... | reverse complement strand
TCTTTACACGAATATTCACCCATTTAGAATGTCCAGACATACGTGTTTCACTCCATTCAGCCAATGCGGGATGTATAAAATTTGCCGGGACATGCCCGGATATGCTTCTGCGAAGTTGCCGTATTATAACATATCGCGGTGAGGCAGGCAAAACGCGAGGCGAAAATGAGCCCGGAAGACGCGTTGAGAGCTGCTACCATGCATCATGCATACGGGGGAAGTGATTAGTTATCGGACAATACAACTAATCACTTATTACTACTCACTCATCACTCAGACTCCGGCGTCACTTCCCCCCATGCGCGCGCAGATATTTGACGATCTCGGCTTTGCCGAGGACATCGGCGAACTGGAGGGCGGTGGTGCCGTCTTTGGCCACGGCGTTCACATTCGCGCCGCCGGCGACCAGTAGTTTCACCGTGTCCAGATGGCCATTGATGATGGCCCAGTGCAGCGGGGTATAGCCGTCTTTCTGCTTCGCCTCCAGCGCTGCGCCGTGGCGCAGCAATACTTTGATCGCGCTGTTGCGTCCCTGCACGGCGGCCCCGTGCAATGGCGTTTCGTCGTTATCATCGTGGGTGTTCACCTGCGCGCCGTTGGCCAGCAACAGTGCCATCACCTTCTCCTGACCCTGGGTGGCGGCGAGGTGCAGGGCGGTCTGGCCGGTGTAAAGGTAGCTGTTGCAGCGCGCGTTGACATCCGCGCCGTGGTCAATGAACAGTTGCACCATCTCGACATTGCCCAGCAGCGCCGCCAGTTGCAGCCCGGTGGCGCCTTTGGCGTTATGGATGCTCGCCGCGGACGGCATGCGGGAAAGGATCTTGCGCATGGCGGCCAGGTCCTTGTGCTTCACCGCGTTAAAAATATCGTAATCGGCCGTGATGGTGGTGGCCGGGTGCGGGGTGCCGGGTGTGGGTGCCGGCTTCGGCCCCTGTGAGGGCGATGGCGTGTGGCCTTTCCCCTCATCCGCCGCCGGGGGCGCAATCAGTTGTTCGAAGGGTGTTTTCGGGGCATTCTTAGTCAGCGTCTCCGGCGTCCCTGGTTTCACGATGGACGGGGTGGTACGCGGATCAGGCGCCACCGTCCCCGGCGGGTTGCCGGTAGGTCCTTTTGGCGCTGGCGGCGCCGAATGATGCCCACGCATCAACAGCGTGCCGGCGATCAGCAGCATCGCCACAATCAATGCCACCGTCGTCGCAGGATAACGTCGCTTCCGCTTCGGCGCACACTTCGCACACACCGCGCCGGACAGCGGGGAACCACAGGTTGGACAGGTTGTTGGTTTATTCATAGCCATACACGAAAGAAGTGATCAGTCATATTACCCGACAGCCGATAACTAATCACTAATAACTAATCACTTGTCACTACTAACTACTGACTGCTCACTACTTACTGATGCCTCCCTCGTTTTGTGCGGCGCGCGGAAGGTGGTGAAGGTTTTCACGCAGAGGATCACCGGGTAAACGGTCGGGAAGAGCGATTTCGAGTCAAGATATTTGATGCCGATGCGCTGGGCGACGATGAGCAGGCCGAAGACGGCGATGAGATAGCAGCCGTCGCGCAGGGTGTTGACAGTGAACGCGGCCAGCCGCTGGCGCGTTTTGCCCAGCGCCAGCAGCGCCGGGAAATACATCAGCAGCAACAGCGCCAGCGGAAAAGCGAAGATGGGCTGCAGGTGTGCCAGCACCCAGCCGATGCCGAAAAAGCACGGAAACAGCAGCATATACAACACCGGCAGGCGCATCTCTTCGCCCACTTTTCGCAACCAGAAATTCATCGTTCGCCTCATCAACCACCGAGCGGCACTGCTCTCAGTATACACTATCGCGGTGAGTTCTACACGTGGGGATTCAGGATGCCCGATTCATGATTCAAGGGATTACTACGGGGGGCTTTATCACATGCGCGGCAATATCTATCACGTAGGGGGTAATGCTTGGTTGATATCCAGGATAACGCGGAATCCGGCGCTCACAATCTGTCTGACGCCAGTTTAAAGGCAAACCTCTCGAACTTGATACGTGAATCCTGCATCCTGCATCATGAATCCTCTTCCCCTTCCCCTTCACCCTCCATCGCCAGCACCGTGGGGCGGGTGAGGTTGATATTCGGGGCGGCCAGGGCATCAGCCAGGTGCGCGGGGTTGGTGGTGCCGAGGATGGGGATGACCGGGAAGTCCTGGTGCAGCAGGTAGGCCAGCGCAAGCTGGTTGGGCGTGCAGCGCAGCTTGTGGGCCAGGATTTCCACCCGCTCAAGGCGACGGCGATTCTCCGGGGTGTCGTAGACGGCGGCGGCCGCCCGCCCCTCGGTGGCAAAGTAGCCGTTGGCGGTGGGCGAGTACGGCATCACCGGCATGGCAGTGGTGAGGTGCCATTCATGGTCGTCATCGGTGAAGACGTGCATCGTGGGATCAGGACGCGGCTCTTTCGGCTGCGCCAGGCTCCACAGCGGCTCGGAGATGATGAATCCCTGCAGGCCATGCGCACTGGCATAGTTGTTGGCGGCGGCAATGCGTTTCGTGCTCCAGTTGCTGGCGCCCAGGTAGCGGATGCCCCCGCGGCGAATCTGCTCGTTGAGCATCTCGATGATCTCTCCAACGGGCAGGCGGGGATCGTCGCGATGCAGGAGAAAAATATCAATCGTCGGGATGCCCAGCCGCTCCAGGCTCTCGTCGATCTGCTGGGCCACCGCCTTGGCGGAGAGGTAATCATCCGGCTGCAGATACGCGGGCGGCACACAGGGATGCCCACCCTTGGTGGCGACCACCAGCCGCTGCGCTCCCCCATGCTTGCGCAGGTACGCTCCCAGCGCGCGCTCGCTGGCGCCCAGCCCGCCGTCCACCCAGAAGCTGTAGCAGTGCGCAGTGTCGAAGAAGTTGCCCCCCGCCGCGCAGAACTGGTCAATCAGCCGTTCCAGCGCATCATCGCGCACCACCGTCCCGAATCCCCCCGCACCATAACACAGGGTGGACACCATGAGATCAGTATTCGGAATAAGATGCTGCCGCATAATCATTCTCCTCATCTGCTACGAATGGCTTCGCGAAAGAGCGGATATAAAATAGTATAGCAGGCGAGAGGTGAATAAACAAGCTGCATGACGTCAAGCGTTATTCTAATCATCGGCGATTATCGTTCTAGCCTAGACGAAATGGTGTATCTGTAAAGGAGGGTGAGATGCTTGACGGAGAGAAGCTTGAGTATTATGATTCTTTCGGCCTCATTATGACTGGATAGAGTGTTAGACACAGGTTGTACTATGATGCCTTTTAGCAATGAGAAACTACTAATGATGCTTGATGAGGGGAGATATGAGAAAAGAGACTAATGCAAAGAAGTTAGCAGATCAGCTTTTTCCGATAAAGGCGTCTTCTGATGAGGAATCCGAATTACTAAATATTCCACCTGACCAACGCCGGCTTCACACCGAGACGTACGATTTTTCAGTAGCAACAATACATGAATACCTAAAGAAAAAATACATCTATATACCAAAATTTCAAAGAATGTACGTTTGGAATAGAGTACAGGCTTCGCGGTTAATAGAATCATTAGTTATCCAATGTCCAATACCTGTTATCTATCTGAATCAGGAAAGCGACGAAAGGCTTTCTGTTATTGATGGTAACCAACGTCTTCAAAGTTTACAATTATTCTTAGAAGACGGTTTCGCCTTAAATGGCCTTAAAGCTTACCCCGAATTGGAAGACACATTATATTCTGAGTTAGATTCTCGTATACAACGCCATATTTTGAATCGTACCTTGCGGTGTATTGTTATTCTTAAAGACACTCATCCAAGGATAAAATTTGACGTGTTCGAGAGATTGAATACCGGCGCAGTTCAATTAAATCCACAAGAAATTCGCCATGGTATTTACCATGGCGCACTAATCGATACCATCGACAACTTATCAGACAATATCACATGGAAAGAAGTATCTGGCTATGCGAATGATAAAAGAATGAAAGGTTCAGTATTAATATTACGTTTCTTTGCATTAAACGAAGATCTCGATCGATACCAAAAACCTCTTTCTGCATTTCTAAATGATTATTGTGATAAAAACCAATTCATACAAAAAGATAGGCAAAGAGAGCTCGAATCTCTATTCATGCAGACTATTTCTGGTGTAAAACAGCTTTTAGGTCAATATGCGTTCCGCACATTTGACGAACAAGGATCCCCAAACAAAAATATTAATGCAGCTTTGTTTGATGCACAGATGGTAGGCATTTCTCGGCTAAACGGGGATTTGCCAGTTCTTAGCATTGAAGGTATGAGGGAAAAACTAATACAACTGTATAGCGAAGAGGATTTCAAAGAATCGATCACTTCTGGCACAAGTACAACAAAACTTGTAAAATATCGAATTGCTCGTTTTTATACATTCCTTGAATCCCTGGGGAGATAGAATATGGCTTATGCATCAAGTTTAGCGCGAAAAGATTTCCTCAGGGGGATAATACAAATCATTATTGTATGTAAAAATTCAAAAGAGTTGCCAAGTCAGATCACCGACATGCTATTCCAGGCTGCTATATTCAAAACGAGCGCATTACTGGAAGAATACATCCACAACGTCATTTCAGATTGGCTAAAAAATGCAGAGCGATGCGGTAAAACTACTGACTCATTACCACCGAATCTTCGCTGGTATTGCGTTGCAAAATCACAAGTGGATGCATATAAAAATTATCTATACAACTTGGATGAACAGAAGTTAATTAATTCTCTGATTGGCAAAAAGAATAATGACTTTCTTTCAGACGGATTGCCTCTAGCTGGATTAATAAATATCAATCAGATTGTAGACGATAAGAAATATCCAAGTGTCAAAAATTTGAATAAGCTATTCAATCGACTCGGTATTCAAAATATCTTCCACAAAGTAAATGAACTATCAGGTAGATCATTCGAGCGTAATCTTCAATCTTTTCTTGATATACGGACAGCTATTGCACATCAGAGTCCACCACCGTTAACAATCCGTGATATTACAGCTCACATTCATAATATAAGGCGATTTGTTTCAGCGCTAGATAAGGTTCTCTATGATCATGTTGTTGAACATCATAGCACATGTTGCTGGCGTACGATATAAGCAATAGCAAAATCGCACAACACACTTACAACATTCAGTGCTCTTAGTGCTTGGATTATTAGTTTTATTTCTAAATATATACCTTTCCCTTCTACTTGACGCCCCGCCCCTCTCCCGCTATCATAGCCGATGACCTACTATTCAGGAGTACGGATTATGGCCGGCTGGGCATCACCCTATGATTTATTGGCGATGGAGTTCACGCAGCGGCGGGATGAGGGGTGTGTGATCCCCACCGCGCTGGTGCAGCGGTTTGCGGAGCTGCATGCGCAGAGCGATGCGTGGAACGCCGAACGGATCGACCCGATTTACGACGCGCTGATGGCCGTGGAGCCAGATGCGGAGCTGGCGGCGAAGGAGCCAAACGAGCTGGCGGCGATTCGCGCGTTGCGCCCGGAGGGACCACGGGACCTCGGCTGGCAGCCAACCGACGATGAGCTGCTGGACCGGCTGCATGGGGCCTGGACGGGACGTTGCGTTGGGTGCGCGTTGGGCAAGCCGTTCGAGGGATCGAAGCGCAATTTCATCAAGCGGCGCCTGCAGTCGCTGGGCGATTGGCCGCTGCGCGATTATGTCTCCGGGCGAGATGTCGGCGATGGCTTCCAGCACTGGCACCGAGAGGCGGAGCGCGAGAATATCGCTTACATGCCGGCGGACGACGATATCCACTACAGCCTGGTGGCGCTGGCGGTGCTGGAGGCGGCGGGGCCGGAATTCACCTGGGAAAATGTCTTCCAGGTCTGGCGCGACCGCATCCCCTTCGGCCAGATCTGCACCGCGGAGCGGCAGGCGTTCCTCAATGCCCTCAACTTTTCCTCCGCCTGGGGCCGCCTGGCCACCACGCCGGCGTATACCCGCCGTTACCGCAACCCGTATCGCGAGTGGATCGGCGCGCAGATCCGCGCCGATGGCTGGGCGTGGGCATGCGCCGGCAAGCCGGAGCTGGCGGCGGAATTTGCCTACCGCGACGCCAGTTGGACGCACGAGCGCAACGGCATTTATGGCGAGATGTTCATGGCGGCGATGCAGGCGGCCGCCTTTGTCGAACACGACCCCGCGCGCCTCATCGAGATCGGCCTGTCGGAAATCCCACGGGCCTGCCGCCTAGCGCAAGCCGTGCACCGGTGCCTGGAGTTCGTCAATACCTCACCCGACTGGGAAGCATGCATGGAGAAGGTGGAGGCGCTGCTGCCGGAGATGAACTGGGTGCACACCATCAACAACGCGCTGATCTGCGTGATGAGCCTGTGCTATGGCCACCTGGACACCACCGAGACGCCAGCCATCGCCGTGATGGCCGGCCTGGACACCGACTGCAACGGCGCCACCGTCGGCAGCATCGCCGGCGCCGCCGCCGGGCAGCGTGCCTTCGGCATGAACCTGGCAGGCCGGCTGCACGACACTATCAAACCAAACATCGTCGGCTTCACCGAGATCACCATGCGCGAGTTGGCGGAGCGGACGATGACGCAGTGGAAAGCAGTGGAGGGGTATGCAGCGGGGAGAACGAGTCAGCAGTAATCAGTGATCGGTGATCGGTTGCCGGGCGAAGAGACTGATCACTGATCACTGATTACTTGCTTCATTTCCCGTTAATCTTCTTCAACGCATCCGCAGCAGCCTGGCGAGGCGCGGGGTTCTCGTCGGCCAGCATTCGTGTGAGCGTGGAGATGGCGGCAGGATCGCCTATCTTCCCCAATGCTTCGGCGACCGCCACGTGAATCATTCGACAGTCAAACTGCGTGGCCAGAGCGCACAACACCGGCACGGCACGGCGATCGCCCAGTTCCCCCAGCGCGGTGATCATTGAAGGAAAAAACTGCCAGGGGCACATGGTGGTGAGGGCGTGCAAGATCGGTTCCACGGCGCGCGGGTCTTTCAATTGCCCCAACGGTCCGGCGACGGTAAAATCCCCCTGCCGGAGTTTTTCGATGAGCAGCGGCACGGCCTCTGTATCGCCGAGTTGGGCCAGCGAGAGCACGGTACACTGGTTTACGAGGTAATCGGGATCATCAAGCATCCGGCGTACCGCCTTGATGGATTGCCGATCATGTAGTTTGCCCAGCGCGGCCACTGCCGCCTGGCGGACGCCATGATCCGCGTCTTCCAGGGCGGTGCGAAAGAGTGGGAGGAATTTGTCAGCCTGTTTCAGCTCGCTGAGCTTTTCGATGATCTCGGCGCGCCAGAAGGAAGTCGGCTCTTTGAAAATTGCCAACAACGTATTTCCCCCGCGCACATCCCCGGCTTCCGCTACCGCTTTTGCCGCTTCCCGGCGAATGCTGGTGTCTTTGTCGTCCAGCAGTGGGAGTAAGAAGGGTAGGCAACCGGGGGTGTTGTGCCAGCTCATTGCCATGAGCACCGACCGGCGGTCGTCTAGCGTGCCATCCTTCAAGAGCCGGGCGAATGCCGCCAGTACCTGCGGATCATCGCGACCGGCTAGTGCAGTGATCGCCGCATGGCGTGGATCATCGACGGGATCGTTCAGTGCAGCAAGCAGCACCTGTGTCACCTTCAGATCGTTGAATCGTCCCAGGCCATTGATCGCTTGATAGCGGATATTGGCATCGGCATGCTGGGCCAGCGTGAGCAGCACCTTCATCACCCGGGGATCATCGACCCTGGGCAGCCCCTCGCCCAAGGCTCTGGCACCGATCTTCTCATTGGCAGCAGCCAAGATCATCGCTTCTCGCACACGGGGGTCGGTGGAATCCTTCAACGCACGGAACGCGGCATTATGCCAACCGGTGTTGAGCAAGTCGAGGAGCGCCGCCGTCGCCTGCGGGTCCGGTATCTTCCCCAACCCGGTGATAGCCGCCAGCTTGACCTCGCGGTTGCTATCATGCAAGGCGGTGAGGAAAGAGGGTAACGCACGAGGATCGCCGATTTGCGTGAGGGCCCACATGGTACGCTCGCGAATCGATTGATCCTTATCCTCCAACAGTGGGATCAATGCCTTGGTCGCCCGCATGTCGGCGATATTGCCCAGCGCCTGGATAGCATCCAAGCGTGTCTGCCGGTCTCCTTTGCCCAACATATCACACAATAACGGCACGCCGGCATCGGAAAATCGCGCTAATACTGTAATGAGATCGCTCGAATTTAACAGAAAATCCTGTGGGTTGGCCAGGGATCCGGCATTGGGGCTGGCAACAGTAGTGACAGCCGGCTTTAGCAGGTCGGCGATGAGCGGTAACAATCGCGGGTCGGCCTGTTCACCGCCGAGTCCGCCCATGGCGGGCAGGGATGACGATATGGTACTCCGCGAAATCGTTCCTTTGCGGAAGAGGGCAATGATCTGCTCGATTCCCTGGGTATTCCCCGAATATGCCAGCGCGCCGATCAGCGTCGGAGTCACAGTTTGTGCATCGGTGTTATTGAGCATTTTCAGCAGGAGAGGAACGAAAGTAGCATCGGGGTGAAACTGCCAGCGCACGATCGCTGCATTTTGCAGGGCCGGGTCGGTGCCGGTCAGTGCGGCGGTCATGCGTGCCTGTGCTTCGGGATCATGCCAATCGAACAGCGAGGAGAAAGCCGCAACCCGTACCTGCGGGTCGGCATCGCCGGCAGCCTGGAGGATGGCCTTGTGTGCGCGCGGGTCGGACAATTGCGCCAGCGCGTACACGCCGGCGCCTCGCACTTGCGCATCGGGGTCCTTCACCGCCTCCAGCGCAAGCGTGATCAGTTCCGGATCATTTCGCTGTGCGAGGCATTGCAGGATCGGTGCGCGGACAGCGCTGTTCTTCTCCTGCCTAGCCAAGACACGCAACACTTCGCGTGCATCAGGATTGATTGAATACTGCAGCGCGTAAATGGCCGCTGCACGCACTGTCGCATTGGGATCATGCAGTGCGACGAGCAAGGGATCAAAGGAATCCGGCGTCTGCAGCCTCCCGAGCATCTGCACGAGCAGCACACGGACTTGCGGATCGGTATTGGCCATCGCGTCGCGGATCGGCTCCAGCGCGGCAGGATCGGTGATCTCCTGCAGCGCGTTGGACACATCAGCAGCGAACTGCCTCTCGTCGGAGGAATCCGGGTGTGACAGCGCTATCGTCAGGAGCCGCGGAAGGGATTGCATATCACCCAGCTTTGCCAATGTGCGATACGCTTCCTGCTGAACGCTCTTTTCGTTATCATTGAGCAACGTGCGCACTGCCTCTGTCGCCTTGCGGTCGCGAATCTGCCCCAGCAGCACCAGCGCATCTCGCCGCGTACCCACATCCGTCTTCAGCAACGGCAGCAGGTGGGGGATGGCCGCCTGATCCCTGGTGTTGACACGATATTGAAGCGAGCTGAGCGCCGTCTGGCGCACTTCAGGGGCAGTATCATCCAGCGCTTCAAACAACGCCGTATATATTTTCCGCCCACCCACCAGGGCGACAAGCGCTTCCCCGTCTTTCACGATCTCCGGATTGTCATCATTCTCGCTGGTATAGATGAGGCGATCCATTTCATAAATATTATCGCCGATCACCCCCACGGCCGCTTTCCGTGTCGCCGCATCCGGGCTCTTCATCGCCGCCAGCAGCGGCGCCACCATCCGGGCATCATAGAGGTTGCGGAGTTGTATCACCGCCTGCACCTGCTTTGCGGAATCGCCGCAGGTGAGTTGTGCCACCAGACCGGATATGTCCGCCGCCCGCGCCGGCGACAGCAGGCCGGGGAGCAGCAGAACAGCGAGCAGAACAATCAATGGGTAATGACACCGCATATGCACTCCTGTAACAGCCGACAAGCCGCGTCTCGGTTTGACATGCGGCTATAATATAGGACGGATGCAGCAGTGAAATGTTACAGCGATGCGGTAAAAATGTCTGGCATGGCGTAGAAAGCGTTATGCGCAAGTGAGAGGGATAAACCGTGCAATCAGTGCCGTGATCTCTTTCCGTCCGGCCAGCATCTCCAACCAGTCGGCCGGAATAGCCAGCAGGCCATAAGCAGCCCCGGCCAATCCGCCGGCTACGCACCCGGTGGTATCCGTATCCTCGCCGAGATTGACGGCGGTGAGGACGGCATCCGCAAAGGTTGGTGTGGTCAGCACTGACCACAGACTCGCTTCCAGGGTGTGGATCACATAACCGCTGGAGCTAATTTCCGATGGTGAAAGATCGACCAATCTCCCCTGGAAGAAGCGGGCAAAGTGCGAGAATTCATCGTTGAACGGTGGCGTAGCGTAATGCTGTTGACCTTGCTGGATCGCAAAGCGATAGGCTTCCTGCGGGCTGTCGCCGTCGAGCAGTGCCTTCACCAGGCAACAATAGAGGCCGCACGCCATCTGGCTGCGGGGGTGGCGGTGGGTGAGGGCGGAGATGCGATGGGCCATGGTCAGCATCTCGGCAACTGGCGCTTTCGCATAGCGCAAGGCAACCGGCAGGATGCGCATCAGGGAGCCGTTACCGTTATCACGCTCACCGGCTCCGCCAGCCTCTTCCGGGGCTGTTCCCTGTTGCAGGCGCGTGAGCGCTGATCTGGTGGCAATGCCGATGTCGAAGACGGTGCCATGCGGGGTCCAATAGCCCCAGGCGTTCCAGGCCAGGAATAAGCCCGCCAACCGCTGCGAATCATATTCCTCGCACAGGGCTTCCACCGTGCAGAGCAGCAGCGAGCTGTCATCTGACCAGGTGCCCGGCGGTTGCCCATGCGTGCCGAAGCCACGCATCCCGGCCACGGGATCATGCAGCCTTTGCGCGCGAGAGGTGAATTCGACCGGCACGCCCAGCGCATCACCCGCGATGGCGCCCCAGAGTGCGCCGTGTATGCGCTCATCTATATCCATACAGGTCCTCTTCAACGCTTCAGCGCGGCAAGCACTACGAAGAGGACGATCACCAGCACCACCGCGCCGACCGCCATCCCCACGGAGCCCATCATGATCTTGCTGCGGACTTCCGGGGGGAACTCACTCTGCGGGATCTTGCCGCATTTCTTGCACTCAAACGCGCCGAACGCCGCCATCAGCAAGGAACCGATAAGGCCGACGGCCAGTGCCGCACTGCTATGGGAGCCGTGCTGGACGGGACTTCCACAGCGGGGGCATGTGTAACTCATCGATTTTTCCTTTCAAATATTGATTACACCAGCGTCCCTTTCGTGCTGGGCACGCCGGTTTCGCGTGGGTCGGCGTGGATGGCTTCGCGCAGGGCGCGGGCGACGGCTTTGAAACAGCCTTCCACGATGTGGTGGGTATTGGTGCCGGAGAGCATGCGCATATGAAGGGTAAGGCCGCCGTTGACGGCCAGCGCGCGGAAGAAGTCCTCCGCCAGCTCGCTATCCCAGGTGCCGACCTTCGGCTGCGGCAGCGTCACGTCCCACACGAAGAAGGGTCGCCCACTGCAATCCATCGCCGCCATGATGAGCGTCTCATCCATCGGCAGCAGCATGGAGCCGTAGCGGCGGATGCCGCGCTTCTCGCCCAGCGCCTCCTTGATAGCCAGCCCCAGCGCAATGCCGATGTCCTCGGTGAGGTGGTGGTCGTCCACCTGCACGTCGCCGGTGGCGCGCACGGTGAGGTCACAGGCGCTGTGCTTGGCAAAGAGCGTCAGCATGTGGTCGAGAAAGCCGATGCTGGAATTGACATCGACTTGCCCGCTGCCATCCAGGTTGATGGTCAGTGCAATCTGCGTCTCGGCGGTATTGCGGTTGATGGTTGCGGTGCGCATGGTTGTCTCCATAAAGGCGATTCCCTCACCCCCGACCCCAGGGGTAGAGGGGAGAGTGCTATACATCATAACAGCGCGGTTTCGGGGACTGACATCGAAACTCCGGCTATTGACTATGCTGCCTGGTGTGTATTAGCCGCCCGGTAGAGGTTCCAGGGAGTTTCGGTGTCTGTCCCCGAAACCCTATGAGCGCTTCTGTCCCGAAATACGGTTGTATATGCAACCGGCAACTATGATAGGGTTTTGGGGACAGACACCGAAACTCCCTATGGCCTTTTACCCTTGACTGCATTTCGAAAGCGATAGCATCCATATTAGCGGAGTTTCGATGTCAGTCCCCAAAACCGGTGCATCCTTACTACTACGTCGTCATTAACGACCGTTTGCTGCGGGTGGTCTGCAACTCGACTTCGGCTTTGCGGCGCTCCAGGCAGGCGAGGCTGAGTTCGATGTCCTCTTCCGCTTCGTACGGGCTGATGGTACCGATGGTGACCATGTCGCAGTCGCGCAGGGTGTTCCAGACGAAGGCAAAGCCGGTGGGCGGCAGCAGGCGGCCGGCGGCCAGCGGTTTGATAGTCATCACGGGGTTCTTCGCATTGTGGATCACCTGCTGAATCCAGTCCGTCTCCACCTGGCAGAGGAACCCGGCCGCGTTATAGGGCTGCACGTAGGAGGCGACATCAGCACCGCAGGCGTCCGCGCAGGTGATCGCTTCCGGCATGTGTGTGCTCAAGCCCGGAATCATCCCCGCCTCGCGCACGATGCGCAGGCTCTCCAGCAGATCCGGCGCCAGGCAATTATTCACCCGGTCGACGCGCGGATCGGTGACGCACTGGTGCGGAAAGCAGAAGGTCGCCCCCTGCTGCTTCGCCTCCTCCACCGCGTATTTCCAGCTATCCGGGTCCTTCATGTCCGGGTAGGCCGGCGTTGCGATCCAGATCATCGGCACGCCGGTCTTCTGCTCCGTCTCGCGCAACGCCTGGGCGATGAACTCGCCGGTCATGCTCATGAACGCATTGCAGCCATGGCGCGCGAAGACTTCGATGACCTTCACCAGCTTGGACGGCGTGTCGAACAGCTCTTTGATGAAGCGGTCCTTAGCCTTGCTGGTATGTGAAAACCCCATCAACCAGTTGCTGCCACAAATCAACCGCGGCATGGAAATGCCGCCAACCATCGTTCTGGGAAATTCGGACATGGTACCCCCCGATTGTTGATTCAGGATACATGATTCAGGATTCAAGGTCTACGACGGAAGGCCCGGCTATGATCATGTTGGCGGATGCCAGGAATTTCGGGGACAGACACCGAAACTCCCGGAAAGCGTGCCTCGCCTTACCCACCTGGCACAGGAGTTTCGATGTCAGTCCCCGAAATTCCCGTACCCCTTTTCTCCACTTGCATTTTCGAGGTCAGCCCGTAGGGCGACCAGATCCTGAATCCTGAATCCTGAATCCTGAATCCTAAATCCTGAATCCTGAATCCTGAATCCTGAATCCTCTAACGTATTCTAAATCACCCCGCCCAGAAGATCAATGGCTTTCCGCAGAAAGCGCCAGTGACATGTGGGCGATGCCGGTGCTCCCTGGCTGCAGCAGCACACGTTCTTCGTACAGGAGCACTTCCAGCGCCTCGCCGGCTTCCAGGGTCACGGTCACCTGCTCGGTGTCGGCGCACACGCGCAATAGGCGGTCGCGGAAGCGGAAGGCGAAGGTGAGGTCGGGCCATTGCGCGGGGAGCTTGGGGGCGATAACCAGTGTGTCCCTCTGCACGGCAACGCCGCCGTAGCCGTAGACCGCCGCCATCCAGGTACCGCCGGCGCAGGCGGCGTGGATGCCCTCGCGCAGATTTTTATCCAGGTGCAGGTTGTGCAGGTCGAGCAATGCGGTGAGCTGAAAATAGCCGTAGGCGTGCTCGGGCAGGCCCACCTTCAATCCCATGACGGCGTAGATGGCTGGGCTGAGCGAAGAGCCCTGTGTGCAGCGATCATTATAATATTCGTAGCTGGCGCGCTTCACCGCCGGGTCGAAGTCGTCCTCGAAGAGAAAGTGGAGCATCACCACATCGGCCTGCTTGCTGCGCTGCGAGCTGGTGTTGTAGGAATAGCTCTCGATGATCGGCATGTTAAATGGACCGCGTTTGGTAATCACTGCATCGGGCAGGTCGAAGAAGCCGCGGTGCTGCTCGCACACCCCATCGCGGATGCGCGGGAAGGCCATGCGGGCGGTAATCTCACTGATGCGTTCTCGCAAGCCCGCATTCCAGCCGGAGTGCTCGGTGATGGCGGCATAGAGCGCCGGGTCGGCCTGCGCCAGTTCGTCCATCGCCTCCACCGCCTGGCGCATATTCCAGCAGGCCAGGTGGTTGGTGTAATAGTTATCGGGGGCGACCATGTTGTACTCATCCGGGCCAACGATGTCGTTGAGATGGCACAACCCATCCTCGCCAAGCTCCACCTTCGACGCCCAGAAGATGGCTGTCTCCACAATCACCTCGATGCCGTACTGGCGGTAGAACGCCTCATCCCCGGTCCAGCGCAGGTATAGCTGAAACCCCAGCGCCACTGCGCCGGAGATATGCAGCTCACGACTGGAGCCCCAGTCCGGCGGCGTCACGTCGTACCCCTGCCAGGTGCTGGTCCACGGGAAGCGCGCGCCCTGGTAGCCCCAGTCGATGGCGTTCTGCTTCGCCGCGCCCAGGCGGTGATAGCGGTACAGCAGGAGATTGCGCGCCACCGCCGGCTCCACGGCCAGGTAGAACGGCACCAGGTAAACCTCCGTATCCCAGAAGACGTGCCCGAAATACCCCTGCCCGTGCAGACCAGTGGCGCTGATGGAGACATTGGGATTCTCCGGGTTGCCCATCTGCAGCAAGTTGAAGATATCCCAACGCACGCCCGCCAGCGTTTCCGCATCGCCGCTGAAGGCCACATCGGCCACCGCCCAGCGCTGTTGCCAGTAGGCGAAGTGGGCATCAAGCAGTGCATCATCCGGCATCTCGCGCAACGCGCGCAGGTGATCCAGCGCAGCGGACAGCGGAGGCGCGCCGTCCAGGCTGGTGAAGAAGGCGGTGCGTTTCGAGAAGGCAGCCCTTTGCCCGGGAGCCAGGTCGACGGTGAACCGTTCGCAGACCGCGTGCTGCCGTCGTTCGATCACCGCCGGGCCGGGGCCGTGCGTGCAACCGGCCACCGCCACCTCGACGCCGGTTTCCGTCACGCGACTGTGCAGGTACGCCGTGCCGTCCTCCTCGCCGCGGGCGACCACCTCGGTAGGCGAGATATAATCGCGCAGGCGGGGAATGGTGCCCGGTACGGTCTCCTGCGCGGTGACGAAGCGCAGGGTCACCGGCGCGGCATAATTGCGCGCTTCCACCTCCACCTGCAACAGCGCCAGGTGCAGGTCTGCCTTCGACACCATGGTCAGCGTGCGCAGTGCAGTGATCCGCCCGGCACGATCCTTGAAAGCATAACCACTGATCACCACCCCGCGGGCGAGGTCCAGGGTGCGCGTGAATTCGATCACTTCGGCGTTGAGGAAATCCACCGCCTCCCCGCCGATCTCCAGCTCCAGCCCGTTCCAGGTGGGGGTAATCGCCAGCGCCGGGGTGATAGCCTTGTTCTTCAGCATCAACCCATACGCCTTCGCCGGCGCGGCGAGATCCGGCTTGTCGAACACGCCGGCAAAATACGTGGCCGGCGCCTGCCCCGCGCTGGCCACCTCCACCGCCCCGCGCACCCCGACATACCCGTTGCACAACGTCAACAGCGTCTCCCAGCCATCCTCTTCGGTCGGGTCATACGCCGTCTGCCGGATGCACCACTCGTCGCGTGTCTCGGCCAGCAATTGCTGGATATCGTATGGATTGCTCATGAGGAAATAATTCGGAGATAGAGGGTGGATATCCTTTTCGAGAGTAAGATTCATGCTCATACTCATGCTCAAAATCGGATTCCAATACAGCCGTTCTGAAGTGATTTGAGCATGAGCATGAATTTACGCTTCGCGCCTCTTTCCGCTATACTGAAGCACGGAGACACAAGGCAATGGCGAACCAGGTGATTATTGATGCGGGGTCGGTGGGGATTGTTGAGACGCAGTATTTCCACTACGACGGCAAGCTGAAGCTGGAGTCCGGGCGCGAGCTGGGGCCGGTGACGCTGGCGTATGAGACCTACGGCACGCTGAACGAGGCGAAGGACAATGCAATCCTCATTCCGCACGCGCTGTCCGGTAATGCGCATGTGGCGGGGTGGCATGCGGAGGATCTCGAGAAGGAGAAGGCGGAGCCGGGGTGGTGGGATTTCATGGTCGGGCCGGGCAAGGCGTTCGACACCAACCGTTTTTTCGTCGTCTGCTCCAACGTCATCGGCGGGTGCAACGGCAGCACCGGGCCAAACAGCATCAATCCGGAGACCGGCAGCCCGTATGCCACCGACTTCCCCATCGTGACCATCGGCGACATGGTGAACGCGCAGCGGCTGTTGATGGATTTCCTCGGCATCTCCTGCTGGTATGCCGTCTGCGGCGGCTCCATGGGCGGCATGCAGTCGCTGCAGTGGGCGGTGGCCTACCCCGAGCGTGTGGCGCGCTGCATCCCCGTCGCCACCACCCACCGCCTCACCGCGCAGAGCATCGCCTTCGACACGGTGGGCCGCGCAGCGATCATGAGCGACCCGAACTGGAAAGAGGGCTATTACTACGGCGGCACCATCCCCGCTGACGGGCTGGCGCTAGCGCGCATGATCGCCTTTATCACCTACCTCTCCGAGCAATCGATGCACGAGAAATTCGGGCGCAAGCTGCGCAGCGCGGAGGCCTACTCCTGGCAATTCGATCCCGAATTCTCCGTGGAAACCTATCTGCGCTATAAAGGCGATGCCTACGCCCAGCGCTTCGACGCCAACGCCTACCTCTACATTACCAAAGCCATGGACTACTTCGACCTCGGCGCGCAGACCGGCTCGCTGGTCGAAGCGATGAAAGGCGTGCGGTCCCGCTTCCTGGTGATCTCCTTCTCCTCCGACTGGCTCTTCACCACCGCCCAGTCCCGCGAAATCGTCCGCGCCCTCCGCCTCAACGGCGCCGACGCCAGCTTCGTCGAGATCGAATCACCATATGGGCACGATGCGTTCTTGCTGGAGCCGGAGGAGTTGACGAAGCTGGTGAAGGGGTTTTTACAGTAGAATAGCCGCAAAAGAGCTCAAAAGGCACAAAAGATTATCTATTGTGTAACACCAGGTGTGAGTCGAGAGGAAAGCGTCAAGGTTCGTAGTCAGCTACGTAACGGAGTGGAGTAGCGTCGCCGATCTGTAAGCCTACCGGGCGTGTGGTTGGCCCGCCTTGTACGGGGTTATGCGTTTTTGTCGGAACCCGAGGAATGGGCGAAGATGGTAAGGAATTCTTACGATGAACTCAGCTAAAGAAAGCGTACAATCCTACGCTCAGCAAATAACCGGTGTCTGGCACCATCTCCCGCACCCCTCCGCAGAGACCAACCTGCTGTTTTGTGCTGACGGGCGTGGCTTATTATTTATCTATTCGGGTGGGGATGACCCCTATGTCGATGAGTTTACCTGGAAGGTGGAGCGTGCAGGCGAAGTCACCATCACCTGGGTCCACTGCCACGAATACCTCGCCGACGATGATTGCGAGACGCCGGAAGAGAGCACCGGGAAAAGTGAAACGCTGGCCTATACACTGCAGGACACCTCGCCGCGCACCTTGCTGCTGGATATCGGGTATCACTGGTGCGATGATCAACCGTTCACCTTCAAGGGCACCGCGGGCGACTACGAAGAGGAACGGCAACACTGGCAGCACTATGCACAGCACTTCAGTCCGTTCGGCCCCGACCGCCAGGTGTGGCTGACTGATGAGACCGGTTGGCATCCGGTGCCCGGTGCCCAGGTGGTCGATGAGGATGGCCAGCGCTCGTCGATGACACTCACTCGCTCCCAACACCCCTTTTTCGATAATCCCCGCGTGTTGCAACTTGCTCTCATCTTCGGCATTTTAGGCCTCGCGGGTTTTATCAGCGATTATCGACCGCATTTATTGCCGGGAGCAACTGGCCTCGTAATGGTCATGCTCCCACTGGTCATCATCCTTTTCGCTGATGATATGATTGACCATGAAGCTTGGAAAAGGATCTCCCTTCGCATCCGGCAAGGTGGGTCAGCGTGGTATATACTGATGTGCCTCTTCGCCGGCATCCTCGTTGTGACAGGTTATCACCCGCGCGGCTGGCTCTTCTTTTTCATATTTATGGGCATCGGACTGCTGCCGACGCTGCGCATCCTTCTCGGAAAAGAGCGCAGTTAGTATAACCGCTCGCCGGCAGCAAGCTGAAAATGGTCATTTTGCATCTGGTGGTAAAACTCAGCGAACATGGGCGTCAAGCGCAATATGGCATAATCACCGCCGTCGCGACCGCCGGGGTAATACATCTCCCAGTTCTCCTGCCAGAAAGCGTCTTCCACCTCCCGCTTTTCTACCAGTGTCAGCAGACCGCCGACCTGCAACCCGCACCATTCCTTCGGTAGGCAGAAATACGCCACCGCCTTCGGCGCCTCGCGCAACTGCGCCACTTTCAGGGACGAGGTATTGGTGGTGAAATAGAGCATCCAGGGGTCAGCCTGCTGCTGGAAAACGGTACGTATTGCGGAAAAAGTGACGGGTTGCGCAGATTGAACATCGCCCGCGTATGCGGAAATCCCTGTGGATCGACGGTGGTGAGATAAACCGGGTCTGCGCGTTCGATCACCTGCAATGCTTCAGATATTAATGCTGTGCTGACCATTACATTGACTCTTTATAACAATGGATGGTATGGTATAGAATAGTTTACTATCGTGTTATCTGTCAAGCGTCACAATTATCTCACGGATCACCTGCATTTCTATTGCAAGAATATCTCCATTAGTACAACAACATGACTTTTTAAGGAGAGTATTATGAACACCTCGCTTTACCATCCATTTACAGATATTAATAATCCAGCCCCTGATATTAGTACACTATTAGGTTACCTGGCAGCTACAGATCATGAAGGGCCATTCCTATATCGTGGGCAAAACAAAGAGTATGATTCGCCACTGGTGCCATCAATTTATCGTCCATTCCTCAATTCAAATGAAATATTTGATGAAACTTCTGAGTTCTTCCGATGTCGATTACGCAATATCGGAAATCGCTTTGTCTGCCGAAATATGACAGCATCATATTTTCAGGCTCTTTACTCGGCACTTGGAATTGATCATGATGCAAGCGAAACTAACAAACAGTTACGACAATGGGTGCAACTGGCCAACAGTTCGCAATTCGCATCTGATATTGCTCACTTCGGATGGGATCGAGTCATGCAGGAATTATGCTCATCAGAATATTTCGGAGATACCACTATCAATATTCCTCAATTGAAATTCTTCATAGACAGGCACCACTGTACACTCATCAGGGAAGGAATCTTTCTTAATGCTTTCGGTTACATCCTGGGACAGATCATTGCACAGCAGTACGGAATTTGTTCTGAAGTACTTGATGTTACAACAGATGTGAATATTGCGGGATTTTTCGCAACACATCTCTATCCTGATTACCAATTTATCGACGTAGATATTGCGAATAAGAATGAATATAATATTGGTGTCATATACCGATTTCCTTACAAAGGTTCCGGTGTGCATCGTGATAATATTCTCTCACACAACTATTACTGTACCCCTGGCGCATTGATCGTTCATGATATCATGCGGGAGTTTGAATCCGATTGCACTTTTCGTGAAGCATTGGTCTCCATGATTATTTATCATAATATGCATCTTACTACAGGTGAAAGACACCTAGAGTTGCTTCGTATTCCCAAAGGTACGGTGGAACAGAGCCGAATTGGACGCCAGAGAGCTGCTATTCTCATCCCTGATGAGCTTCGCCTTGAAAAAATTGTAACTGAAGAATTGGATTATTCAGATCCCAATGTGCGAGCGGCAGCTATTAACGGAACTATTATGATAAATCCGAATACAACGCGAGTACCTGTGTTGCATTCGATAGAGGATCTACGCTTTCGTGAAGGGATTGAATGCTTCTATTTCTATCACACGAATACGCTACCGGATGTTTGCTATACTCCTGATGAGTTATGGCCGAATGATGCTGATTCGCTATTGAAGATATTCCTGTTGATATTGCACGAAAGAGAAGAAATCATTCGGGAATGGCAGTGTGTGGTACCAGAACGGTATGATTTGTTGAGTCCGGGCTATGGCTATCAAGATTTCCACACGATGCTTAATGAGATTGAAAAGGAGTATTTGGACGAATCATCCGTCAAAGAGATTCTAGCCTTTACGGAATCCATCTCTCACGAATTTGAAGCAATACCTTTCCTCATTAGAATGAGCGCAAAACTGTATCAACAAGCTTGGCGGCATAATAGTGGCCATTCATTATGGGCAGCACTCAAGTTATGCGACATGGTACTCTCGATTCATGAAACGATGGTCATTACTGTCTATAAACATATGATCTATATTGCATTGGGTGACAGGGGAAAGAATTATGCCGAGACATGGCAGCGCGCTATCGAGCTCGCGAAAGAAGATAATGGGGATGACCGGCACGTAGGGCAAGTTTTCCTTGACTTGTATCATCAACGCATGAATCCACTATTTCCCAAGTACCTATTTGATTATTATGACTGCTACCCGATGTCACTTTTTTCTCCACCGTATGCTTCAATATAATTTGGTTTTCCATTGTCCAAATATACCGATGCAGCGTAGGTTGGGGACAGTTCCTGCAACGAGTGCAAGATTTCCAGCCGAGCACAAGCAAAGGGAACAGTCCCCGACGAAATGCGACACTAGCACGTTCGAATCAACGGTCATGGTGACCGGTCATCCGCTCAGAGTGCAATCTGCAGCGACAGATCACTCTCGGCCTTGCGCGTGACATAGCCATAGTTCCGCCCCTTCGCACGCTCGCACTTGATGAATTCCTCAACATGCGGCACGGTGTTCGAGAGATAGATGGCAAAGTCGTCATCAGGGCGGGCGGCAGAGAGCATCTCTAGCGTTGGGCAATCCGGATTGCCATTCTCCCCGTTCGCGGAGATCACATAATGCCGGGCGGTGATGGCGGCAAAGAATGCCGGGTCGACATTGGCATCACTTCCATGGTGCGGCAGCTTCAGGATGTCGACATGCAATTTCCCCTGTTGCAATAACCCGGCCTCGTTCAACCCTGCGAGCACTTTATCTCCGCGGGCATCGCCGGTCATCAGCATCGTTTTCCCCTGGTATTCAAGGAGGAAGGCGATGCTCGACAGGTTGTACGGGGAATCATCCAATAGAGCGGCAGGTTTCACCGTCTCGCTTAAAGTTGCTGACCGCTTTGTCAGATAATACTGGCTCCACTGTTTCCGTAAATTTTCCAGTTCAGCCGCATGGGGAGTCACCACGGTGACTTTCAACCCGCCTTCCAGAGTGCGTATTGCCCCGGAGAGGACCAGGTTTTGCGCAAATTGGGGGTTGAGCGACCACCCGAGCTTCCTGGCATCATCCTGCAAGGTGCACCCCTGGTTGATGCTCTCCAGCAGGATGTTTTTCACCACCGGGAGATACGCCTCCTGGATGCCGGCTAACTGCGCCGCCACGCTGCCGGCAACCGGCGCGAGTGCGAGTTGTTCCAGCCTCACCTGGCTGGTCACCGCATCAAAGGCATTGAACCAGAGCTGTTTCACAGTGTAGAGGGGAGCCTGGTGGTCATCGACTCGCCGCACCTGTTCGGCGGCGAGGTCGAGGATGCCGCGAATGTGGTCGTCATCGACGTGCGTCACCACCATCAACTCAATGGGCACCGGAGTGCCGAGTTGCCCCAAGAACGGCTTAATCACCTGACCATAGATATTTCGCGGTCCCCCGTCGATAACTATATGGCGGCACGGCGCATCGCCATAGGTGATCACCAGCGCATCACCCTTGGCCGCATTGAGCATATCGAGTGTAAACACGGCAGTCTCCTTTCAGCATTATGTCGATTGAATTGCACGCAGCACGTCAACCAGCCCACAGCCCTGGAAATAGCGCTCGCGCCCCAGGTCGGTGGCAGTCTCGCAGAGGATTTGTTTAATTCGTTGCGGGTTACCCATTAATTCGCGATGGCGCGCCATCAACAGCGCCGCCGCCCCGCTGACGTGGGGAGCGGCCATACTGGTGCCATCCAGCACGCGAGAGTCTTCATTCGGTACGGTGGATTCGATCTTCTCCCCGGGCGCCACCAGGTCCGGCTTGTAGCGCCCATCACCGGTCGGACCACGGCTGGAGAAGTAGCTCACGCCGTAAGTATGCGGGGCGATGCGATGCGTCGACCCCACGGTGATGACCCCCTCCGCATTCCCGGGGTCGGTGATGCTGATGCTCAGGTAGCCGTCCTCCGGCATTCCGGTAGAGGTCATATAGCGGAGATACCCTTTATTCCCCGCCGCGGCGACCACGACTAATCCGGTATTGACCAGACGCTCACACTCTTCACAGACCGGCGTCCGCCCACAGGCATAGTTGGCTACATCATGCGGAATCGCCAGACTGATGTTGGCGCCATGCACTACCTGGAAATCCTTATGCGCGTTGAGCCAGCGGAGGTATTGTAATGCGGCGATTAGCGTGAACTCATCTCCCTCCCCCTTCTCGCTCATCACCCGGATATCCAGCAGGTTGATATCCGGGCACATGCCACGAAATGGAAGCCCATCCTGCGCATGATTTTCCCAATCGGCGGCAATAATCCCGGCCACATGCGTGCCGTGATTAATGGTGGGAACCGCCCGCGCATCATCCGGCGGGATGAGGAGTAACGGTTCCAGCAATGACCAGTCCACTTCACGCCCGAAGAGGAGGCTTGTCTTCAGTTGATCGAGGCACTCTTTGAGTCGCGGGTCTGCCGCCACCGCGTTGCGAATGATCTCGGGCAACGTGTCGATGGCAGCATCCGTCACCTGCAGCAACGTACGAATCAGCGTAAAATCATACGCCGCCTTCACACGCGTCTGGTTCACCGTGCTGCCATCAGGAGATTTTACAAACGGATCCGTATACATACACCCGGTTGCCGGATCACGCTGGCGAAAGGCTGAGTGAGTGGCGTCAATCCCACTATCAACCACCGCCCAGGTGATCTCGCGGCAACTGGACATAAAGAGACGATTGGCCGCATCGGCTTTCACCGTCTGGCACGACCGCCACACGCTCAGGTAGAACTTGCGGTTGCGATTGATGGCGTAGAGCAGCGGGGTATTGGCGCTTGGGAACAGGGCAACCTTTTCAAAATACTTCGCGGCAACGTTCAGTGATTCATCCGCAGAATCAAGGATATCGTGCCATGCTTTGAGTTCTGTCGTTGTACCGTTATCTATCGTCGTAGCTAATCCGCGGGTGATGGCGCCGATGATGTGGGCCATCAACAACACCTCCAGCGGAAGACCGAGCTCTTTCTCCTTCCCGCGGTATCTCGCCAGTAGATCCTGAATATTGCACCGGTTTGACTCCATATGGGAGACCTGTATTAAGGCTTCGGCAGGATCGAATTTATCCTTCTCGTTGAGATTCGGCTTCGTGATCGTGCGATACCACCAGTCGGACAGGGGAAGCGCGACACGGCACATATCGGAGAAAGACAGCTTCGCGGTAATTGATGAACGATTATAGGCAATTTCCGGTGCGATCAGCTCACGTTCTTGCCCCGAATCAGCGGAAACACGTTTCTGTAAGCTCATGGCCAGTACACCGGGGCGCACTCCACCGAACGGCGTGAGCAGCAGATCCATGAATTCATCCGGGTGTGTGCCATACCCGATCCACACATCCGGCAGGATCGGCGAATCCTGCGTAAAACGCCGTGCAGTTTCGGATCCATAGATCAGATTCTCTATCCATTCGCGTTCGAGTTTCATCGCGTCAATCTCCTCTTAAATACCGGTGTCAGGATACGGAAACAGTGCCGGCGGCACTTGTGTGAACAAGTACTGGCACGGCTGCGGGTTAAGAGTGCCGGCACAATGCAGGCTATACTTGGACAGGGCAAAATCACAGGTTGCGTATCACCACTTGATCAGACACTCCTGATAGGCGTTTCAGGCGTATGGGAGTTGCCGTAAGTTCAGCAATGCGCTCCGGGGGATATCTTCCATCGGCGATACTGTGCATGCCTCAACTGCAATGGCCGTATTACGTGCTTGACTTACCGCTTAGTTCGTAATATTCAACTGCAATCGACTTGCTCCTTCAGAATTTGCTCGGTGTGAATATATAGAAGCTGGAAATTCTCGCTTCCACTAAGCCATTGAAAGTGGAAGATCTCTTTGTTATGCAACCGGCAGTGTGAAGTAGAACGTGCTTCCCTTATCCACTGCACTCTCCACCCAGATCCGTCCGCGATGGGCTTCCACCAGCCGTTTCACAATATAGAGCCCCAGGCCGGTGCCTTCGGCTTCGAGTGCTTCAAAGATTTGGCGATACGGTTCCGTTTCTTCGCTGGCCTGCATCTCAAGCAGGAAATCAAGATTGCCCTTAATGATCGTGGCCGGGACACGCAGGTTATGCGCGAGGGTGTAGAGGTAGCGGCGCTCCCGCTGCTGTAATTCATGCAGTTTCGTGATATCTGTCAACGTCGCGATCACGCCGAGTTTCTGCTCATCCTGCAGATAGATGGGCGCGGCAGTCATTGAGACCCAGATCGTGGCGTCCTGCCCGCGCAGGACGAGGATTTTTACATGCGCAGATGCGCACAGTAATGCCATGGTGTTCGGCGATCGTGCGCACTTTCGCATCGATCTGTTCTCGTATTACCAGTGATAACGCAGTCACTGTTGATCGTTCAGCATGGGTAATTGTGCTGGCCACAACTTGGACATCAGGGGAATCTGTACTGGCGATCCCAAAACATTCGAAGCCCAGCACAGCGCCAAGCACTTGATTTCTGGACAGCACATTGACATTATCGATCACGCGCAGCAGAGCATCCAATACCTGGAAATAGCGATAAGAGTACTCCGACTGTAGCTCCGGAGCGAATGATGATTGAATGTACCGCTTCCAGATGTCATAAAGGTCATCGACCGCGGACACCACTTCTGCCGGCGCTGAATTATAAACGGGAGCCCAGTACTCGCTCCACGTTCGCGCCTCTGTAACGATCTGACCTTCACCGCCTATCACAACCCGAGTAAGAAGCTTCTCTTGACCGCAGTGATGTACCAGCAAACCACGCCCATGCGCCCGAACAGTATTTTCCAACAACAACGATGTTATCAATGTATTACCTCCTTGCCCAGTGCTCTTCTTTCGACGCAGAACAAATCACTTGTTTGCTGATCAAACCAAACACACGTTCAATCGTCAATAGCAAACAGAACTCACGTTTGCACAGCAGCTAATCGAAAATAATCAGCATGATCAGTCTATTGACTGCATGGGAGGAAGTGAGGTGTTGTATGTTCCAACTTGTCGATTCCATACAACCCAAGCTGATCCCGGTTCGGATGGTTATTTGTTACCTTTTACTCCAGCGTTCTTGTTCCAGCCAACCATAGGCAATGGTAAACGCCAATTCATCGAGGAAGGGGAAATCTGGGTGGTTTTCACGAAAAGCTTCTGCTTTCCGTAGGCGGTCCGGTAGGAGCGGCAACAATACTGAACGATGCCGCTGCACCTCGGCCAAATCGCACCGCCACAAGCGCACAGAACGAATCTGGTGCAGCATGGCGGCGATGCGCAAACCATCGAGATCGGTGTCACCCCAATGCTGGATGGATGTCTCCGCAGGTAGCAAATGCAAGAGCCGGGTAATTACCATATTGGGATACCCAGCAGTGTAGATGCAGAGAGCGGGAAGCCCTTCGCGGATGAGCGCATTGAACGGCGTTTCATTCTCGCAGGTGATGACCGGCGTTTCAGCGGGTAACACCAGGGCGTCGATGCCGCGGAGATTATCCCACGAGAGCGTTGCGGTTTCACCCCGTGCATGCAATTGCGCAATCCAGTCAAAGCGCTCACCGTGCTTGACATATTCCAGCGGACCGAAGAGCGTCGCTTTGATGGCGGTGAAGTTCTCGACGACGCCATACGCGGCCCAGACAAGCCGGCGCGCCTCATCGGTGCTCTCCGCATCGCGAAGCAGGAGCAGCCAATCTGCCAGTCGCCTGACTAACGACGGGGTGGTTTTCAATACCTTACTATCAGCAAAGCACCGGGCGCTGAAGTCCGCCATGCCCAAGGGCTCATGATCTGACAGTAAGAAGCTGACGGCAGCGGCAAGTCGAAAATACTCTTGCTGCACGACCGTCGCGGGACGCGCCGTCACCATGGACGCAATGTCCGCCGGCTGTTCTGTGTCCCAGATTGGCAGCAGGTCGGGGAATGCCAGGCGGCAGCGCTCAAGGAGCTGTGCTGCATCCGCCGCAGTCTGCCGTCGTGAAAACGCCCCTGCCCCATCAGGAATTTCGAACACGGTGCTCAACGCGGCGACCCAGGCAGCGGCATCTTCGGCTGTCGCAATTACACGGTCAAGCCGGACATATGTTGTTCCGTCGGGACGTATGTCCAACGCCGCATTGGGGAGCAGGCGGAGCAGTCCATTAATGACTTCCTGCGGCAGGCGCACGCCGAGTTTCATCCGACCATGCCGTGCGCCCCGTGCCGCTACGCGCTCCGCGATCCGGCGCAAGTATGGCTCGACTACCGGGTATTTCGCGATCACAGCCTGGATGGTTGCGCTCACCTGCCGAGTATCAAGCATGTCCGCTTCCTATCTCGGCACGAAATTCCGCCGCTGCCAGATCCGGTGCACCATCAAGGAGGGAGAGCTGGCGCGGATTGGTGAAGTCACATGGGAATGCACATCCCGAGGCATTACTCAAAAGTCTGCTCACCTGTGGCCAGTGCGGGAAAGCGATGATTCACCTGGTGACGAAGAAACGGGATGGCTCACGCTACCGTTATTATGTCTGCACCACGTCGCAAAAAGAAGGCGTGGAAGTCTGCCCGACCAGCACGATCCCTGCGGCGGAACTGGAAGACTTCGTCGTCACGCGGATCAAGCAAATCGCCACCCACCCCACGATGGTTACCGAGGTGGTGCAGCAAGCGCGAGCACTGCAGGCAGCGCGTCTCCCCGAACTCGAATCCGATATCCAACGCCTTCAGGAGCATCTGCAAGAACGTCAACGGGCTGGGCGCAACCTGACGCACGCGCTGGAGGCGAATGATGGGCAGACGCCCGCTGCCATATTGCTCGATCAACTGCGCACGATTGAAGCGCAGATCGCCGAGACGAATCGGCAGTTGTCCGAAGCCCAGCTTGAAATCACGGCGCTCTCTACGCAGAGCATCACCATGGACGACTTCCGCACCGCGCTGGAGCTATTTGATCCGGTGTGGGATGTCCTCTACCCCACGGAGCGTGCACGCATCCTGCGCTTACTGATCGAGAAAGTCGATCTGGATAGCGACAGCGGAAGAATCGGTATCACCTTCCATCCCACCGGCCTCGCCATGTTGAAAGACGAAATGACCAGCGCAGAGCGCATGCTTGCTCAATCTGAATAAGGAGTTGAAAGTAGATGACATCTGAATCACCATTACGCCTGGAATTTACCATGCACATTGAGCGGAAGCAACGTGGCAAAAAGAAACTCGTTACGGGCGAGACGCCCGTATTCATAGGCCACATCCCGCGTGTAGCCCGCGTGCTGGCGCTGGCCCATCACTTCGATTATCTCATTGAACAGGGTATCGTGAAGGATTACGCTGAGATCGCCCGACTCTCGCAAATGACACGTGCGCGGGTGACCCAGATTATGTATTTTGAAATACCTGGCACCGGATCTCCAAGAGCAATTAGTCGAGTTACCGATGCAGCATGGGAAAGATCCGATCAGCGAAAAGGATGTACGGCGAATCGCGATGATCCCAGATTGGGCAACGCAACGGCGACTGTGGCAGCAGTTATCGTATTGATCAGATGCCCCAGTTCCTCACCACCCCAACTATGGTAGACACTCAAAGAATCAGACTCTATAATGATTTAGGGCTAAATACAAGTTATGAAGCTCACTCAGGTGGTTTGTCCTTTCTCGACAGGAGCACGTGATGAATGATATGAATCAGAAGAAGCTCTACATTTGGAGACTCGCAGCGTTTCTGCACCAGCATGGTATGACGATGTCTGGTGAAGAGCTTGCTGAGCACCTGAACAGAAATAAGTTTCTTACAAGGTACGGGGAACAATACAAGGGTGGCCGTGGAACCTATAAACTTATTCGTGAGACATGGTTATGGGTTCATGATGAATTAGGAATCGATGACGAGGCCGATAAGATTGCTGCGGCATATGTAAAGCCTGATGGAAGTTATGCTTACGAGTAGCGAATAATTCGTCGCTACAGCCTACTGTGCATATAATCGATGGATATGCTTTACTGTTCATTGAAGAGATGAGATGATGGATAAACCATTTCAACGCAAAGGTGCCGACAGCAACGCCCAAGTCGGACGTGATTTCGAGAATGTGGCACAGGAGTATTTCGCAAGGCAAGGTTTGAACCTAGTCCCGAATTTCATGATCGAGATCGGCATCAATGGGCATAAGCCCCACAATTTCGATCTCGGTGA
>Ga0272448_1001768_pt1 | contig 28439 bp, 25 predicted proteins | sample YNPCB0191_FD_202220 | JGI IMG/M metagenome (GOLD analysis project Ga0272448, IMG submission 202220) | Hot spring sediment microbial communities from Yellowstone National Park, WY, United States - YNP-CB-019-1 | ecosystem: Environmental > Aquatic > Thermal springs > Hot (42-90C) > Sediment... | reverse complement strand
GGACTTCTTTGGTGACTTCTTCATTAACAACCTCCGTACAATAGTTAAGCTACGAGGTTATATTATTCTTGTCCTGTGAGCGATTTCCTCCCAGCATTCATCACAAAAACTTGACGCACCCGCAGAACTCGGGCGGGGCTGCCGCCATCCTTCCAAACAGGAATCTCTACCCACCCGAATCTTAATAAGGTTACCAAGGAAGATTCTTGTATGGAAGGTAGGCGGCAGCACCGCCCGAATTATAGAATAACCATATCATAAGGAGCAACAAATCACCATGCACCAGGTTGATTTCTCCGCCTACTGGCAGTGCTGCGGCAATCCGTCGCGGATTGTGTGGGCGGTGGCGGAGGCAGGGGGGCGGCGGAGCATTTGTCCGCTGGGATGGAAGATGAACACCTCGATGGCCCCGCCGATGATGGTCATTGCCGTGGCGCCGGCGCGCTTCACCCATGAGCTGATCACCGCGTCCGGGGAGTTCGTGCTCGCCTGGCCGGGGGAGGCACTGGCGTCGGCGACGCTGCTCTGTGGCACGCAGAGCGGGCGGGACATCGACAAATTCGCCCGCACCGGCCTCACCACCGCCGCCGGGCAGTATGTGCAGGCGCCGCTCATTCCCGAGTGCATCCTGAACATGGAATGCCGCGTGGCCGGCCATCTCGACACCGGCGACCACACGATCTTCGCCGCCGAAGTGCTGGCGGTGTGGGCGAACGAACACCCGGAGAAGCTCCTCGTCTCCGCCGGGCGCGAGGAGGGCTACCAGGTGCTGCTGGAGGAAGGATTCTATCGGTTTGGGGTGATCAAGGGGTAAGCATGAGGAAAAAGGCAAAAGTGAATAGGGGAAATAGGGACTGAGCGGTAAACAGTTTAGCGGTGCCGGCGTGCCATCCGTGAGGGTGACCAGCATAGTTTGGAAGCCGATGGCCATCGCGCTTCGTGAGGACATTTCCGCATGCGTTTCCTCGCCATAGAGTACTCTCCGGTTCTGCTGCAGGTGCATGAATTTCTGCCAACCCGACCCCTTGACACCACGAATTTCTTTCGATAGACTATATGCGTTATGGCGCATATAGAACTTGCTACCGTGGTTGATATGCAACAGGCGCTGGGCGATCCGACGCGCATCCGTATTATGCGGTTGCTGCTGGAGCGGGAACTGTGCGTGTGCGAGATCGTCGCGGCGTTGGAAGAGCCGCAATACAAGATCTCCCGGCACCTGGCGGTGTTGAAGAATGCCGGTCTGGTGCGTGACTGGCGCGAGGGGCTGTGGATGCACTACGAGATCGCCCCGACCCTCTCGCCGGAGTGGCACGCCGCCCTGCAGGCGTTGCGCGCGGTGTGGGACCAGATCACCGAGGTGCAGGCGTCGCTCTGGCGGCTGCAGCAGCGGACAACACGGCCGCAGGGCTGCGCTGGGGAATGCGGGCAATGATCGCGTTCGGTTTTTTGAGTATGAGCATGAAATGTTGATGTTATGCGTATATGCGCATACAAGCACATCAGGAGTCTCGCATGAGCGAAAATATTGTCAAACGACTTTCCTGGCTGGATCGCTATTTGCCCGTGTGGATTGTCCTCGCCATGGCCATCGGCGTCGGGCTGGGGCATTTCGCGCCGGGGGTGGGGCTGGCGTTGAACCGCGTGAAGATCGCCGATATCTCGCTGCCCATCGCTGTCGGCTTGCTCTGGATGATGTATCCGGTACTCGCCAAGGTGCGCTACGAAGCGTTGCATGAATTCACCGGGCACGGGCGGCTGTTCGGGGTCTCGTTGCTGCTCAATTGGATCATCGGCCCCGTGCTGATGTTCGGGCTGGCCTGGCTGCTGCTGCCCGATAAGCCTGAGTATCGCACCGGGTTGATCCTGGTCGGCCTGGCGCGCTGCATCGCCATGGTGCTGGTGTGGAATATGCTGGCGCGCGGCAGCAATGAGATCGCCGCCATCCTGGTGGCGCTCAACTCCCTCTTCCAGATCATCATGTACTCGGTGCTCGGCTATTTCTTCCTCGCCGTGGTGCCGCACTGGTTCGGCGCGGCGGGGATGGCGCTGCCTATCTCCATGGTGCAGATCGCCCGCAGCGTGCTGATCTTCCTGGGCATTCCGTTGCTGGCCGGCTATGGCACCCGTGTGCTGCTGGTACGGCGGCGCGGACGCGACTGGTACGAGCACGTCTTCATGGCCCGGCTCGGTCCGACCGCCTTGCTCGGTCTGCTCTATACCATCATCCTCATCTTCGCCATGCAGGGAGAGAAGATCGTCAGCCAGCCCTGGGATGTCGTGCGCATTGCCGTGCCGATGCTGGCCTATTTCGCCATCATGTGGACGCTGGCCTTCGCGGTGTCGCGCGCCATGGGCTTCCGCTATGCCGAGGCCACCTCGGTCGCCTTCACCGCCGCCGGCAACAACTTTGAATTGGCCATCGCCGTTGCCATCGGCCTCTTCGGCATCGCCTCCGGCGAAGCGCTGGCCGCTGCCGTCGGCCCCTTGATCGAGGTGCCCGCGCTCGTCGGGCTGGTCTATGTCGCCCTCTGGGCGCAACGGCGCTATTTCCCGGCGGAGCGGGAGGCGGCAGTGCCGGTGCCGGCGGGAACGATTGTCTGAACCTTGATTTAAGGATTACAGGATTTTAGGATTGGGCTTTTTGCGTGGTCTGATCAAAGGGATGAAAGGCGTCAACCGGTGGAGCCCGAAGGGCTGACATTCGATAGCCCAGGGTGCAGCGGTAGTGGAACCCTGGGCAGGGTGGACCTATAGATCAGCCCAGCCCTGAAAGGGCGGTCTTCCTATGGTGAGAGGAGAAACCGATGATCCAGGTGATGTTCGTCTGCGTCCACAATGCCGGACGCAGCCAGATGGCGGAGGCGTTTTTCAATGCGCTGGCGCCGGCGGGGATGCGCGCCATCTCGACCGGCACGCAGCCGACGGAACGGATAAATCCCACGGTGGTTGAAGCGATGGCCGAGTTGGGCATCGACATGGCGTCCCACCACCCGAAGCTGGCCACACCGGAGCTGGTGGCGGAGAGCGAGCGCATCGTTACCATGGGTTGCGGCGTGCAGGAGAGTTGTCCGCTCTACCTCGGCATGAAGATCGATGAGGACTGGGGCCTGCCCGACCCGGCGGGACAGGGGATCGAGGCGGTGCGCCCGATTCGGGATGCCGTCAAGGCGCACGTTGTCGAAATGATCGCCCAATTATCTGAACGGCAGGAACGGCTGTGAAGGAGAGGAGGAAGAGATGACTCACACGCGGCATGTGCAGAATGCCGACGCACTCTTCGCGCAAGGCTATAACTGTGCGCAGGCCATATTGACCGCCTTCGGGCCGGAACACGACATCTCTCGCGAACGGTGCCTGACAATGGCGACGCCGTTTGGCGCCGGGTTAGGGCGGACAGGAGGGGTGTGCGGTGCGGTGACCGGGGCGCTGATGGTGCTCGGGTTGCGCTTTGGTGGGGATACGCTCGCCAATCCGCAGGCCAAGACGGCTGCATATGCCGCCGCGCAGGAGTTCATCGCGCAGTTTTCCGCGCGCAATCAAACGACCATCTGCCGCGAGTTGCTGGGGGTGGATCTCAGCACGCCGGAAGGCAGCGCGGAAGCCCAGGCCCGCAACCTCGCCCGGACACTCTGCCCGAAATTCGTGCATGATGCAGCCGAGATTTTGGACGCCATGTGTGGTGACATCTCGGCCAAATCCGCCGTCTGAGCGACAGGGAGGAGCGCACCTGGTGAATGATACATCGTCTATTCGCCGCTCTGTCATCATGCTCGCCTTTGCCGTCTTGGGGTGGGCGATGTGCGGGGCCATCATCGGCATCGGTCGGCATGTCACCACCATGCAGGCAACGTTGATCATCCATGCCATCGGCGCCCCATTGCTCTTTGCGGCACTGGCCTGGGTGCATCACACCTGGATCGGCGGTTTCTCGCCGTTGCGTCTGGCCGGTTACTTTCTCGGTATCGTCATGGGCCTGGATTTCTTCATCGTTGCCCCGTTCATGGAACGGAGTTACGCGATGTTTTCCAGCGTGCTCGGCACCTGGATACCCTTTCTCTCCTTATTCATCGCGGCCTGGCTGTCGGGGTGGCGGGCTGTTGCGAAAAGAACGAAATAGTGACCCCACACGAATGGAGAAAAGTATGAGCATGGAGAACTTGAAGGCGGATGATGTGCGGCAAGGCGTCCGCGAGAATTATGCCGCCGTCGCCCGCAAAAATGGCGCATGTGGCTGCAGCGGCGGTGCCACGTCCTGCTGTGGCACGCCGAACGCCGAAGAGACGTCCAGGCAACTGGGGTATTCCGCTGAAGAGTTGGCCGCGGTGCCGGACGGCGCCAATATGGGGCTGGGCTGCGGCAACCCGCAGGCGATTGCCGCCCTGCAACCCGGCGAGACGGTGCTCGACCTGGGCAGCGGCGGCGGGTTCGACTGTTTCCTGGCGGCGCAGCGGGTGGGGCCGCAGGGGCATGTGATCGGCGTCGACATGACGCCGGAGATGCTCAGCAAAGCCCGGCAGAACGCCGTCAGCGGCGGCTATGCCAACGTCGAGTTTCGCCTGGGCGAGATCGAGGCGCTGCCGGTGGCCGATGCCAGCGTGGACGTCATCATCTCCAACTGCGTCATCAACCTGTCGCCGGAGAAGGCGCGCGTCTTCCGCGAGGCGGCGCGCGTGCTGAAGCCCGGCGGGCGGCTGGCCGTCTCCGACGTGGTCGCCATCGCCAAGATCCCGCCGGAAATGCGCGAAGACATGGCGCTGGTCTCCGGCTGCATCGCCGGCGCCAGCACCGTGCCCGAGGTGGAAGCCATGCTCCAGGCCGCTGGATTCACCAATATCGCCATCCGCGTCAACGAAGCCAGCCGCGAATACATCCGCGAGTGGGCACCGGGCCGCGGCATCGAGGAGTACGTGGCTTCAGCGACGATTGAAGCGGTAAAACTGGCGCCGGCAGAGCGCAGTGTGAAGCCCGTATTGGATACCAGGCATTGCAGTGTCGATCCCAACTTCTGCACAGTGATCCCTGCCTGTCCCCAGCAGGCCATCGAGTATGTGAAGGACGACGAAGAACCCATCGGTGGGCGCATCGCATTCGATCTGGAAAAGTGTGACGGCTGCGGAATCTGTGCGACGGTCTGCTGTGGGTCAGCCATCAGTATGCAGCCAGTGGGGCGAGTCGTCGAAAAGGCACCAGCAGCACCATCCTGCTGTTGCCAGAGATAGGCACTGTTCATCCGGTTGATGGCGGTCGGTGAACACGTTGGTGGTGTTCACCGACCGCCCTTAATTGAAAACGGTCACGCCGCAATCTTCCCCTCTACCAACTCCAACACCCGTCGCGCGGGCGGCCATGCGGGTTGGAGATGATGATAACAGTGGGGATGCCTTCAGCGTTGTGGGCTCACGATGAGTATTGGGATGTGCGCTCTTTCGTGAGGATATCGAGTTGATTGCATATGCACTGTTTACTCACTTCGCGATGGATGGAAACGACTATTGGTGATACAATGTGTTACCATCAATGCGAGAGGAGAGCACGGTGATCAAGAAACTGACTCGGCATGGCAATAGTCGCGCGCTGGTCATTGACCGGTCGGTATTGGACTTATTAAAGATCGATGACGACACGCCGCTCGAAATCACCACGGATGGGACACGATTGATTATTAGCCCCGTACCGGAGGAAGATCGACGCGCGCAAATCGAAGCCTCACTCGCGACCGGGAATGCCCGTTACGGGCGAATGCTGAAAAAATTGGCGGGCTAACGCATGGACGTAACGTTTCTGACGCGGGATGATGTGCTGATCATCCATGCCGACATGATCCTACGTTACGGCGGTGTGCCCGGCGTGCGTGATATGGTTCTTCGCGAAGTGCAGGAGTCGCGCTATGCCTAATCCTCTGGATATCGCACGCTATATAATCATCATTGTATTGTCGCTCCTCTGGTTATTTATCGCAATTGTTAATTGGCGTATCGCCTGGCGCCAATGGAAACAACCCAATGCAAAAGGTCCATCAATCGTTCCGCTTTTCGGTGCATTATTAGCCTGGGGAATACTCGCACTCATACCCGTCAGTAATTATCACAGCCGGATACGCTGGGTTTGGATCCTATGGCTACTTGAATATGGCTCATTGCCATATTTCATAAGTGCTGTCCTGTATCTGACACATGAGGCCTGGATCCATAATCCGCTCTTTCTCGTGATGACATTGCATGGCAATAAAGCAAATGGAACACAATGCCTGTTAACCTTTTACAGGAATGGCGATTGTATTCTAAAACAGACAAAAATGCCACCACCTCATGTTGAACTCTCCTTAAAGGGTAAGTGGCGGCAAGAACCGCCGAAAACGCTAATTGTGATATTTGCTACACTCGAATTCCTGTTGGAGGAAATAGAGACAACCGGACGATATCAATTATCCACGGCATCTGATTCCAAGTTGCTCGAGGGTGTGCAATTTTCTGTAAAGTAATACCTCTGGGCGAGGTAGGCGAGAATAGCTGAGGAAGGCCCGTACAGCGGTTGACGTAACAAACGCCTGAAAGTGCAGCGCACCTTCAGGCGTTCATTCTTGCGGAGATCACGCCGCGATCTTCCCCTCCACCAACTCCAACACCCGCCCCCGCGCGGGCGGCCATGCGGGGGGCGTGGGTGACCATGACGATGTTGATGCCAGGCTTCCACCCGCGCGCCACGGTGACCGTCGAGAGCCTCTGGGTCGAACGAGGCGCGGCCTACTGCTGTTCACGAAACCACCAACTATATACCGGTTGGGAAGCCGAGGGTATCCTTCCTCGAATAGTTTGCGCAGATTGACCAGTGAGCACACATCTTAATGAGATATTTCCTCGTTATGTCGTTGACTATAGATGTTATATACCATATAGTACATATAGGATGAGGAAATATCTCGCGGAGGTGCCTTATGCTGTTACGTTTCACGCTGGAAAATTGGATGTCTTTCCGCGACCAGGCCACTTTGTCCATGGTTGCCAGCAAGGAGCGCCAACATGGTCATCGGGTTCCGCGCGTTGCTAAGTATGGGATGCGTGTGTTGCCGATTGCTTCGATCTATGGGGGAAACGCCTCCGGGAAAACCAATCTGTTCAAAGCACTGCGTTTCGCCAAGACGCAGATTCTCAAAGGAAGCCAACCCGAGAGCTTGATTCCTGTCGACCCATTCAAGCTTGCCCCCGCATCCGCAGACCAACCTTGCCGGTTTTCTTTCGAGCTGCTCATCGATGCAACAATCTACGAGTATAGTTTCGCGGTCACACGCAAGCTGGTTGTCGAGGAGAAGCTGGTCGAAATCTCGACGGCGAGTGAGCGCGTGCTCTATCATCGACGGGATGGCAGCCCGCACTTCGACGATAGCTTGAGAAAAGATACGTTTTTAAATTATGCGTTTCAGGGTACCAGAGACAACCAGCTCTTTCTGACCAATACGGTCTCGCAAAAGATCGAGCGGTTCAAGCCGGTCTACGATTGGTTTCGTGATACGCTGGAATTGGTTGCCCCTGATTCTCGGTTCGAACTCTTCGAACAATTCTTGCAGGAGGGCCACCCCTTATATCCGCTATTGAACTCGTCGCTCGCCCAGTTAGATACGGGAATACAACACCTTGGGGCGGAGATGGTCGCCTTCGATACCCTTCCATGGCCTGAGGCGTTGCGGACAAAGTTACAGGAAGAGATCAAGGAAGGTGAGACAGCCAGGATCATGTCGGATTCTCCGAATGAGCGCTATATCGTCACGCGCTCGGGTGGGGAACTGCTTGCACAGAAACTGATTACCTATCACCAGCGGAGTGACGGGGAAGATGTCAAATTTGAAATGCGGCAAGAGTCCGATGGATCGCAGCGTATCATCGACTTGTTGCCGGTATTTTTGGAATTAGGCCGCGAAGCCTCACACAAAGTCTATCTCATCGATGAACTGGATCGAAGCTTGCACACCTTGCTCACTCGCCAATTGCTGGAATGCTACCTGGCCTCGTGTTCGCCGGAATCAAGGTCACAATTGCTGTTTACCACGCACGACGTGTTGTTGATGGACCAGGAGCTATTACGCAGAGATGAGATGTGGGTGACCGAGAGAGAGCGCTCGGGATGCTCAACCCTGCGCTCGTTCAGCGAGTATAAGGACGTCCGCTATGACAAGGATATTCAGAAGAGCTACTTGCAGGGACGACTTGGCGGCGTCCCGCGTATTCTCCTCGGCGATGGCATCTCGTGCGGGACAAGTACGGCAAAGTGTGCGGAGGGATAATCCATGGCGAAAGGCCGACGCTCTTTTATACGTCCGCTTGGTGAACGACGTTACCGAAAACTCTTTGTCATCGCCGCCGAAGGCAGTAAGACGGAAATTCAATACTTTGCTCTCTTTAACAACGAGAAGGCGGTGATTCATGTCAAATGTATTCAAGGTAAACAACGAAGCGCTCCAGCGCAGGTGCTGAAGCGCATGCGAACGTACATTGAGCGGGAAGGATTACGACCATCTGATGAGGCCTGGTTGGTCGTCGATAAAGATCAATGGGAGGAAGACCAACTTGCCGTGTTATTTCAATGGAGCGAGAAGCAAGCCAATTATGGCCTGGCTGTGAGCAATCCGAAATTTGAATACTGGTTACTGCTCCATTTTGACGACGGCTCATCAATAGCTTCTCCACAGCAGTGTATCGACCGATTGCGCCGTTTCCTGCCTGACTACGATAAGGATATCGATATCGCGAAAGTCATGCCCGGCATTACGACCGCTGTTGCGCGAGCAAAAAGGCGTGATACACCACCGAGTCATGATTGGCCTCGACACACAGGGACCACGGTGTATCGACTGGTAGCACAACTGTTAGCTGATTGGAATTGAATTATTGTCCGTTGCGATGACATGAACCGCGAGTCCTTCGAATTCCTACAGCAGATGGAGGGACGTGGAGATCGGTGAAAACGACCGGAGGGGTTTCGTCCCTCCGGTCGTTCACTTTTCAGCGCGCAAAATCACGCCGCAATCTTCCCCTCCACCAGCTCCAACACCCGTCCCGCGCGGGCGGCCATGCGGGGGTCGTGGGTGACCATGATGATGGTGATGCCTTCGCTGTTGAGGGCGTGCAGCATGTCCGCCACGCCGTTGGTCGAGGCCGGGTCGAGGTTGCCGGTGGGCTCGTCGGCGAGGATGATGGACGGGTTGTTGGCCAGCGTGCGCGCCAGCGCCACGCGTTGCTGCTGGCCGATGCTCAACTCACTCGGCTTGTGCGCCAGCCGGTTGCCGAGGCCGACGCGCTCCAGCACCGCGCGGGCGATGGTTTCCTGCTCCTCGCGCCCCTTGCCGGCGATCATCAGCGGCACCTGGACGTTCTCCAGCGCCGTGAGATACGGGATGAGGTTGAAGGTCTGGAAGAGGAAGCCGATCTTCGTGCGGCGGAGCGCGATGCGCTGGGCGAGCGGCAGCGCATAGATCGACTGACCGTCAATAAGGACCTGGCCGCTGGTCGGGCGAATGAGGCCGCCGAGGCTCAGCAGCAGCGTGGTTTTGCCGCTCCCGCTGGGGCCGACCAGCGCCAGGTATTCCCCCGGCTCCACGGTGAGATCCACCCCCGCCAGGCCCGAGACTTCCTTCTTGCCGCGCCCATACTGCTTGACCAGCGATGTTGTTTCGATGAGTGTCATGATACCGTTATCCCTCCATCAAGGTCGTAGCTGGGTCCAGCCCCGCGGCGTTCCGCGCCGGGATGGCCGTGGCCACCAGCGTGATCGCCATCGAGATTGCCAGCGCCCACCCCAGCAAGGCGGGCATGGGGAGCACCGGGATATGCGCGATCTGTGGCCCCAGGCCGATGGCCAGCACGGTACCGAGGCCGTAGCCGACCAGGCCGCCGACCACGCCCAATAGCAGCGCCTTGCCGTAGAAGATCGCCAGCACCTGGCGCGGGCTCATGCCCAGGGCGATGAAGGTGCCGATCTCCCGCCGCCGCTCCTGCACGTTGGCGAACATGTAATTCGCGATGCTCACCGCGCCCACCAGCACGATGATCACCAGGAAGATCAGCGAGAACTGCGCCATCATGGCATTTGTGCGCTGCTGTGTGCTGGTGATCTGGGAGATGGTTACCACGCGCGCGTCGGGCATCAGGGTATTCAGCCCGTCAATCAGCCCGCGGGCGATCTCCTTGCAGCAGCCCACCACCTCGATAGCGCTGAGCACGCGGCCTTTGCCATAGAGCTCCTGCACGGTGTGCAGGTGGGCGAAGATGCGCGCATCGTCCACCGTGCCGGTTGGCGGCAGCACGCGCCGCACGGTGAAGGCTTTGCCGTTGATGGTGAAGCTGCTGCCCTTCTGCACGTTCAACAGCCGCGCGGCATCGAAGCCTAGCAGCGTTTCGGTGGCCCCCAGATCGTTGATCACTTCCTTGCGCACGGCGGTCTTGTCGAGTGCGGTGTCATCGCCGATCTTCGCCCCGCGCACATTCACCGCGCCGCAGCCCATCGGACGGGTGAAGATGTCGCCGGTGATCTGCCAGGCGGGTTTGCTGTTGAACTCATTTTTCGGCAAAATCCCCGTCAGGATGAACTTGCGCGCCTTGAGCGTGACCGGGATGGTCAGCTTGGGTGACAGGTTATCCACGCCTTGCAGCCCGGAGGCGATGATGGTGTCGACATACGCCTCCGGCAACTCGGCATTGACGAAGTCGGCGCTGTAGTAGTCGCTGACCGTGGCGGATTTGGGCAGCACCAGCACATTCGCCCCCAGGTTATCCAGCTCGCGCGCCACCGCCTTTTCCGAATAGCAGGTCACCGTTTTGATGCCGACGATGACGGTGATCCCCAGAGTGATGGCGATGAAGCTGGTCACCAACTGGCTTTTCCGCTCGCTCAACTCCTTGAGAATGATGTCAAATTTGCGCATGGCCGTCCCTCACTCCCTTCAGCGCTAGTGGCATCCATTCGGGCCGCAATGCCCATTGCAGCAGCCGCCACCCAGGGAACGCTGCACGTTGGCGACCACCGTCGCTTGTGGGGCATTGCCGGCAAAGGTGCCGACGATGCGGCCCGGTGGGGCAAAAACGACCAGTTGCGCCTCCCCGGAGCCGGTAGTGATGTTGTTCTGCCGCAGGAAGCCCGCCTCCGTGCGGTCCGCTGAGTTAATCCGCACGATCACCACGGCGTTGCCGATGCGTGGGTCCGCTTTCAACGCATCGGCGTTGGCAGCGCACTCATGGTTATAACGCGTCGAGCCGTTCTGTACGCACACTACGGCGATCTTGCCCGCCTGCAAGGCTTTGAGTACGTCCGCCTGCCCGTGGGAGACGAAGACGCGCGAGAAATCGCCATTCGCATCGATCGACCGCGGATACCCCGCCGTCACCGCCCCGTTCGGCGCGACGACGACCGTCAAGGGGATGGGGGAGCGGTTCGCATCGAAGCGCGTGATGACCGACCGGTTGGCCGCATTGCTCATATCGACGCTGACAAAATCCGCGCGACCGGCCAGGCGCCCCCGGATCGTTTGTACCGAGGCCAGCATGCGCTCGCTGGCGTCATCGTTGGGCTTATAGAACGTGATGAAGATATAGCGGTTCTGCCGCGCCGCCGCGCGGATGGCACTGTCCGGCGAAGCGCCGGCGCTAAAGGCCGCCTGTGTCAGGCAGACCAGACCAAGACTGAACACCGCGATGAGTGCGATGTAACCTGCTGCATGCATACGCATCGACATCCCTCCTGTAATCGTTGCTGTAAATCTACTGACAGACCTGACGGATCATTCGGATGAGCGACATCCCGGATGCCGGCAGGCCATATCACCGCCGGCTGGCTCCGGCCAGTCGTCCAGGTTGAACATACATCCGAAATCATCGCAAAACTGCTGAAACGCGCGACGGTTCAGCGTGTAATACATCCACTTCCCCTCTTTTCGTGCCGTAATGAAGCCCGCACATTTCAGCGTTTTCAGGTGAAACGAGACGATGGACTGGCTGAGGGCAAGCGACGGCATCAGCTCGCACACACACATCTCCCCGCGCGTCATCAGCAGGTAGATGATATGCAAGCGTGTCGCATCCGCCAGCGCTTTGAGTTGTTCAGCGAGCTCACCCCGGTGCTTTGCACAATCACCCGTGCACCCCGGCTGTACGGTGCATTGTTTTTCTAACGGCGTATCCAAGCGAATCTGTTCCCTCCTTTCAATGAGACAGCGCATAAACGCGGGGACAGCCCTGACCGAGCAGTTTCGTGCAATCCGGAGTGCCGATCACAGCCGTTTCACAGGACATCGACCGTGCACTTCCGCGAGGGCAGTCCCCATACCGGATCTATCAACGTATCAAATTTCGTTGATGCATCAGGACAGATCGTTCTCTACCGCCGTTCATGTGAAACGGTCGTTTTGTACAAGGAAGTGGGGAAGCTCAAACATGCGGGTGCGGCGTCGAGGACAATGACGATGGAGTGGGAGCGAATGCAGAAATATCCATCCGGAGGTCGATGGTCATCGGCTTCCAGGCGGTGCTGAGTACCTGTACGGTTCGGTTGTGGGGCTACCGAACGCTGATGACGTGACCGAATTGTCGGGTGTTATATGTAGCTCTCCGCCAATTCCGCCTCCGCCATCACCCAGGCGGGGAGAGGTTCACAGCGGTTCAGCCAGGCCGGGGGGATGCCGCTTTCGGTGGTGTAGCAGGCGACGATGCCGCCGACGATGGCGCAGTTGGTGTCGAGGTCGCCTTGGCCGATGAGCGTCTTCCACAGCGCCGTCTCGAAATGCGCCAGCGATTCGCCTGCGCAGAAGAGGACCATCGGCACGGTGTCCTGCGCGGTGGCCCAGCCGCCGTTGCCCAGCGCGGCCACCGTCTGGTGCACCGAGGTGCCGGGCGGCAGGTCGCGGGCGCGCAGCACCTTCCGCCGGATGTCGCTTTTGGGCAGGTAGGGGAGGATGGCATCGATGAAGTCCGCGCGCGTGGGGCGGTGCCTGGCCTGGCGCGCCCGGCAGGCGAGCGCCGCCGCGACGGCCACCGCTGTCGCCCCGGCGACGGCTTCCGGATGGGTGTGGGTGACGGTGGCGGAGAGCGCCGCGTGCTTCACCACCAGGTCGAGGTCATCGGCGAAGTACGCGCCCAGCGGCGCCACGCGCATCACGGCGCCGTTGCCATACGACCCTTGCCCATTGAAGAGCGCCGGCACGGCGGTACGCCAGGAGGTGAGGCCTTCGCGGATGTCGGTGAAGAGCTGGTGCATCGCCTGCCCGTAGCCGCGCTCAGGCGCGTAATGCGCCACGAAGCTGCCGGCCAGCGTATCCTGCTCGATGCCGTCATGCCGGCGGAGGACTTCGACAATCGAAGCGGCCATCATGGTGTCGTCCGAGTAGCGCCAGACCCCGCGCGGAATACGCCGCGCCAGCACCCACTCGGGCAATTCCTCCGGGTCGCGCGTGGCAAAGCGCTGGCCGAACGCATCGCCGATCGCCAGCCCCTGCAGTGAACAAAACGCACGCACGCACCGCTCTTCGTTGATCATCATGCACCCCACCCATGTGAAAATGCGGATTGGGGACTGCGGATTGCGGAATAGAAACTGGCACTCACCGCGTCCACGGACATTTTCAGTGACCGTTATGCTGCATCGTGCATTGCCTTCTCCAGTAAGTCCTGCACTTCAAGTTCTGTAGCCCACTGGTGTAGATAAGTCAACTCCAGCCGGTCGCGATGTATTTTGATCAATTCGAGGACGTCGCGCCACTGGCGGTCGGAGACGTGTCCACCCTGGCGATACCAGCTTAGCTTGGCTAAAATCGTGTCTTCGACGCTGGCCACGCACCCGCTTCGTTCCGGCGCGGTGGTCACCACCATCCGTTTTCGCCGGTTGAATTCCTCCCGGAGATAGCGATCCCAGCGTGGAATGAAGATATCGATTTTGAACATCGTTGCCAGGTGGATCACGTTGAAACAGCGGCGATGTCGGATGGCATCGCGAATGCTCTCGGTATCCAGGTAAAAGGCGCCTGCAAGCGCGTTAACGAACGCCTCGACCTGGTCCGCGCGGAGATCCGCCACGATATCCGCATCCATCGTGGTCCGAATCACGCCATGGATCATGCTGGCGATGGAGCCCCCGATCAAATACGGAACGCCTAACCGCTCAAAGATATCGACGATAAGCTGGATAATTGGCGCGGGGTTCTCAGACATCCTGCTGATCCCCAACTTCCAACGGACCGTAGACTTTCAAGGCCAACTCAGGCCCAAGGAGTAAATCAGCCAGCCGTCGCCGAAGCTCCTGCTCGGAGGCGTTGGGATGGCGGTCGCGCAACCCGGCCAGGGCGAACTCACGTGCCATGGCGTTTAAGCCTCCCAGCAATTCGAGCTTACGCCACGGTGGCGTCTGCCGCATTAACTCCAGCAGCACCTTCTCCGCTTCCGGGCTGGTATCAGGAAACAGCGCAGCCATCGCAGGCACTCCATCAATTACAATAATTGTATTATACCATGCGGATGGCAGATTATAATATGGTGACTGGGAAAAGCTCGTCTGGGTGGGGAGGCGCTAGCAACGGGGAGCTTGCGAATATCCGGTATTGACTTTGCGTGTGCATCCTGAATAATGGCCGACTGGAGAATTATAGATAAAGAGTGCCCCAGGTGTTAGAAAGTTTCAGCCAGGGGTATCATCTATGATGAGCTAGAGTTTGGCAGGCGGGCTTCGAATAGGCTGCTTCCCCCGAATCGCTGCACAAACGCGGCAAATTTTCCGTCGACACGATGCGCGGGCGCGCGACATCGTGTGTTCACGGCAATGAAAGGGTTATTGCGATGCGTCCACTTTTCCTTCCCGGCATCCTCCTCGCATGTCTCGTGGTCATCCTGGCCGTCGGCTGCGGCGGCGGGGGCGGCGGACAACAACCCCAGTCCAAAGGCAACATGAACGTGCTGATCAAATGGCCGACTGACGGGCCGTATGCCGCCAGTGTCAAGAGTATGACTGTCACGCTCACGGGGAAGGGGGGATATACCAGCAGCCAGACGAAAGATCGCCCGGCCTCCGGCGATACGCTGGTGACCTTCACAAACATACCGAGCGGTGAGGTGGTGGTGAGCACCACCGCCTATGACGCGCCCGGCGGCACCGGCAATCCAGTGATCCAGGGGGCCAGCCACGGCACCGTCATCGCCTCACAAACCGCAACAGGCGTCACCTTCAATATGGGAGGAACGGCCGAGCGCCTCGAAGTGACACCCAGTTCGGCGCAACTCGCTGCCGGTGGCTCGCTGGCCCTCGCGGCGACACTGTACGATGCGCTGGGGCAGGTCGTGCTGGTGCCGGCGAGCAATTTCGCCTGGAGCACCTCCAATGCGCTGGTGGCCTCCGTCTTTCCCGCCGGTGGGGTGGGGAATGTGAAGTCCAGCGGCAAAGGCGAGGCGACCATCACGGTAACCGAGTCGAGCACCGGGAAAACGGCCCATGTGACAGTGACCGTCGAGAGCGGGGTGACGCTGACGGCGCCCGGGGAGACGACGGCGCCGGGCAGCATCGGCGGCACGGTGATCACCATCGCCCCGCGCCCGAGCGATGCCACCGCGCTGATCGACCAGGCATATAACGCTACCGTCACGGTGACCGGCACCCCGGACGCCGGCGGCAGCTACACCAAATCGACCCAATCGACCGTGCGCGGCGGCTACAATTTCGCCGGCGTGCCGGCCGGTACCTACACGGTCTCCGCCACGGTGAAGTCGCCGTACGATGCGACGACGCTCAGCGGACAGCTCACCGGCGTGCGCGTCCGCGGGAACATCCCGACGCTGATGGCCAATCTGCTGTTGGGCACGCCCGGGCAGATGGCGCAGGTGACCGGCACGATCACGCAAAACGGCCATCCCGCGGCCGGCGCCGTGGTGTCGATGGATATCACCGCGCACACCACCGAGTATCCGAGCAACCCCTCCGCTTTGAGTTCGATCATCCTCTCCAAAACGACCGACGGCGACGGCAAGTACCAGTTCACCGTCCCGGTCGGCGGCACGGATTACTATGTCGCCGCGCACAGCGACAGCTCCATGGTGGCGCAGACGAATGACATCACCAGCCTGGATCTCACACAGCCGAATGTCTACAACCTCGACCTGCCGGCCGCCGAGCAGCCGGTGTTCGCCACCATGACGCTGGACATCGTCTCCTCCACGCTGCCCGCCCCGACGGCGCAGGCCGCCCAGCAGTCGCTCATCTCGCGCATCGCGGTGGCGCGCGCGCTACAGATGCCGAAGGCCCGCCTGGATCGCCTGCTGCAGTTGCGCACCGCCCCCCGCGGCAGCACCGGCATGCGCAGCTTCAACGGCATTGTGGAGAACGACCTGTACTTCTACCTGCAGCCCGCGACCCCCGGGCAGACATTCCTCGACCTCGGCGTGCGCGGGTACAATGTCTATCGCGCCCCGTCGGTCGCCGCGCCCTTCGTGCAGGTCGGCAGTTCGAACGACCCGTATCAGGAGATGTTCTTCGATAACGATCCGGTGCTGAACGACCTGCAGGAACGCTACTACACGGTGACCAGCTACGCATCCTACCAGCAGCAGTCCGTTACCGCGCCGCCCATTCTCGCCAAGCCGCTCCCGCAGATCAGCGTGGCCGGCCCGGACGCCGGCAGCAGCATCCCCCGCGCCACCGGCAAGTTGAGCTGGAACACGGTGCCCGGCGCGAAGAGCTACGTGGTGCTCAAGTTCACCACCGAGCCCACCTATGATGCCACGCCGATTGTGGATGTCACCATCCATCGCGCCAGCGACACCAGCGAAGGCGTCGCCTCGCTGCCGCCCACCGTCCAGTCCTTCTGGTGGTCGGTCACGGCCTATAACACCACCGATCCCAACTTCGCCACCGCCATCTCCACCTCGACCTACCGGCAGGTGACGTTGACGAACAACTAAAGGGACGGGTTTTAGACAGGATTAACAGGATTGACAGGATTAGGAAATGTATCAGTTTTGGGGACAGACACCGAAACTCCCTGTGGCTCTCTGCCGTCTGCGTTTCTTCGCAACCGGTCGTATGCCCGCTCACCGGAGTTTCGATGTCAGTCCCCAAAACTCTGGGACAGTCCCCGAAACCAGTCAGTTTCAAAATACTCCCGCCAAAGATTTTACGTTTTATCTCGCACTTTTCACCAACACCGTGGCAGGAAGAGAGGAATGGGGGGCGAATGAGGATATGTGTGCCAGGCCTCGGGCACTCCGTCCTCCAGGAGTGAATCGGGCATCTGAGAAGCCGTTAGAGCGGAACCATGGGTGGATGCTGCCTCTGGCTCTTGAAATAAAAGGAGGCATCGCATGAAATGTCCAAAATGTGGTCAGTATACTGATCCATTTGCGACGAAGTGCCCGAACTGCGGGCCGATGGGTGAGGTGCGTAGAACGAGCGTCAAGACTGCCACACTCCCACCGCCGCCAGAGGTGGAAGCATTCCCGCTTCCGGACACGACGCCCGAGCCTGCGGAAGCCGCCGCCGTGCAAGCGGAAAAGCCGAAAAAAGGATTCAGCCTCGGAAAACCGAAAGCGGAGAAGCCGCAGAAAGCGCCAAAACCGGTCAAAGAGAAACCGGTGAAAGCGCCGAAGCCTCAAGCGGCGAAACCTGCCAAAGCCGCCGCCAAGCCGGGGGGCAACAACCTCGGTTTCCTCTCCGGGCTGCTCGAGAAATTCAGCGCCAAGCCGAAAGCGAAGGCGCAAGCGAAAGCGCAGACGGACACCAGCGATATTCCGGACCCGGATGAACTGAGCGTGGATGAGCCGATCACCATGGTGGGGTTGCAGGCGACGTGTATGCGCTGCAACAAGCCGCTCTGGGCCTCGAACGGCACAGCCACCAACGATGAGATGGTGCAGCATGCCATGTCCCGCGCGATGTTCTGCGTCATGTGCCAGCACACCTATTGCAAGGAGTGCGCGCACGAAGCCGGCAAGCGCAAAGGCACCAACGAATACCTCTGCCCCAAGTGCGGGAAACCGCTGACGCAATAACTGGCGAGGGCGAGATCTGCAGCAGGCGGTCGTTTTCCATGCGAAGATACCGCCTGTTTTCCGTTTCTGCCGGTGCAACATAATCGAGAGATCCGTCGTCTTAAGAAAGACGACTGCTCACCACGGAGGCTGATGATGCGTATGCTGGGATTGGTGCGGGCCGCGTTGTATGTGGCGCTGATGCTGCTGGTGTTTGCCGGGGGCGCGATGGTGCGCGCGGCAACGCCGGAACAGGTGGACGACCTGCTGGCGCAGTTGAAGGATGCTGATGCCGCCGTGCGGACGAAGGCGGTGACCACGCTGGGCACGCTGAAAATCCAACGCACGCTGGAACCGCTGGCGGGCCTGCTGGGCGACGAAGATGCCGGCGTGCGCAAGGCGACGGCGAAAGCGCTGACGGGGTTCCCCGCGAATCGCGCCGCCTCCCCGCTGAGTACCGCGCTGGGGAAGGAGACGGATGCCGGCGTGCGCATCGAGATCATCCGCGCGCTGGGGGTGCTCAAGGATGCGCGCATCATTGACCCGCTGACCGCCGTGCTGCAGGATGCCGACGCCGCGATGCGCAAGGAGGCTGTGCTGGCGCTGGGCAGTTTGAAAGACATTCGCGTGCTGGCGCCCATGCTCACCGCGGTGAAGGATGCCGATGCCGGCGTACGCCGCGAGGCGCTGAAAGTGCTGGGCGCCATCAAAAACGCCGAGTATGCCGACCTGCAGGGGCCGCTCACCGATGCCTTGCAGGATGCCGATGCCGACGTGCGCCGCCAGGCGGTGCAGGCGATGGCAGCCACCGGCAACGCGCAATTCGCTCCGGCGCTGGGCGACGCGCTGAAGGACAAGGACGCCGGCGTGCGCAAGAATGCGCTGGACGCCCTGCTGGCCCTGCAGGACCCCACTGCGAGCAAGGCGCTGGTCAATGCGTTGAAAGATGATGACCCTGCCGTGCGGCATGCGGCGCTGCTGGCCATCAAACCATTGAAAGATCCCACGCTGGTGCCGGCCATCAGCCCGCTGCTGGATGATGCCGACATCAGCATCCGCCGTGATGCCGTGGCCGCGCTGGCGCTGATCAGCGACGTCGCGGTGGTGGCACCGCTCACCGCCGCGTTGAAAAACAGCGATGTCGAGGTGCGGCGCGGCGCCTTGCAGGCGGTGAAGACGCTGAAAGACGCCCACCTGCTGGCGCCGATCAGCGCGCTGCTGGATGACAAGGACGCCGGTATCCGCTGCGCGGCGGTCGACGCGGTGGCCGTATTGGCCGACCCCGCCGGCACCCCGCTGCTGGCGAAGGCGCTGAAAGATGCCGACCTCGAAGTGCGCCGCCACGCTCTGCTCGCCATCAAACCGCTGAAAGACGCCACGCTGGCCGAGCCGGTGAGCGCACTGCTGAAGGATGCCGACACCGGCGTGCGACGTGAGGCGGCCAACACCCTGGCCGCCATGGCCGATCCCGCCATCGTCCCGCCGCTGTTGCCGGCGCTCAACGATGCCGATGTCGAGGTACGGCGTGCGGCGCTGCTCGGGCTGAAACCGTTTGCCGACCAGCGCCTGCCGGCGCCGGTGGCCGCGCTGTTGAAGGACCCCGATACGGGCATTCGCCGGGTGGCCATTGCCACGCTGGCAGCCATCGCCGACCCGGGCAGCCTTGACGCCATCATCGCGGCGAGCAAGGATGGCGATGCGGAGGTGCGCTTCGGCGCCGTGCGCGGATTGGCCGCGCTGAAAGACCCGAAAGGATTTGAGGCGCTCACCGGCTTGCTGAAGGACCCGAGCCCCGACGTGCGCCAGGAGAGCGTGAATGCGCTGGTGAAGGTGAAGGATGATCGCGTGACGGACACGCTGCTCGCCGCGGTACAGAACAGCGACAACATCGTACACCGTGCTGCAGCCCGCGCGCTGGGACGGCTGAAGGAAGCGCGCGCCATCGCGCCCCTCGTCGACGCCTTGAAGAGCGACGACCTGGTGATGCGCAGCGAGGCGCTCTTCGCGTTGACGGATATCGGCGCGCCGGCCATCGATGCGCTGGCCACCGCGCTGCCGGCGTGCGGCAGCCCGGCCATGCGCATCAGCATCAGCGATGTGCTGGGCGACTCCGGCGATACCCGCGCGCTGACCCCGCTGGTCAACCTGCTGCAGGATGATGAACCGAGCGTGCGCGTTGCCGCCGTGAGCGCGCTGGCGAAACTGGGCGCCCCGGCGCGCGAGGCGCTGGTCACCGCGCTGCAGCATAAAGACGCGGCGGTACGCGCGAAAGCCGTCGAGCTGCTGTCGGCCTCCCCTACGGCACAGGTGGATGTGCTGCTGCCGCTGTTGAAAGATACCGATGCCGGCGTGCGCACCGCGGCGGCGCGCGGACTGGGCATGAGCAAAGACGCTCGCGCGGTGCCGGGCCTGGCGGAGACGCTGCCGGACGGCGACGGCAATGTGCGCGCGGAGGTGGTGCAGGCACTGGGCAAAATCGGCCTGCCTGCCCGGGATGCGCTCATCGCCGCGCTGAAACACCCGGATGCCGGCGTGCGCGCCGCCTCGGCGACGGCGCTGGGGGCGCTGAAAGACCCCGGCGTGGTCGACCCGCTGCTCACGGCGTTGAAAGATGGGGACGGCGCGGTGCGCGCGGAAGCCGCCCGCGCGCTGGGGGTGGGGAAAGATCCCCGAGCCCTGGCGCCGCTGCTGGCCGCCTTGGCGGATGGCGACGGTCGTGTCCGCCGTGCCGGTGTCGACGCGCTGAAGCATTTTCCCGACCCGCAGGCGACGGAGGCCATGCTGAAGGCGCTGAAGGATGGCGATGCCGGGGTGCGCGCCCAGGCGGCGTGCTCGCTGGGCGCGAAGAAAGAAGCCCGCGCCTGGGATGGCCTGCTCGCCCTGCTGAAAGACGGCGACCCCACCGTGCGCATCGAAGCGGCGCGCGCGCTGGCCGCCTCTGGCAAAGAAGACGCCATCGATCCGCTCATCACGCAGTTGCAGGACACCGACCCCAACGTGCAGCGTGAGACGGTGCTGGCGCTGGCAGGCTTTGACGGACGGAAAACCATCGAGCCGATCAGCAAGTTGCTGAAAGATGATGATTGGACCGTGCGCAAAGCGGCGGTGACCGTGCTGGGCGCGCTGAAGGCCGTGCAAGTCTCCGGGGCGCTCATCGATCTGCTGCAGGACGGCTTCGCCGCGGTGCGCGCGGAGACCGCCCACGCGCTGGGCCTCATTCACGACCCACAGGCGCTGGAGCCGCTGGAGGGGATGCTTACCGACCAGGATGCCGAGGTGCGGCGCAATGCCGCCTGGGCGCTTGCCGGCTTCGCTGATAAACACGCCACCGACCTGCTCGACGGCGCACTGGCCACCCCGGACCTGGCGGTCATCGCCGGCGCGCACGCCTACTTCATCCGCCGCGGCGCCGCCAACGCGCAACAGCCGCTCCTGGATGCCCTGCGGAAGTACGGCACCCCGGAGATGTGCCTCGCCTACTTCAACTGCGGTAACCGCCCCCTCGCCGACGCCGCCCGCAAATGGGCGCTCCAGGCGAAAAACGACGCTCTCCTGCAACAACCCGCCCCGGACGAGACGCCGAAGTGGGGGGAGAGAAGTAAAAAGTAAAAAGTCAAAAGTGCCGTCGGTGATGGGGTGGGTCTCTTTAATCGTAGCCTGATCCTATCGCCGATGGCGTGAATACCCTGTCAAGCCCCGAATGGGGCGGCAATTCGATAGCCCAGGGTGAAGCGAAGCGGAACCCTGGGTAAGGTTGGGTATATAGACCGAGCCCTGAAAGGGCGGCATTCATCTGTATGGCTGATTGATGAATGCCGCCCTTTCAGGGCTCGGGTCTATCTATACTACCCATCCCAGGGTTCCGCTTCGCTACACCCCGGGCTATCGAATATCAGCCCTTCGGGCTTCACTGGCGGTTTAAAACCCGTTGATGTTCGGCAAGGTGTTCGCCGGCTGCGTCGCGGTGGCCGGCGGCGCGGTTTTGGCCGGGTCGGTTGGCGTGGCTGGTGCCGCTGGCGTGGTTGGCGTGGCCGGTGTGGTGGTCGTCGCCGCGGGGAAGACCGGTTTCGGGGCGGCGGGTTTCGGCGGCCAACTGGCGGCAAGGAAGCTCTCCAGCATGTGCTGGTAGGCAATCGTCCCCGGAGCAGCAAGAGAGGACGGGCCCTGCATGGCGATCTGGTAGACGGTGTCGCCTGCCGGGAGATAGCTGCTGTACGTGGACTGGGAATTGACGGTGTATTCCCCCAGCAGATAATCCAGCTTATTCACCTGTTTCGCCGTCCACCTGGGCGTGGCTGAGCCGATCACCGGGAACGCGGATTCCATCCCCTGCAGGGTCTTCATATCGACGGTATCCGAGGCGGAATAGACCACCACATTGGTGCGCAACTGGGTCGGCGCGGTGCCGAATTCGAACCCCACCGTCGCTTTGGGCGACAGGGTTACGGCCCCACTGGTGATGTTCCCCGTTTTATCGCCGCCGACGATGGTCCAGCCGCCCGGGAAATCGAGCGTACAGGGCGGATCTGCCTGCACGTACTTCAGCCAGCTTCCCAATGCCTCGGCCGCGGTGGGCAGTTTCACCTTTTGGCGCACCCAGATGGTGACTTTCGCACTGCGCGGGGACGGGCCTTCCTTGAAATACCAGGTTTCCTGGTCGGCGATCTTATCCAACGCAGTATCGATGGCTGTGCCTTCAACGATTTTTTTATTGGCGAAAAAGCCCCAGTAGCCGGCACAGTCCGCACGCAACAACGATACATCCCAGGTTTGGCCTGGATTGACCATCCGTTCGGATTTCAGCCCGAGCTGGGTGAGGGAGATATACATCGGCTGGTTGCCGGTATTGACAATGCTGATCAGCACCGGATCGGGTGGGGGAGGCGTCCCATCCATCTTCAGCGGCCAGTCCCCGGCGGTGAAACGGTCCACCATCGCCGTGTAGATCGGCACGCAGGGGTACTGCCACTGCAGGCCGTTGGGCATGTCCAGCGCGATGCAATAGACATATTTCTCGCCAAAGAGGTAGCTGCGCCAGATCGCCTTGCCGCCACCGCGCCGGCCGGGCGATTGGTCGACGCGGAGATAAAACTGCCCTTTGAGCATCTTCAAGGTAGAGCCCGACACCACCGGCACCAGCGTTTCCAGCGTGCCTTGCAGCTTGGTACCCGTGGTATCGTTCGGCAAGGCGTACACAGTGACGCTGCAGGTGGCGCGCCCCAGCGCGGTATCCGTCGCGAAGCTGACTTTGACCTGTCCTTTCAGCTTCAGCGTACCCATCGACATATCGGTGACTTTCTCCTCGGTGCTCACCGTCCAGCCGCTGGGCAGTTCGATGGAGAAGGCGGGTTTGACATAGCGATATTTAACCCAGGCTTCCTGCTTCTGCTGCTGCGCCAGCGCGGCGACACAGCACAGGCCCAGGCAGGCGAGCACGCCCAGTATGCGAATCCAACGTGTCATGGTGGGATTCCTCCACGAAAAACTATTTCGTGCCGGCGCGGAGACCATCGGTTAATTCCGGCTGCCGACCTGTTTGTTAGACGCCGAAATCGGGTGAAGGTTCCGTCCGGCTGGCAATTATGGTCCCGGTATCTGCTGCCGTAAGTCGAAGATTACGTACAGGCCACGCTCGCTGGCATACACGGGGTAGTGTTTTCGGAGCAATGGTATCAATTCGCGCTGTGGTTGCGTAATGACGAAGAATTCCGGCGGCGTGGGTGATGCCAGGAGTCCCTGCAGGCGTTCCTCCGCGGTCGGTACAGCTTTCCCCTGCTGTTGCTCATACTCCAGGTCGGCGTCGGTCGGCCAGTTATAACCGTTCACCTTGCCATAATAGCGCAACGGCTCACCGTAGGCGTACGTCAAAAAAGCCAGGCGGCCGGAATGGTTCAACTTGTCGCCGATGTCGCGATAGATGCGTACCATCTCGTCCGCCTGCGGATGGTTCAGTACGCTGATCATCGCAACGCCGCCGGCCAGCAGGACCAGCCAGACGATGCTCCAGGCAATGGTGCGCACCGGGCGTGGGCGATGCTCCAGCAGCGTGCAGCATACCCCCAGCGAAAGCGCGAGGATCGGCAACAGCAGTTCGTGGTAATAATTGTGCGTGCTGGTGCGGTAGTTGAAGGCCAGGCAGAAGAGCGCGTAGCCGCTCCAGCAGGCGAGCAGCAGTGCGCGAGGGGCGGGCTCGCGTGTTCGCCACACGGCGATGAGCGCACAGGCGATGAGCAGCCATCCCAACCACAACCCGGCATCGCCGATGAGGCGATCGAACCCCACCGCTTGCCCCAGCATACGCAGCGTGCCCAGCCAGTACCCCGGGGTGAGAAAGAGGCCGGGGAGGAAATTACCCTGTGATTGCTGCTGCAGTGACGGCAGGCACACCAGACCATAGAGGTAGTAGCCCGCGCCGGGCAGCAGGGCGATGCCGAGGTAGAGCGCGGTGTGCAGGTTGCACAGGCCTTGCCACCAGCGCCCGGTGCGCGCATGCCGAACCAGCGCGAGGCCGAGGAAGGGGATGATGGTGAAGAAGGCGGCCATCGGCTTCACGAAGATCGCGGCTGCCGCGCACCCCGCCGCCCAGCCCAGGCAGGTCCAGGATGGCGCGTCGTCATATCGCTGCAGCGCGAGCAGGCCGGCGATGATCAGCGCCACCATCAGTGGGTCCGGCTGAAAACTGCGGCTGGCGGCGATGCCGAACGGCAGGAACAGGTAGAGCGCTGTGGTGAAGAAGGCGGCCTGCGGGGCAAAGAGCCGCATGGCCAGTAGATAGAGGAAGACGCCGCCCAGCAGCCAGCAACACACGGCGACCACCCGCGGGATGGCGAGGGATTCCGTGGCGAAAATCGTGTACAGCATTGCTGCCAGCGACTCCATCACCGGCGGCTCCAACTGGCCTTCGCTGTGCAACAGCGTGTCGGCATGCGCCCGCTCCTCCGGCGAACTTGCTCCCCGGTGCAGCGTGTAGAAACTCTGCGCGATGATCGCCGAGCGAAACTGCCGTGTCGGATGAAAATCCAACGGCGCCTGCCCGATATAGGCCACACGCACGAGCAAGGCCAGCACAAACAGAACAACCAGTCCGACCACCCGCCACGGCGCCCCGCCGGTCCTCACCGCCTCCGGCGGCAGGGACGGCGTAACGGTTTTCGCTCTGACTGATGCGCGAGATGGCATACGGATTCCCTGCGATAGAGATTGTACCTGGGAGGAGGATTTTCCTGCCGAAGTGAGGACCGGCGTAGCGGTCGATGACTGTAATGGATCGAAAGATGCACTCAGTGCAGCCTGAAGGGCTGAAATTCGATAGCCCAGGGTGGAGCAATAGCGCAACCCTGGGTGAGATGGGTAAATAGACCTGCCAGCCCTGAAGGGGCGGTCATTCCTCTGTTTGATCACCAAACGGAATGCCGCCCTTTCAGGGCTTGGCGGGGATATTTAACGGAACGCCTTCCCAGGGTTCCGCTTCGCTGCACCCTGGGCTATCGAATGACGCCCCATTCGGGGCTCACCGGTTGCATCATCTGGCTCCGCGGGAGCGTCGCCCTCCCGTCACGATCACTCTCTACGCACTGCAATACACCGCCGCCACCTGGAAGCGATAGCTCCCCGAGCCGACGGTGCAGGTGACCTGGGTGTCCTCGCGGGTCACGCTCATGATGCCTTCAGCGTTCTCCAAAGCCTGTCCGGACTCGGTGACGGCGACGCCGGTCATGGCCGGGAGGGTGATGGTTGCCGTGGTGTTGACCGGCACCTCCACCTCCAGGGTGAGGCTGCCCGCCTCGCGGCGCCAGGCGCTGCGGATGCGGCCGTAGGCGGTGTCGTGCTCGGCCTGCACCCAGTCCAGGTCGGCCGGGAAGTACGGGGTGACGGTGAAGTGCTGGAAGCCGGGGGCGTCGGCATCCGGGCGAAGGCCTGCCAGCGTTTTGAAGAACCAGGCGCTGATGTCGCCGAACATAATGTGGTTGCGCGAGGAGGTGCCTTCCCAGGCTTCCCACAGCGTGGTGGCGCCTTGCGCGATCCAGTGACCCCAGCTCGGGTAGTCGGTCTGTGCGGCAAAGGCGTAGGCCAGGTCGGGGCGGCCATATTCCACCAGCGCGTTGAGCACGTATTTGGCGCCGAGGATGCCGAAAGTGAGCTTGCCGTCGTGCTCCGCGATAACGGCGATGAGACGTGCCAGCACACGCTCGACCTCCGCCGGTTCCACCAGCCCCTGGAAGAGCGCGCACGCCTGCGAGGTCTGCCCGCCGTCGGCCACGCGCCCGGTGGCGGGGTCGTAGAAGGCGCGGGTGAAGGCCGCCTTCACCCCTTCCGCCAGCGCGGTGTAGCGGGCGGCATCTTTCGGCTTGCCCAGCAGCTCAGCGATGCGCGCCAGCGTGCGGCAGTTGCTGTAGTAATAGCCGGTGGAGGTCACCGGGATCGGGCAATCATGGCCATAACCATCCCCGGAGTTCGGCGGGCACCAGTCGCCCAGTCCGAAGGAGACGATGCCGTCGGTGGCCATGCGCTGCATGTACTCGAGGTAGCGCTGCATGCCGGCATAGTGCTCGGCCAGCACCGCCGTGTCGCCGCAGTAGAGATAGAGGTACCAGGGGATATTGAGGTAGGCGCTGTCCCACGCCGGGCCGCTGCCCCAGTTGAACCCCCAGCCGCCGGTGGGCACGATGCCCGGCAGTTGCCCGCTGGGCCGCTGGATGTCCTTGAAGTCGCGCATCCACTTCTCGTAGGCCGGCGCCGCCGCGTAGTTGAACAGCCCCGTCTCCGCGGCGATCTGCGCGTCGCCTGTCCAGCCGTTCTTCTCGCGGTGCGGACAGTCGGTGGGGATGCCAACGAAGTTGCTCACATACGCCCAGCGCGTGGCCTGCTGGATGGCGTTGAGCATGGCGTTAGAACATTCGAATGTACCTGCCGAAGGGAAGGCCGAACGCACCACACGGGCGCGCAGACTGTCCACGGTCGGCGTGCCAGGGAAGCCAGTCACCTGCACGTACTGGAAGCCGTGGTAGGTGAAGCGCGGCTCCCACACCTCGACGCCCTCGCCTTTGCAGATGTAGCGGTCTGTCTGGCAGTCGCCGCCCTTGATGAAGACATTGATATTGGACTGGTCGATGTCGCCGTCCTCGCCCAGCTTTTCGGCATAGCGCAGGGTGATCTCCGTGCCGTCAGGACCGCTCACATGCAACTGCGCCCAGCCGGTCATATTCTGTCCGATGTCGATGACGAACACGCCTGGGCGTACCTCGGTGACCGATTTTGGGGTGAGCGTCTCTACCACGCGGCAGGGGAGGGTCTCCGCGGTGAGGATGCCGCCCGGGGCGGTGATGATTTCGACCGGCGACCAGGCGGTGTCGTCGAAGCCGACCTTCGCCCAATCGGGGATCTCCAAGCGCGCGTCGTAGGTCTCGCCGTTGCGCAGGCCGTCGAAGACCAGCGGGCCGGTGCCGACTTTCCACGATGCGTCGCTCACCAGCACCTGCTCGCTGCCGTCCGCCAGCGTCACGTGCAGTTGCAGCAACAGCTTGGGCTGGTGCCGCCAGGGTGCGGCGGTGAAGTCCCACACCTCCGGCGTATGGCAGTTGTACCACCCGGTGCCCAGCACCACCCCCAGCGCGTTCTCGCCCGATTTCAGCAGCGCGGTCACGTCATGGGCCACGTAGAGCGTGCGCACGTCGTAGCGGGTGAAAAGAGGATCGAGCACGTGGTCGCCGACCTTCTGGCCGTTGATATACAGCTCATGGTAGCCCAACCCGCTCACGTAGACGCGCGCGCTGATGATGTCCTGCTCCACCGCGAGCGTGCGGCGGAAGTGCGGAGCCGGCCTGGGTGTGCCGTCCATGGTGTGCTGAGTGGGCACGCCGATCCACTGCGCCTGCCAGTCTGCCTCGGTGAGCAGCCCCATCTCCCAGCATGCCGGTTCGCTGTAGGCGCTCGGTTGATCATCGGCGTCCCACACGCGCACCGCCCACCAGCATGCCTGGCGCGCGGCCAGCGCCTCGCCGGCATAGGGCACCTGCATCGACTGCGCGGACTCCACCTTCCCACTGTCCCACAGCTCGCCGCGCCCGGCAGCCAGCGCCTCGCGGCTGCCTGCCACCAGCACCTGATACGCGCGCTGCCGCTGTCCACGCCCCTCGGCGCGCAACTGCCAGCTCAACCGCGGCGCCGGGGTGTCAATGCCCAGCGGGTTCACCAAATATTCACACGTCAGCCCTTCCGGGCGTAAAGCGCAAGTCATTATTAATTCAGTCCTTCCCAGAGATAGGGCATTACTTAACCGCCGACGGACGATTTCCTGCTGAGGGACAAAAATCCCTCATCCCCCTCTGAAGTTTAGCCATTTGGGTGGTGAGGAAAAAAATCGTTTTAGTTAAGTTGATTTAGGTTTGGTCAGTGGTGTCCTGGGGTATGGCTTGGTTGAACAACAATCCCACCCCAGGAGACACCGAC
>Ga0272448_1001764_pt1 | contig 28449 bp, 29 predicted proteins | sample YNPCB0191_FD_202220 | JGI IMG/M metagenome (GOLD analysis project Ga0272448, IMG submission 202220) | Hot spring sediment microbial communities from Yellowstone National Park, WY, United States - YNP-CB-019-1 | ecosystem: Environmental > Aquatic > Thermal springs > Hot (42-90C) > Sediment... | reverse complement strand
AATGGTATACGTATTGTGAAGGATATCCTTATCTCCTTCATAGGCTCACCTCCTATGCTTTTATTGGTTGAAAATAGTATAGGGTGAGCCTTAATTATTTTCAATCACGGAGTTAGGGATGCTTCCTGGTCTAATCATTTCTTTTGGATACCGGAAGTAACCTATGGAAGGGAAAATGGCAAGGCATAAAAACTAAGGAAGGGAATATTTTCTTCCAAGCCTCGTGGAGCGTTAAATGGAGGTGGCGGGAATCGAACCCGCGGCCCCCTCGTTGCGAACGAGATGCTCTCCCTCTGAGCTACACCCCCGCACTATACATCATATATGCAGTATCTTTTTAATAGTCTGTTTTAATTCCTGCAAATCTGCTGATTTCACTACATAAGCATCTGATACCCAGCTTGAAAAGTCCTGCTTGAACTCTCCGTATGCTGAGCATAGAATGACCGGTTGATTCTTATTCATATTCTTTATTTCATTCAGCGCGGTAATCCCATCCATCCCTGGCATTTTAATGTCAAGAACAATGAGATCAAAGTGGTTCTTCTTCACCTTCGCTATAGCTTCTTCACCATTGGCAGCAACATCCACTGTATAGCCTTCATCCTCAAGTTCTTCTTTGAATAGTATGCGTATATTCTCTTCGTCGTCCACCACCAAAATTTTAACATTCTTCATAGGCACTCCCATGGTTACATTATAGTATTTTTTGCTGGAAGATACACGATAAATGTAACTCCCTTGCCAACTTTGTTGTGCACCTCTATGTGACCATTGTGGTTCATGACAATCTTGTTCGATATGGCAAGACCAAGACCTGTTCCCTTCTCTTTTGTTGTAAAAAAAGGGTTGAATATATTGTCAACAATAGTCGGGTCTATCCCGCCACCTGTATCTGTTATAGAAATGGTGACAAACAGCTTCCCATGAACGTCAGTGTGCCCGGTCTTGATGGTAATAGTACCCTTCCCGGCCATTGCCTCAAAGGAATTCATAAGAATGTTAATAAAAACCTGTTTAATCTGCTGGGTATCGCATTTGATAGGTGGTATATTCTCCTCGTACTCTTTTATAAATGTAATATGTTCCCATGCCGCATCAGGTGCAAAAAGATAGAGAACCTCATCGATACACTCATTGATGATACACATATCAGTGGCTGTAGGCACATCCTTCACATAGTTCAAAAGTTCATTGAGAATGGTTTCAAGTCGTTTCACTTCCTTAAGGATAATATCTATATACCGCCATTCTTCCTCATGTTTATTAACCTTATTGGCAAGTCTTTTTGTAAACCCACCAATAACCACAAGGGGATTCTTGATCTCGTGGGCAATACTTGCGGTCATCTCACCGAGACTCCTGAACTTCTCCTGTTCCACGAGTCTTTTTTGTGCATCCCCCAGTTCTTTGAGTACATCCCTGAGCCGTATATTGAGTAAGGTTGTTTCCAGACCAGTTGATAAATACCGTGCTATGGTATCTATAAGATACGCTGCATCCTCTTCAGTTGCCATACCATGCTGTGGTGTTCCGGCACCCATTAAAAGGGTACCGAGTATACGATTTTTAGAGATAATAGGTGAAACATACATAAAAAAGTCTGACGTCCTTGTTCCGTACACCCTTTCCTCATAATCTTTCAGGGCAAGAGGCTTTTTAAGTCGTACACACTCCTCTTCTAATGGTGTGATAGAGGGCTCCACAGATGGATCGATGGTACCGTAGGTAAATCGCTCGTTTTCAAGTGCAAGGGCTTCTTTTTCTATCCGTATGCTCACAAATGCTGCGTTCATAGCCCGCGCCACTATAAGGGCAATATTCTTCAAGAGCTCGTGAGACTCCATATTAGAACTCAAAATCTTTCCTAATTCAGTTAGTGTTACCAGTTCGCTAATACGTTTGGTTGAGGAAAGGATGAGGTCGTAAGAGCGCAGAATACCACCGATTTCCCGGGAAAGGATTGCAAGCATAATCTTTTCATTATCGTGGAGTGTTTCCATGGTAGAGGAGCTTACAACTAAAACACCATAGATATAACTATCATCCGATACCGGGAGAAAAGCAAAGGTTTTATACCGCTCAAGCATGCCGTCCAGTTCGGGGTAAAAGAGGCATCCAAATCGCGGCGGGATATCATGCCTCGAATAAAACTGAGGTGCTCGTCGCTGGGCAACGCTTCCGATAACACCCTCCCCTATATGACATCGATATTGGTGTAATATTCCACATAAAGCACTCTTGCTGTTTGTAAACCTGCATGTCAACCGTTTATCCTTGTCAAGGGTATAGAGTGCCACTTCTTCGCACTCCATCTCTTTTGCAATAATATTGATTATTGAGTTGATTCTGGAGGTTATCTCAAGGTTTGAGTGGGATATCTCTATAACCTTACCCAGTAAATCAATGGATTTCATGTTTCTCTATGGCTTTCTTATACAACTGAATATACTCTCGTGCTGACCTTTCCCATGAAAAGTCCTCACTCATGCATTTCTTTATAAGTGCTTGCCACTTCTTTTCATCAGCATAAATGCCCAGTGCCCGTCTAATGGCATCGAGCATTGCTTCCTTTGTATACTCATAGAATTTGAAACCCGTTCCTCTATCAGGAAAGGCTGTATAATCAGTTATTGTGTCTTCAAGGCCTCCCACCCCCCGTACCACAGGGACTGTACCATACTTGAGACTATAGAGTTGATTAAGCCCGCATGGTTCATACCGAGATGGCATGAGAAAGATATCTGCTCCGGCTTCGATGAGGTGTGCCAGTTTATTATCATAGGCAATCTTTATGGCAAAGGATTTTGGGAACCTTTTTGCAAGCTCGGTAAAAAGATCATGATACCTTCTCTCACCAGTACCAAGCACAACATACTGCACACTAAGGGTCACCATCTCCTCCATAGATTCTCCAATAAGATCAAAGCCTTTCTGATCTGCTAAACGTGAGATAGTAGCAATGAGGGGTATCTTTTCATTTACTGGTAGCCCAAAGGCTTCCTGGAGTGCTGTTTTACAAATACGCTTATTCCGTAATGTTTCCGGGGTATAGTGGGAAGGAATGAGTGGGTCTGTAGCAGGGTTCCAGTCCTCATAATCTATGCCATTCACGATCCCGTACAGGTCATCCTTGCGTGTTCGCAAAATACCATCAAGACCGTAGCCGAACTCTTCTGTCTGAATCTCTTCACTGTACTTTTTGCTTACTGTATTGATAATATCAGAAAAGACTATGCCACCCTTTAAGAAATTGATCTTCCCGTAAAACTCGAGGTAGTTGGGGGTAAAATACTCCCACCCTATATTCAAAAGGTGCATGTCATAATGCCAGAAGAGCCCTTGATAACCGAGGTTATGGATGGTAAAGAGTGTTGCTATAGTATGGAGTGCTGGCTCATCTCTGTAAAGGGTTTTTAGAAAGACCGGCGCAAGGGCTGTCTCCCAGTCATTGCAGTGAAGCACGTCTGGCTGAAACCCGATAACCTTAATGGCCTCTAAAATACTTTTGGCAAAGAAGGTAAACCGTTCTGCGTTGTCAAGATAGTCTCCGTCCGGTGTGCTATACAGGTAATCCCTGTAATAATACTCATCCTTTTCCACCAGATAGGCAATCACGCCATCGTATTCGCTTTCCACAATCTCTGCCTCTACGAATGTCTGGGATATGGGACATGAAATTTTATAATTCTTGTATCTCATGGGGAATTTTTGCTCTTCAATGCCCTTATGCTTTGGAAGAATGACCCGAGCCTCCACACCGAGCTTCTTCAATGCCTTTGGCAGGGCACCGGTGACATCAGCAAGCCCACCGGTCTTTACAAAGGGAAATATCTCAGGTGAAGCAATTAAAACGTTCATAGTAACCCCCTAAATGTGTGTTTCATGAAGATAGGTTGTTGCCTCTTCCGGCGGCGTTGGATTTATATAGAAACCTGTTCCCCATTCAAAACCCGCCATTTTAGTAAGTCGTGGTATGATCTCCATATGCCAGTGGTAATGGGGAATATCGCCGTTACCAAAGGGCGTTGTATGAATCATGAAATTGTACGGTGGAGTATTAAGCAGTTTGTCATATTTCTTGAGGACTGTTGAGAGCACCTCTGCGACAAAAAAGTAGTTATCTTCGCTGTTATCCAAGGTGGCAAAATAGGGCTTGTGCTTTTTTGGTAAAATCCATACTTCAAAGGGGAAACGGGAGGCATAGGGAGAGAGAGCAATACATCCTTCATTCTCATACACAACCCGTACATTATCTTCCTTTTCCTGTATTATCATATCGCAGAAAATGCAACGATCTTTATATTTATAGTACTCGCGACCACCATTAATCTCCTCCACCACCCTTTTTGGCACGATGGGGAGTGCTATGAGCTGTGAATGGGAATGGTCAAGGGATGCGCCTGCTATGGAACCATGGTTTTTGAAGACAATAATGTACCGGAACCTCTTGTCTTTTGTTAAATCAAGTACCCTTTCCCTGTATGCAATAAACACATTCTGGATAGAGGGGACATCCATTTGAGAGAGGGTTTGGCCATGAAAGGGGGTCTCAATAATAACCTCGTGGGCACCAATGCCATTCATTCTGTCATAGAGACCTATTCCTTCTTTATTAAGGCTACCCTCAATCCTCAAGGCAGGGAATTTGTTCGGTACTACGCGTAATATCCAGTTCGGACCATTGGGCGGAGAAGAATCTCTTCTCATGGCATAGACCTCAGGTGGGGTCATATGCTCATTACCCTCACACAGGGGGCACATGCCTGTCTTTTGAGCAGGAGTCTCTTCTGTAAGGAACATGGGCCTCTTGCCCCTCTCAGACGATATGATGACCCATCTATCAATAATAGGGTCTTTTCTCAATTCAGGCATATGTCACTCCATTGAGCTTTTGACTTGATATACTGCACATGGTAAGAATACGGTGATGATTCCTCTGAAAGACAATATCCCTACTCGCACCTTTCCCATTATAACAGTAAGTGTGCTCTTTGTAAACATGTTAATTTTTGTGCTCCAGAGTCTTTTGCTCGCCCCGCGCGATATTGAAGCCTTCTTTAAATACTACGGGTTGATTCCTTATGAATTCTCCCTTGCCGTGTCCCAGCGATGGGAGCTTCTCCCATACAATATCCTTACCCTCTTTACATCCATGTTCATCCACGGAGGGGTGTTCCATGTGGTGGGCAATATGCTCTATTTATGGATATTTGGCAATAATGTGGAGGACTCCATGGGGCATGTGCGGTTTATTGTTTTCTATTTTCTTGCTGGCATTGTGGCAGCGGCATTCCAGTACTTCTATGATCCAGCATCCACTATCCCTATGGTTGGCGCAAGTGGCGCTGTCTCAGGGATTCTCGGTGCCTATTTGGTGCTTTACCCCTATGCACGGGTTAAAACCTTGCTCTTTATCTTCATCTTTATTAAAATTGTTGAACTTCCTGCTCTCATTCTCCTCACAATCTGGTTTTTGATGCAGGTGCTCTATTCCCATATGGGCGGCGTTGCATGGCATGCCCATATTGGCGGTTTTCTCTTCGGTCTCCTTTCCATACGGTTTTTCAGGAAAAAAAGAGGCCGCCTCTGAATAAAGGACGTTTCACGTGAAACGCATGAAGGTGCTTCTGGTAAACCCTTATATATATGATGTTGCTGCCTACAGCTTTTGGTCAAGCCCCCTTGGGCTCCTTATTGTGGGAGCGCTTCTGAGAAAAAATGGCTTTGAAATCAATATGTTAGATTGTCTACGCGTTGTCGAGAAAAAGAGAAAAGAGGATGGTCGGGCACCCTTTCTAAAAGAGAAAGTGCAGCCCCCGGAGTGTTTAAGGGGCATTAAAAAACGATTTAGAAGGTACGGTATCTCGCCTGAAATCCTCAAAAAGGAGCTTGCTACCCTTGCTATACCGGATCTTATACTTATAACCTCCATCATGACCTATTGGTATCCAGGTACCAGAGAAGTTCTCACCATTATGAGGGAGGCCTTTCCTTCTGCACGAATCGTGGTAGGTGGTATATATCCGTCCCTCTGCCATGAGCATGCACAAAAGACCCTGGATGGGGCAGATATGGTTGTGGGTAATAGAGAAATAGAGACATTCTATTCCTTTATTGAGGATGCATTCAACGTGAGGCTCCCTCATAAACCATCCGTTGATGACATGCATCTTTTTCCGTACCCTGCGTATGATCTGTATGAAAAAATACCTTTCATTCCGCTCCTCACATCCATGGGCTGTATGTATCGATGTACCTATTGTGCAACCCCCTATATGCATCCACGAATCATCCGACGGTCTCCTCAATCAGTGCTTGACGAAATAGTCTACTGGCATAATCGCGGTGTCACGAGGTATGTCCTCTATGATGACAATTTCCTCTATAAACGAGAGGTCTATGCAAAACCTCTTCTGAAAGGCATTGCAGAACTTCCTTTTTCCATTGATATCTATAATCCCAATGCATTGAATGCATCCCTCATAGACAGTGACGTGGCACTTCTCCTCAAAGATGCTGGCTTCAAAGAGGTGCGCATGGGATTTGAGACACATAAAACTGACCTTCAGCAAGCTACGGGTGGGAAGGTGGACTCACAGCATCTTGAGCAAGCCCTCCACCACCTCAGGAAAGCAGGCTTTACACAAAACACGGTAGGTGTCTATATCCTTGCAGGCCTTCCATTCCAGAAGTGGAAGGATGTGAAGGAAACCATTGACTACCTCGCCTGCCTTGGCGTTACCACCCATATTGCAGAATATACACCCATTCCCCACACCCCTCTCTTTGATGCATTTCATATGCATGCCCGCTATCCCATCAACGAAGAGCCTGTTTTCCAGAACAATGCCCTATTCCCGTTTGCCTGGGAGGGGTTTACAGAAGAGGATTTATTACAGCTCAAGCATTATGCGCGTGAAAAGAACCGCATATTTGATAAATCCCTGTAAATGGTGTTTAATAAGCTGTATGCGAGAGTGGCGGAACTGGCAGACGCACTGGACTTAGGATCCAGCGGGTAACACCGTAGGGGTTCAACTCCCCTCTCTCGCATTGTACTGAAAGGATTTCGTATTATCTTCCCTTGTTCCTACCCTTCAGAGCATGCCTTTTGTGGAAAGGACGCCCTTTATCTTCTTATCAGTCGCCACTGCATCATGTAACGCCTTTGCAAAGGCCTTGAAGACAGCTTCCACTTTATGATGCCTGTTGTCACCGTAGAGGATGTTGATGTGGAGAGAGCATTTTGCCTCGTTTGCAAAGGCTTTAAAAAATTCTTTTACCACATCTGTATCAAAGGTTCCTATTTTACCGCGCAGCGTTCCCTTCCACACATACTGGGGTCTTCCACTTAAATCAATAGCCACCAGAGCGAGGGTTTCATCCATGGGGATGATTGCATAACCATAACGCTTGATACCTTCAAAATGGGGGAGCGCCTTTCGCAATGCCATGCCCATGGCAATGCCTACATCCTCGATCGTGTGGTGTAGGTCTACATCTGTGTCTCCGTGTGCTGTAATGGTAAGATCAAACAAACCGTGTCTGGAAAATAACTCAAGCATGTGATTAAAAAAGGGTATCCCTGTTTCAATTTTGTATCTTCCTGTTCCGTCAAGAGACCACTGTATGGCAATTGCGGTCTCCTTTGTCTTTCTCTCTATCGTGCCTCTTCTCAACATAGGTCCCCCTGTCATGGTATCACGCTATGGTATGACTTTATTCAATGGGTATTCCACAAGGCCCTGGGCCCCAGCCCGTTTAAGTTCTGGTATAAGCTCTCGTACTGTATCTTCGTCAATAATGACCTCTACTGCCACCCATCGTTCGTCCGAAAGGTTCGAAATGGTTGGTGTCTGTAGAGAGGGAAGTATGGTAAGCACCCTGTTCAGTTTTTTTCTCGGCACATTCATCTTGAGTCCCACCTTTTCTTCGGCAAGGAGGGCTCCCTTTAACAGGATGGTGATATTCTCCATCTTTCTCTTTTTCCATCCATCCTTCCATGCACTCTTGTTGGCAATCAGGACTGTCTCGGATTCAAGAATGGTGTCAATAATTCTCAGGTTGTTTGCTTTCAGTGATGCGCCTGTTTCTGTTACTTCAACAATGGCATCAGCAAGAAGTGGTGGTTTCACCTCTGTGGCACCCCAGGAAAACTCTACTGACGCATGAATGCCCCTTTGTTTGAAATACCTCTTGGTAAAACTCACCAGTTCTGTTGCCACCTTCTTACCGTTTAAATCCTTTATTGTTTTTATGGGCGAGTTTACAGGAACTGCCACAACCCATTTCACCCCTCTGAAACCAACCTTTCCATATCGGAGTCGTACAAGCTCCACAACCTGCGCATCCTGTTCAAGAACCCAGTCAAGGCCAGTTATACCCATGTCGAGTACGCCATCTTCCACATAGCGAGCCATCTCCTGCGCCCGTATAAGGAGACATTCAATCTCAGCATCATTGATCACCGGTACGTAGGAACGTTCTCGCACATTTATGTTGTACCCTGCTTTTTTAAAGAGCTTGAATGTGGATTCCTGCAAACTCCCCTTCGGGAGACCAAGTTTCAGCTTCATATCAGAGCTCCTTTCGTGCTTGTATTGCCTCACCATGGGCGAACAGACCCTCCATGTGTGAGAATCGAATGGCTTGATTGCCGTATGTGTATAAAAACCGTTTGTCTATTCGGACCACTGTCTTTCTTCTCAGGAACGTGTCCACGGAAAGTCCGCCAGTGAACCTCCCCGCACCGCTTGTGGGCAGAATATGGTTGGTGCCAATGTAGTAATCTCCCATGGCTACGGTTGTATAATGGCCTGTATAAATAATCCCCGGATAGCGGAGCCTCTTTTCATGTTTCTGGTTACCTATGTATTCGAGGTGCTCCGGTGCTATTGTGTTGATTGTATCCACTGCATTGTCAATGTCTGCGTAATATACCATAAAGCTATTGTGCTGTAATGCTTTCTCTATCACATCTCGCCGCTTATTAAAAGCAATAAGTTTTTCCATGTACTTCAACACGTCGTACATATGTTCTTTGGATCGCGAAAAAACCCCCACCATGGCCATCTCATCATGCTCAGCCTGTGAGAATATATCCCATGCCACTGCTTTTGGAGAAAACGGTGTATCACAGAGAACAATGAGTTCTGTTGGTCCTGCGAGCATGTCAATACCCACACGTCCGAAGACATCCCTCTTTGCCTCTTCCACAAAAGCGTTCCCTGGCCCCACTATCAGGTCCACCTTTGGTATGTTACCAATACCGTATGAAAAGGCATAAATAGCCTGGGCACCGCCAATCCGATACAGGGTGTTAATGCCCAGGAGTTTGCAACAGGCACCGATATACGGGTCTATCCTGCCGTTTACTGCAGGCGTTGTAATGTAGATGTGTTCCACGCCTGCAATCTGAGCTGGCACAGCAGCCATGACAAGGGACGATGGGTATGTTGCCCTTCCTCCAGGCACGTAAATAAGAACCCGTTCAACAGGGATTCTGTCGTCCTTTACGACGATTCCCTTTTTCTGGTATGTATGGTGTTGTGGTTTCTGTGTTGAATGGTACGAAGCAACATGCTGTATCATGCCCTTAAGAACTGCTCTGTCCTTTCTGCTCACTGTCTGTGCGGCCCTTTCTATCTCTTTCAATGAAACCTGTAATGGATACTCACGTTTCCATCCATCCCATTTCCGTGCAAACGCCACAAGTGCTTTTTCTTTTTTGGCAAGGAGGGTTTTTTTGATTGTCCTAACAGCATCTCCTGTGTCGTGCCTGCGCCGTTCTCGTATGTCCTCAATAAAGGCCACGAGCTTATCTTTCTCTTTCTCAAGGTGCCATATCTTCATCTTTCCTCCTTACAATCTTTGCGCCAAGACCTTTCAATTTTTCTTCAATCGCTTCGTACCCTCTATCAATATGGTATATCCGTGACACCTCTGTCGTACCAAAGGCTGTAAGCCCTGCAAGTATCAGCGATGCGCTTGCCCTGAGGTCTGTAGCCATAACCTTTGCACCTGAGAGCATTTTAGAACCCCGCACAATAGCTGTATTTCCTACAACACGTATGTCTGCACCCATTCTCCTGAGTTCTGCCACATGCATCATCCTGTTCTCAAAGATTGTTTCTGTTACTGCGCTCAATCCCCGGGCAATGCACATGAGCGCCATAATCTGCGCCTGCATGTCTGTGGGAAAACCGGGGTATGGGCTTGTGGTTACATCCACAGCAATGGGTCTTTTCCGTGTCATAGCAGCCTTCAGTGTGTGTTCATCTTCCACTATATCCATACCGGTTTCCTTCAATTTCTCTGTGAGGGCCTGCACATGAAGGGGCTCACATCCTTCTATGACAATATTGCCTCTTGTTATGCCGCAGGCAATGAGAAAGGTACCGGTTTCTATGCGATCTGGAATAATGTCATAATCACAGGGTGCAAGCGAATCCACTCCTTTGATTTTGATAACCTCTGTGCCTTCGCCCTCAATGCGGGCACCCATGTGCTTCAACATACGGGCAAGGTCTACCACCTCTGGTTCCCGGGCTGCATTTTCAATAATTGTCTCGCCTGGTGCGCGCACTGCAGCCATCAGTATATTTTCCGTTCCGCCCACGGTTACCTTATCAAAGAGTATGCGTGCCCCTCTGAGGTGTGTTGCCACCACATCCACGTATCCTTCTTTTATAGTGACATCGCACCCGAGCGTGGAGAGCCCTTGGAGGTGAAGGTTGATAGGTCTCTCACCGATGGCGCAGCCTCCCGGGTATGAGACTGTGGCCCTCTGCATGCCTCCAACAAGAGATCCGAGTACCAGTACAGATGCCCTCATCTCCTTTACCACTTCATAGGGCGCTATATGGTTTTCTACATTACGCGTATCCACTTGCAGTGCATTGGCATCTATCCATTCAACGGTTGCGCCCAGAACATTCAAAAGTCGGCTCATGGTGTGGACATCTCTGAGCCGGGGAACGTTCCTGATTGTGTAGATTCCTTTTGCCAGAAGGGTTGCCGCAAGAATGGGGAGGGCAGCGTTTTTTGATCCGCTGATTTTTACTGTACCACGAAGCCGTTCTCCACCTTCGATTACGAATTTGTCCATGTCCCGATGAGTACCCTGTCTATACCTGCAAGGTCTTGTTGTGTACGAACGTTAAGGCCTGTTGCTTCAAAGAGTGTCTGCACCCGTTGCCTGTGTTGACTTCCTCCCACCTCACAGATAACATATCCATCCTTTTTGAGGTGATGAGGTAATAGGTGGCAGAGATTCCTGTATGCCTCTACCCCGTCAACGCCTCCGTTGAGGGCTATCAGGGGTTCGAAGTCCTTCACATCCTTCATGAGGTTTTTCAATTCATTGGAAGAGATGTAGGGAAGGTTTGCGACAATAACATCAAAATATCTCGTCTGTTTGAATCCCTCGAGCGTATCCATACATATGCACTCTATGGCATGCGTGAGGTTGTGGGCTATGGCATTCTTCTGTGCCACACAAAGGGCGCTCCATGAAATATCCACACAGAAGACCTTCTGTGATGTATGCCTTGCAATAACAATCCCTATGGCACCAGACCCTGTACCCACATCAACAACACTGACCGGTTTTGGCTTTGTGTTAATTATATCAATGGCAATTTCTACGAGCAGTTCGGTCTCCGGCCTCGGGATTAATACCCGTTCGTCAACAAAAAAGGGTTCTGAAAAGAATTCCTTATTCTGTGTTATATAGGCAAGGGGTTTGCCATGGGCTCTCTCGTCAAGGAGTTGCTGTATATAGAGCGCTCTCTCGTGGCCAATCTCTGTATCCCACCGGGACAGTACCTCCTCCGTTGTCATAGAAAGGGCAAAGGCAATAATATGCAATGCCTCGTGGCGTTCCACGACGCCCGGGTTCTGTAAAATGTCCTTGATGCACACCACTTACGAATGTCCTTTTAATGCTTCTGATTGAAAGTGGGTTTGCAATGGCACAATGATGTCGTCGAGGTCTCCGTTGAGTATGTTCTGGAGCTTGTACAGGGTAAGTCCTATCCTGTGGTCTGTTACCCGCCCCTGTGGAAAATTATATGTACGGATACGTTCGCTCCGTTCACCGGTTCCTACCTGCTTTCGTCGTTCCTCTGAGATTTCCTGTTCTTTCTCCATTTCCAGCTTTTCTTTGAGCCGTGCACGCAACACCCGTATTGCCTTTGCTTTATTCTTGTGTTGTGATTTTTCATCCTGACACGTGACAACCATACCCGTGGGCAGGTGGGTGATTCGTACTGCAGAATCGGTTGTATTGACGTGCTGTCCACCGGGCCCGCTTGACCGAAACACATCTATTCTGAGATCCTCTGGATTGATATGAAACTCCACCTCTTCTGGCTCGGGCAATACTGCAACCGTTACCGTAGATGTATGAATTCTCCCCTGGGCTTCGGTAACCGGAACCCGCTGTACCCTGTGGACACCGCTCTCATGGACTAAGGTATTGTACGCACCCTTGCCCTCAATGGCAAGCACCACCTCTTTGATGCCCCCGAGGTCTGAAAGGCTTGTGCTTATGGTCTCTGTTTTCCATTTCTTCTGTTCAGCATACTTCACATACATGGCAAAAAGGTCTCTCGCAAACAGGGCTGCCTCTTCTCCACCTGTGCCAGCACGTATTTCAAGGAACATACTCTTTGCCTGCTTTGTGTGTTTCTGGAGAAGCCTCTCTCTGAGTTCTTCTTCTATCTTCTTTTTTTCTTGCTCTACGCGCTCTGCCTCTTCCCGTGCGAGCTCACGCATGCCCTCTTCCCGTTCATGGCGTGCCATTTCCTGGAGTTTTTCAGCTTCATCCCGCTTCCGTTTCCATGTCTGGTAAAGTTCCACAATGTCCTTGAGCTCGTTGTGTTCCCTGGCAAGCTTTTTATATGTCTCCCTGTCGGTGAATACGTCTGGTTTTGCCATGTCGCGTTCTATGGCGCTATAACGTTCCTGAATCTCTTCTAACTTCCCAAACATTATTTTTTCTTTCTACCATACTTCTTTTCAAATTTTTCAACCCGTCCGGTTGAGTCGATAAGCTTCTCTTTTCCTGTAAAGATGGGGTGACACTTGGCACAAATTTCTACGCTTATCTTTTCTTTTACTGACAAGGTCTCAAATGTATTGCCGCACGCACACTTGACAGTAGCCTTTTTTAAATCTGGATGGATACCTTGTTTCATCCTTACCCTCCTTTGCTCATTGAATTGAGAAATTCTTCGTTCGTCTCTGTATCTTCAAGCTTTTCGAGGAGGAACTCCATGGCTTCAACAGGGTTCATGGGTTGGAGTACTTTTCGTAATAGCCATATTTTTGAAAGATCATCGCTGTTAATGAGCAACTCCTCTTTTCGTGTTCCCGACTTGTTGATATCAATGGCAGGGAACACCCTCTTTTCTGCAAGCTTTCTATCAAGATAAATCTCCATATTGCCCGTGCCTTTAAATTCTTCAAAAATAACCTCGTCCATTCTGCTGCCTGTATCAATAAGGGCTGTAGCCACGATGGTAAGGCTTCCGCCTTCTTCAATGTTTTTTGCAGCACCAAAAAACCGACGTGGTTTCTGCATGGCTGATGCGTCAATACCACCCGAGAGAATCTTGCCACTTGAGGGCACAACAGTATTGTAAGCGCGGGCAAGGCGTGTGATACTGTCTAACAGGATGACGACGTCCCGTTTGTGCTCCACAAGTCGTTTTGCCTTTTCTATAACAATCTCTGCCACCTGCACGTGACGGGTAGCAGGCTCATCAAAGGTAGAACTGATAACCTCCCCGTCTACGGAGCGCATCATATCGGTTACTTCTTCGGGCCGTTCATCAATAAGGAGTACAATGAGGTAAATCTCTTTGTGGTTTTTTGTAATGCTATTGGCTATATTCTGAAGGAGCATGGTTTTGCCTGTCCGCGGTGGCGCAACAATAAGCCCCCGCTGTCCTTTCCCAATGGGGGTGAAGAGGTCCATAACGCGCGTTGAAAGGTTTGTGGGTGAAGTCTCCAGCCTGATTCTCTCATTCGGATATATAGGCGTAAGGTTGTCAAATATGATTTTGTCTTTGGCAACAGCAGGGTCATCGAAATTTATGCTTTCAACTTTCAAAAGGGCAAAATACTTCTCATTGTCCTTTGGCGGCCGTATCTGGCCTGATGTGGTGTCACCTGTTTTGAGGCCAAACTTCTTTATCTGTGAAGGGGATATATAGATATCATCGGGTCCCGGGAGGTAATTGGAATCTATAGAGCGCAAAAATCCAAAGCCCTCTGAAAGTACCTCAAGCACTCCCTCTCCGTATACAGATTCATTTTTGTCTACCAGCGCCTGGAGGATTGAAAATATTAGCTCCTGCTTGCGCATGCTCGATGCGTTTTCAATCTCCATTTCGTTGGCGATTTGTATAAGTTCTCCGATCTTCTTTCCTTTCAATTCATTAAGGTGCATGAACGCTTTCCTCCCATTCTTTGAGTACTCCGAGAAGCCCTTCTATGTTCCTCTCAAGATCCTCCACTGTTCCGTTATTGTGCATAACGTAATCCGCCTGCTCTTCCTTTTCTTTCAATGGAATCTGGAAATCCATGATGCGTACAAGATCTTCCTCGGTCATTCCTCGTATTTTCAGCCGCTCTTTGATGGTTTCTGGCGCTGCTGATACTACCACTATTTTATCAAGCTCTTTGTGAAGGCCTGTTTCAAAAATAAGGGGGCCATCGATTATGCACAGGGCTTTGCCTTGCGCCCGCAGCTCATCAATGGTGTGCCACATTTCGTGTCTCACCCTCGGATGAATGATATTTTCCAGTGTCTGGAGTGCTTCACGGCTCTGTAGTGCTTTTTGTCTCAACATAGCTATATCCACGCGTCCGTTGGGTATACATTCTGTACCAAACGTCTGTCCTATCTCGTCTACTACCTCGTCTGTTGTGATTATCTCCTTAACAAGGGCGTCAAGGTCTATCACGTCAAATCCTTTATTTTTCAGTATGCTTGATGCGGTGGTTTTTCCGCTACCGATGATGCCTGTTATGCCAACGATGATCATATCATATATCAAGGTTTCTGACATTGAGCGCGTTGTCTTCTATAAACATCCTCCTCGTTTCAATGTTGTTTCCCATCAGGACAGTAAAAATCTGGTCAGCCTCAACCGCATCTTCGATGGAAACCTTCATCAATCGTCGTTTCTCTGGATTCATGGTGGTTTCCCATAACTGTTCCGGGTTCATCTCTCCCAGACCCTTGTAGCGTTGTATGTTGATGCCTTCTTTTCCTCGTTCATTGATGAATCGCAAAAGGTCTTCGCCATCGCGCAGGGACACCTCTATGTTACCGTCCATACACCGTATCTCGTTTTCATAAAACGCTTTTATCTCCTTGTATTGCTTGTACGCCTCTATATAGTCATCGCCAGTGCACAACTCGTAATCAATTCTGGTTACCTTCCCCTTTTTGCCTGCCTCAGAAATATTCAATGCAAAGAGGTTGTGCTCTCTGTCTTTGAAGATCTCCACCTCGTACCCTGTCTTTTCCAGATGGTTCCGTAATTTCATGAGCTTGTCCTGTTTATCAAAGTCAGACCTGCGACAGATGTCAGCATTAAAAAGGCCAAGAATGATTTTTTTGTGTATATCTGCCCGCGCCACCTCTCTAAAATATCGCTCAAGATTCCTCACGCCCTCAATCCCCTTTTTGAGTTCTGCACCCTTGAGTGTTACATCGCCAATGACACACTGGATCTTTTCTATGCCCCTGCTGGTTATAATCCTTTCAAACTCTTCCTCGTCCTTTGCGTATATCTCTTTGCTCCCCATCTTGATTTTATACAGCGGGGGCTGTGCTATATAGAGGTGGCCGTTCATGATGATTTCGGGTATCTTGCGGTAAAAAAGGGTAAGCAGAAGCGTTCTGATATGGGAACCGTCCACGTCTGCGTCGGTCATGATGATCACTTTGTGATACCTGATTCTGTCTGTGTTTCCAGGGTTTATCCCAAGGGCAAGGTATATGGATTTAATTTCCTGGTTGCTGAGAATCTTTTCATCCCGCGCCTTTTCCACGTTGAGTATTTTACCCTTCAGTGGAAGTATTGCCTGGGTCTTTCTGTTTCGTGCCTGCTTTGCAGATCCGCCTGCTGAGTCTCCTTCCACAATATACAGTTCACACACGCTCGGATCGCTTTCCTGGCAATCAGCAAGTTTTCCCGGGAGTATTCCGCTCTCTATAAGCCCCTTACTCTTTACAAGTTCCTTTGCCTTTTTTGCTGCTTCCCGGGCACGTTTTGCCTCAAGTGCCTTATTGATAATTGCCCGGGCAACATCAGGATGCAGTTCAAGGTATTCGGTAAGTTTTTCGTTTAATATGGATTCCACTGCTCCTTTGATTTCGCTGTTGCCGAGCTTTGCTTTGGTCTGTCCCTCAAACTGTGGGTTCTGGAGCTTGATGCTAATGACCGCTACAAGCCCCTCTTTTACATCGTCACCGGAAACGTTTTCTTTGTTTTTCTGCGTTGCATTTGATTGTATGAAATTATTGATTGACCGCGTCAGGGCGCTTCTGAACCCCGCAACGTGTGTCCCTCCTTCCTGGGTGTTCACGTTGTTTACAAAACTGTATATATTCTCATTGTAGCCATCATTATACTGTATCGCCACCTCGATGAAATCTAAGGGCGGTCGTGCCCCGGATATATAGATGGGTTCCTGAAATAGTGCTGTTTTGTTCGTATTCAGATACCGAACAAAGGCCTGTATGCCCCCTCCGTGCTTGAAATCCTGTTTTCTGCCCTTTTTCTCATCAATGAGCACAATGTGTATGCCGTTATTGAGAAATGAGATTTCCCGCATTCTGTGGGCAATAATGTCGTAACTGAATTCAATGGTTTCAAAGAGCGTCTTATCAGGCTTGAACCGGATCATGGTGCCTGTTCTGTCTGTATCTCCAATCACTTCAAGCTCGGTTACTTTGTTGCCACCCTCATAGCGCTGGAAAAAGACCTTCCCGTCTCTCCTGATCTCAACCTCAAGGTATTCGGAAAGGGCATTTACGACCGAGAGCCCCACACCGTGAAGCCCAGCCGAATACCTGTATACATCTTTATTAAATTTTCCACCTGCATGAAGTTTTGTAAGTACAACCTCTAATGCTGGCATATTCTCTTCCGCATGGATTTCCACAGGGATGCCGCGCCCATTATCCTCGCAGGTAACACTGTTGTCTCTATGTATGGTAACGGTAATTTTATTGCAAAAGCCTTCAAGCGCTTCATCCACGCTATTATCAACAAGCTCATAGACGAGGTGATGGAGACCCTCTACGCTCGTATTCCCGATGTACATGGAGGGTACTTTTCTAACAGCCTCGAGACCGTCAAGTATTTTTATGCTTTCTGCACCATATTCCATATGTTAAACCTTTATTGGCATTACAATATTGATATATTCTTTGTTTATATCTCCTTCAAAAATAACCGCTCCGTAGGTAGAGGGTGCTTTAATTACAATGTTTTCATCGTCTATGTGTGTTACAACATCCATTAGAAATCGTATATTAAAAAACAATACAATTTCATCACCGGTATACTGGACCGGTATCTGTTCTGTACCATGACCAATCTCCGATTCTGCTTCAAGGAGAAGCGTATCTTTTTTAAACGTTATTTTAACAGGCTCTGTTTTTCCTATTAGTGCGGATACCTTTTTTAAACCCTTTTTAAATATTTCTGTCTGGAGCGAAACAATATTCTTGTTTCCCTTTGGAATTACGTTTTCATAGTCTGGAAAGTTTCCCTCGATGATACGTGAAATCACAACACCTGATTCATTACTTAACTGAATATGCTTTTCGTCTACACGTAAGGAAAGCTTCCCTTCTGCCTCTATAATCTTTTCCATCTCCACCAGTGATCGTTTTGGTATTGTTATCCCTTTAAAATCTTTTACATTATCAACTCCTTTTTGATAGAGTGCCATTCGAAAACCATCCGTACCAACAATTTTTACCTTACCGTCCTTTCCTACCATATGCATACCTGTTAATACATACCGTGTTTCATCGGTTGATATTGCAAAACTTACCCTTTCCACCATTTCAAGAAACTGTCTCCCTTCTATTGTAAAACATTCCTGCCCTGTAATACCTACTATTTCCGGAAACTCGTCTGCATCCTGCAAGCTCAATGTAATATCTGTATTTTTCTGTTTCAAGGACATAGTATGTTCTTTAATTTCCATCTCAATATCGCCATTGTCCATCTCTCGCAATATTTCCAGCATTTTTCTTCCGTGAACAACAACTTTTTTATCCTGGTTTGCTTGAAATCCACTGTTAATAATAGCGCTCAGTTCAAGGTCTGTTGATGATATTCTCGTTTCTTTTTTTCCAAACTCTATCAAAATGTTTGAGAGGATTGGCATAAGAGATTTTTTTTCTGTAATACTTACAAGTTTTGAAATGGGATCCAAGAGCACATTCTTATCTACTATTATCTTCATATATACCTCTCTTATTCATAATAAAAAGCGTTCATATGTGGAAAAGTAAAAAGCCACATACAATAACAAGGGAAAATGCGATACAACTGAAAATTTTATTGTTAATATGTAGTGGATTCATGTGGATTTTAATTTCGCTTCTATCTTTTTAACAATATCGTGGAGATCTTTTTTTACATGCATCTCTTCTTCTATTTTTCGAACAGAATGAATAATTGTTGCATGGTCCTTACCACCAAACTTTTCTCCAATACTGACCAGTGATTGGTCTGTTAATGTTCGGGAGAGATATATAGCAACGTGTCGTGGAAGCATCACAGAACGAATCCGTTTCGCAGATTTTATATCCGAAACCTTTATGGAAAAAAAGGAAGCCACCTCTTTTATAATAGCATCTATGGTAATCTCTTTCTTTTTATCCCTTATAATATGACCGACCACATCTTTTGCAAGGTCAATGGTAATGGGTACATTATTTAAAGAAGCAAAAGCCCCGATGCGAATAAGTGCGCCCTCAAGTGAACGCACACTGTCTTCTGCATTAGATGCTATAAAGAAGGCAACATCCAAAGGAAGATCTATCTTTTCAATCTCAGCCTTTTTATTTAAGATAGCAACCTTTGTCTCAATGTCAGGTGATTGTATGTCTGCTATGAGGCCCCATTCAAAACGGGAGCGAAGCCGCTCTTCAAAATTTTCTATATCCCGGGGAAATTTATCGCTCGTCACCACAATCTGCTTCATGTTATCGTACAGTGTATTGAAGGTGTGAAAAAATTCCGCCTGTGTCCTTTCTTTACCAGCGATGAACTGTATATCATCAATGAGCAATACATCCATCTTGCGAAACCTGTTTCTAAATTCCTCTATCTTTTCAAACCCGAGACGGAGCGCATTGATGAGCTCGTTGGTAAAGGCTTCAGCAGTGATATAACAGATTTTCTCCGGGGGTATGATCTTATGTTTTATAAGAAAGTTTGCAATTGCATTTAATAGGTGTGTTTTACCAAGACCCACGCCACCATAAACAAAAAGGGGATTGTATGTTTTGCCCGGATTTGTTGCCACTGCAAGACAGGCAGCATTGGCAAACTGGTTGCTTGCGCCAACGACAAAATTTTCAAACGTGTACTTTGGATTGAAAATATTATAGCTGATCTGTTTTTTTACAACAGAACCCTTTTTGTCATCGTAGCCACCTTCTTTTTTCAGAACATACTCAATCCTTACATCCTCTTTGGTAACATCCTTAAGCAGGGTAACAAGTATCTGTTCAAAGTTCTCAGCAATCCAGTCTTTAAAAAAACTGTTTGGTACGACAAGGGTGCACTTTCCATCAAGGTATCCGGAACACTGAACCGGCTCAATCCATGTCTTATAGCTATCCTCATTAATAATGCTTGCTATCTTTGGTTTTATTTGTGTAAAGATATCAATCATTTGTTATTCTTTTCAACATTGTTTTAACACATGTGGAAAACTTTGGTTTCCTTGAATGGATACAGAGTTATTTTAATATACCCTGAATAAAAATTCAACCATTTTATATATCCCGTACACCATTACGTAACCGCCCCCCAATGCATAATGTTGCTCTTTCTCAACGCAGTTGTCAATACCTTCTTTCGTCACATGCAATAAAGAGGATTCCGCTTAATAAGCATGCCTGCATATCGTATATACGCTGCCATGGCATTATTATAAAACAGACCTGAAACCCTTGAACGATTGAGCCCAGTACCGGGTATCGAGACTATCTATGGCCACACCTCTTGTTTTAGAGGCATGTATAAATTCCCGTTTATTGAGCATAATCCCTATGTGGAGCTCCTTCTTTATAGAAAAAAAGACAAGATCCCCTGGCATTACTGCAGAGCCAGATACCTCATAGCCCGTCTGCTCGAGCCTTTCTGCTGTGATAGGAAGGGTGATGCCAGAATTTTTATATACGTAATATACAAAACCACTACAGTCAAAGGCAGAGGGACCTTTTGCGCCGCTTTTATAGGGTCTTCCATGGAGGCCCATGGCAAACTCAATAATATTGTTACGCACACCACCAATGTGCTCATAGACATGCACCTTTTTTGGTGCGCAGCCAAAAAGCAAGAGAATCACCATAAGGAGGCATACCCACGGCATCCAAAGTGTGTATGGACGTACTGTTTTTTCCTTTTTCAACACCATACCGCTATACGTACCGTTGTATTATATCAATGGCAGGCTCAAGAGAATCCCCGTAAATCGTATAGTCCAGCATGGGCAACACATGAGGGTGGGGACGAAACCCTATGGAGAGCCCGCATGCCTTGAACATCTCTTCATCGCCCTCTCCATCACCGATGGCACAGGCCTCTTCCTTCGTAAACCCATATAGTGACAGAATATTATTAACCACCTCCCCCTTTTTATTATATTCCACATGTATTTCAATGCTACCGGTAAGACATCCGTTTTCAACACGCAGTTCATTTGCAATAGCTACATGAACCCCAAGGACTTCCTTGATTCTGTACACGAGAAACGATAGGCCGGTGGATATGATGGCAGTAACAACCCCCATCCTGCGCAGTGCACCCACCAATACTTCCGCACCATTTTGAAAGGGGATTTCTTTAATGATGGCAAGTACCTGTTCCAATGAGAGCCCCCGCCAGAGCAATGCATCCCTTTTGCAAAATTCATAATAATCAATAGCACCTGATCTGAAGAGCCTCTGATATGCGTCAGCATTATTGTCCCATAGACCAAGCCTTCTGTGGAGATATTCCCAGCTGCTTTTTATAGGGGTTAAAGTGCCATCACAGTCAAGAAAAACAATTTTTATTGGCACGCAGTAATAATACCATTCATTAGAAAAAAAATCTATTTTTAAAACCGCTTATATGGACTATAATATGGATATCCATGAAAATTTTTGATGCCCACACCCACCTTTTTCCCACTGAAATCATAGGAAAGAGAAAAGTTATTGCAAAGAAGGAGAAGGAGTTTCAGATGCTCTACGAAGATAAAGAGGCGGTCATGGTGGATGGAAGCGGGCTGGAAACATATATGAACACACAGGGTATAGAAAGCCTCATTGCCTATGGTTTTCCTTTCAGGGATAGAGGGATTTTGCGGCTGTCCAATGATTACATCCTTGAGGTTGCAAATAAGAATAGACGCATCATCCCCTTTGCCTGCGTCAACATGGATGATTCACGGGGCGCACCCAGAGAAGCGGAACGATGCCTTTCTCTGGGCGCCCAAGGCTTGGGGGAGCTCGCACTCTACAGCAGGTGCCTTGATACGAGAGAGATAAAAAAATTAGAACCCATTGCACGGATTGCAGAGGACTATAATGTCCCCCTTACGCTTCATGTGAATGAACAGATAGGCCACGCATACAGAGGTAAGGCACGCATGGATTTTAATACAATAGTCGATTTTATTACACACCACAGAAACCTCACTATCATTTTGGCACACCTTGGAGGAGGGCTTGCCTTTTATGAGTTTATGCCTGAAATTCAAGATGCCTTTATGCGTGTATATTATGATACAGCAGCCATTCCCCTTGTGTATACACAAGGGATATACAGGTTTATTGAAGAACACCTTGCTGATAAGGTTCTTTTTGGCTCTGATTATCCACTCCTTTCCGCAGGTCCCTACATACGGGATATGGCTCACCTACAGGCAAAGACAAAGAAGAGGCTCCTATATAACAACGCACAGAAGCTTTTTGGTCATGGTGGACTGGGATAGGCGATACAAAGAGGGATTTTACAATGGAGCAAAGGAGCCCCACAGCCTTCTCAAGAGATACTGGCCTGCCATACCAATGGGGTGGGTCATTGATATTGCCATGGGAGGAGGAAGGGACGCACTTTTTCTTGCTGAACAAGGTTTTTCAGTATGCGGGCTTGAAAGGTCAACGGAGGCAATAAAAAAGGCACTCCAGGCTTTTAACGAGGCACATACGACCGTCAGGATTGTTCACGGTGATGCCAATGCCCTTCCTTTTAAACACAACAAAGTCAGCGGGGTAGTGGTTTTCTACTTTCTTGTGAGGAGTATTATGAAGGATCTGGTTGCTATGCTCAGAAACGGCGGTGTTATAATCTATGAAACCTTCTTGAAGCGTCAGAACCTGATTGATCGATGGAGAAATCCGGAATACCTATTGGATGATGGCGAGCTTATAGAACATTTCAGCAACCTTGAACTATTATTTTATGAAGAGAAGATATATATTCATGATGGAAAGAAACGGGCTGTTGCCCAGTTTGTGGGGAGGAAAACATGATAGTGGACTGGGATCCCTCAAGGCCACGGAAAAAGATAACAGAGCTTATTAAAGAGACTCTCATGAACGGAGGTATCATTGCCTATCCCACTGATACATTTTATGGTTTGGGCTGCGACCTGTTTAATATGAGGGCAATAAAAAAACTCTATGAAATCAAGAAACTGGACACCAGAAGGGCGCTGAGCATAATCTGTAGAGACCTTAAAGAGGTAAGCATGTATGCAGTGATGAGCGATAATTCGTTTAACCTTATGAAGCATTGTCTTCCAGGTCCCTATACATTCGTACTCAAGGCAAAGAAGATTATGCCGAGGCTCCTGATGACTGAAAAGAAAGAGGTGGGTATACGAATACCCGAGCACAAGGTGCCCGTTGGTATTGTGCGTCTTATCGAAAGGCCCATAATTAATACAAGCGCCCGCATTGCAGGCAAAAGTGCCATAGCAGACCCTCGACAGATAGAGAAAGTTTTTAAAGGGAGCGTTGACCTTGTTATTGACGGTGGGATTATATACAATGAGCCATCATCTGTAGTAAGCCTTATTGACGACGGCATTGATATTTTAAGGGAAGGGAAGGGAATCCAGAGGCTTAAAGCGCTTCTTCGGGGTTAGGCTTCTCGCCCGCCATGGCTTCTTCCATGGCTTCATCAAACCCTTCACCCAGTTCATCCTTCAAGGCGCCGCCCATCTTTTTCATGAGCCTTTCAATGCTTCTGGGGTCATTCTCATCAAGGCCAGAAAGACTATGGGGATCAAGAAGCCCTTCTATGCGCTTCTCCTCGCTCTTTATCACAGCAACACGGGACAAAACCCTTTTCACCTTCTTGCTGCCGCAGAATGTACAGTAGGGGGCAAGTCTTTCCGAAGCCCTTAGAAGAAAGAAGCTGGACACCTTATTGCACTGGCTACAGACATATTCGTATATCGGCATTGGAGACCCCTATTCAGTATTAGAAGTTATTATCATACTGTAATTATAAGCGTCACGGGTTTTTGATGCAATACCTTCCAGGTTTTCAATTTACAAAAGGCCCTTCATGAGCTATAACAAGATTAATGAAGAACATTATTCGCAGTTATGCAGACTTTGATTTCCACCGCACCATTGGCGCCCTAATACAAAAGCATTCCGAAAACAACCAGGACATTCGGGATGTGACAAACAATGCCATTGAGTGGTCCCGTGTACATACCATACTGGACCTTGGTTGTGGTTATGGATGGTATGAGGAAAGACTTCAAGGGCCCTTTGACTATATAATGGGTATTGACTGCCATCCTGCCAATGAAGAGGCCTTTCTCTCCATAACCAGAACTCTTGCAAAGAAAACAGACTTTATCAGCACATACCTCCCCTGTCCAATAAATGTACCTGAAGGGTATTTTGACCTTGTGGTCTCTGCGTATTCGCTCTACTTTTTCCCTGATATGCTGCCTGAGGTAAAAAGAATCCTCAACCCTCAAGGGGTCTTCCTTGTTATTACACACAGCGAAGCCATGCTCGAAGAAGGGGAGATGTTTTTTCAATTTAAGAACCTTAAGAAAGTCATACAGAATTTTTCAGCAGAGAATGGCATGGCATTGTTACAGCCCTGGTTTCCCAATACGAGGGCCATTGATTATTATAACAGCCTTGTGTTCAGAAAAGACGACAAAGAGGACCTTGAACGGTACATTGACTTTAAGAGAGAATTTATTGCAAAAGACGCAGACCCTGAAACGGTAAAAAACACCATGATGAGAGAGCTTGAACAGAGAGGGTTTCTTCGGTTCAATAAAAATGATAGAATCTTTTTGGCAGGCCCATGAAAAAAAGGGTATTTTGTAGCTTTTGTGGGAAAGAGCTTGGTATGGATGTACTGGATGGTAAAACACGACAAGTATGTCCACAGTGTTCAGAGGTCTATTATGAAAACCCCCTGCCTGTAGCATCTGTTATCCTTGCGAACAAGCATAGAGAGATTCTTCTTGTGAAGCGAGCAAAAGAACCCTTTAAGGGTATGTGGTGTTTTCCCATCGGGTTTGCTGAGATAGGAGAGAGCATTGAAGATGCAGCGCTCAGGGAACTCAGAGAAGAGGCAGGAGTGGAAGGGAAAATCATTCAGCTTGTGGATGTGAGTTCGCACACCAATGTTCTGTACGGCGATCTACTTATTGTAACCTTTGAGGTCGAGAAGATTGGAGGAGAGGAAAGAGCCGGTGATGATGCGCTTGAATGCAGGTACTTTCCTGTAAGGGGCATGCCGAAACTTGCCTTTGATTCTCAGGAAATGGCTTTGAAGAAATTTATTGACCTGAAGAAAGACCTCTGGAGCATCCACGACTCCCTTGAAACCTTTATTGAAAGCACAGTGAAGAATAAGATTATCTATCCAAGCACACTTCTGTCAGACGAACTTGTGAATGCTGTGCAGCAAAATTCAGAAAAGATAGTGGACCTCTGGCTCAATGATATTACAACCAACCCCTCAACGCGCGCATATCATACCTTCAACAAACAGGACCTTCGATCACGGGCACTCTTTATCATCGGGCAATTTGAGTCATGGCTGAAGGGCAAAAAAAGAGAAAGCGAGTTCAAGGAATTTTACAGCGACCTGGGATATCAGAGACAGAAGGATGGCATACCCTTGGAGGAACTTGTAAGCTCATTGAGTTTGCTGAAAAAACACATCTGGATGTTTACCTACTCCTTTGGTGTATGGGAAAGGGCAGTTGATATTTACCGCATGTTTGAGCTCGGGGAGAGGCTTGTATACTTTTTTGACAGGGCAGCATACTACCTTGTCATGGGATACAGGCAACTCCAGAAAGATAATATGGAGAGACCCTGAAGGGGGCTTATGGTCTCTCTCCCACACTATATATTCCTATAATTTCTTATAGTGAACAGTATGGCACGTAACAAGACTACACACAACATGAACAAGCATAAACAGTCTGTATTGATTGTTACGACGCTCTCCTCTTTTCTTACACCCCTTTCCCTGTCTGTTGTCCATGTTGCCCTTCCATCTATTGGTAGGGCTTTTTCTATGGATGCCATTATGCTGAGCTGGGTATCAACAGCATATCTCTTGTCTGCAGCCATGTTTCTCGTGCCCTTCGGTAAACTGGCAGACATTTACGGAAGAAGAAGGATATTTTTCTTGGGTACATGGGTATTTACCATCTCATCTTTTTTGCTTGGTATGTCACCATCCGGAGGCCTGCTCATTACATTCCGCATCATTCAGGGAATAGGGGGTGCCATGCTATTTGGCACAGGGGTTGCTATCCTGAGTTCTGTATTTCCTGTGGGCGAAAGGGGCAGGGCGCTTGGAATAAACGTTGCTGCAGTGTACCTGGGTGTATCGTGCGGACCCTTTTTGGGAGGCATCCTCACCCACCATGTGGGATGGAGGTATGTATTTTTTTTAAATATCCCCTTTGGTTTGATTATTATCCTTCTCACCCTCTGGCGGTTGAGATATGAGTGGGCAGATGCCCGGGGGGAGCCCTTTGATTATGTTGGTTCTTTCCTGTATAGCCTCTCTCTGCTTGCCATACTGTATGCCACGTCATTGTTGCCCCGGCCATCTGGATGGGGACTTGTTGTCCTGGGCATTCTGGGCATGACCTTTTTTGTGCGATGGGAGCTACAGGCGAGACATCCCATTATGCATATAGACCTTTTTATGGCGAACAGGATATTCATATTTTCCAACATTGCTGCGCTTATCAGCTACAGCGCAACCTTTGCCATCGGGTTTCTTTTAAGCCTTTATCTTCAATATATTAGAGGGTTGAACCCACAGAGCGCAGGAATTATACTGGTATCCCAGCCTATTATACAGGCCATCTTCTCACCCTTCGCAGGAAGGGTATCAGACAGGGTAGAGCCACGCATTGTTGCATCAGGAGGCATGATGCTGACAAGCGCGGGACTATTTCTGCTTGCCTCCATAAGAGAACATACGCCCTTTTTCTTTATTGTCATGAGTCTCAGTCTACTTGGCCTTGGTTTTGCCTTTTTTTCATCGCCCAACACGAATGCCATCATGAGTTCTGTGGAAAACAGATTTTATGGAATTGCATCCGCAACCCTTGCAACCATGAGGCTTTTGGGACAGACAGTGAGTATGGGCATTGCCATGGCACTCTTTGCCCTGTATATCGGAAGGGTAGAAATTGTACCCTGCTATTATCCACACCTTCTTTCCAGCATAAAGGTAACGCTTACGATCTTTGGGCTCCTCTGTATTGGCGGGGTCTTTGCATCCCTTATCAGGGGAAATCTTCGTTAAGCCTCTCTTACACAATAAAAAAAGGAGGAACCATAGGGCCCTCCTTTTTTGAATAGACTTTTATATTGTTATTTTTTCGGTGCAGCCTTGGCAGGAGCTTTTGCTGGTGCTGCGGGTTTTTCAGCCTGCTTTAAGAAATCGAGGCAGAACTTTAATGCTGCATCACCAGGCAGTCCTTTTGCCTTTGCACCCTTCACGTACTCGTCAAGTAATGGCTGGACAGCCTTTGCCCACCGTGCATCCTCTTCTTTGGAGAGAGGAATGATTTTGTTGCCCTTCTGCTTCAGGAATGCATATCCCTCTTTATCAATGTCATCCCATAGTTTACCCTGTTTGTCTGCATAGGCAGCACTTACCTCTTCAAAGACCTTCTTCACATCTGCCGGGAGGGCATTCCATTTTGCCTTATTCATAACAATAAACATGGCTGTGGTATAGGCAGAACCAAAATTCTGGACAGTATAGGAGACAACCTCTCCCCATTTCCAGCCCTGCAATGCTTCTGCAGGAGCCATGGCGCCTTCGGCAACACCGGTACGAAGGGCATCGTATGTCTCGCCCATAGCAGTACCCACCGGAGCACCACCGAGTGCAGTGACGACCTTTGATGCAAGACCTGTTGCCCTGATTTTCCTACCCTTTAAATCTTCAAGCATGGCCACAGGGAACTTTGTGTGAAGTATGCCAGGACCATGGGCATGAAGGAATAGCACCTTCACATCATCGAGTTCTTTTGGTTGAAATTTTTTGTAAAAGGCATTTACCAGCTTTGTTGCAATAACGCCGTTCTTATAGCCAAGAGGAAGGTCAATTACCTCCATCATGGGGAACTTTCCCCGTGTATAGGCAAAACAGCTGTACCCGATATCAGAGATTCCTTTTACAACGCCGTCATAAATCTGAGGTGCAGGCGTTAGTGTACCACCGGGGAAATACTTGATTTTTACCTGACCTTTGGTTTTTGTTTCTATCTCTTTAATCCACTCCTCTATAAGCTTGCTGTTTTTATGGGCAGCAGGGAAAAAGTTTGAGAAGGTCAATTCCACTGCCTTGCCCTGTGCCATTGTGAGGTTAGGTAAAGAGATAAAACAGAGAGAGACAAAAAAGACGAAAAGAAAAACCTTAACTGTTAAAAGTTTTTTCATAAAACCCCTCCTCTATAATGTTTTTTTCATTTATAGTAAATAATAAATCATTTGTCAACCCTTTTATTTTTCCTTGCTTTTCCAGGGGCAGGGAAGGAAGCATCCCTAACTCCGTGATTGAAAATAATTAAGGCTCACCCTATACTATTTTCAACCAATAAAAACATAAGAGGTGAGCCTATGAAGGAGATAAGGATATCCTTCACAATAAGTATACC
>Ga0272448_1001763_pt1 | contig 28460 bp, 22 predicted proteins | sample YNPCB0191_FD_202220 | JGI IMG/M metagenome (GOLD analysis project Ga0272448, IMG submission 202220) | Hot spring sediment microbial communities from Yellowstone National Park, WY, United States - YNP-CB-019-1 | ecosystem: Environmental > Aquatic > Thermal springs > Hot (42-90C) > Sediment... | reverse complement strand
GCTAACCCAAGTTCGTCAGTCGAGGGTGAAATGGCGAAAAGTTGGGCAGGGGAAGCGGCGTAAGTGTCTGCTACGCTGCTGTCGAATCACGGAAAGGCCCGTGTAGTGCAGAACAAGCCCTTGCAGACACTGCCACAGCGGCGCAAACTGCCGCCATGTTTCTGCGACGGCATACCAAACTCGTCGGCGACAACGACTACACGTATTGGGCCTTGGTCAAATCCATCCGCACGGCCAAGGGATCTCGCCACCAAGTCGTCGCCCATCTCGGCAAGCTGACTCCCGAAGAGACTCAGCAGGCGCGCGAGTGGTCGGACTTGGAGGCGCTACTCAATGGGACACCACCGGCGCAGCAGTTGCCGCTGGACGCTCCCCCACCGCCTCCACCGGCGCCGTTGTGGCGGACGGTGGATGTGAGCCTGGGGCGGGTGGAACGGGTGCGGCAGTTCGGCCGGGTGTATCTGGCGCCGGCGTTGTGGCGGACGCTGGAACAATGGATGGCGAGCAAAGGCTTGGGCACATGTGCGCGACAGTTGTTGAAGGAACTGGACGAACTACACTCGATGGACGTGGTGTTACCGACGGACACGAAAGTGGAATTGCGGTTGCGAGTGGTGGCGCAACCCGAAAAAGAGCTGGCGCAACTGTTGGTGCACTTGGGACTGGCCCTGCCGAAACGGCCCAAGATCCTGCCAAATGTAGTGCCGAAAATCGGCCCCAAAAAGTCACAAGTGCCTGCAAATCAAGCCAACCATTCCATTGACTGACGAACTTGGGCTAAAGCAACGGATCAAGGAGAGAACCGGCCTTGACCCGTGGGTACAGCCAATCGTTGTGTTCACGCGAGCGTTTGTTCGGGAATGGAGACCAGTTCGGGGGGTGCTGCTGCGCAATCAGAAGTACCTTGTCGAGACCATTGAGAAGACTCGCACGAACGAGAGGGTTGCCTCCCGTCTGTGGGCACTGCACGAGCAAGGAGTGCCGCTGTGGTGAATCAAGAAGAAGGCGAGCCGCCGGTGGAACGGGAGAACGCAGTCGCGCCGACGGTTCGCAGCGGAGAGCGCTCGAGCCACTCACAGCGCAGCGGAACGTCTCGATGCCTGTCGGTTGCTTGCGCGGATTCTTTGACAGGCGCTTTCGGGTTGCTCCAAGGGAAAGGTTGCTTGGGGCGACAGCCAGAGGTTTGCGGGATCGGAAAAGATCATGGCGATTGCCCGTAGAGACTACCGAGAAAAGCCGGAAAACGATATTCGCGGCAGCGGGTATGTGGTGGAATGTTGGGAAGCGGCGATGCGGTGTTTTGTTCGGTCCCGCAGTTTTCAGGAGCGGTTCTGGTGGCGCCCAATCTGGGAGACGATGCCGACACAACAGCGGCAGTCTGTGGACAAGTGGCGGGCGCATATCATGGCGGGCGAGACATTCCGCGGCAAGCGGAAACAGGTCGGTGGCGATTAGAGTTTGTTGCGGAAATACTCGATGGTGTGGCGGAGGCCGGTTTCCAAGTCCACTTTCGGCTCCCAGCCCAGAAGACGTTTGGCCAGAGTGATGTCGGGTCGGCGCTGTTTGGGGTCATCCACGGGCAACGGTTTGTGGATGATGCGGGATTTGCTGCCGATGAGTTTGCGAACCAGCTCGGCGAACTCCAAGATGGTGAACTCGGTGGGATTGCCGATGTTGACCGGCTCGTGGTAGTCGGCCTGGGAGAGTCGCCAAATGCCCTCAATTTGGTCGCTGACGTAACAGAAGCTTCGCGTCTGTGAACCGTCGCCGAAAACGGTCAGCGGTTTGCCGCGAAGCGCCTGGCTGATGAAGGCGGGCACGACCCGGCCGTCGCGCAATCTCATGCGAGGCCCGTAGGTGTTGAAGATGCGAACGATCCGTGTGTTCACGCCGTGGTAGCGGTGGTAGGCCATGGTGAGGGCTTCGGCGAAACGCTTCGCTTCATCATAGACGCCGCGCGGGCCGATGGGGTTGACGTTGCCCCAGTAGGTTTCTTTCTGCGGATGTTCCAGCGGGTCGCCGTAGCATTCGCTGGTGGACGCCAACAGGAAGAGGGCTTTTTTGTTTTTGGCCAGACCGAGGCAGTTGAGAGTGCCAAGGGAGCCGACCTTGAGGGTCTGGATGGGCAGTTCGAGGTAGTCAATCGGGCTGGCTGGCGAGGCGAAATGGAAGACGTAGTCCACCGGGCCGGGCAGGTAGATGTATTGGGTGATGTTGTGTTTGATGAAGGTGAACCGCGCTTCGCCGGCGAGGTGAGCGATGTTGTCGGTGCTACCGGTCAGGAGGTTGTCGAGCGCGATGACGCGGTGGCCTTCGGCCAGGAGCCGGTCGCAAAGGTGGGAGCCGAGGAAGCCGGCCCCACCGGTGACGACGGAGACAGGAGTGCGGGGTTGGGATTTCATACGGTCAATGCGCGCCGAATCCGCTGACAACAACCGGAACGGTTCGCAGAAGGATTTTCAGGTCCAGCCACAGCGACCAGGTGTCAATGTATTGGAGATCGAGTTTCATCCACTGGTCGAAATTGACCTTGTTGCGGCCGCTGATCTGCCAGAGACAGGTCAGGCCGGGACGCATGGAGAGGCGGCGACGGTGCCAGGGGTCATACTTCTCGACCTCGCTCGGAATCGGTGGACGCGGTCCCACCAGACTCATGTCGCCTTTGAGGACGTTCCAGAGCTGGGGCAATTCGTCAATGCTGGTCTTGCGAATGAACCGGCCAATCGGGGTGACGCGCGGATCGTTGGCGATTTTGAAAACGGGACCGGTCATTTCGTTGAACGCCTCCAGTTCGGCGCGAAGCATCTCGGCGTTGTTGACCATGGACCGGAACTTCAGCATGGTGAACTGGCGTCCGTGCAGGCCGCTGCGTTTTTGGCGGAACAGGACCGGTCCGGGTGAGGTCAGCCGGATGGCCACCGCCACGGGAAGCATCACCAGCGGGCCGAGCACAAGCAGTCCGATGGCAGAGCCGACGATGTCAATGAGACGCTTGATGAGCAGTTGCCAGGAGACATCGGGGCCGGTGCGAAAAACGATCACGGGTTTGCCGTGAAAATCGGTGATGGCGGCTCGGGCGATGTTGGTGCGGACAAAATCGGCCACCAACCAGCTTTCCACGCCCTCGGTTTCGCAGGCGAGGATGGCAGCCTCGACTTCGTCGAAGTAGGTGCGCGCGACGTTGAAGATGACGCACCCGATCGGTTGGCGGTGAAGCAAGGCGGGCAGTTCGCGCAATGACTCGCGGGAGGCGTTGAGGCGGGCGACGACGCGCATGTTCCATTCGGGGTGTTCGCCGAGCAACGACTCGAATTCCGCGTTGCGCTCGACGGTGCCCACCAGCAGCACGGGGCGAGCCGCGGCGCCCTCCCGTGCGTGAGACCGTAGATACGCACGTACCAGAACATCTTTCAATGTCAGCACGCCGATGCTGAGGACGGCGAACAGGACAACGAATCCGCGGCTGAGCATCGTGAGGCTCAGAAAATACATCGCCACGATCACAATCAAGGCGCAGATGGCGGCGCTCTTGGAAACGATCCACAGCGTTTGGTTCAGCGCGGCATGGAACGGGCGGGTGTAGAATCCATTCCGGCTCAACAGAAACGGATACAGCGGCAGAATGATCAGGTAGAGCCATTTGTATTGGCTGAAGGGAGCGATCTGAACGAAGTCTTCGGGAAATCGAATCGCCAGTTGCTCGCGCAGAACGTGGGCCACCCAAAACACCAGCGCAATCACCAGCGCGTCGAGCAATTGTTGCAGGTCAATGTAAAGGTCGCGTTGTTGTGGAATCATGTCAGCAGAACCAACCGATCATTGCGTGGGCGACGGGCGCAACAGGGGATAGAGTTTCTCGGCGAAACTTCCCAACAACCGCATCGTTTCCGCCTGTGCGCGCTGCTGTGCTTCGGGCGTGGTTTCCGGGCGCACCGGCGCGCCGATCAGGATGTAGGCCCAGCGATGGTTGCGATTGCGCAGGACACGGTCGTGGGTCGTCCAGAAGATGCGTTGCCAGTGATGAGGAGTGACCCGGTCCTTACCCACAAACCAGTAGATGAAGATCACGCGAGCGGGTTGTCCGGGAGCCACCATGTTGACCGCGTGGACCGCGTCCATGCGCATCACTTTCAGTTCGCCGCCTTCCAGCGCCGGTGAGCGAATGGTTTCGATGCGTTCCTGCTGAATGTTCCAGCCCTGACCGGGCAGGCACAGTTCGGGCCGGTGAATGCTGGTCACATCGCGTCCGGCCAGAATCACAGAGCAGGTGATTTCGCTGCGGCCATTGCGACTGTAAATGCGTCGCATCCCCTCGGTGTCGGGGGGCAACACTCGTTTCTCCGCCTCGCTGAGGCCTTCGGGCGGGCCAGCCGTCCAATCGCCCACCACGTCGGGCAGATAAAGTTGTCCGTTGACCAGCCGAATGCCTGGCTCGGAAGCCTTCGTCACGTCGGAGGTCAGCGCCGTCAACAGGATCGTGGTGAACAGGATGACCACGACCAACAACAATTGTCGGACGCTGAGGGTGCGCGTCACCGTGGGGGCAGGGGCGGAGGGAGTGGGTGAGTTCATGGCGTGTTCAGAAGGTTGCATTTTGCGGTCGCACGGGTCGGAGACAGTGCTGCCAGAGCCGTCTCCAGGGCCGTTCCAACAGCCAGCCGATGCACACCATCAGCGCCAGCGCCACGGCAAACACGATGTACCCCGCCACCGAATCGTGCAGGTCCATCGCAAGCTTCTGGCCGTACACTTGCGCGACCAGCGCCACCAGGATCACTCGCGCCATGTTCCCCAACACCGCCAGCGGAATCGCCGAAAGAAACAACAACCAGCGCTTCCATTGTTGATGTTGGGTCACATACGCATACGCGGCAGTCACCGTCGTCAACGCCATCAGCGATTGAATACCGCTGCAGGGCTTGTCCACGTACAACTGAAACATGCTCGAATGAATCCCCGTGCCAATCCGCTGCGTCGCAATCCCCATCGCATTGAGCACTCGCGCCGAGCAGATGGCCATCAGGTGTTGCAACGGCACGGCGACCCGTTCTTCCAAAAAATTCAGCGGCACCATCAGAAACAAAAACGTGATCGGGAAAAACGCCGCCCGCAAGACCGACGGGCCGCACACCGCCAAAGTCAATCCGTACAGAAGAATCACAAACGAGATCACCACCAAACGCTCCTGGCCGCCTTTCACGCCGAAATAATACGCGCCCATCGCCAGGATCACGAGCGCCAACCCTCCATGATGCGGCCGGAAACTGGCGCCACGCAATTGGTCGCGGTTCCACCACAGCAGCCACGCCGCAATCAACGGGATCAGCGGGCCGTGCGAATAGTGCGAAATATCGCGCCAGTGCGACATCAACCACGTGTACGTTGTGTGCCGGTAGGGATTCACAATCTGCACGAAATACGCATAAAAAACCGCCACCCCAACCAGCAACAACAACACCAACGCCAGCCGATTTGCCGAAATCCACTGACGCCAACCCACTTGGCTCTGGACGCAGCAATCACTCATTGGCCGGCAGTCTAGTAGCTGCCCGCCCCAAAGTCAATCAGCCCGCCCGCTGCTGTCGGTTCCACCGACGATTCATTTCGGCAATCGTGACGCTCGCCAGCAGAATCCACAACACATCCAGCGGCCAGCAAAACCCGGTGCACGCGGTCATCGGCAAATACGCGAGTGTGACCGCCCAATCACTCCGTGAGTAATCCCACGGGCACGGTTCCATCGCCATGCAAGCACGGTTCCGATCAACCCCAGCAGCAGAATCGCGTAGAAACTCACGGATCCCTGATCAACCAGCGCCAGCCTTCTGCCGCGAACCGACGATCCCCTTCCACTTCGTCGAGGGGCTTCCCGTCCGCACAGAATCGTTCCGCCCAGCTCCACGCGGCTGCGCGTCGAGGGCGTCCAACAACGGCACACGTTTCCTCCATAACTCGTTGTGCAGATTCAAGTGCCGGTCGTCAGCACCCTCTCGCGACACCTCGTTATTCCCACGCCACAGATGAACGCCGACTCCACTCGACACCAGCACAAACCGGCGAAACACCACCGCATTCCGAATTGTCCAAGGCCATACCGTCGCGGCAAAGACACCGAACAGCAACAGTGTCGTTCAGAACCGCCGCCCGCATTCTGCCCGCCAAGCCGTGTACAACACCGCCAGCAGGAACCCCGCGTAAAACACTCCGACATGTATGACAACGGCGGATCAACCGACGTGATGTTACCAGCCACAAGTCCAACCGTTCGGTGAAACAACAAGGTTCCAATGCCGACCGCGGCCAACACCAGCAACGGGCCCCCGACCAATGCCTGAATCATGCGCGCCGCGAAGCAACCATGCCCGCAAAGACGGTAAATCGCCGCCAGAAATCCCGGCAGCACCGCTGTCGCTTCACACGCGGAAGATTCATAGCGTCCTGTGCAAGCCAGGTTCTAGGCAATCCGATCGTACGCCACCTCCTCATGCCACAATATGCTCCTTCTATAACCGCTCATCTTCTACTGCGGAACCACGGAAAACACCAGAAAACGATCCGACCGGAACTCCAGACGAAACTCCCGCAACCGTTCCGGGTGCTCCGCCATCCGGCGCGCCACACAATCCTTCGCCAGGTCCCCCATCCGATCCGCCTTGTACCGCCACGAGTCCAATTTCACGTCCAAACACCGCTGATCATACACGAAATACTCCGCCCCGTACCTCCGGGCAAATGACGCCAGCTCCGACTCCAGCCCGTACAACGCTTCCAGAAACTCTCGATACCGATCTCGAATCCGGCGATTCTCGAACTTCGAATGAAGCACCGTGGCGCGTCCCGTATGCGCCCACCAGACCGGTGACTCCGACACGCCTGACAAAATCACTGCCTTTGAGGGCGTATTTTCACGGAGCCACGCCACCACCGGACGATACATCTCGGGGCGCACCGGTGCGCGATCCAAAGGCCGCCAGTCCAGCGCCGCCAACTGCCACGCCGCCGCCACTGCTGCGATCCACTTCCCGCTCAACCGTTGCGCCGCCACGCCCGCCGCCAACACCGCCACCGCTGGCGCCAAAAATGTAAAATACCGCACCACCATCCAGCTCAGTGGCGCCAGCAAGAGCGCGAACACTACAAAAATCCCCTTCCAAACTTCCATCCTTCCCGATTTCCACACGGCCAGCACTGCCAGCGGCCCGCATCCGAGCAGGTAGCGCCAGAAATCCGTGAGACCGGCCGTGTTGAACGCGCCCTCCCACAAACACCGCGCTTCCCACGGCAACAACGACGGCTGCGGCGGTTTCAAGCCGAGAAATCGCAGCTTGTAGAAAAACAACTGATACACATGCGCATACTCGCCGTAAGAAGTTCGCGCCAACCAGCCCGCGGCCAGCGACACCACCAAACAGCCCACAAATACCCGTGTCGCCTTCTTTCGACCCCCGTTGATCCACACCGCCAGTGTCAACGCCAACAGCACGCACATGGTGGGGGAGAAATAGAACTGTTTTGCCCGCAACACCGGCACCGCAACCGCCCCTACCAACAACGTCAGCACAAACCAGGGGCGACGCGGCGTTTCGCCCCGTCCCAGATAGACCAACGTGGCAGCCGCCACGCCGACGGCCAACACAAATTGCGTCAGATGCCAACTGGCTAGTGCCGCCAACCACAACAGCGCCGCCGCAACCTGCATTCCCCAATTCCGCGGATTTTGGGAACACCTGTTACGGAAATCCGTGGAATTGGCCGACGGGGGCGTCGCCGGATCCGGAACCTCGTTGTTGGAGACGAGGTAGTCGGAATCGTTTCGGCGGGAGCCGGTTTGCAGCATTCGCACGCTCGCCCATAACGCCAGCAAAATCAGCGGCAGCGCGAAGTCTTCGCGCAGAAAGAGGTTCTTTACCGTGCGTCCGTAGCTCGGATACAGCGTCGCGTACAACACCGCAGCGATCAGCCCGGCGAAATCGTTTTGCCACATCGCTCGCGCCAGAAGGAACACTCCGAAAAGCGTCAGACTTCCCACGAGGCAGTCATACCAGACCACCCACACGTGAAAGGGCACAGAAGGTTTCAGCCACCGATAGAGAATGCCCACGGGCACTTCCATGGCCACGGTGAACTCGGCCCAGTCGTTGATCGCGTCGGGATGCTGGACACTGCGGTCGCGAGCAAGCTGGCCCCAATCGCTGACGGGATGTTCGGCGAAGAACTTGGCGAAACCATATTGGAACGCGCACTCGCTCCAGAATTGTCCGACCTCGTTGTGTTCGTCCCAGGTGGGGTTGGCGAAAATCTTGCCGGTTTTCAGCGCGACGTGAAACGCATACAGCAGGCAGAGTGTTGCGAGGCAAATCCATGTGCTGCGGATTGTTTTCATGGTCGTTGGGAGAAAAGCACGCGGGCGAAGTGTGGCGTTTCTGTACCGCCACGGCAAGAGCAAACTCGCGTTTCGGAGCTGGCTGGGTTTCTTGACAGGGTGCAGCGGGTTGCCTATGCTGGCTTTCGGTTAGCGGGATGAACTATTGGCCACCACAGCTTCTGGATGAATTGGCTCAGGCGGGCGGATTGACGACAGCCGAATTGAACCTCTTGGCGCAGGCGTCACGAGAGGAGGGAGAATCGTTTGTGCGATCGGTCATCAAGAGCGGGCGCGTCGCCGAGGAGAGGCTGCTTTCGGCGCTGGCTCGCGCGCTGCGTCTGCGGTTTACGCGGCTGGGCGAAGGCGAAATTGATCCCTCGGTTTGCGGACGGGTGCCCACCAAGGCGGTGTTTCGACATCAGGTGATGCCGATGCGGATGGAGGACGGTTGTCTGTTGGTCGCGACGAACGATCCGTTTGATCTGCCGATGATCGAGTGTCTTCGCATGGCCTCACGGTCGCGCATCCGTCTGGCGCTCAGTCCGCGGTCGGACATCCAGAAAGCGTTGAAACGGTATTACGGCGTGGGCGCGGACACGCTGGATGAATTGTTGCAGAAAAACGTGCTGGATCTGGATGCCGCCGAGGTCGGCGTGACCAAGCAGGATGTGGCCAATGATGATCAGGAGGCCAGCGTGGTGAAGTTTGTCAACCAGATCATCGCCGAAGCCTACAAGGAGCGCGCCACCGACATTCACCTGGAACCAATGGAGAATGATTTGCGCATTCGGTATCGGGTGGACGGCGTTCTCCATCAGGTGCCGGTGCCGGCGCAATTGAAACGGTTTCAGGCGGCGATCATCTCGCGCATCAAGGTCATGGCCAACATGGACATTGCCGAGCGACGGTTGCCGCAGGACGGGCGGATCAACGTGCGCAGCAGCGGGGCGGAGATTGACGTGCGGGTTTCGACGATCCCGACCCCCTATGGCGAGAGCGTGAGTCTGCGGTTGTTGATGCGCAACAGCATTTTTCTGGGCTTGGACAAGCTGGGGTTGAGCGACAGCGACATCAAAATCGTTCGGAAACTTCTCGATCTGCCGCACGGCATCATTCTGGTCACGGGACCGACCGGTTCGGGCAAGTCCACCTCGCTGTATGCGTTTCTGAGCACGATCAACTCGATTGATCAGCGGATCATCACCATTGAAGAGCCGATTGAGTATGAGTTGCCGGGCGTCAACCAGATGCAGGTCAAACCCGAAATCGGTCTGACGTTTGCCAGCGGGCTGCGTCACATCTTGCGGCAGGACCCCGATGTCATCATGGTCGGCGAAATCCGCGACCTGGAGACGGCGGAGATTGCCATTCGCGCGGCGCTGACCGGGCATCTGGTTTTTTCCACGCTGCACACCAACGATGCGGCAGGGGCGATCACGCGGCTGTTGGACATGGGGATCGAGCCGTTTCTGGTCAGCTCCTCGGTGGAAGCCATCATCGCGCAACGATTGGTTCGCACGCTTTGCCCGTCCTGCAAACAGCCCTACACGCCGCCCCCGGAATTGTTGAAGGAGGTCGGTTACCCTGAGGCGCCGGCGGAAGCGACGTTTTACCGGGCGCGCGGCTGCGAGGACTGCCGGTTCACCGGCTTTCGCGGTCGGATGGGCATCTATGAGATTTTGGTGATGCAGGAGGCGTTGCGTCCGCTGGTCATCGAGCGGGCGCCGTCCTCCGCCATCAAGCGCGCCGCCTGCGCCGCCGGAATGAAGACGTTGCGCGAGGACGGTTGGGCGAAAGTGCGGATGGGGTTGACGACGATTGAGGAAGTGGCGCGGGTGACGCACGAGGACGAGGCGCTGGTGGGGTCATGAACCGCTCGGTGGCGGGGTATATTTTGCTGGAGGTCATTCTCGCGGTGGCGCTGGTGGGATTGTCGCTGGGTGTGTTGATGGATAGTCTGGGGCGCTGTCTGGCGGCGGCGCGCAGCATTCAGAACTACACCCGCGCCGAACTGCTTCTGGCCGGCAAACTCAGCGAATTTCGGCTCGACCGCGCCGCCGATGTTCTCGATCAAGAGGGCGATTTCCCCGACCATCCAGGGTTCACCTGGCGCCGGCATTTCGAGCCGACGGCGATCAAGGGATTGTGGGAACAAACCATCACGGTCAGTTGGATGGAACGCAATCGCATCGTGTCCGACTCCGTTGTCGAATACCGTTACCTTCCCGAAAAACAACGATGAACCCGCGACGCGACGCTTTTACGCTGTTGGAAGTCATGCTGGCCGTGACCATGCTCGGTTTGCTCGTGCTGGCCGTCTCCAGCACCTGGAACGCGGGCCTGCGCGGCTGGAAACGTTCCAACGGCCTGGCCGACACCTTTCAACGCCAACGCATCCTGCTCGACGCGCTGACGGAGCTGGCGCAGGCTGCCGTTTACGTTCCCGAACGCGCCAAGCTCTACGCCGTGCGCGCCGACCGCGACCCGTTGCTCGGCGACACGATCAGTTTTGTCACCACTTCCGACGCGTTGTTACCGCCGCACGAGAGCCTGATCGTGGGAATGCGACGGGTCACCATCGGCATGGATCGCGCCGAGGACGGCCAACCGGCGCTGATCATGATCAACACGCCCGCCCTTCAGGAAATAGATCGCCTCCACCCGCCCGCGGGGCATCTGTTGGGACGCGACATCACGGGCTTCGCCGTCCGCTACCGCGACGCGCAAACCGGACTCTGGAAGGAGACCTGGACTGAGAACGATCATTTCCCTTCCGCCATCGAGTTCACGCTGACGTTCGCGTCGCCCCAACCCGGCGGCCCACCGATGGTCTGGACGCGCGCCGTGGATCTGCCCATTGCCCAGAGGCTTCGCCAACGACGATGAAACGGCTCGCTTCCCATCACGGTGTCGCTCTGGTGGTTGTGCTCTGGGTGATCGTGGTTTTGTCCTTGCTCATCGGCGGGTTTGCTTTCACCATGCACGTCGAGACCCAGGTGACCTCCTTCAGCCGCAAAGAACTCAAAGCCGACGCCCTCGCCCGATCGGGCATCGAGGTCGCGCGCCTCCAATTGCTCGAACATGCCAAAACACCCGCCGAAGCCTCCTTCGACGCGCTCGACCAGAAATGGGCCTCCAACGACGAAGCCTACCGCGACCAACTGCTCGGCGACGGCACCTTCACAGTGACGGTGACCGACGAACAAAGCCGGCTGCCCGTCAACCTGCTTTCCGAAGAACAACTCCGCCGTCTGATGCGTCTGCTCGACCTCGACATGGCGGAGGCCGACACGGTGACCGACTCCATCCTCGACTGGATTGACGGCAACGATCTGCATCGCATCAACGGAGCGGAGACCGACTACTACAACACGCTCCCCATACCCTACCACGCCAAGAACGCGCCGCTGGACCGCATCGAAGAGCTTCTGCTCATCCGCGGCATCACCCCCGCGCTGTACCATTCGCGTCCCGCCACGGCGAAACATCCCGCGCGGCCCGGCCTCAAAGACCTCCTCACCCCCTTCGGGGCCGAGCCGCGAATCAACGTCAACACCGCTCCGCCCATCGTGCTGCAAACCATGTTGAACCTGGACGCGCCGCGGGTCGCCGCGCTCATCGAACACCGCAACGGCGGCGACGGCATTCTCGGCACCCCGGATGATCAGCCATTTCGAACCGTCGAAGAATTTCTGACGCAGTTCGGTCCGGCCGACCCGGAGCTTCGCAAAGAATGGCAGGCGCACGTCACGGTGAAATCCACGCATTTCCGCGTCACCTCCACCGGCTCGGTGGGCGGCGTCAAACGCACCCTGGTCGTCGTGCTGGTGGCCAACGGCACCGACTTCGAGGTCGTGTCGTGGACAATGCAACGCGGCGAGGGAGGCCTGCCATGAAACGCCAGTCGCGTCCTCATCGCGTGGTCGCTGCTCTTCGCGCGGCGGACACCTGGTGTCACGTGCTGACGTTGCCGGCCACCGACCCCGGCGAGCTGGAGCAAATGGTGCGTCTGCAAATGGACGAACTTTCGCCATGGCCGCCGGAGGAAACGGTTTTCGGATTTCTGCCGCTGGAGCGCAACGGCGCCAGCACGCGCGTGCTGCTGGCTCTGGCGCCGAAAAGCGTTTCCGACGAGCGCGTGGCCGCTCTCGACGCCGAAATGGTTTCCGTGGACGCCGTCGCCATGTTTCGCGCGCTGGCGCGGCGGAATCTTCTGCCGGCGGATGCGCAGATCCACTTCTTTTTCGTGCTGGAATCCGACGGCGCGACCTTGATTGCCCACCGCCGGGGCCACCCGCTGGTGGTGCGTTCGCTGATGACCCGTGACGCCGAGGCGTTGTGGACGGAGTGGGCGCACACGAAGCTGGCGCTGGCCGTCGAACAGCCGCAGGCGTCCTTCGGCGGAGTCGTGTTCAGCGGCCCCGGCGCGGCCGAGGTCAGCCGGAAATGGGGCGGCCACGCCCACGCGCTCAATGACGACGCGCTGCCCGATCTGGCCGTCGCCTTGCAGGAGGATGCCGCAACCGAAGAGGCGGCGCGATTCAACCTGATTTCCGACGAATGGCGCGAGCGACGGCGGCGGGCGCAAACACGTCGTCGGGTGATTCGCGCCGTGCTGATCGTTGTGGCGGGATATGCGTTGGCGCTGCTGGGCTACGGCGGGGCTTGGTTGCGACAGTCCTGGCAACTGAACGATCTGGCCGCGCAGATACGCGCGCTGCAAAAACCTTTCGCTGAAGCGCGCGCCGTCCGCAATACAATGCAGATGCTCGAAGAGCGGCTGGACACGCAGCAGACGGCGCTGGAGGTGTTGCGGGAGGTGACGGTGTTGTTGCCGAACAACGTGCGTCTGATCGGGTTCAACTTCAAGAAAGGCCAGAGCGTGGTGCTGCGGGGCGAAACAGGCTCGGCGGCGTTGGCCTCCGAATACATCGGGCGGCTGGAGCGATGTCCGCTGTTTTCCGCCGCCAAGACCGTTTCGATGCCGACCACGCCGGAAGGGTTGACGAAGTTTGAGGTGGTCTGTACGCTAAAACCGATCGGATCAAGAGCTGTGGCAAAACCATGAAGCTAAATCCGCGCGAACAAACCCTGCTGCTCGTCATCGCCGGGCTGGTGGTGTTGATGGCCACCTACGCAGCCGCAGCAACGCTCAGAGAGCGTTGGGGGGAGCGGTCCCGGAAAATCCAGTCGCGGCAGCGCGAACTGGCCGCCATGCAGGCCGCCATTCGCAATCGTCCGCAGTGGCTTGCCCGCGTCGAGGAGCTTCGGCAGGGACTGCGTCGCCAGCAGCAATTCGAGCAGATGTCCGACCTGCTCAAGCATCTCGAAGACACGGGCAAAACTGCCGGCATCGTCATCAGCGCGCGTCGTCCGATGCCGCCCGTTGAGCATGGCGATTATCGGGAACTGGCGGTCCAATGCAGCTTCGAGGCCAGCATCCAGTCGCTGGTCCAGTTCCTGTTCGCGTTGCAGACCGAAACCGGGCTGCTCAACGTCGAGCAACTCCAGGTCGCGCCGCGTCCCGACAACGTCAGCATTCTGCGCGGTGACATCCAGTTGCGCGCCGTCAGCGAGCGAAAGGGCAAGGCGGTGTCATGAACGCGCGATGGCGATGGTGTTGGCTTCTGGCGGTGGCGACGACGGCATGGGCCGCGCCGACGATGGAACGCTATCGGGTCATCGTGGAGCGCAGTCCCTTCGGCAAACTGGAGAGCGCCAGCGGCGGCGTGCTGTCGGCGACAGCGTCGAATTTCCTGTCCCGATTCGCCTTTGTGGGCGTCATCGGCTCGCCCGACCAGGAGGGCGTCCAACTGGCCGTCATCCTCGACAAGAAAGAAAACGTTTCTCACTTCAAAGCCCCCGGCGAGACCATCGGCGATGTCGTCGTCGAGCGCATCGAAGAAACCCAACCGAAACGCCGGCTGCTCTTGCGTCGCGGCATCGAAACCGGCGCGCTGGTCTTTGGCGAGGGCGCGCCCGCGGCCTCCGTGCCGACCACCGCGCGACCCGCCGCGCCCGCGCCGCCGGGGGCACCCCTGCCGACCGTCGGCGCGGCCCCGTCCGGCGCGACCGCATCGGAAGCGGTTCAACGACGAAGAATTCCTTTTGTGCGATGAAAACCAATCAACCGTTCCCCTTGTTTCCGGCGTGGTGGCTGGCTCTTGGTCTGGCGTGCGCCACGCTTGGTCAAACGCCAACCAACGCGCCCTCGTCGAAGGCCACCGATTCGGTCGGCATCATTGACTTTGATGGCGCGCCCGTGCAGGCCGTGCTCGATTACTACGCGCGGCTGACGAAACGCTCCATCATCGCCGCGCCCAACCTCGCCGGGGTGATCCGGTTTCGGAGCCAGACGGAGTTGACGCGCGCCGAGGCGCTTCAGGCGCTGGACAGCGTGCTGGCGATCCACAGCATCAGCGTCATCCCGATGGGCGAGAAGTTTCTCAAGGTCGTGCAATCGCCCACGGCCAAACAGGAGGGCGTCCGCATCGGCAGCGGCGATCCGACGGTGTTGCCGGCGGCGGACTCGTTTCTGGCGCAGGTGGTTCGGATCCAGTACGCGGAGCTGTCGGATGTCACCAGCGCCATTCAACCGTTGCTGCATTCCTACGGTCAGATTGTGCCGTTGCCGCAGTCCAACAGTCTGCTGGTGATTGACACGGCCAACAACGTCAGCCAGATGCTCGAACTGCTCAAGCACGTGGACCAGCCTTACGAGTTGCGACTCGAATCGAAGGTTTATCAACTTCGCTATGCCCGCGCTGCCGACGCCGTTCAACGAATCCAGAGCATCCTGCAGGCGGCGCAGCAGTTTCAACCCAAAACCGGTGGCGCCGCAGGCGCCACGCGACCACCGGGCGCTCCGCCCGCGCCCGGCGCGCCGGCCGCGCCGACACCGACAGCGCCGGCCGCCGCCGTGGAAACCAAAACCATTCTCTCTCCCGACGAACGCACCAACAAGATTTTCGTCTTCAGCCGCAGCAAAAACTTTGAGCTGCTGGACAAAATTATCGCCGAGATGGACATCAAGGTCGAACCCGACGTCATCACCCGCGTGGTCGAACTGAGCTACGCCAACGCCGAGGAGGTCGCCTCGCTGGTCAACGCCATCCTTGGCAGCAGCAGCGGGTTCACCCCCGCCGCCAGTTCCCGCCGTTCCACGCGCTCCTCCACCAGCGCTACCGGCGCCGGCGCGACGCGCACAGCGCCGCCTCCTCCCACGCCCGCGCCGGTGCCGACGGTGCGCACGGGCGGCGGTTCGGAACCGGCGCCGTTTCTGGAATATCCCGAAGGCGTCCGCGTGTTGCCCGACACCCGAACCAACACGTTGCTGATCATGGCCACGAAGGAGGACATGGAACGCATCGTGAAACTGGTTCAAAGTGTGGATGCCAACGTGCCGCAGGTGCTCATCGAAGTGATCATCGGCGAGGTCACCCTCAACAACGAAACCGACACCGGTCTGGACATCATCAACCGCGTCATCAAGGCCGGCAGCGCCAGTCTTTACGGCGGCACGATGACCGGCGACAGCAGCGGGCCGCGGCCGTTGAACATCGGCTCGGCGGCCATCGGCTCCACGCCGACGGGCGCGGCCTTGTCCAGCGCGTTGACCTATTGGGCCACGTTCCGAAACTTGAACCTGGACCTTGTGGTGCGGATGTTGGCGACGGAGGGCCGGTTGCGAGTGCTCTCCACGCCCGTGATTCAGACTCTGCACAATCAGGAGGGCAGCATCGTCGTCGGCGATTCCGTGCCGGTGGCCACCTCGACGCTGTCGGATGTCGTTTACGGCGGTGGCACCAATCAGGTCACCAGCGGTCTGCGCGCCAACGTCGAATACAAGGATGTCGCCTTGGAATTGAAGGTCACGCCCCGGATCAATCCCGACGGATTCGTCACGCTGGACATCGCGCAGAAGGTAAACGAACTGGGTCCGGAGAAAAACATCGGTGGCATCGTCGTTCCTTCCATCCAGAAACGCGAGGCGCAATCTGTCGTCATGGTTCGAGACCAGAGTACGGTGGTGCTCGGCGGCCTCATCAAGGAGAAAAAGAATCGCACGCAGACCAAAGTGCCGGTGCTCGGAGATATTCCGCTGCTCGGTTGGCTGTTCAAGACCCAGCAGATCCTGAATGCCCGCGACGAACTGATTGTGTTTATTCGTCCGGTGGTGCTGCGCAACGAGGCGCTGGCCACCGCCGAAGCGAAACGCCGTCTCCAGATGTTGGAATCCAACAAAGACCTCGATCTGGAGAAACGATTCGACAGCGCGCCCGCCACCAACGCGCCGCCGGCGCAGCCGCCCGCGCCCCGCGAAGAGAAGAAACCCGACCCGCAACGCGGCGCCACGCCATCGAATCTTCGGCTCGGCGGCCGGAGCCGTTGAACCGTGCTCAATAGTCGCGGAACGGGCCGCGCGGTTCGCTGGCGTCCATTTCTTTTCGCCAGGCATCGAAGCGCGCCTTCAGGCGGGCGAGCACGTCGGGTTTCTCCGCCGACAGGTCGTGTCGCTCCTCGATGTCCGCGCTCAGATCGTAGAGTCCCTTGTGCTTGGCGGAGTCCGCCCACTTGAAATGCCCGACGCGCGCCGCCTTGTCGGCGCGACGCTGCCAGAACATTTCCGTGCGGGGCGATTTCCTTGTGCCGGCGAGCACGGGCAGCATGTTGAATCCGTCCAGCTTGATGTCCGGTGGCGGTCTCACGCCCGCGGCCGCGCAGAAGGTGGGGAACACTTCCAGGGCAGTCAGGAACTCGCCGCAGACTTTACCTGCCGGCAAATGTCCCGGCCAGCGCGCCAAAAACGGCACGCGGATGCCGCCCTCGAACATGGTGCTTTTGCCGCCGCGCAACGGTTGGTTGTCGCCGGGGCCGGTGCCGCCGTTGTCGGAGAAGAACATCAGGAGCGTGTTCTTTTCGAGCTGGAAATCGCGGAGGGTATCGAGCAGTTCGCCGACGGCGTCGTCCATGCAACTGACCATGGCCATGTAGCGGGTGCGTTTGTCCTTGGGGTCAAGGTTCGGGTACAGCCGCAACCACGGGTCGGGCACCTGCCAACTGTCCTTTTCGAGGTTGGAAGCGGTGTGGGGAGCATTGAACGCGAGGTAGAGGAAAAACGGTCGGCGAGCGTTTTCGCGCACGAATCGCAGCGCCTCGCGCCGAAACAGGTCGGTGGCGTAGATGCCCTTGTCGGCGGTGGTGCGTTCGTTGTTGCGGAACATGGAAGGGATGCCGTAGCGTTCGTGCGTGTAGTAATCAATCCCGTTGTTGCCGTGTCCGTAAAAGTAGTCGAATCCGCGCTGCAACGGCAGGTAGCGTCTGGCCTGGCCCATGTCCCATTTGCCGATGACCGCCGTGCGATAGCCGGCGCGCTGGAGCACGTTGCCGATGGTCACTTCGCGCGGGTCAAGCCCCAGCGTCATTTCGGGCGAGACCAGATACTCCTCCCAACTGTAACGGTGGCCGTAGTTGACCATGTCGTTGCGGACCATGTCGTAAAGCCCGTTCCGCTGCGGGTAGCGTCCGGTGAGGATGCTGCCGCGCGACGGGGTGCAGGCCGGCCATGTCACATAAAAGCTTGTGCCGCGAACGCCTTCGCGCGCGATGCGATCGAGGTTCGGCGTCTTGATTTGCTCGCCGCCGAAACATCCCAGATCGCGGTATCCCTGGTCGTCGGTGACGATGAGAATGATATTCGGTTTCCGTTCCGCTGCGGGAAGGCTGACGGCAAAAAGCATCGCCGACAGCGCGGCGCCGAGAAAATGTCGCAGGCTCATGCGAGCTGCGCCTATCAGAAGAGCGTGTGGTTGTCAATTTTGTCTTTCGCGCCGGCGAGCCGCTTCAGGGCGCGATGTGTTTCTCAAAGGGAATGACGATGGCGGCGGCCTCGCGGAGTTTCTTTTCGCCGGCGGCATGTTTGTCGGAAACGTCGCTGTAGCCGGCAAAGAAGAATTGCTGGATCCGGTCATTGAGGTCCCAGCCGATGCTCCAGCCTTTGAATTTGTTGACGGCCAGTCGAATCAGCTCGCGGGCTTCCACCAGCACCTTCAGTTCGCTGGCCAGCGCAGGCCGGAGCAATTCGTTCGCCTCAGCGAACAGTTTGAGCTTTTTCTGGAGCAGGTCATCCATTTCGGCGACCGGTCCGCGATACACCTCCAGCGTGGCGGCGGCCTTGAAATCCGCCACGACGGTGTCGAGCGACGCGCGCCACAGGTCGAGGTGAGTGATCAATTCCTGTTTCAAGGTGAGTTTTTCGACGATGATCTTGTCGAAATAGTCCTGTTGCGTGGAGAAGACCGACAACAACTGGTTGCGGGCGGTTTCGATTTTCCTCTGGTCCTCATCGTTGCGGGCGTCGCGGGAGAGCATCTTCAACTCGTCATTGATGCTTTGGATTTCGTTGACCAGTCGGACACTTTCCCGGATGATGATCGCTTCGGGCGTTTGCGGCGTGTAGGCTTTGACGCGGTCGAGCGCATCGGTGATGCGCGCCTCAAAGTGTTTGTCGCGCAGCAGGGCCAGCGCCTTGGTTTGCAACGCGACCTGTTTGGTTTGCATGGCGGCCTGCTGGTCGCGCACCGCTTTGCTGGAGGAGGAAGAAACCGGCGCGGAGGCGGCCGACACCATTTGGCCCAGCAGGGCCGTGCTGCCGGTCGGGCGCGTTTCGCCAGTGGCGACCACGACGTTGGTGTTGCCGGTGCTCAAGGCGATGACCACATTGCTTTGCAGTGTGATCCCCACGCCCAGCCCGCACAAGCCGCGCTCAAACCGCGCCTGCGGGTCATTCGGCACAAGGGCCACCAGCGCGTTGTAAACGGGAATGGCGTCCGCATATTGTTTCTGACGCAGCAGGCTCTGGGCATACATGCGGTAGTATTTCGGGTCGGAGCCGAAAAACTCCGCGCCCCTCCTGAGGTAGGAGATCGCATTGGTGTAATTGCGGTTCAGGTAGTTGACCTCGCCCAGTGCCAGATAAAGCTCTTTGAGTTTGTCGCGCTCCAGTTTTTCGGGATTCGGCGTCAACTGCAGAAACTTGCCAAAGAAGGAGGCCGCTTCCACCAGTTTGTTGCTTTGCAGACAGGTCTCGCCGGCCCGCAGATAACATTCTTCGGCAGTGGCAGCCAGTTCGGTGGCCAGCGCGGGATTCAACGTCAACGCCTGATCCAGACGGTCGGCTGCCTCGACATAATGTTTCTGTTTCTGCAACTCCACGCCTTCCTCCATGAGCAGAAACGAGCGCGCCTGTTGGCCGAGGTTTTGAATCAAAGCGAGGTTCTGCTGTGCGGCGGCGGCGCCGGCGTAAGGGCCTTGCAACTCGCGGACAATGCGGACCACCTCGGCGGCGTTGGAACGAACATTCAATCCCGTCAGCGCGGTCAGCAGCGCGGTGGCCTGTTTGTTTTCCAGACGCGCCAAATTGTTTTGCAACGTCACTTTGCGGGCCGCATACACGCTGGTGTCGGCAAACTGCGCGGCAAAGGCGCGATACGCTGCCAGCGCCTCTGCCAGCTTGCCTTCCCGATCCAGCTTGATCGCCGCCGACCACTGGGCATCGGCCAGTTGATTGCGCACGGCGGCAAACTCCGCTTCCAACGCCGCCGCGCGCAGCTTCAGCTCCTCGACGGCCGTTGCGCGCGGATAGGCCACAATGATTTGCTTCATCAGCGCCAGCGCCTCAGTCTTTTTGTTCTCCTTCAACAACGGTTCCACCTTCGCGATCTCGGCTTCGGCGCGAGCGTTGATGATCAATTGCTCCACCCCCCGCGCCACGCTCTCGAAGTTCTTGAAGGTCTCCGTGAGCATGTATTTCTTTTGCAGCTCGCGCAGAATGAACTGGCTGCGATCAAACTGTTTCTCTTCTGCCTGACGGCGCGCTTCCACCAGCAGCTCGCGCGCAATTCGTTCCCGCGCCTCCAAATACACGCTGCGCCCCATCTCCAGCGCCCGCAACACCGTCGGCGAATGCCACGGCGGTTGCCCTCCGAGATCGTCCCCGCGCAACACACCCGTTTGGTCAATCAAAAACGTCATCCGCCCTGTCACCTCGTAGCGTTCGGGCGTCGCGCTGGCCACAAATCCGTCGCCGCCCTGCGCTTTCACCGTGAACAAATAGCCGTCCGCGCGCTCGTTGATCTGTTTGTTCGACAAAAACGGATTGGGCAACTGCTGCAATTGTTCCAGCGACGCGTAGGCGCTGCCGCCACCGGGCAACGGAATCGCCTGAGCCGATTTCAGGTATTCCTGAACCACCGCAATCTCCTTCAGCAGAAACGCCGCCTGATCTTCGTTGCGTTTGATCATTGCCTGCGCCTCCGCCCGCGCCAGCTCCTCCTGCCGATGCCGCACATACCAGAAGCCGCCTGCCCCCATCAGCGCCACCCACAAAAAACCAAACGCAATTCCCCACATGGCATACCGGCGATCCCTCACAAACCCGCCCCGCTGCCGAATCAGCGACAAACTGGTGAACCCGAAAATAATTCCCAACAACCATCCGATCCCCAGCACCACCGGGCCGAACAACCCGAAAAAGAAACTCAGCATCGGCAAAATCCCCGCCCCGCGCGCGTAGGGTGATTGGACCGGTGCCACGTACAAATCCGTCGGCGCCAAGGATGCCGCCTCGACATTGCGCGGCTGAATCATCCCGCAGCGAGGACAATTCGGCTCCGAGGCCGGACGGGTCGCGCCGCAATGCGGACATTGTACCTGTCGGCTCAATTCCGTGCCCGTGCCATCGCCGATGCGCGCCAGCGCCACCGGGGCGGGCGCTTCCTCCAAGAACAGAATCCTCAACCCTCCCACCTGCACCACGGCTCGATGCCCCAACACAAACTGCGGCACCGGCCGGCCGTCCACCAACAACCCCTTCCTCTCGCCCGTGTCCACCACGGTCACCAGACCGTTGCGCTGCTCAAAACGCAATTGGTGCGGCCCCACCCCTTCAACGTCCACACGAACGTCGTCGTCTTCGGCGCTGCCAACCGTCAGGTCCTCCATATCCAGCACCACGACTTCCGGATCAGCGCCGTCTGGATTGAACACAAGTCGTGCCATGATGTTCGAAGGCCTGAACACGATACAGCCGTCTCCGCGCGCATGTCAACTGAACCCGCGCAAATTTTTCAGCATTCGCCACGCCCAAGCCGCGTCCGACCCGCTCGCCCCCGGCTTCGCGCCGATGTTTCATTCGACGTGAAACGTTTCCCCTTCCTCGGGATCGAGCTTCTGGCCGGAGTGGGTCTGCGGTGCTGCTCAAACGAAATCTTTCCAGAAACCACATTTTTTCGCACTTGGAATTTATAGTTGCTTTCCGCCATCGGTTGGCCGTTTTCTCTGGGCATTCCGCTCACGGACCGACCCTTCAGCGAATTCAACCTCTGGCAGCGCATCTTTGCCGAACACTGCGAATCCTTCCTCCGGGCTTGGGAAGCACAGCACCACCGCTGCCTTCCATCGCACTGGGAGCACAACGTCCAGAAGAAGCTCTCCTGTGGCCTCATCCCCCCAAATGCTGTTTGTGGCCGTGGTGCATCGACAAGTAGTGCTGACCCTGCCCAAGGGATTCCGGCTGCTGACGTACCTGTCGGCAGACAGGTTTCGGATGGTGCGTTCCTACGGCATCCTTCGGCTTCGCTCAGCACAGGTTCTACGCTCGCACGGTACGCAACCGGGTTCATGCGTTGGTGGCGGACGTGTTGGCTGGGCTGCAACCAGTGGCGCAGCAGGTGCGACAGTGGGTGGAGCGACGGGGGTTGGGGCATCGGGAAGCGACGGCACCGGTGAAGTCAGAGACCCATGAGCAAACGTTTGGGGACATGGAGGTGCGGTGTCCTCATTGTGGGGCGGAGATGATCTTGGTGCGGGTGCGGAGCGCCAGTGGCCGTGTGCTCTACGACCTGTGGGCGGAGGAGAATGTGACAGCTGCCAGCGTCGTTCGGCAATCAGAGACTGAAGTCGAACAAAAGAACCACCCTTGTTCCGGCCTTGAGTTTGGCAGATTTTATAGGGATGGGAGACAACATTTGTCTCCCAACGCCCATGAGCATATTTTCCCCCACAAGGAGGTTTCTGTGGGGGAACATCGGCCGCGACAGGTGCGGTCTGCCTTGCGCGCGTGGTTGACGCCGCTGCGCAAACCGTAGCAACCGCAGGCCCTCATGTACTTGGCGGGCTTGTCCGCCTACGGCGGACTAGCTCTGAATCATTCGCTTCCGCTCGTTGCGCGAGATTGCTCGCCGCTTTGGCAACTCGCTCGACCGCCTGCAGTACTTCGTCTCCTGTTCCACACCGTGCGCCCGCAGCCTCCAGCACCAAGGGCAGCAGTACTTGGCCCGGCTGGCCCCGGGTCAGGCCGCCACCCTGCTGGTGCTGGACGATACGCCCATCGCCCGCAACGGTCAGGCGATCGAAGGGCTCGGCTGGCCCGCCTCTGGCCGGCTGGCATCATACCCCCAAGGGGTTGGTCCGTGGCTGGTGTGCCGTCACCGCCATGCTCAAGGTCGGCTCGCAACGCTTCCTGTGGGCGGTGCGCGGCTACCGGCCCAAGAAAAATTGTCCGCAGGGACAGTTTCGCAGCAAGGTCGAGTTGGCCGTCCAGATCGTGCGCGAAGCGGCGGCATGTTTTCCCCACGGCAGCCTGACGGTGTTGATGGACAGTTGGTACGCCTGCGCCGGTTTGTTGACCACCATCCAGGCGGCCGGCTGGACGTATCTGGCCGCCGTGCGCGCCAATCGCTTGGTGGTGTTGTCTGGCTCGCCCCGCAAACAGAGCGTGCGGTCTCTGGCCAAGAGTCGGCACGGCTGGCAGACGGTGCGAGCGGGCAAGAAGCGCCGCTATCGGGTGCGGCGGCGGCGCGCGTGGCTGCCGCGGGTCGGCGACGTGCTGGTGTTCGTGGTGGTCCACGGTCGGGAAGTGCGCGGGTTTGTCACCAACGACCTCGGCCTGAGCGAGGCGGCGATGGTGCGGTTGTACGGGCAACGCTGGTGGATCGAGACGTTGCATCGGGAGTTGAAACAGCACGTGGGGTTTGGGGAGTTGTTTGTGCGCCAGCCCGCCGTAGGCGGACAAGTGGGCGGCGGCGGAGCGGCACTGGACGTTGTGCGGCTTGGCGTACAACCTGGTGGTGTTGTGGAATGGGAAGCGGCGGCGCAGTTTTGGGGCGATGGTGTGTGCCTTCCGGGAGGCGGTCAGTTCCGACGAATGGATCCAGTTGCACCAACATCTCGCCAAAGCTCAATGAAATCTGCCAAACTCAAGTTCATCTTAAACGCGCTCGCGCTCGGCTCGCCGCGAAAACGCGTAATCACGACAGCTGACACCTCTAGCCCCCACTCCCGCAAATCATCCATTAGTTTGAAGGCATCGGCGTCGTAGGTGATCCCAAAATCCGCACGCATCTTGCGGCTCTCGATGTCTCCCGCGTAAATGCAGAGGATGATCTCCGCTTTGTCGCGCAGTTGATGGAGCAACCGCATCGTCACGTTGGGATCCAACCCCGGCAACACACGCGACGCGTGCAGATCGAACACGATCTTCCCGCCAAACCAACTTGTTGTCAAACCGTCTGACCCGCTCCAAAATGGATGCCGACTACTCGGCCAAATATTTCTCGTTGCCGAAACATCGCAATTGGATTGTGTTATTCATAATCATCCATTTCTCTCGTTACTTGTACACTAAATATCCACCCGGTCCTGCCTGATGCACGCGCGTTTTACCGCCGTGCCCTCTCCTCCCACACACCAAATTGCTATTTATCGCGCAACAATTGTTTCACTCAAAAAAGCAATTTTCATTTGTTTCGTTCAACCCATCATGGTAAAGTCGTGAGCCGTGGCAGGATGAAACTGGAGTACGAAATCGCACTGGAGTTTTTCCTTTGGGGAGTGGAGGTGTTTTCACGCCGCGACTGTGGTCTCATCCTTGCAGGTTTTCGCCACACAACCAGCGAACGCCACCTCGAACAATTGTTGGAGCGGTGGCGGCGGCAACAGTTGGTGACACGACACGGTCGCGGACGAAATGCCGAGTTCACCATTACTGACCGCGGACGTGAGCGGGTGGGAGTTTTCAACCCTCATCGCCCATGGTCCGCCCCGTGGGACGGCAAGTGGCGCGTGTTCAGTTTTGATCTGCCATCTGACCGTCGCAAAGATCGAACACGTCTTTGGCGGGCATTGCACAACGCGAAACTCGGCTGCTTGCAACACAGTGTGTGGGTTTGGCCGCATGACGTCGAGACGTTGTTGCGCGAAACCATTCAAGCACAGGGGATACCAGAGTGTTTCTGTGGGTTTGAAGCCAACCGTCTTTTTCTCTGCAACAACGCCGAAGTAGTGGTCACAGCCTGGAATTTCGAGGAAATTACCCACCGACATGACACCTATCTCCATCATCAGGTCGCCACGCCCGCCTCGCTGAACCGCGCACGCGACCTTACCGAACTGGCTCACGTGGCCCGAATCGAACGCGACGCGTATCAATACGCTTTTTCGCTTGATCCGATGTTGCCGCGGATTTTGTGGCCTGAACACTATACCGGTGTCCTCGTCGAGGAACGCCATCAACATTTTCGTGCCACCCTGCAACGTCGTCTTCAGGAATTACGGTCCGCCCCGTAAGTTTTCTTGCGAACTACCTCGGCCCTCTTTGTGCCTCCACGAACCAAATCGCTATTTATTCTGCAACAATTGTTGCAGAATAAATAGCAGTGGCGACCATGTGTGACTCTGCGTGATTCTGTGTGGCTGCGTGACCCTGTGTCGCTTGTGCGACCATGCAGGGGTGAGGACGAGGAGGAAAGAGGGAGCGATGGGGAACAGAGAAGAAAGCGAGGGAAATGCTGTGAAAGGCTTTGGGGAGAGGATGATGACGATTGAGGAAAACGCCAGATGGGGTCGGATCGCAGGACGTTCCTGAACGGGGGAACGTTATTGGATGGCGGCGTGGTAGGCTTGGAGGGATTTGACGGCGGCATGGCCGGCGCGCTCGGCCTCGATGCCGCGCACACTTGCCAACGCAGCCGCCAATGTGGTCATGTACGGAACCTTGTGCTTGATCGCGGCCTTGCGGATGTAGGAGTCGTCGGTGCGGCTGCGTTTGCCGGCGGGGGTATTGATGATGAGGTGGATTTCTTTGTTGGTGATCGCGTCCACGATGTTGGGGCGACCTTCGTGTTGTTTCTTGATGTGGGTGCTCGAAATACCGTGCTCGGTCAGGTATTTGTGTGTGCCTTCAGTGGCGAGAATTTGGAAGCCGAGCCGTTCAAAACCGCGCGCGATTTGGAGGAGTTGTTTGTTTTTTCCGCCGTAGTGATCAGAACGGTGCCGGAGGTCGGCAGCGGCGGTTTAGCAGCTTCTTGCGCTTTGAAGAAGGCCATGCCCATGGTGTCGGCCAAGCCTAGGACTTCGCCGGTGGAACGCATTTCAGGGCCGAGGACCGGGTCCACTTCGGGGTACATGTTGAAGGGGAAGACGGATTCTTTGACGCCGTAGTGCGGGATGCGTTTGTGTTGGAGGTTGAGTTCGGAAAGTTTGGCGCCCAGCATCAGGCGGGTGGCGGCGCGGGCCATGCTGAAGCCGCAGACCTTGGAAACCAACGGCACGGTACGCGAGGCGCGGGGGTTGGCTTCGAGGACGAAGACTTTGTCGTTCTCGATGGCGTACTGGATGTTCATGAGGCCGACGACATGCAGTTCGCGGGTGATGCGCCGGGTGTATTCGTGGATGGTGTCGAGGTGCTTCTTCGGAATCGTGACCGGCGGGATGACGCAGGCGGAATCGCCGGAGTGGATGCCGGCCAGCTCGATGTGTTCCATGACAACGGGCACGAACACGTCGGCGCCATCAGAGAGGGCATCGGCTTCGCATTCCAGAGCGTTTTGGAGGAAGCGATCAATGAGAATGGGGCGGTCGGGCGTGACGTCCACGGCGGCAGCGACGTATTCACGCAGCATTTCTTCGTCAAGAATGACTTCCATGCCGCGTCCGCCGAGCACAAACGACGGGCGCACCATGAGCGGGTAGCCGATGCGGTTGGCGACAACGATCGCTTCGTCAATCGTCGCGGCCATGCCGGATTCGGGCATCGGGATGCCGAGTTTCTCCATCATGTTGCGGAACAAATCTCGGTCCTCGGCGGCAGCGATGGTCTCGACGCTGGTGCCAAGAATCTTCACGCCGGCCTCCTGCAATTCGGCGGCGATGTTCAGCGGCGTCTGGTCGCCGAACTGGCAGATGACGCCTTTGGGTTTTTCCTTCTCGTAAATGGCGAGCACGTCCTCGACGGTGAGCGGCTCGAAATAGAGTTTATCGGAGGTGTCGTAGTCGGTGGAGACGGTTTCCGGGTTGCAGTTGACCATGATGGTCTCGATGCCGAGTTCTTTCAGCATAAACGCGGCATGACAGCAACAGTAGTCGAACTCAATGCCTTGGCCGATGCGGTTCGGGCCGCCGCCGAGGATCATGACTTTGCGACGATTGCTGACGGGGGCGGCATCGGGCGCGTTGTACGTCGAGTAATAATACGCCGCGTTCTCCACGCCGCTGACCGGCACGGGATGCCAGCCGGCCACGACGCCGAGTTTCTTGCGTTGCTCGCGAATCTCTTTTTCGGGAACACCCAGAAGTTTCGCGAGATACTTGTCGGCAAAGCCGTCCTTCTTCGCTTGGACGAGCAATTTGTCCGGTAACGGTTTGCCTTTGCAGTTGAGGATTTGTTCTTCGAGTTCGACCAACTCCTTCATCTGCTGAATGAAATACGGCTTGATGTAGGTGAGTTTGTACAGTTCTTCGACGTCCGCGCCTTTGCGAAGCGCCTCGTACATGATGAACTGGCGCTCGCTGGTTGGCTGGCACAGCAGCGTCATCAGTTCCGGCAACGTCTTCTTGTTGAAATCCTTTGCAAATCCCAGCCCATGCCGGCCGATTTCGAGCGAGCGGATCGCCTTCTGGAAGGCTTCCTTGTAGTTTGTGCCGATGCTCATCGCTTCGCCGACCGCGCGCATTTGAGTGCCGAGACGGTCTTGCGCACCCTTGAACTTCTCGAACGCCCAGCGGGCGAACTTGATGACCACGTAATCGCCCGACGGCGTGTACTTTTCCAGCGAGCCGTCTCGCCAGTAGGGGATTTCGTCCATGGTCAGCCCGGCGGCGAGCAACGTCGAGACGCGCGCGATGGGGAAACCGGTCGCTTTCGAGGCGAGCGCAGAGGATCGCGAGGTGCGCGGGTTGATCTCGATGATGACCACACGGCCTGTCTTTGGGTCGTGGGCAAATTGAATGTTTGTGCCGCCGATGACGCCGATGCTTTCGACCACGTCGTAGGACCATTTCTGGAGTTTCTTTTGCAACTGCTCATCAATCGTCAACATCGGGGCGGCGCAGAACGAGTCGCCGGTGTGCACCCCCATCGCGTCAATGTTTTCGATAAAACAGACGGTGATCATCTGGTTTTTGGCGTCGCGGACGACTTCCAGTTCGAGTTCTTCCCAGCCAAGAACCGATTCCTCGACGAGAATCTGGCCGATCAAACTAGCGGCGATACCGCGAGCGGCGATGGTGCGGAGTTCTTCGACGTTGAACACCATGCCCCCGCCGGTGCCACCGAGGGTATAAGCGGGCCGAATGACCACTGGATAACCGAGTTTCGCCGCAATGGCTTCGGCTTCCTCGACAGTATAAGCGAGTTCACTCTGCGGCAAATCAATGCCGAGTTTCTTCATCGTCTCTTTGAACGCGAGTCGGTCTTCGCCGCGTTCGATGGCATCGGCTTGCACGCCGATGATCTGCACATTGTATTTGGCAAGCACGCCGGTCTTGGCCAACTCGGATGACAGATTCAGTCCCGTCTGCCCGCCGAGGTTGGGCAGGAGCGCGTCGGGGCGTTCCTTCTCGATGATTTGCGTGAGGCGCTCGACGTTGAGCGGCTCGATATAGGTGGCGTCGGCCATGCCCCTCAATCGTTAGCCCAAGTTCGTCAGTCGAGGGTGAAATTGCGAAAAGTTTGGCAGGGGAAGCAGCGTAAGTGTCTGGTACGCTGGTGGCGGATCACGGAAAGGCTCGTGTAGTGCAGAACAGCCCCTTGCAGACA